>Ga0335081_10000422_pt1 | contig 75670 bp, 75 predicted proteins | sample Lox_Sample_35_FD_206713 | JGI IMG/M metagenome (GOLD analysis project Ga0335081, IMG submission 206713) | Soil microbial communities from Loxahatchee National Wildlife Refuge, Florida, United States - Lox_Sample_3.5 | ecosystem: Environmental > Terrestrial > Soil > Wetlands | place: USA...
GGGAGGGTGGCCGAGCGGAGGCGATAGCCGAGCGAGGGCGGGTGGGGTTGCTGCGCCTTACGAAGCCGAAGACCCCACCCCGCCCGCCTTCGCTTCGCTCCGGCGGTCGACCCTCCCCCTGCAAGGGAGGGTAAAGACCCCCATCCTTGCAATCGCGGCGAAAACCCCTATAACCCCGGCTTCCGCTCGATCCCGGCCGGGAGCTGAACGGACGGCCGCGTGTCCTCGGGGCATGCGGCAGGGCCAGTCGGCCCGGCGTCCCGTGCTTCCGCCTTCTGAGCATTCGCGCCTTTCCGAAGGGCACGAAGGGCTAGGCGCCGGGACGAGCCGCAAACCGAAGGGCACGCTATGCCACTATACGAGCACGTTTACCTGGCGCGGCAGGATCTGTCGGCGCAGCAGGTGGAAGAATTGACCGCCCAATACAAGGGCGTCATCGAGCAGATGGGCGGCAAGATCGCCAAGACCGAGTATTGGGGCGTCAAGTCCCTCACCTACCGCATGCGCAAGAACCGCAAGGCGCATTTCACCCTGATGAATGTCGACGGCCCGTCCGCCGCCATGGCCGAGGTCGAGCGCCAGCAGCGCATCAACGAAGACGTGCTGCGCAACCTCACCATCCGGGTGGAGGAGCACGAGGCCGAGCCTTCCGCGATGATGCGCAAGGTCGATCGCGACCGCGATCGCGACGAGCGCCGCGGCGGCTTCGGCGATCGCGATCGCGGCGATCGTGGCGACCGCGGCGACCGCGACCGCGGCGAACGCCGGTTTGATCGCGACCGTGGCGGGCGCGGCCCGCGCGAGGAAGCGAGCGCCGACGTGGTCGCGAGCGACGAGGAGTAACGGCCATGAACGGATCCACCGGCGGGGCGCGCCGCCCCTTCTTTCGCCGCCGCAAGACGTGCCCGTTCTCGGGCGCCAATGCGCCGAAGATCGACTACAAGGACGTCAAGCTGCTGCAGCGCTACATCTCGGAGCGCGGCAAGATCGTGCCGAGCCGCATCACGGCGGTGTCGGCGAAGAAGCAGCGCGAGCTCGCGATCGCGATCAAGCGGGCGCGCTTCCTCGGGCTGTTGCCCTACGTCATCCGGTGATCCGGCGGGCGACGACTTTCGTTTGAGCATGATCTTTTCCGAAAACCGGAAACCACTTTTCGGGATCATGCTCCAGTAAGAGCGCGGGCGGTCCCGCGCTCGAGGTTGGGACGGCGACGTCTCTAACCGCCTCGAAACCGGGCGGGACAGCTGGGCGATGACGCGATTCTGGCGGCAGATCGGCTTGGTCGGGCTCGGCGCGGGGCTTTGCTCCGCGCTGCTGTTCGCGTCGCTCATGTCCGGCTCGCCGCTGTCGGTTCTGCTGTTCTGCCTCGCGCCCCTGCCGATCATGATCGCCGCCATGGGCTGGAGCCATTGGAGCGGCCTTGCGGCGGTCGCAACCGCGGCGGTTGCGCTTGCCGTCGCGTTCAGTCCGTATTTCCTGATCAGCTTTCCGCTCAGTGTCGGGCTGCCGGCGTGGTGGCTCGGCTATCTCGCGCTGCTCGCCCGCCCCGTCGGACCGGGAGGCGAGCTCGAATGGTATCCGGTCGGCCGGCTCCTGCTTTGGTCGGCCATGCTGAGCGCGCTCGTGACCCTGATCGGCCTCGCGCAGTTCGGCGGCAACGCGGCGACGATCCAGGAAACGCTGCATGCCGGCTTCGAGCGCATGTTGCGGCTGCAACTCGACATCCCGAAGGACGCGCCGCTCGTCGTGCCGGGCATCGATGATCCCCGGCGTCTCATCGACCTCCTGGTGGCCGCGCTGCCGCCCGCCGCGGCGGTGCTCGGCACGATCACGCAGCTGCTCAATCTCTGGCTTGCGGCCCGTGTCGTGCGCATCTCGGGCGGGCTGCGGCGGCCGTGGCCGGATCTCGCAGCGACGCGACTGCCGCCCGTGACCATGGCGGCGCTGGTGATCGCGTTTGCGGCCTCGTTCCTGCCTGGCCTTCTCGGCATGGCGGCGGCGCTGCCGACCGCGAGCCTGCTCGTCGCCTATGCGGCGCTCGGCTTTGCGGTGATGCACGGCATCACCCGCCACATGCATAGCCGCGTCCTCGTGCTGCTCGTTCTCTACACGGGATTCGTGCTGCTCGGCTGGTCCGGCTGGCCGATCCTGATGATGGCCCTGCTCGGCATGATCGACGGCGCCTTCGATCTGCGCGGGCGCGTCGCCGCGACGCGCCCGCCGCCTATCCCTCCCGCCTGAACGGAACTTGTGAACCACCAACGATCAACGAACACAGGAGACCAACCATGGAAGTGATCTTGCTTGAACGCGTGGGGCGGCTCGGCCACATGGGCGACATCGTGCGCGTCAAGGACGGCTTTGCCCGCAATTTCCTCCTGCCGAAAGGCAAGGCGCTGCGCGCCACCAAGGAGAACAAGGCAAAATACGAAGGCATGAAGGCCGAGCTCGAGACGCGCAACGTGCACATGCGCGGCGAGGCGCAGAAGGTCGGCGGCGGGCTCGACGGCAAGAGCTTCGTGGTGCTGCGCCAGGCTTCCGAGGTCGGGCAGCTCTACGGCTCGGTGTCGGGGCGCGATCTCGCCGCGATCCTCGACGAGGCCGGCTTCAAGGGCGTCACCCGCAGCCAGATCGTGCTCAATGCGCCGATCAAGAGCATCGGCCTGCACAAGGTGCCGGTCGCGCTGCATCCCGAGGTCGAGGTGACGATCACGATCAACGTGGCGCGCAGCGCCGACGAGGCCGAGCGCATCGCCCGCGGCGAGGACGTGATCGCGCGGCGCGAGGAGCCGGAAGAGGCCGAGGCCGTGGCGGCCGGCGAATTCTTCGACAGTCCGCCGCCCGAAGGCGAGGCGACCGAGGCCGCGCCGGCGGATGCTGCCGCAGCGGCCGCCGCCAGGGGCGGCGAGGCGGCGCGCGCCGCTGCGCCTGCGAGCGAGGAGGACGGCGCAAAGGCTGAAAAGCCCGCGCGCAAGCCGCGCAAGCCGCGCGGCGAGGCCGAGGCATAACGGGAGAGATCGGCGGCGTGCCCGTCGCGGCTGCGCCGCCACTCACGCGTTGACCTTGTCGACGAACCGGTGCCTCCCCCGATCAAGTCGGGGGCAGCCTTTCGCCGGGAGATGCGCTAATCGTTTCCGGTGGCCTGCTGCGGCGGGATCGCGCGCGGCGGCCGCCGCGGCCGCGGCGGATGCTCGGTTGCTGTGCTCGCCGAAGCATCGGTGTCTTTTTTCTTCTTCTTCTCCGACGTCTTGCGTTTGGCGGAGGGCGCCGCATCGTCATGCGCGCCGGAGTCGGCGGGCGTGAGCGAAGCCGAGCCGGAGCTCGCATAGGATTCGAGCCGTCGCTGCTGCGCATTGGCGGTGCGCGCCGTGTCCTTCGCCTCGCCGCGGGCCGCGCCATAATATTTGAGCTTGCTCAGGACGCTTTCGCCCGGGCCCTTGGGCGCCTCATGCTCCCCTGCCCGCGTCCGCTTGGCCGTCTCCTCGTGGGTCTCGCCTTCGTCTTGCGAATGGGCGGCCGGCTCGGCGTGCGGCTTTGGCTCGGTTTTTGGCTCGGTCTTCGCCTCGGTCTTCGCGTCGGTCTTGGGCTCACCCTCGCGGTCGGCCTTGCGTGTCCTGGATTTCGGCCCGCCCGGGACGTCAGCCCTGTCCTGCTTGGCGTCGCCCGGCCCGGCGCCGAGCAGATAGGCAGCGAGCAGGTCGGCTGACTCCTGCTTGCTGGTATAATGTTCCCGCAAGAAGCTCGTGAGCGCGCCCTTGTCCATGCCCTTGGCGAGGCCGCCCGGTCCCTTGTGACAGGCGCTGCAGTCGGAGGCGAAGAGCTGCGGCCCCGTCTTGCCCGCGTCGTAGTCCTGGGCGACCGCCGAACCGGCAAAGCCCATGCTGACGGCCGCCAGGGCGCCGAGAAGAACCCGATGGAAGCGTTCGGACACTAAGACATTCCCCATTTTTTTTCGCCACCCGGCGAAAACCTTGGTGGGCCGGGCGCGTTGTCCCAACGAGACGCAACGCGAAGCTAAGCCTTAGCCTATTTACGGAAAGTGACCAATGTTCGGAGAGCCCATCCCGGACTTGTCCATAATTGCGGCATCGGTCATATTTGGCATCGGGAAGGAACCGGAAGGCAGTCGACCCGTGACAATTGGGTGGGGTCGACGTGGTCGTCGAGGCCGGCGTCCGGCGGGCGACATTTCGCCGGGATAGTGTCGGCCGCAGGCGGCCTTGGCGTTGCGGGTTTGGCGCCATGGACTGGTTGCTGCGAGTGCTCATTGCGCGGTCGATCCGGCGCGGAAATCTGCGCCTGACCACCGCACGCGGGACCACAATGAGGTTCGGCGATGGAACCGGGCCGCTCATTGCGGCGCGCTTCACCAGCCTCGCGGCGCAGCTCGGCGTGCTCGTCGAACCCGAGCTCAAGCTCGGCGAAGCCTACATGAACGGCAGCTTCGTGATGGAGCAGGGCTCGATCGCCGAGCTGCTCGCGCTGGTCATGGGCGGCGAGCGTGGCCATGCGCTGCGCTGGTCGCATCCGTCCGAGGCGGTGCGGCTCATCTGGCGGCGGCTCAAGCAGCTCAACCTGCGCAGCCGCGCGCGGCGCAATGTCGCGCATCACTACGATCTCGACGAGCGGCTCTACGCGCTCTTCCTCGATTCCGACCGGCAGTACAGCTGCGCCTATTTCGAGGCGCCGACGACGCCCCTCGACGACGCCCAGCTCGCCAAGAAACGGCACCTCGCGGCCAAGCTGCGGCTCGAGCCCGGCGCGCGCGTGCTCGACATCGGCTGCGGCTGGGGCGGCCTGGCGCTCTACCTTGCCGAATATGCCGGCGCCAAGGTCACCGGCATCACCCTGTCGAAGGAGCAGCTGGCGCTCGCGCGCGTACGCGCCGACGAGAAGGAGCTCGGCGGCCAGATCGAGTTCCGCCTGCAGGACTACCGCGACGTCGGCGAGACATTCGACCGGATCGTGTCGGTCGGCATGTTCGAGCACGTGGGAGTGGGCTTCTACGACCGTTATTTCCGCACCTGCGCGCAGGCGCTGACCGACGACGGCGTCATGGTGCTGCACTCGATCGGCCGCTCGGAGGGGCCGGGCATCACCAATCCGTGGATCGCCAAGTATATCTTCCCGGGCGGCTACATCCCGGCCCTGTCGGAAGTCCTGCCCGCCGTCGAGCGCGCCGGCCTCCTGGTGACCGATATCGAGATCCTGCGCCTGCACTATGCCCATACGCTGCGGGCGTGGCGCGAGCGCTTCCTCGCCCACCGCGAGACGGTCGAGAAGCTCTATGACGCGCGTTTCGTGCGCATGTGGGAGTTCTACCTCGCGGCCTCGGAAATGGCCTTCGCCAAGCAGAACATGATGGTGATGCAGCTGCAGCTGACCAAGCGGCAGGGCACCGTGCCGATCACGCGCGACTACATCGCGGCCGAGGAGGCGCGGCTGCGCGCGCTCGAAGGCGGCCGACGCGCGCCGATGCGGCTCGCCGGCGAGTAGCCAAGGGGCGGTGACGACCCCGTGATTCGTCAGCGAACTGTCGTCACCTTGTTACCAAAGGCCTCGCGTCAAGATTTTTCTGACGACCATATCAAGAACAAAATCTCTCGCAGTGATCAGCGGGGAAATGCCTGAAGGTGATTCCCTATCCGCGCTGATCTCGTGTTAATTGCGCCCTTCGTACCGCGTCGGGACGGGTGGGGTCCGGGAGTTGGGTGCGTGCCGTGCCTGAAGAAAACGTAGCAACAACACTGGAACGTCATGGCCGTCGAATCGACTGCTCGCAAGCAGCCGGCGGAAAATACGCCGCTGTTTCGCTCTGCACCGCACAATATCGAGGTCGAGCAGGCGCTGCTCGGCGCGATCCTCGTCAATAACGAGGCGTTCTATCGCGTCTCCGATTTCCTCGAGCCGGAGCACTTCTTCGAGCCGCTGCACCAGAAGATCTTCAAGGATGTCGGCTCGCTGGTGCGCTCGGGAAAAAGCGCGACGCCGCTCACGCTCAAGACCTTCCTGCCGGCCGATCTCGACATCGCCGGCCTGACCGCGAGCCAGTATCTCGCGCGGCTCGCCACCGAGGCGACCACGGTGATCAACGCGGCCGACTACGGCCGCAACATCTACGATCTCGCGCTGCGCCGCGCGCTCATCGGCATCGGCGAGGTCATGGTCAACCTCGCCTACGACGCACCGGTGGAAGTCGGGCCGCAGGCGCAGATCGAGGATGCGGAGCGCCGGCTCTACGAGCTCGCGGAGACCGGCCGCTACGACGGCGGCTTCCAGCGCTTCGCCCAGGCGCTCACCACCGCGGTCGAGATGGCGGCGCATGCCTATGAGCGCGACGGCAAGCTGTCGGGCCTCGCGACCGGCCTGCGCGACCTCGACCGCATGATGGGCGGGCTGCAGCAGTCGGATCTCATCATCATCGCCGGCCGCCCCGGCATGGGCAAATCCTCGCTCGCCACCAATATCGGCTACAACGTCGCCAAGGCCTGGCGCGGCGACGTGCGGCCGGACGGGCACATCACCTCGGTCGACGGCGGCATCGTCGGCATCTTCTCGCTCGAAATGTCGGCCGAGCAGCTCGCCACCCGCATCATCGCGGAGCGCACCGGCATCCCCTCCTCGCGCATCCGCCGCGGCGAGATCGAGACCGCCGATTTCGACCGCATCGCCGAGGCGGCGCGCGAGATGGAGTCGATCCCGTTCTACATCGACGAGACCGGCGGCCTCTCGATCGCCCAGCTGGCGGCGCGCGCGCGCCGGCTCAAGCGGCAGAAGGGCCTCGACCTCCTGGTGGTCGACTACATCCAGCTCTTGTCGGGCTCGACCAAGCGCGCCGCCGAGGGCCGCGTGCAGGAGGTGAGCGAGATCACGACCAGCCTCAAGGCGCTCGCCAAGGAGCTGAACGTGCCGATCCTCGCGCTCTCGCAGTTGTCGCGCCAGGTCGAGAGCCGCGACGACAAGCGCCCGCAGCTCTCCGATCTGCGCGAATCCGGCTCGATCGAGCAGGACGCTGACGTGGTGCTGTTCGTCTTCCGCGAGGAATACTACCTGCGCAATCGCGAGCCGCGCCCCGGCACCGAAGAGCACTTCAAGTGGCAGACCGAGATGGATGCCGCGCACGGGAAGGCCGAGGTCATCATCGGCAAGCAGCGCCACGGCCCGACCGGCACGGTGAAGCTCCAGTTCGAGGCGGAGGTGACCCGGTTCGCGGACCTGGCGAGCGAGGATCATCTGCCGACGCGGATATGACGGTGGCGCTCCCCCTCACCGCTTGCCGTGGCGGTGCACCGTGCCGCCATGCGAATGGTCGTGCTCGGCATAGTGCTGGCGCAGCAGGTCCTTGCCGTAGTCGTTGCCGTTGGGCGTGCGCACGACCGTGTGAATATGGTCGCGCGAGGGCGTGTCGTTGTCGTAGACGATGCCCGGCATGTGATCGAACTCGATGAGGATCACCGGGCTCAGGATGCGGTAGTAGAACGGGCTCGCGTCGTCGCACGGACCGATCCAGGCGAAATGCGTCGCGTCGAGATGGCGCTTCGCCTCGGCGTAGCGGACGTCGGCATGGCCGGGCCGGATGCGGCCCGTATAGGTCGCGAGCAGCGCTTCGAGACGCTCGCGACCCTCCGCCGGCAGATCGCCATAGCGGATCCCGGCGGGCTCGATCCGCCGGTTGTCGGAAAACGCCGCGGTGAGCAGCTCGCCCGGCAGATCGTTCCCGATGGTCGCGCGCGCCCGCTCGTCGGCCGCGAGCGAACGCATCAGCGCCAGGCCCTGCTCCTCCTCGGTCGCGAAGACGCGCGTTCCGGCGTATTGGCCCGACCGCGCCAGCACCGGCTCCGAGCCCATGAAGCCGGGGGTGAGCACGAGCTGGTCGCCGAGGACGAAGCAGTTGAGGTTGAGGTGATGGCCGTCGATCTGCCAGCCCCAGGGCTGCCCGGGCGACGGCTCGCCGAAGATGCTCACCCAGTAGAACCATTCACTGTATTCCTCGGCCCGGCCCGTGACCTCGAGCATGTGCGCGTTGAGCCGCATGATGTCGCGCGCCGTGCGGTAGCCGGCGGCGCTCAGGGCCTCCCGCATCAGCGCGAGCGCGCGCTCGCGCGCGTCGCTGCTGAGATCGGCGAGGCACACGCCGTGGCGCATCATCCAGGGATGAATGTTCGACCACTGGCGCCAGGCCTCGTCCTCGATCGCAAAGCATGCGGACTTGCGCTGCTGCGGCGTGAGCGCCGCCAGCAACGACCGCGCGGCCTCCTCGAGCGACGCCAGCGAGTGGCCGGTGCGCTCGCGCGCAAACAGCCCCGGCACGATGCCGCCGCCGCCAGCGATCCCGCGGAAGGGCTCGGCCAGCGCCGCCTGGCCGCGATCGAGCATGGCCTTGAGCGGCGGCGGCAGAGCGAACGGCCGGATCGCCGGCACCGGCCCTCGCGGGCGCAAGCCGAAGCGCGCTGTCTCGCCTGCCATTTCGTTGCCTCCGCACCGCGTCTCCTGGACTCCGGCCATTCTGCCGACACCGCCGCCGTAGGGACAATCCACTTCCGCCTGCAGGCTCGGCTGCGACTTGGCGCCATCCGCCCGTTCCCGCTGAAATCATTGCTGTTATCCCAGTTAGCTTCGTTTTGCACTTTTGCAATCTTGCGGTCGGCGGCAGGTGCCGGCGCTTGACGCGTGCCTTCGTATAGTATAGCCCCCTACCCTATGTCCCATACGATCCGCGAGAAGCAGAAGCTGCTCGCCCGGGTGCGGCGCATCCGCGGGCAGGTCGAGGCGCTGGAGCGCGCGCTCGTCAACGAGGCCGGCTGCGAGCCCGTGATGCATCAGATCGTCGGCATCCGCGGCGCGGTCGCGGGCCTGATGGCCGAGGTGGTCGAGGACCACGTGCGCAATCACCTGGTCGGCGCGCAGAAGGACGCCGTGTCGCTCGATACGCGCGCGGCCGAGCAGCTGATCGACGTGATGCACTCCTATCTCAAGTGAGCGATGCGCGCGTGAGGACCGCATGAGCGATCTCGACCCGGCGGCATCCGAGCTCACCCACAGTCACGTCTTCCTCGGGCGCGGCCACGCGCGCAACGAGCGGCGGACCTGGGGCGTGATCGCGCTCTGCACCGTCATGATGGCGGCCGAGATCGCCGGCGGCATCGTCTTCGGCTCGATCGCGCTCGTCGCCGACGGGCTGCACATGTCGACGCATGCGGCCGCCCTCATGCTCGCCGCCGCCGCCTACACCTATGCGCGCCGCCACGCCGACGATCCACGTTTCTGCTTCGGCACCGGCAAGCTCGGCGATCTCGCGGGCTTCACCAGCGCCGTCGTGCTGGCGATGATCGCGCTGCTGATCGGCTACGAGGCCGCGATGCGGCTGATCGCGCCGGTCGCGGTGCATTTCAACGAGGCGATCGCCATCGCGGCGCTCGGCCTCGTCGTCAACGTCGCCAGCGTGCTCATGCTCGGCGCCGGGCACGATCACGCGCATGACCATCATCACGGCCACGGTCACGCGCACGATCACGGCGATGACGATCATGATCATGATCACGACGACGACCACGATCACGCCGCGCACCACGACGCCCGCACCCATCGCGACCACAATCTGCGCGCCGCCCTCGTTCACGTCATGGCGGATGCGGCCGTCTCGGTGCTCGTCATCACCGGCCTGCTGCTCGGCCGCGTTCTCGGCTGGGTCTGGATGGACCCGGTCGTGGGCTTCGTCGGCGCGATCGTGATCGCGAGCTGGTCCTATGGCCTCGTGCGCGACACCGGCAGCGTGCTGCTCGACATGACGCCCGACGCGGACATGGCGGAAAACATCCGTATGGCGATCGAACGCGACGGCGACCGGCTGTGCGATCTGCATCTGTGGCGGCTCGGCCCCGGCCATATCGGCGTCATCGCCTCGATCGCCACTGCGCTGCCGCGCGCGCCCGCCTTCTACCGCGAGCGGCTCGCCGCCTTCCGCTCGCTCTCGCACGTGACCATCGAGGTGCATCCGCGCGAATGGCGGCCGGCCGCCTGACGCTTGCGCTCCCGCTTCCTGCCGCCGATATTGCGCCCCATTCGTCCGGCACAGCATCGGCCGGGATCCATCGGGGTTTGGAGCATTGATGGCGCTGCCGGAGAAGAAGAATCCGCAATCCGCGCCGGCGCCGGCGTCCGAAGCCGAGATCACCACCGGCGGCCCGCCGGAGCTCGAAACCGGGGGCGTCGTCACCGTCGATGTCGGCGCGATCCAGTCGAACTATCGCGCGCTGTGGGCGCGCGTCGCCCCGACCGAATGCGCCGCCGTGGTCAAGGCCGATGCCTATGGCTGCGGAATCGAGCCCGTCGTGCGCGCGCTCGCCAAATCCGGCTGCAAGACCTTTTTCGTCGCCCACCTCGCCGAGGCGCGCATCGTGCGCGCACTCGCGCCGGACGCGACCGTCTATGCGCTGAGCGGCCTGCCGCATGGCGCCGCCGCGGCCTTCGCGCAGGCCTACGTGCGTCCGGTGATCGGCTCGACCCACGAATTGGCCGAATGGGATGCGTTCTGCGCGACCAGCGGCTGGCGCGGCGGCGCCGCGCTGCATTTCGACACCGGCATGAACCGGCTCGGCATCCCGGTCGCCGAGGCGGCGGCGCTCGCCCAGCGCATCAAGGCGCCTGACCACGGCATCACGCTGATCATGAGCCATTTCGCGTGCTCCGAGACGCCGGCGCATCCGCTCAACAACCGCCAGATCCAGCTCTTCCGCGAGCTGCGCCTGATGTTCCGCGGCATCCCCGCCTCGCTCGCCAATTCGTCCGGCGTCTTCCTCGGCGGGCTCGCGCATTTCGACATGGTGCGGCCGGGCTATGCGCTCTATGGCGGCAATCCGACGCCGGGAACCAGCAATCCGATGCTTCCCGTGGTCGGCCTCAAGGCGCGCATCGTGCAGGTGCGCGCGATCCCGCGCGGCGAGACGGTCGGCTACGGCGCGACCTGGACGGCGCCGCGCCCGGCGCGCATCGCCATTATCTCGGTCGGCTATGCGGACGGCTATCTGCGCGCGGCGAGCGGCGTCGATACAAGAGCCGGCGCCGAAATGCTGATCGGCGAGGCGCGCTGCCACGTCGTCGGCCGCGTCTCCATGGATCTGCTCGCCGTCGACGTCACGTCCGTCCCCGAGAACGTCGCCCGGCGCGGCGAATGGGCGACGCTGATCGGCCCCGGCATCGACATCGACACGCTCGCCGCCCAATGCGGCACCATCGGCTACGAGCTGATGTGCAATCTCGGGCGGCGCTACAGCCGCGTGTGGAAGCGCTAAATATTTTGTCTTGTTGTTCTTATTTGACCTGTCTCTATTTAACTTGGCGCGCCGGCGCGCCGAAGAATTTCTGGTTGCAGGTGTTGGCGATCGTCTGAATCGCCGTCATGCTCGCCGGGACCTTGTTCGCATAATCATTGTTGATCTGCGCGTGGTCCGGGAACCGCGTCTGCAGCGAATCCATGACGCAGGTGCAATACTGGACGCATTTGTCGTGGCTCGTCGGGTTGTTCTTGTCGCACGGCGGGACGCAGGCCGCGTATTCGGCCTGGTACACCTGCGGTGCCCATTGCGCGTAAGCGGGCGTCGCGAGGAAGATCGCCAGCAGGGCATATCGCTTGAAGGTCATCTTCGATCTCTTGCGGTGGGAGCGGGAGGAGAGTGCGCCGACACTATACCGGGAGGCTTGTCCGGATGGCGAGCCGCCCGTGCAACGGCACGCACGGCCCTTGCGGCAGCAATTGTCGATTGACTTTTGTTCTCTATATGTTCCCATAGCTTGATGGATGGCGAGACCCTACTCACATACCCATACGTGGTCGTGCGCCTCGCCTGCCGCTATTGCGCGCGCGTTGGCGCCTATCGGCTGGTGCGCCTCGCGGTGAAATTCGGCTGTGAGGCGCGGCTCGCCGACGTCGTGGTCAAGCTCGCGGCCGATTGTCCGCATTGGAAGGCGAACAAGCGCTGGCCCGAGGGGTGCGGGGTCTACCTGCCCGACCTCGAGGCGCCGCGCGCGCTGCCCGACAATCCGGGCCGGCGGGTGATCCGGGTGATCGACGGTGGAAAGAATGAGGAACCGGAAGGGTGAGCCTGATCGCACGTGATAGCCTCGGTGCCGCGCGATTCCCGCAAAGCCACGCACCGAGACGCTGAGACGCCATGGCCCGTCGTGGACCCACTTTCGTCTGCCAGAACTGCGGCGCCGTCACGGGGCGCTGGCAGGGCAAGTGCGAGGCGTGCGGCGAGTGGAACACGATCGTCGAGGAAAGCGCCGCCGCCGATGCGCGCCTCGCCGGGCCGGGCAAGCCGCCGCGCAAGGGCCGGCCGTTCGCGCTCGAGCCGCTCGCCGGCGAGGCGCACGACGCCCCTCGCCTGCCGGCCGGCATCGCCGAATTGGACCGCGTCACCGGCGGCGGTTTTGTGCGCGGCTCGGTGCTGCTCGTCGGCGGCGATCCCGGCATCGGCAAGTCGACGCTGCTGATCCAGACCGCCGCCGCGCTCGCGCGCGCCGGCCACCGCGCCGTCTACATCTCGGGCGAGGAAGCGGTGGCGCAAGTGCGGCTGCGCGCCGAGCGGCTCGGCCTTTCCGCGGCGGCGGTCGAGCTTGCCGCCGAAACCTCGGTCGAGGACATCATCGCGACGCTCAGCCAAGGCAAGACGCCGCGCCTCGTGGTCATCGACTCGATCCAGACCATGTGGACCGACGCGGTCGAATCCGCGCCCGGCACCGTCACCCAGGTGCGCGGCAGCGCGCAGGCGCTGATCCGCTTCGCCAAGCGCTCGGGCGCCGCCGTGATCCTGGTCGGCCACGTCACCAAGGACGGCCAGATCGCCGGCCCGCGCGTGGTCGAGCACATGGTCGATGCGGTGCTCTCCTTCGAGGGCGAAGGCACGCATCTTTTCCGCATCCTGCGCGCCGTGAAGAACCGCTTCGGCCCGACCGACGAGATCGGCGTGTTCGAGATGACCGGCGGCGGCCTGCGCGAGGTCGCCAACCCGTCCGAGCTGTTTCTCTCCGAGCGCGACCTCGGCAGCCCCGGCACCGCGGTGTTCGCCGGCGTCGAGGGCTCGCGCCCGCTGCTGGTCGAGATGCAGGCGCTGGTCGCCCCGACCACCCTCGGCACACCGCGCCGCGCGGTGGTCGGCTGGGACCCGAGCCGGCTCTCCATGGTGCTCGCCGTGCTCGAAGCCCATTGCGGCATCAAGCTCTCGGGCTACGACGTCTATCTCAACGTCGCGGGCGGCCTGCGCATCCAGGAGCCGGCGGCGGACCTCGCGGCCGCGGCCGCGCTCGTCTCCTCGCTCAGCAACGCGCCGCTGCCGCCCGATGCCGTGTTCTTCGGCGAGGTATCGCTGTCGGGCGCGATCCGCCCGGTGGCGCAGAGCGCCGCCCGCCTCAAGGAGGCGCAAAAGCTCGGCTTCGGTCGCGCCTTCCTGCCCGAAGCCGCGCGCGGCGAGGCGGGCGCGGATGCAAGCCTCGCGCTGACCGGCGTCGGCGGCCTTGCCGATCTCGTCGCCGACATCGCCCAGCGCGGCAAGCGCGGGCGTGTGGCGGAGCTCAAGACTGGGACCGCGGATCGCTGATCCGCCCTTCGAACAGGGTTGCGCCGGTCGCGTCATCGACGATGTAGAACAGGAATGGGCGGTCAACCACGAACGGCACGACGTGCGCCGGCATGCTCGCCGCCACCATCGCGACCGCGGTCGCGGCGGCGGCCTCGGTGCCCTGCTCGGTGACGTCGATGACGGCGCGATGAATGACGGCGCTGATCGCGAGCGGCGCGCGCGCCGGCGGCTGGCCGGTCATGCCGGAGAAATCCGCACGCGTGTCGAAGGCGCGGCGCATGCCGGCCTGCCGAAAAAGCTTGCCGACTTCGGCCTTGAAGCTCGTCTTGAAGCGCGGCAGCGCGAGGTCGACATCCTGCGTCTGCGTCAGGCCGGCAAGCAGCGCCGCGAGCGCGCGCGCGTCGAGGTCGCGGGCGAGCCGGTCGGCGCCGCCGACCGCGTCGGGCAGCACGATCACCATCGCGAGCGCGCCCACGCTGTAAGGCAGGCGGATGGCGCGAAAGCCCGGCCGCGCGATCGTCGCGAAGTAGCCGAGCCGGTGCATGGTCGGCACCTTCACGGTCGTCGACGGCGTGAGCTTGAAGTCGTCGTCGCGCGTTGCCCGCGCCATGAAGGGCGCCTGCCAGGCGGCCTTGAAGTAGACCGCATTGAGGATCACGGCCGGCTCGCTCGGATCGATCTGGTCGAGGATCTTGTCGATCTTGCCCGCGGTCTGCCGGCTGACCCAGCCGTTGATCGCGCCAAGGTCGGCGCCGCGAAACACCTGCGCGCCGTATTTGTCGGCAAGCCGCGCCGCATAGGCGCGCGAGATCATGTCGCCGTTCGCCTTGAGCAGCATCAGCGCATTGGCGGCCTTGAGTGTCGCCGAGGGCGCGACGCGCCCGGGCGCGATGCAGCGCCCCTCCTGCTGATAGCCGGCGGGACATACCCCGCTCGCCGGCACCGGCGCCTCGCATTCGCTGCCGTTGAAGCGCATGGCGGGCGACGGGCAGGCGACCGGTATGCCGCTCTTGTCGTAGGCGTTGAGAATGGCGAGGACGCGCGCATTGGCGGCGTCGATCGCCTCGGGCGGCAGGCTGTGGCGGAGCACCGTCGCCATCTCGCGCTCGGTGTCGCCGCGCGCGCCGGCGAGCACCATCGCCATGGCGGTGCCGATCGAATAGGGCGAGAAAACGATGTTGCCGGGCGCCGCCGCGAAAGTCGTGAAGAGATCGTGGCCTGAGGCATTGTAGGCGGTCGTGAGCGCGCGCACCGGCACAGGCTCCGCGGCGGGCGCCGCCCCGACGCCGGGCAGCCCCGCGGCCTGCGCGAGCAGTAGCCCCGCCCAGGCATATCCGGCGCAGCGAAGGTAGCTCATCGGCAGTCCCCATAGCCAACGTGGCAGCATGCCCGCAGCCTTACGGCTACGCGCCTCATATCGAATAAGTCGCGCCGTGGCGCCGCCACGTTCATGGTCGTGCGTTCAATCGGCTGATTTTGCGATAAAATTGCGCAATTGCCGCGATCGATCCACACCTATTGCGCGGCGCCGGGCGGCGGCAGAAGACGGGTGACGCGGCGACCGCCTGCCGCTATACACGGGGGCGCGCAATCGACACCGTCCGAATCGGGGACCGGCTCGGCCGGCCCCGCCGCCCATACAGCCGCACTGCAGCCGCACTGCAGCCGCAGCGCCTGGAACACCCGTTGGCCGATCGATGGCTCTCGACGTCACGCTGATCGTCATCATGCTGATATCCGCCTTCCTCGCCATGGTGCGCGGATTCATGCGCGAGATACTCTCGCTGGCGGGCTGGGCGGCGGCGGCCGGCGCCGCTGTCTTCGCCTATCTGCGGCTGACCGGCCCGGCCCTGCAATTCTTCAACGGCGCGAACGAGATCCTGGTCAAGGCCGGGACCGTGTTCGCGGTCGCGGTCCTCGCCTTGATCATCGTCACGATTCTGACGACGCGCATCTCCGACAAGATTCTCGACAGCAAGATCGGGGCGCTCGACCGCACGCTCGGCGTGCTGTTCGGGCTCGGCCGCGGCCTGATCATCGTCGCGGTCGCCTTCGCGTTCTATCACTGGTGGGCGCCGAACGACCCGTATACGCGCAATGCCAAGTCGCAGGGCGCGCTTCTGGCCACCGCCGATTGGCTCGAGAGCCTTATGCCGGACAATCTCGATGTCTATATATCGGACATGCTGAATTCGTTTAAGAAGCGGCAGAGGCCGCAGGACGAAGACACGCCCGATGCGCCGCCCAACCAACGCTCCGATCGCGGGGCGAATGAACTTGCGGCGCTGACGGACACGCGAATCATGGCACAGTGAGCCGCTCGAGGCCGGGGCGGCAGCGGAGACACGATGGCAGACCAAGCGCAGGACGCCAGCCCAACCGATCAGGTCGGCGCGGACAACGATCGCGCCCTGCTCGATCTCGAGCTCAACGCCGACCGGCTGCGCGAGGAGTGCGGCCTGTTCGGCATCTACGGCCACCCGGACGCCGCCGCGATTACCGCGCTCGGCCTGCACGCGCTGCAGCACCGCGGCCAGGAGGCGGCCGGCATCGTCAGCTATGACGGTAAGCGCTTCCACGCCGAGCGCCATCTCGGCCTCGTCGGCGACCATTTCTCCCGCCGCGAGGCGATCGACCGGCTGCCCGGCTCGATCGCGGTCGGGCACGTGCGCTATTCCACCACCGGCGCCACCATCCTGCGCAACGTGCAGCCGCTCTTTGCCGAACTGAACGCCGGCGGCTTCGCGGTCGGCCACAACGGCAATCTCACCAACGGGCTGACGCTGCGCCGCCAGCTCGTCAGCGAAGGCGCCATGATGCAGTCGACCACCGATACCGAGGTGATCCTGCATCTCGTCGCGCGCGCGCGCGGCGGCCGCTTCATCGACAAGTTCGTCCAGGGGCTGCGCCAGCTCGAGGGCTCCTACTCGCTCGCGGCGTTGACCAACAAGAAGCTGATCGGCGCGCGCGATCCGCTCGGCATCCGCCCGCTGGTGCTCGGCGAGTTCGAGGGCTGCCCGGTGATCACGTCGGAGACCTGCGCGCTCGACATCATCGGGGCGCGCTACGTGCGCGACGTCGAGAACGGCGAGATCGTCGTCTTCTCCGACGAGCCGGTGCAGAGCATCAAGCCGTTCCCGCCGATGCAGCCGCGACCCTGCATCTTCGAATACATCTATTTCGCGAGGCCCGACTCGATCGTCGGCGGCCGCAGCGTCTATGCGATCCGCAAGAGCCTCGGGCACGAGCTCGCGCGCGAGGCGCGCGCCGACGCCGACGTGGTGGTGCCGGTGCCCGATTCCGGCGTGCCGGCGGGCCTCGGCTACGCGCAGGCCTCCGGCATTCCGTTCGAGCTCGGCATCATCCGCAACCACTATGTCGGCCGCACCTTCATCCAGCCGACGCAGCAGATCCGCGAATCCGGCGTCAAGCTCAAGCACAACGCCAACCGCGCGGTGGTCGCCGGCAAACGCATCGTGCTGATCGACGACAGCCTGGTGCGCGGCACCACCTCGAAGAAGATCGTGCGCATGATGCGCGAGGCGGGCGCCAAGGAAGTGCATTTCCGCATCGCCTCCCCGCCGATCACCCACCCGGACTATTACGGCATCGACACGCCCGAGCGCGAGGACCTGCTCGCCGCCAATTACTCGGTCGAGGAGATGTGCCAGATCATCGGCGCCGACTCGCTCGCCTTCCTCTCGGTCGCGGGCATCTACCGCGCCATGGGCGAGAAGGCGCGCGACCCGGCGCGGCCGCAATTCACCGACCACTGCTTCACCGGCGACTACCCGACCGGCCTCACCGACCAGACCGCGCACGAAGCCTCGCCGCGGCAGCTCTCGCTGCTGGCGGAAGCGAGCTGACGCGAAGCGTCATTGCGAGGCGCGCGACAGCGCGCCGAAGCAATCGGGATCCACAAACGCATGAGCAAGCGGAGCGAGATTGCTTCGCTTCGCTCGCAATGACGATCTGACGGTTGCCTCATGTCACTTCCCCTCGCCGACCGCATCGCGCTCGTCACCGGCGCCTCGCGCGGCATCGGCTACGCGACCGCGCTCGCGCTCGCGCGCGCCGGCGCCCATGTGGTCGCGGTTGCCCGCACGGTCGGCGGGCTCGAGGAGCTCGACGACGCGATCCGCAAGCTCGGCGGCAGCGCCACCCTGGTCCCTCTCGATCTCAAGGATTATGACGGCATCGGCCGGCTCGCCGCCGCGCTCGACGAGCGCTACCATCGCCTCGACGTGCTGATCGGCAATGCCGGCATCGGCGGCCCGTCCTCGCCGCTCGGCCATGTCGAGCCGAAGGCGTGGGACGACGTGATGGCGATCAACGTCACCGCCAACTGGCAGCTCATCCGCCACTTCGAGCCGCTGCTGCGCGCCTCCGACGCCGGGCGCGCCGTGTTCATCTCGTCCGGCGCCGCGCATATCGCGCGCGCCTATCGGGGGCCCTATGCCGTGTCGAAGGCCGCGCTCGAGGCGCTCGCCCGCACGTTTGCGGCCGAGACCGCGTCGACCCATATCCGCGTGAACATCTTCAACCCCGGCCCGACGCGCACCCGCATGCGCGCCGCCGTCATGCCGGGCGAGGATCCGATGACGCTGCCGCCGGTCGAGGACGTGGCGGAGAAGATCGTCGCGCTCGCGCTGCCGAGCGTCACCGAGACCGGCAGGCTCTATGATTTTCCCACCCGCCAAATGATCGCCTATCGGCGGCCGACCGAGGCGTGATCAGACGACCGGCATAGCCATTCAGCCGAATCGGACCTGGGCACGCGCTTTCAGCCGATCAAGATGAAAGCCGGCGGCGTCACGCTTCTCGGGCTCATCGTAGCGCGCCCAGCACCATGCCGCGACGCCGAGGCTGCGCAGGTCGGACATGATGCGAACGAGCGCCGGGTCGACCGGCCCGATGACCGACGGGTCGGCATCCGGCAGCAGGCCGAGGTCCCATTCGGGCGGCGCGATGCAGGCCGCCTCGAAATCGGTCCAGCGGGCGCCGTCTGCGGTCATCAGCACGTTGCCGAGATGCGCGTCGCCATGCACCGGCCTTGCCGACGGCGCGAGCGCCGCGAGCCGCGTCACGATCGTCGCGTGGGCGTCGAGGAGAAACACCCGATCGGCGGGCGCGAGCGCCGGCAAGGCGGATGGCGATTGCAGCCTTGCGCGGACCTCGTCGAACTGGGCTGCGAGCGTCGGCAGCGCATCGGGGAAATCGGTCAGCGCGGCGTGCACGGCACGCAAGGCTGCGGCGGCCTGATTGCTGTCGCTCTCGGCAGCCGGGCGGTGGGGCATGAATTGCCAAAGCGTGACCGCGAGATCGCCGACGATATGCGGGCCGGCCGGCGGATCGACGCAAGGCGGCACGATCGGGGCATTCTTGGCCGCGAGATGCCGCGCAATTGCAACCTCACGCGCGACGCCGGCCAAGCCTGATTGGAACGGACCCGGCAAAAACACGCGCGCGACGACCGGCAATGGATCGAGCCTGATACTGACGTTGTTCGCATCCATCAGCACACGAGGCTCGATCGCCGCGGCGCCGAGGCGCCTCGCCACGTCCGCGGCGGCCTCGATGGCGCGCCGGCAACGCGCACTCTCAACCATGGTTGCCTCGCGGCCGCGTCACCTGCCACGCCAGCGCGGCCGCCGCCACCAGCAGGATCGCCGCCAGCAGGAACGGCGCGCCCGGCAGGTTCCAGCCGCGTCCCGCGCCGATCGCATAGGCGAAGAGCTGCGCGAAGATCGCCGGCGCGACCAGGTTGGCGATGCCCTGGATGCTCGCATTGGCGCCCTGCAGCTGGCCTTGCTCGGACGGCGAGACACGCTTGCTCATCAACCCGTTCGCGGACGGCGACGCGAGACCCCACAAGGCCATCAGCGGGACGCCGACGCAGAAGAGCCATCCGCTCGGCGCGACGCCGTAGACCGCAAAGCCAAGCGCGCCGAACAGGAGCCCGATCGCGAGCGCACCGCGTTCGCCAAGAAGCTCGACGCAGCGCCCGACGAGGCCCGCCTGCACCACGATGGCGCAGACGCCGACCAGCGCCAGCGTGAAGCCGATCGGCCGCTCGCCCCAGCCGTAGCGGTAGCTCGCGTAGAGCACGAACACGGTCGGCAGCGCGACGTGCGCCATCTGCGCGAGGAAGTTCGCGGCCGCCAGCCCGTACAGCTCATGGTGCGTGCGCAACAAGAGGAGCGAGCCGACCGGATTGGCGCGCTGCCAGGCGAACGGCATGCGCCGCTCGGCCGGCAGCGACTCCGGCACGATGAACAGGCCATAGAGCCCGTTGAGCAGGCTCGCGGCGGCGGCCGCCCAGAACGGCAGGCGCGGATCGAGCGCGCCGAGCACGCCGCCGAGCGCGGGCCCGACCACGAAGCCTGCGCCGAACGCCGCGCCGATCATGCCGAAGCGCGCCGCGCGCTGCTCCGCCGGCGTGACGTCGGCGATATAGGCGAAGGCGGTCGCGATGCTCGCCGACGCGATGCCGGAGACGACGCGGCCGGCGAGCAGCCAGACCAGATTGGGCGCGAGCGCCATCACGACATAGTCGAGGCCGAGGCCGAAATTGGAGATGAGGATCACGGGCCGGCGGCCGAACCGGTCGGACAGCGCGCCCTGCACCGGCGAGAAGATGAACTGCATCAGCGCCCACACGGTGGCGAACAGGCCGACATATTCCGACGCGCGTGCCGTGTCGCCGGCGACGAAGCTCTCGATCAGCTTCGGCAGCACCGGGATCACCATGCCGAGCGCCAGCATGTCGAGCAGCACGGTGACGAAGATGAAGGCGAAGGCGGCCTGGCGCGGTCCAGTTCGTAGGGTGGGCAAAATCGTCCGCTCCGTCGCTTCCGTGTCGCACAGTGTCCGAACGATTTTGCCCACGCGTGACGCGAGCGCGGACCGCGTGGGCAACGGCGAAGGTGCCGTTGCCCACCCTACGATTCACCGCCGTTTCGCCCGCCCCGCAAACGGGTTCTCCTTCTCGCGCAGCGCGATCCGGATCGGCACGCCGGGGAGAGCGAAGGTTTCGCGCAGGCCGTTCGTGAGGTAGCGCAGATAGGCCTCCGGCACCGCGTCGGCGCGGGTGCAGAAGAGGACGAAGCTCGGCGGCCGCGTCTTCGGCTGCGTCATGTAGTTGAGCTTGAGGCGGCGGCCGGACACGGCGGGCGGCGGATGCGCCTCGGTCGCGCCTTCGAGCCAGCGGTTGAGCGCGTGCGTCGGCACGCGCTTGTTCCACACCGCATGCGCGTCGACCACCGCCTGCATCAGCCGGTCGAGGCCTTCGCCCGTCAGTCCCGACACCGCGACCAGCGGCACGCCCCTGACCTGCTGCAGCCGCCGGTCGGCCTCGGCGCGCATCTTGCCGATCGCGCCCGCTTCGCGCTCCTTGAGGTCCCACTTGTTGATGCCGATGACCAGTGCGCGCCCTTCGCGCTCGACCAGGTCGGCGATGCGCAGATCCTGGTCCTCGAAGGGGGCGGCCGCGTCCATCAGCACCACCACGACCTCGGCGAAGCGGATCGCCTCGAGCGCGTCGGACACCGAGAGCTGCTCGACCTTCTCCTCGATCCGGGCGGGGCGGCGCAGCCCCGCGGTGTCGTGCATCAGGAAATGACGGCCGCGCCACGTCAGGTCGACCGCGATGGTGTCGCGCGTGATCCCGGCTTCCGGGCCGGTGAGCAGGCGCTCCTCGCCGAGCAGGCGGTTGACCAATGTCGACTTGCCCGCATTGGGACGGCCCACCACGGCGACGCGGATGGGCCGCGCCGCTTCGGGCTCGGCCTCCTCGCCATCCGCCGCGTCCGCCGGCGCGGTCTCTTCGGGCAGCGCGGCGCGCAACGCGTCGTACAGCTCGGACAGACCCTCGCCATGCTCGGCCGAAACCGCGATCGGCTCGCCGAGGCCGAGCCCGTAAGCTTCGTAGACGCCCGCTTGACCCGCCCGTCCCTCGCTCTTGTTGGCGACGAGAATTGCCGGCTTGCCGGATTTGCGCACCAGCTGGGCGATCTCGCGATCGCTCGGCATGACGCCGGCGCGCGCGTCCATCAGCAACATCACCGCGTCTGCGGATGCGATCGCGGTCTCGGTCTGTGCCCGCATTCGTCCGGTGAGGCTCTCGGGGGCCGCGTCCTCGATACCGGCCGTGTCGATCGCGGTGAATTCGAGATCGCCGAGCCGCGCCTCGCCTTCGCGGCGATCGCGCGTCACGCCCGGCTGGTCATCGACCAGCGCCGAGCGCCGGCCGATCAGCCGGTTGAACAGCGTGCTCTTGCCGACATTGGCGCGGCCGACGATCGCGACGGAAAAGCCCATGGAAGACGCTCACGCTAAAGCATGATCCCGAAAAAGCCTGCCCCGTACTTGCTACGGGGTGGATACCGGTTTTCGGAAAAGATCATGCTCAAACAATAGCCTGAAGCGTGATCATCACGCTTCAGGTCCCGCGCGATCGGCGCGCCTCAGTGCGAGGTCGGCCAGGGCGACGGCTGCGCCTGCGGTTGCGCGGTCGGCCACGCCGCTGGCGCCTGCTGCGCAGGCTGTTGCGGCGGCTGCTGCGCGGGCCACGGCGCCTGTGCCTGCTGCGGTTGCGGCTGCGGCTGCGGCTGCTGCGCCGGCCAGGGCGCCTGCGCCTGCTGCGGCGCTTGCGGCTGCGCCGTCGGGCGGGGCCGCACCGGCTTCGGCTTGGTCAGCCTGGCGACCTTGGGCCTGGGTTTCGGATTGGGCCTCGGTTTGGCTTTCTCCTCCGCCTTCGGATCGATCTTGTCGGCGGTTTCCTGTGCGGCCGTGGCGGCCGGATCGGGGCCCGGCTGCGGCGGCTCCTGGTAGCCCTTCACCAGCTCGGGCGGGATGCCCTGCTCGACGCCGGGCACGCCGCCCGGAAAGACCTCCTGGCGCACGCCCGGCAGCTTCTTCTTGGTGTCCCAGAACTGGAACGTCTCGAGGCTGTCGCAGCCCGCAAGCAGGCCCGCGAACGGCACGAGCAGCACGCCGAGCAATACGCCGCGAACAGCACGCATCGCCTCTCTCCTCAGCCCTTCGGCCCTTCGGGCGTGATCGCCGTCAGGATGTCGACCCGCTGGCGCAGCGCCGGCGGGCTCTCGGGATCGTCATGCACCATCTTGATCCATTTGCGCATCGCCGGAATGTCGCCTGCCTTCCAGGCCGCGACCGCGAGCAGCTCGCGCGCGCTGTGGCGGAACGGGCCGGTGCCGGTCGCGAGCGGCGCGAGCCGCCGGTCGAGCTCGGCGAGCGGCGCGCTGTCGACCAGCAGCATGCCGGCGCGCAACGCGGCGAAATCCTGCAGCGGCTGGCCGATCGACGAATTCCTGGCAACGTCGTCATAGGCCGCGACCGCGGCCTTGGGATCGCGCTGCTCGATCTCGGCCGCCTCGCGCAGCCTGGAGAGCGCGCGATAGCCGGTCGTTCCCTTCTCGGCGATCGCCGCGAAAGCCTTCTCGGCCTCGTCGTGCTTGCCCTGCTCGGCGAGCTGCGCCGCGGCGGTGAACTGGGCGCCGAACTGCTCGGCCTGCTTGTTGCGCCAGTATTCGTAGCCGCGCCAAGCCGCGACGCCGATGACGACGAGCACGGCGAGCGCGATGATGAGATTGCCGTAACGCTCCCACAGCTTGGTGAACTGTTCGCGGCGTACTTCCTCGTCGACTTCGTCAAAGATATCGGACACGAACGGCCCTTCCGGCACGACCGGGCCGGCGGCCTGCCGCCGAGCCCTTCAGGTGATGTGGTGTTCGGGTTTTCCCGCAAAGCGCGGCGTCCCGCCCGCGATCCCCTCGAGAACGCCCTCAAGGCCTCGACCGGAGGCCTCCCCTCGACTGGCGTTAAAATAGAGATATGGCGGCGGGATGGCAAAAGCCATGCGCCCGCATGCTTAAATCCACGAAATTACACGGTTTTCTTGAGCGGATAGACGTGCTCCGGCCCCGGAAAGGCGCGCGCGCGGACCTCCCGGGCGTAGTCCGCGACCGCCTTGCCGATCGAGGGGCCGAGCTCGGTATAGCGCTTGACGAATTTGGGCACCCGCGGCGACAGGCCGAGCATGTCCTCGAGCACCAGGATCTGCCCGTCGCAGGCGGCGCTCGCGCCAATCCCGATGGTCGGGATGGCGATCTCCTTCGTCACCCGCGCCGCGAGCGGCTCGGCCATCGCCTCGAGCACCACCGAGAAGGCGCCGGCGTCCGCGACCGCGCGCGCATCCGCCTCGTGGCGCGCCCAGTCGGCCGGGTCGCGACCCTGGGCGCGGAAGCTGCCGAGCGCGTTGATCGCCTGCGGGGTGAGGCCGACATGGGCCATCACGGGCACGCCGCGCTCGGCCAGGAAGGCGATCGTCTCCGCCATGCGCCGGCCGCCCTCGAGCTTGACGGCACCGCAACCGGTCTCCTTGAGGACGCGCGCCGCCGACATGAAGGCCTGCTCCTTCGAGGCCTCGTAGGAGCCGAACGGCAGGTCGACCACGACCAGCGCGCGCTTCGCGCCGCGCATCACGGCGTGGCCCTGCAGGATCATCATGTCGAGCGTCACCGGCACCGTGCTCTCGAGCCCGTGCATCACCATGCCGAGCGAGTCGCCGACCAGGATCACGTCGCAATGCTCGTCGAGGATGCGCGCCGTATGCGCGTGATAGGAGGTGAGCGCGACGATCGGCTCGCCGCCCTTGCGGGCGCGGATGTCGGGCGCCGTGAGGCGCCGCCCTTCGGCATGGGTCGACATCTACATCACCAGCCCGTGCGATCCGAACACCGGGATGCCGATGAACAGCGGATGGAAGAAGAAGCCGAGCAGCAGATAGATGATCGTGCCGACGATCACCGCGATGATGTCGTTGCGCCGCCCGCCCGTCGGAATCGCGGGGGCGCCCGCGTCGGCGCGGCGCTTGAGCGAAATGCGGTCGAACACCGCCCAGGCGAGGATCGCGCCGAACAGGATGATGCCGCCGAGATCGCCGTTGGAAAGCAGATGCGCGAAAGCCCACAGCTTCACGCCGGCGAGGAACGGATGCTTGAGCTTGCGGTAGATGTCGCCGCGGATATAGGCCGCCGTCATCAGGATGACGGCGGGCCACACCAGCGCCACGGTCACATGGCGCATCCAGGTCGGGGGCGTCCACACCTGGGTATACTCGGTGTGCAGATAGCGGCCGAAGCCCCAGACGATCAGCACGAGCCCGACGATCGCGACCAGCGAAAACAGCGCACGATAGGGTAGAAGCCCGATGCGCGCGATCAACGCCGCGCGCGCCTCGCGCCGCGTGACGAACACATGCGTGGCGACGAAGACGACGAGACCGAGGATGAGGATCGCAAGACCCATGGCCGGCTCCTGGGGAAAAGCGGCCGGAGTAGAGGCCAAGGGCGCCGCCAAGGCAAGTCGCCGTTGGTCGAGGTCGGCGCCGCGGGGATTGGGGGGATGCAGGACTGGGCCCCTCCGGCGCGGCAAAATGTGCTACACGCCACGCAATGACGAGCGGATGAACGTCGTGCGACGGATGGAAGCGCGGAAAGGACATCTGGCAGAATGACGCAGGTGAAGCTCGGCATCGTCGGTCTCGGACGATGGGCGAAGGTCTTGACGAGAGCCGCCAAGGCCTCGGATCGTTTTCAGATCGTAGCCGGCTATAGCCGGGCGGCCGAGCGGCGCGACGTCTTCGCGCGCGAGTTCGGGGTGCCGCCGGTCCCCGATCTCGACACGATGCTGGCGGACCCGCAGATCCAGGGCGTGATCCTGACGGTGCCGAACGAGCAGCATCTGCCGCTCGCGCGCCGGGTCGCGATGGCGAAGAAGCACGTCTACACCGAGAAGCCGATCGCCGCGACGCTCGAGGACGGGCTCGCGATCGAGGCGCTGGAGAAGCAGCACGGCGTGACCGTCACGGTCGGCCACAGCGCGCGCCTGATGGCCGGCATCCGCAAGGTCCGCGAGGCGATCGATGCGGGCGAGCTCGGCCGGGTCGGCTTCATGGAGGCGAACTTCTCCAACGAGCGGGCGCTCGAGCTCACGCCCTCCACTTGGCGCTGGTACCGCGACCGCGCACCCGGCGGGCCGCTCTCCCAGCTCGCCATCCACCAGTTCGACGTGCTGCACTATCTCGGCGGCGATATCGTCGCGGCGAGCTCGATCGCCTCGAAGCTCTCGCCCGTCGGCGCCGAGGTCGACGACCAGTCGATGACCTTGCTGAAATTCGCCGACGGCAAGGTCGGCTATGTCGGCTCGTGCTGGACCTCGCCCGGGATCTTCGCGCTGCGCGTGTTCGGCTCGAAGGGCCTGATGCATTACGAGATCGACTTCGGCACCTGGGACACGCCGGCCGAGTTGCACAAGCAATCGGTGCTCTACATCCAGCGCGGCAAGGACGGCTACGCGAAGCGCGAGGAGCTCACGGTGCCCGAGAGCGACATGTTCCGCGCCGAGCTCGACATGTTCGCGGAAAGCTGCCGCAGCGGCAAGGCGAACGAGCTCGACGCGCGCAACGCCAACGTCGCGGTGGCGGTCGTCTACGCGGCGCTGCGCTCGATCGACCGGCAGGGCCAGCTGGTGCCGATCGCCGAGGTGATGGCCGAGGCCCGCACGGGGGCGCTCCATGTTGCCTAGCCGCTACTTCGTCGACCTCACCCAGCCGGAGATCGCCGGCCAGCTCAAAGCGAACCCGCTGGTCATCCTGCCGGCCGGCAGCGTCGAGCAGCACGGGCCGCACCTGCCGACCGGCACCGACATCTTCGCCGCCAACGTGATCGGCCACGCGGTGGCCGAGCGCCTCGACGGCCTGGTGCTCCCCGCGACGCCGCTCGGCGTCACGCCGATGCACATGCCGTTCGCCGGCACCATCACGCTGACGCCCGACACCTACATACGGCTCGTGACCGAGACCTGCGTCTCGACCGCGCGGCACGGCGCCAAATACCTGCTCGTCCTCAACTGGCACGAGGGCAATATTCCCTCGCTCGCGATCGCCGCCGAGGCGCTGCACCGCGAGCACGGCATGACGGCGCTGACCGTGCAGGCCTGCTACGTCGCCGAGGAGCTCTATGGCCATTCGTGCAACGGCCTCACCCATGGCGGCGAGATCGAGGCGCTCGCCGTGCTCGCCTACCGGCCCGAGCTCGTCCACCTCGACCGCATCGACTACTCGTCCGACCACACGCACGGCCACAAGATGGACAAGCTGCGGCGCACCCGCGCCTACCAGCCGGTGCTCTCCGACATCCGCTCGATCGCGCCGACCGGCTGGTTCGGCAGCCCGCAGCACGCGACCGCCGAGAAAGGCGCGCGCATGCTCGTCGACATCGCCGAGTCGATCGCCGCGGAGGCGACCGAGATTTTCCGCGAGCTCGATGCCGTGCAGGGCGGCACCGCCGAGCTGCGCCAATTCCGGAGGGCGAAGTAATGGCCCGCTTGCTCACGGCCGCCGAGGCGCAGCTGCTCGACCTGCCCGGCCGCCGCTCGCGCGAGCTCGTGTCGGGCAAGATCGGCTCGAAGATGAGCTTCCGCCTCGTCGAGATCGCGCCGGCCAAGCCCGGCGACACGCCGCGCGGCCCGCACCTGCACCGCGGGTTCGAGGAGTGCATCTACGTGCTGTCCGGGCGCGGCATGATGCAGTCGGAGAGCGGCACCCATCATGCGGGACCGGGAGACGTGCTGCTGGTGCCGGCCGGCGAGAAGCACATGACGGTCAACACCGGCACCGACGCGCTGGTGCTGCTGTGCTTCTTCCCGGTGCCCGATGTCGGCGCCGGCACCATCGAATTCGCGAGCTTTTGACGGTGTCGCCATGAACGCGGACGATCGCGCCAAGGCGGCGAGCCACATCACGCCCGACATCGTGCGGCAGACGCTCATCGACATGGTCGACATCCGCAGCCCCACCGGCTCGGAAGCCGGCATGGCCGACTACATCGTCGGCCGGCTGCGCGCCGCCGGCATCGAGGCTTCGCAACAGCTCGTCGAGGGCGGCCGTCCCAATGCCATCGGCCACCTGCCGGGCCGCGGCGACGGGCGCAACCTCCTGTTCACCGGCCACATGGACACGTCCTACAGCGGCGACGAGCCGCATCTCGTCGGCGAGGGCTTTCGCCCCAAGGGCGTCTATCGCGACGGCTGGATCTGGGGGCTCGGCGCAAGCAACATGAAGAGCGGTCTCGCCGGCCTCGTGGTCGCGCTCGAGGCGCTCGCCAAGTCCGGCATTACGCTCAACGGCGACGTGACGCTGGGTGCGGTGGTGGGCGAGATCGAGAAGGCGCCGGTCGAGGAGTTCCAGGGCTCGGAATACGCCGGCTACGGCATCGGGACCAAGCATCTCGTGACGCACGGCGTCACGGCCGATTTTGCCCTGCTGGCGGAGCCCACCGGCATGCGCCTGTGCACCGCCAACATGGGCTGCATCTGGGCGCGCATCACGGTCGGCGGCACCGTCGCGCATTCGGCGCTCGCCAACAAGCCCGGCACCGTCAACGCGATCGCGGTCGCGCGCGCCCTGTGCGACGAGATCGAGGCATGGGCCGAGACCTTCGCCGAGCGCAACACGTATCTCGACGAGCGCGCGCATGTGACGATCGCGGCCATGCGCGGGGGCGCGCCGTGGCGGCTGTCGCGCAATCCCTACGATTGCGGCGTCTATCTCGACATCCGCACGGTGCCGGGACAGGGCGCCGAGGAGATCAAGCGCGCGCTGCGTGCGCTGCTGCGGCAGTTCGCGCAACGGCACGCGGTGGCCGAGCCCGCGCTCGCCTTCCTGGTCACCGATCCGCCGCTCGAGATCGGCCAGGACCTGCCGATCGTCCAGGCGCTCGCAGCGGCGCAGCAATCCGTCATGGGACAAAAGACCACAACCTTCCTGCGCCGTCCGGGCTCCGACGCGGTGCATCTGACGCGCTATGATGTGCCGTGCATACAGTTCGGGCCGGGCGGACGCCTGCATCCGAGCGCCAACGGCCGATCGATGCACGCGATCGGCGACCACGTACTGCTCGACGACGTGGTTCTCGCATCGCGGATCTACCTCGAGACGGCGCTCAACCTGTGCGGCGCGCCGCTCGCCGATTGAAACGGAGCGGCGCGCCCGCACGCCAAGACGGGCGCCGCGCAAGGAGGGAATGCGAATGAGCTTGCGATTTGTCGGACCGGCGCTGCTCGCGACCGTCATCCTCGCGGGCGCCGCGCCGGCGCAGGATTTTCCCAACCGCCCGATCACCCTCGTGGTGTCGTTCGCGCCGGGCGGCCTCACCGACATTCCGGCGCGCATGATCGCGCCCGAGCTGCAGCAGCGCCTCAGGCAGCCGGTCATCGTCGAGAACAAGGCCGGCGCATCAGGCGTGATCGGCACGTCGTACGTCGTTCACGCGGCGCCCGACGGCTATACGCTCTTGGTGAGCGGCATCTCCGAGGTGCAGAACCTGTTCTACATCAAGGTGCCCTACGACGTGCAGACCGACCTCGCGACCGTCGGGATGATCGCCAACGGCCCTCCCCTGGTCCTCGCGGTTCCGGCGAGCTCGCCGTTCAAGAGCGTCGCCGACCTCGTCGCCTACGCGAAGGCCAATTCGGCCAAGACCAACATAGCGACCACCGGCCCGGCGACGAGCCCGGCGATCGCGGTATCGCAGCTCAACGCGATCGCGGGTACCCAGATCATTCCGGTGCCGTACAAGGGCGCCGGCCCTGCGGCGGCCGCGGTCGCGAGCGGCCAGGTGCAGGCGGGGTTCGTCTGGCTGCCGAGCGTCGCCGGAATGGTGAGCTCGGGCCAGGTGCGTCTGCTCGCCATCGCGACGGCGCAGCGGCTTGCCGTCATTCACGACGTGCCGACATTCGCGGAACTCGGCTACAAGAATTTCGAGCACTTCGCCTTCGTCGGCCTTCTCGCGCCGCGCGGGACGCCGGCGCCGGTCATCGCGTTGCTGAACAAGACCTTGAACGACGCGATCCAGAACTCGCCGACGTTCGCCAAACGGATGGAACCATTCGGCATGACGCTGCCGGCGCAGCCCAACACGCCGGAGGCCTATCACAAGTTCATGGCCGATCAGATCGAGTCGCAGCGAAAGCTCGCCGCGCTTTCTGGCGCCAAGCCGAAATAGGCTCCCGCCCGGCGAAGTCCCGCCGGGCGGCCGCGCGCGTTGCCCTCAGGCCGCAGCGGCATCGCGCGCCGGCAGCGGCGACTGCGCGATGGTCGTCTGCCAGGCCGGCAGCGACATCAGGCTCGCGTGCCAGCGGCGGATGTCCGGATACGGCTGCAGCGGGAAGCGGCCCTCAGCCGCATAGTTGAGCGGCGCGCCGAGCGAGAAGTCGGCGAGCGTGAGCACGTCGCCGGTGACGAACTTGCGCGTCTCGAGCTGGCCGTCGAGCACCGCTGCGGCGCGATGGAACCGCTCGGTGGCCTTCGCGACCTCGGCAGTATCGGGTTCGCCGGCGCCAAGCAGCACCGGCTTGACGAAATTCTCGAGCAGCAGGGTCTCGACGGCCGGATCCCAGTGCGCGAGATCCCAGAACTGCCAGCGCGTGACGTCGAGCCGGCCGCGCTCGTCGCCCGGCAGCAGCCCGCTCTGCGGCTTGCGTCCGGCGAGGTACTGCATGATGGCGTTCGACTCCCACAGCACGTAGTCGCCGTCGCGCATGGTCGGCATCATCATGTTGGGATTGAGCGCCGCATATTCGGGCGACTTGTGCTCGCCCTTGGAAAAATCGAGCGACCGCACCGCGACGTCGAGACCCAGGTGGTTGGCGACCGCGATCACCTTGAAGGCGCGCGGGCTCGGCGGGAAGGCGAAGATTTCGATCGTCATGACACACTCCTCTGGCTGGACGTTGAAATTTTGGATGAAGGCGCGATGGACCGCATGCGCTCACGCGCGCTCGGTATATGCGCGGAACAGCTCGAGGATGGCCGGCCAGCCGCCGTCGACGTCGCGGCGCATTTTTGCACCCGGCTCGGCCCCCATCTGCTCGAACTTGCGGTGCTCAAGCTCGACCCGCGTCGCGCTTGTGCCCTCGGCGATGAAGCGCACCTCGACCTCGGAGCCGACCGTGGTGTCGGGCTTCCACTCGCTGTTGATGTCCCAGGTCATGACGAAGCGCTGCGGCGGCTCCCACGCGATGATCCGGCCGACATTGGTCTGCGTGCCATCCTCCGCCAGCTCGTACCAATGCCCGCCGAGCCGCGTCTCCATGACGACCGCCTTGCGCGGCGTCTTGCCGATGCCGTGATCCTTCGGCCACCAGCGGTCGAGACCGGCGGTGAACACCTCGAATGCATGCGCGGCGCTCGTCTTCACATGGATGGTCTTGCGCACCGGCGCGATGGCGATCGTCTGCGTCATCTTTCGTCCGTCCTTCCCTGCTTGTCCCGTGCACTGCGCTCGGCCTCGGCCCGGAACGCGGCGAGCGCGTCGTCCCAGAACTGGTCGAGCCACTTGCGCAACGCGCCCAGTCCCTGCGGGTCGATGTAGTAGACGCGGCGCGTCCCTTCCGGCCGGTCGGCCACGAGACCCGCCTCCTTCAAGACCTTGAGATGCTGCGACACCGCCGGCCGGCTGACCGGCAGGCCGCGCGCGATCTCGGTCACCGCATGCGGCCCGTCCTTGAGCCGTTCGAACACCCGCCGCCGGGTCGGGTCGGCGAGCGCCGACAAGACATTTCCGTAAGCCATAGCTTACCGTAAGTCAAAACTTACCAACTGTCAAGCGGCTGCGGCCGCCGTGCTATGGTCGGACGAAACGGAGGGATCGCATGGCTCGCGTGCCTGGTCGCGTGCAGGACAAGGTCGCGCTGATCACGGGCGGCGCCTCGGGGATCGGCCTTGCGACGGCCGATCTCTTCGCACGCGAAGGCGCCAAGGTCATGATCGGAGATATCGATCGCACGGTCGCCCAGCACGCCGCCACCAAGCTCAACTGCGACGCCTCGTTCCATCCGCTCGACGTGACGCGCGAGGACGACTGGATTGCGGCGACCGACGCCGTGGTGCGCGATCACGGCGCGCTCGACATCCTGGTCAACAATGCGGGCATCGCGCTCTCGCAGGATTTCGAGACGACGACACTCGACGACTGGCGCCGCGTGATGGCCGTCAACCTCGACGGCGTCTTCCTCGGCTGCAAACATGCGGTGCGCGTCATGAAGGCGCGCGGCGGCGCGATCATCAACCTCTCCTCGGTGGCGGGCCTGATCGGCGACCCCCGGCTTGCGGCCTACTGCGCGAGCAAGGGCGGCGTGCGCCTGCTCACCAAGTCGGTCGCGCTGCATTGCGCGCGCCGCGGCTACGGCATCCGCTGCAATTCGGTGCATCCCTCCTTCGTCGAGACGCCCATGCTCGACGGGATGCTGGCGCGGGCGCGCGACCCCGCCAAGCTGCGCGCCGGCTATGCGGCGGCGGCGCCGCTCGGACGCCTGGCGCAGCCGCGCGAAATCGCGCAAATGATCCTCTTTCTCGCCAGCGACGAATCCGCCTTCACGACCGGCGCCGAGTTCGTCGTCGACGGCGGCCTGACGGCGGCGTGACGTGACTCAATTCATCCGCGAGCCCGAACGCAAGGTGCCGGTGCGCGGCGACTACGAGGTCGTCGTGCTCGGCGGCGGTCCGGCCGGCATCGCGGCGGCGGCAGCCGCGGCGGGCGTCGGCCGGCGCACGCTGCTGGTCGAGCGCTATGGCTTCCTGGGCGGCATGGGCACGGCCGCGGGCGTCACCAATTTCTGCGGCCTGTTTGCCAATGTGCATGGCGATATCCGCCGGGTCGTGCATGGCGTTGCCGACGATCTCACCGGCCGCATCGACCGGCTGGGCGGGCTCAACGAACCGCATCTCATCTTCGGCAAGACCAAGGCGCAGGCCTATGACACGGCCGCCTACAAGATCGCGGCCGACGATCTCCTGCTCGCGCGCGGCGTCGAGATTCTCTTCCACGCGCTCGCCTGCGGCGTCATCGCCGAGCGCGGCGAGATCGCGGCGCTCATGGTCGAGACCAAGTCGGGCCGCTGCGCGGTGCGCGGCAAGATGTTCATCGACTGCTCGGGCGACGGCGATCTCGCGGCCTGGGCGGGCGCGCGGTTCGAGCTCGGAGACGAGAACGGCAACCTCCTGTTTCCCACCACCATGTTCCGCCTCAACGGTGTCGACCCGCAGGCGGCCGGCGAGGCCTGGGCCGCGATCCCGCGCCTCATGGACGAGGCCGAAGCGCGCGGCGCGCGCTTTCCCCGCAAGGGCGCGATCGTGCGGCCGATGCGGCATCCGCAGGAATGGCGCGTCAACGTCACCCAGCTCAAGAACGCCGCCGGCAAGGCGATCGACGGCACCGACGCGGATGAGCTCACGGCCGGCGAGATCGACGGCCGCCGCCAGGCGCTCGCCTTCTTCGACTTCCTCAAGCGCGAGGTGCCAGGCTTCGGCCAGAGCTACATCGTCGACATCCCGCCGCAGATCGGCGTCCGCGAGACGCGCCGCGTGCGCGGCAGCTACCAGCTCGGCGGCGAGGACGTGGTCGGCTGCGCCAGCTTTGCCGACACCATCGGCGTCAACGGCTGGCCGATCGAGGCGCATGTGGCGGGCGACGTGCAATGGCGCTGGCCCGACATTCCGGGCTCGCGCGGCTTCAACCATCTGCCCTACCGCATGCTGGTGCCGCTCGATACGCGCAACCTGCTGGTCGCCGGCCGCTGCGCCTCGATGACCCACGAGGGCCAGTCGGCCGCCCGCGTCTCCGGCGGCTGCTTCGTCATGGGCGAAGCCGCAGGCTGCGCCGCGCACCTGTCGCTCGCCGGCAACGCCGCGCCGGCCGAGGTCAGCGTCGATGCGCTGCAACAGATGCTGGAGCGCAATGGCGTTTATTTGGGGCGCGATGTGTCTTAGTCGTTGTTGCGACGCATTCGCGTTACGCCGTAGGGTGGGCAAAATCGCCTGCACTGCCGGTCCCGCGTGGGCACGGCGCGTCCGCGATTTTGCCCACGCGGATGGGGCGCGTTTCGCGCCGTGCCCACCCTACAGGAGACCGTGCTAATGAAGCGAATCCTCGCCCTCTTCGCCTTCCTCCTCGCCGCCCTGCCGGCTTGCGCACAGACATCATCCCCGCCCTGGCCCACCCGCAGCGTCAAGCTGATCGTCCCATTCGGCGCCGGCTCGACGCCCGACGTGATCATGCGGTTGATCGCCGACCACCTGAAGGCGAAGCTCGGGCAGAGCTTCATCGTCGAGAACAAGCCGGGCGCGAGCGGCAACCTCGGCACCGACGCGGTCGCCAAGGCCGAGCCCGACGGCTACACGCTCGGCCTCTCGATCGGCGGCCCGCTCGCCATCAACCCGATCCTGTTCGGCCACTTGCCCTACGACCCGAAGAAGGATCTTTCCTTCGTCACCCTGCTCGCGACCCAGCCGAGCGCGCTCGCGGTCAACACCGAGCTCGGCGTCGGCAACGTCGCCGAGCTGATCGCGCTCTTGAAGAAGAACCCCGGCAAGTACAATTTCGGCTCGATCGGCGTCGGCTCGCTGTCGCATCTCGCCATGGAGGCGATCGCCCTCAAGAGCGGCACGCAGATCGTGCACGTGCCCTATCCGTCCTCGCCCGCCGCCGTGACGGCGCTGTTGCGCAACGACGTGCAGATGGTGTGCCTGCCGGCGATCTCGGTGACGCCGCAGGCGGCCGCCGGCAAGCTGAAGATCCTCGCGGTCTCGACCGCGCAGCGCTCGGCCCTGATGCCCGGCGTCTCGACGCTGAAGGAATCCGGCGTCGACGTCGAGGCCGATGCCTGGAACGGCCTGATCGCGCCGGCCAAGACCCCGCCGGCCATCATCGCGGCGGTGCGCGCCGCCGTGATCGACGCCCTCACGGCGCCCGACGTCCGCGCCAAGCTCGCGGCGCAGATCATGGAGCCGATCCCGTCGACGCCGGAAGAATTCCGCGCCCGCATCGACGCCGACATCGCCCGCTGGACGCCGGTGATCAAGGCGGCGAACATCAAGGTGAATTGAGCGGGGCGACGGTCCCGATCAGCCGTGCAACATGTAGCCGATCCGCGCGAGCACGAGCAGCACGGCGAGCACGATCACGATGATGCGCAGCGCGAGCATTCCGCCGCGTACGCCGCGCTGCAGCGGTTTTGACACGATCACGCGGTTGGCGACGCTCGGCGCGGCCGCATCCGCGAAGGCACGCGCTCCCTCGATCGCCTGCGCACGCCAGCGGATCATCAGCTCCGCGAGGTCGTCGGGCGAGAACCCGTAGTTGTCGGGCAGGTTCGAGGTACGGCCCATGGCGGCGACATTGAGCTTGGCGATCGCGCGGCCCGCGCGGCTGGCGTCGTTGTAGGCGACGAGGGTGCCGCCGCGGACCGTGATGAACGCGAAGTCGCCGGCATCCGCCCAGCCCACGCGCGTGCGCCAGAGGCCGAGGAAGCGCAGCTCGAAGCCGCTCGCCTGCAGCGTGAGCGTGTTGTTGCCCGGCAGCGCTCCGGCCGCGAGGACGAACATCAGCGCGACCGGAAACAGGACGAGCCAGAGCACGCCACCCTGCGCGACGGCGAAATAACCGACCAGCAGCAGGCCGCCGAGGGTGACGGCAAAGAAGAGCCGGCGAATGACAGTTTCTGATGAGCGCAGCACGACCGGCCCGGGAAATTGCGCCATCGCTCGCTCGACGGTATCGCTCATGGTCTGCTCCACATGTCGAAAGCGACCATCGCCCATGCGCGCCATTGCGCGCTATGAAAGTCTTCACACCATGCACGGCTGATCCGCCGCCAGCGTCACTCGGGCGCGCTAGGCTGCCTGCCGGGCGAATGTTACCCTCGCGCAGTAAAAGTCTCAGGGAGGAGCCGCATGATCGATCGCCGCACATTTCTCGCCGCGTCCGCGAGCGCGGCCGTGCTGCCGATGGCAGCGGCGGCGGCCGAGACCGCCGAGCAATTCCCCAGCCGCCCGATCCGCATCATCGTGCCGCAGGCGGCCGGCGCCGGCATCGACCTGCAGGCGCGCCTGCTCGGGCAAAGGCTCGGCGAGCTGTGGGGCAAGCAGTTCATCGTCGAGGACCGCCCGGGCGCCAACGCCATCATCGGCACCGAATACGTCGCCAAGGCCGCGCCCGACGGCTACACGCTCGTCTATGCGCCGATCACCTCGGTCACCACCAACGCCTTCATCTACAAGCACCTGCCCTACGATCCGCTGCGCGATCTCGCGCCGATCACGCAGACGACCGCGAACCCGATGGGTGCGGTCGCCAATCCGGCCTCCGGCATCAAGACCATCAAGGACCTGGTCGCGCGCGCCAAGGCCGCGCCCGGCAAGATCAACTACGGCTCGTTCGGCATCGGCAACCTCACGCACCTGATGGGCCTGCTGCTGTCGACAGCGGCCGGCATCGAGATGACGCATGTGCCCTACAAGGGCCAGACGCCGGAGATGACCGATATCATGTCCGGCCAGGTGCCGGTCGGCTTCACCACCATGGCGGGCGCTGCCGGCTTCATCCAGGCCGGCAAGCTCACGCTGCTCGCGACCTTCGGCGACAAGCGCGACGAGCAGTTCCCCGACGTGCCGACGGTCGCCGAGCAGGGCTATCCTGGCGTGGTCGTGGTCGGCTGGGGCGGCATCCTCGCGCCGGCCGGCGTGCCGAAGCCGATCATCGACAAGCTGCACGACGGCTTCGTCAAGGTGCTGGCCATGCCGGATATAAGGGCCGCGATCGCCAAGCAGGGCTCGCCGGTCGTGAGCAGCAAGACGCCGGAGGATTTCGGCCGCTTCATCAAATCCGAGATGGACAAGTTCCACCCGGTGATCAAGGCGGCCGGGCTCGAAGGCTCGCAGTGAGCGGCTTGCCGACGACGCAGCGCTTCGGCCTGCTCACGCCTTCTTCCAACACGACGCAGGAGCCGGAGTTCTTTGCCGCGCTGCCGGCCGACGTGACGCTGCACACCGGCCGCGTCGCCTATCGCGATATCACGCCGCAGGAGCAGGACCGCTGCGTGCTCGAGCTCGAGAGCGAGAGCCGCAAGCTCGCCGACGCCGAGGTCGACTGCATCGTCTTTGCCGCGACCGCGCCGACGCTCGCCAAGGGCATCGGCTACGACCGCGAGCTGATCCGCCGCATGGAGGATGCCGCCGGCCGGCCCGCCACCACGGCGGCGACCGCCTTCGTCGACGCGCTCAACGTTCTCGGCGCGAAGAGGATCGCGATCGGCGCGCCGTGGAGCCGTACCATGGACAAGCCGATGGTCGCCTTCATGCTGGCGAGCGGCTTTTCGGTCGCGCACAGCGAGGTGGCCGGCTTCGTTTCCGGCGTCGAGCTCGGCCGCGCCGACCCCGAGCAGGCCTACGACCTCGGCCTGCGCGCCGACCGGCCGGAGGCGGACGCCATCATCATGCCGGGCGGCAACTGGCGCTGCATGAGCATCGTCGAGCGGCTGGAGCGCAAAGTCGGCAAGCCCGTCCTGTCGAACAATGCGGTCAGCCTGTGGGCGGGACTGCGCCTGCTCGAGCGCCACGACAGCATTGCGGGCTACGGCGTGCTGCTGCGCGAGCATTTGCGAGTGGTGTAGGCTGGCCTTAACGAAAAAAGCCGCCCCGGGGGGAAGCTCATGACGAGCGAGGCCGTCGACCGCTATCAGATCGCCGGCCGCATGGAGCGGCTGCCGGTCGCGCGCTGGCACCACAAGATGCGGCTGATCGTCGGCAGCGCCAATTTTTCCGACGCGTTCGATGCGCTCACCGTCGCCTATGTGCTGCCGGTGCTCATCCCGCTGTGGCGCCTGAACGAGGCCGAGATCGGCCTGCTCATCTCGGTCGGCTATGTCGGCCAGGCGATCGGCGGGGTTTTGTCCGGCTGGCTCGCCGACCGGCACGGCCGCGTACCGGTGATGACCGGCAACCTCGTGTTCTTTTCCCTCATGAGCTTCGCCTGCGTGCTCGCGCCCAACTACGCCACGCTGTTCGCGCTGCGCTTCCTGCAGGGCATCGGCCTCGGCGGCGAGGTGCCGATCGCCAACACCTATGTGAGCGAGTTCGCCCGCTCTAAAGGGCGCGGGCGCTTCGTGCTGATCCAGCAGATGATGTTCCCGATCGGGCTCACGACGGTGGCGCTGGTCGGCGCCTTCGTGGTGCCGCGCTGGGGCTGGCCGTGGATGTTCGCGATCGGCGGCTTGCCGGTGCTGCTCGCGCTGCCGATGATCCGAGTGCTGCCGGAATCGCCGCGCTGGCTCGCGAGCCGCGGGCGCTTCGCGGACGCCGACCGCGTGCTCACGCGCATCGAGGCGGTGGTGGCGGCGCAGACCGGCGAGCCGCTGCCGCCGATCCCGGCCGACGTCGCGCCGGCCGTCGCGATGCGCGGCCGCTTCCGCGATCTCGTCGACGCCATCTATCTGCGCCGCACGCTGTCGCTCTGGGTGCTGTGGTTCTGCACCTACGGCATCACCTACGCGATGACCGGCTGGCTGCCGAGCATCATGCGCAAGGTCTACCACCAGACCGTCGCGCAATCGAACCTCTATGGCTTCGTCGTGAATATTACCGGCCTCGCGGTGCTGCTGCTCGCCGCCTTCACGATCGACCGCATCGGCCGCAAGCGCGCCTATGCGGTCGGCTACCTGCTCGGCGCCGTGCCGCTGCTCGTCGCGGCGTTCGTGCCGAACCTCGGCGCGCTCGGGCTCGCGGCCTGCGCGACCTTGTCGTTCGGCGCCATGGGCATGATCCCGGGCTCACTCGGCATGTACACGGCGGAGAACTACCCCAACCATCTGCGCGCCATCGGCCACGGGGCGACGAGCATCTCGCAGCGGCTCTCCTCGGTGATCGCACCCTACATGGTCGGCGTGATCCTGCCGCGCTACGGCGTCGGCGGCGTGTTCGGCATGTTCGCGGCCTTCGCGGTGATCGGCGGCGTCACGGCCGCGCTCTTCTCGCTCGAGACGGCCGGCAAGACGCTGGAAGAGCTGTCGCCGAACCCGACGTCGTAGCCCGGGTGAAGCACCGCGCAGTGGGGCGCAATCCGGGACAGCTTTGCGCGTCGATGGGCCGGACCCGGATTTCGCTGACGCTCCATCCGGGCTACGCTCGTGCCGACAAGCACAGGAGGATGCCATGACGATCGCACCGGATCGCCGCACGCTCATCAAAGCCGGCGTCGCCGCGCTCGGCGCCGCAATGCTGCCGGCGATGTCGGCGCGCGCGCAGACCGCGCACGAGTTCATGGTCAAGGACATCGTCTACAGCAAGAGCGGCGGCAAGGATCGGCTGGCGCGGCTCTATCAGCCGGCCGGCACTGGGCCGTTCCCGGCGGTGCTGCAGGTGCATGGCGGCGCCTGGAACGGCAAGAACCGCACCGACGGACAGCTCACCTCGCTCGAGCTCGCCGAAGCCGGCATCGTCGTGCTGGCGATCGACTTCCGCAACGGCACCGAGGCGCCCTACCCGGCGTCGCTGCAGGACATCAACTACGGCATCCGCTGGCTCAAGGCGCACGCGAGCGAGTTCGGCAGCAGCGCCGCCCAGGTCGGCGCCTACGGCACGTCGAGCGGCGGCCACCAGATCCTGCTCGCCACGATCCGCCCCGACGATCCGCGCTATCGCGCGCTGCCGCTCGCCGAGGCGCCCGACATGGACGCGCACCTCGCCTTCGTGGTCTCCGGCTGGGGTGTGCTGTTTCCGCTCGAGCGCTACAAGCTCGCCAAGGCCGAGGGCAAGAACAAGCTTGCCGCCGACCACGACCGGTTCTTCGGCAACGAGGCGACGCAGATCGAGGCGACGCCCGCCCTCATCATCGAGCGCGGCGAAAAGGTGTTTCTGCCGCCCGCCCTCGTCTTCCAGGGTACCAAGGATCAGTGGACCTCGCCCGACCTCGCGCAGCGTTTCGCCGACGACTATCGCAAGGCCGGCGGCAGCATCGACCTCCTGCTGCTCGACGGCGCCCGCCACACCTTCCTCAACGAGCATCCGTTCGAGCCGAACTCCGTCAAGGCGCTCAAGGAAATGATCGCCTTCATCAAGCAGCACGGCGCCGAGCGGCACGCGGCGCGCTAGTCGCGTAGGGTGGGCAACCGCGCCTTCGCGGTTGCCCACGCGGACATCGGCGCGTGGGCAAAATCGCCCACGAGCGTTTACGACGTTGCGGATATTTCTCGCGCGATTTTGCCCGCCCTACAGGCTCACCCGCCGGTGATGTGGTTCGCCTTGATCACCTCGCCCCACAGCGGGATCTCGCGCTTGAGCAGCGCGCTCGCGGCTTCCGGCGTCATCTGGTCGGCCGGGAATGGCAGGAAGCCGCCGTCCGCGAAGGTCTTCTGCACCTTCGGGTCCGCCATGGTGGCGCGCAGCGCTGCATTGAGCTTGTCGATGATCGGACGCGGCGTGCCCTTCGGGGCGAGCAGCATATGCCAGAACTTGATGTTGAGCTTCTTGTAGCCGAGCTCCGGGAACGTCTTGAGTCCCGGCAGCCCGGCGAACTCCTGGTCGCCGACGAGCGCATAGGCCTTGAGCTTGCCAGCCTTGACCAGTGGCGCCGCGACCACGCCGCCGATGATGCTGATATCCACCTGGCCGGCCAGAAGATCGACGAGCGCTGGACCGGCGCCGCGATAGGGCACCTGAGTAACCTTCAGGCCGAGTTCCTCGCATATCAGTGAATCGGCGAGATGACCGAACGAGCCGACGCCCGGATGGCCGAACTTGATGTTGCGTCCCGGCTCCTTCGCCCATTTGAGCAGCTCTTCGAGATTGTTCGCCGGCAGCGTCGGCCGCGCCGCGAGCGTGGTGACGGCGTTGTTGATGAGGCCGATCGGCTCGAAATCCTTGACGGCGTCGAAGGTGAGATCCTTGTAGAGCGTCATGCCGGCGGCGAGCGCATCCTGGTGCAGCAGGATCGTGTAGCCGTCCGGATCGGCGCGCGCGGCGCGCGAGGCCGCGATCATGCCGCCGGCGCCGCCGACGTTCTCGATCACGATCGTCTGGTTGAGCGCATTCTGCAGCGCCGGCTGGATGATGCGCGCGATGGCGTCGTCGACGCCGCCGGGCGGGAACGCGACGAACATCGTGATCGGACGCGACGGATAGGTCTGCGCCGAGGCGGCACCGGCGGCCAAAAGGCACGCGGCGAGAGCCGACGCTGCGAGCGCGCGTAGAATGCTCATGAGTCCTCCCTGGACGGCAAATCTTTTGTGCGGCCCGTGACACGTCGCCCCGCGCCGGCGCGAAGTGTCACCTCCGCGCCGCGCCACCGCAAGGCGAGGCGGATGCGTCACTTCGCATCAGGGCGCGGCCCGCGCCGCCTTCCACGATCGCGGCCGCAGCGGCCGGCCGCGCCGCCACACGCCGCGACGCCCCGGCAGCCGCCGTCAGGCGGCCTTGAGCGACTGCAGGAATCGCGCGACCTCGTCGCGCAGCCGCGCGCTTTCGCGCGCGAGCGAGCGCGCGGACGAGAGCATCTCGGACGACGCCGTGCCGGTCTGGTTCGCGCCGTCCGTCACCTTGGTGATGCCCGAGGCGACCTCGCTCGTGCCGGCCGCCGCCTCGCGGATGTTGCGCGAAATGTTGCCGGTCGCCGCGCTCTGCTCTTCCACCGCGGCGGCGATGGCGGCGGAGATCTCGGAAATCTGCCCGATCGTGCCGCTGATCTCCTTGATCGCCGCGACCGAGTCCTGGGTTGCGCTTTGCATGCCGGCGATCTGCGTCGAGATGTCCCCGGTCGCCTTGGCGGTCTGCGCCGCCAGCGCCTTGACCTCCTGCGCCACCACGGCGAAACCGCGACCGGCCTCGCCGGCGCGCGCCGCCTCGATGGTGGCGTTGAGCGCGAGCAGGTTGGTCTGCTCGGCGATCGCGGTGATCAGCTGGACGACGTCGCCGATGCGGCTCGCCGCCGCCGACAGCTCGTTCACCCGCGCGTCGGTCTTCTCCGCCTGCGTGACCGCGTCGGCGGCGATCTGGCTCGATTTCTGCACCTGCCGTCCGATCTCGGCGATCGAGGAGGTCATCTCGTCGGTCGCCGCCGCCACCGCCTGGACATTGGTCGAGGCGGTCGCCGACGCGGCGTTGACGCCCGACGACATTTCCCGCGTCATTTCCGCGGTGCGGGTCAGCGTGGTCGCGGTCGCCTCGAGCTCGCCCGAGGCCGACGAGACGGTGTCGATGATTCCGCCGACGGCGCGCTCGAACTCGCCCGCGAGGCCGACCATGTCGCTCCGGCGCCGGGCGGCGGAGTGCGCTTGCGCCTCCTTCTGCTCGCCTTCAAGCTTGCGCTGCGCGACTGCATTGCCCTTGAAGACCTCCATCGCCTTGGCGATGCGACCGAGCTCGTCGCGCCGCCCGGCGCCGGCGACGACGACGTCGAGATTGCCGGAGGCGAGATCGGACATCGCCGCCGTCATGGCGTTGAGCGGCTTCACCAGGCCGCGGGCGAGCACCAATGCGACGACGCACAGCGCCGCGATCAATCCCGCCGCCCACCCCACCGTCTTCCACACCGCGGCGTGGAATTCCGTGTCGAGATCGTCGATGTAGACGCCCGTGCCGATGATCCAGTTCCACGGCCTGACCTCGAGCGAGTAGGACACCTTGGGCACCGGCTCTTGGCTGCCCGGTCGCGGGAACATGTAGGAGATGAACCCGCCCTGCGGCTGGGCGCTGGCGGCAATCAAGGCGCGCACGAAGTGGAATCCGTTCGGGTCCTTGAAGTCGATCATGTTCTTGCCGACGAGCTGGGGCAGCGGGCCGGCCATGATGTTGATGCCGTCCTCGGTGAGCATGAAGAAGTAGTCGTTGTTGCCCCAGCGGATGTCGCGCAGCGTTGCCTTCGCGCGCTCTTGCGCGTCAGCCTGGCTCATCTGCCCCTTTTCGACCGCGGCGACGAACTCGCGCACGATCGTGGCGGCCGACTGCACCTCGCCCTTGATGGCGGCCTGGCGGTCCGCGAGCATCGAGGCGCGCAGCATCATGAGCTGCATGGCCGTGATGGCGAGGCTCGCCGCGATGGCGAGCCCGACCAGCAGCCCGAGGCGGCGAGAAATCGTCAGCGTCATGTCGGGAGTTCCTCGATCGTGCCCACGCGGGTCGCGGCCGATCCGAAGATCCGGAGCGCGCAAGCCGAAGGGCTTCCTGGTTCTGTTGCCCCCGAAGTCCCCTCATCGCCGCCACGCGCGAACGGCGGCCCGTCCCGACCGCTGGGGGTGCGGAAGGGACGGATAGGCAGAATCACGTCAGCGCGTGGAATGGTAGTGTGGGAAGCTTTAAGAAGATTTGAACACCAGGCTGTCGGCAATCCAAGCTTGTCGGAGACTCAAGCAGCAACCGGCCGGCGCGACAAACGGAGGAGCGCATGACCGAGGAAGCTGTCCGTGCCGGGTTCGCGGGCGCGCCGGTCGTCACCGCCATGCAGGTGATCCCGGTCGCCGGCCGCGACAGCATGCTGCTCAACCTGAGCGGCGCGCATGCGCCCTTCTTCACCCGCAACGTCGTGATCCTCTCCGACAATTCCGGCGCGACCGGCGTCGGCGAGGTTCCGGGCGGCGAGAAGATCCGCCAGACGCTCGAAGAGGCGCGCGACCTCGTCGTCGGCGAGACCATCGGTGCCTGCAACAACATCCTCGCCGCCATTCGGACGAAGTTCGCCGCGCGCGACGCCGGCGGACGCGGCAAGCAGACCTTCGATCTGCGCGTCATGATCCACGCCGTGACGGCGGTCGAGGCGGCCCTGCTTGATCTCCTCGGCCAGCATCTCGGCCTGCCGGTCGCGGCGCTGCTCGGCGAAGGCCAGCAGCGAACGAGCGTCGCGACGCTCGGCTATTTATTCTTCGTCGGCGATCGGCGCAGGACCGACCTGCCCTATGCGGGCGGCGGGCAGGAGAAGATCGACTGGTTCCGCTTGCGCCACGACGAGGCGATGACGACGGCAGCGATCGTGCGCCTCGCCGAGGCGGCGCATGACCACTACGGCTTTGCCGATTTCAAGCTCAAGGGCGGCGTGCTCGCGGGCGAGCAGGAAATGGAGACCGTCACGGCGCTCGCGCGGCGCTTCCCCGGCGCCCGCATCACCCTCGATCCGAACGGCGCCTGGTCGCTCGACGAGGCGATCCGCCTGTGCGGCGGCGCGCACGATGTGCTGGCCTATGCCGAAGACCCATGCGGCGCCGAGGCCGGCTTCTCGGGCCGCGAGATCATGGCCGAGTTCCGCCGCGCCACCGGACTTCCGACCGCGACCAACATGATCGCGACCGACTGGCGCCAGCTCTCCCATGCGTTGCGGCTCGGTTCGGTCGATATCCCGCTGGCCGACCCGCATTTCTGGACCCTGCAGGGCTCTGTTCGCGTCGCCCAGACCTGCCGCGACAACGGCCTGACCTGGGGCTCGCATTCCAACAACCACTTCGACGTCTCGCTCGCCATGTTCACCCATGTCGCCGCCGCCGCGCCCGGCCAGGTGACGGCGATCGACACGCACTGGATCTGGCAGGACGGCCAGGCGCTCACCCGCGAGCCGCTGAAGATTCGCGGCGGCCGGATCGCGGTGCCCGAGCGCCCCGGCCTCGGCATCGAGATCGACCGCGCCGCACTCGATGCAGCGCATGCGCTGTACAAGCAGCACGGCCTCGGCGCGCGCGACGACGCGATCGCGATGCAATTCCTCATCCCGGGCTGGACATTCGACGACAAGCGTCCGTGCCTCGTGCGCTGACGACGGCTCCCGGGCCAAGCGCGCGGCGTCAGATCGGAAATCTCCGCCGGCGGCGGTCTTGAAGTTGACGTCGCACGGCGTAGTATGGCTGCGCGGCGGACGGGCATGGGGCGATTCTGCCCGCGCCGGCTGTTCGCATTGAATCGCGCAACGACAAGCGCACAGGCAGGTCGACCATGAGGGAAGCCAATACATCCAGCAGGTTCAGCCGGCGAAACGCGATCGCGCTATTTGCCGCCGGGACCGCGTTCGGCGCGGAGGCCGCGCTGGCGCGCGCATTCGGCAGCCCGGCAGCCGCGGGGACATCGATGCTCTGCGGCAATCCCGCCGACGCCGATCGGGCGTGGACGCGGCCCGCTGATGTCGGGGAACTGGCCGCGGAGCATTTCGAGCCGCTGCTCGGCGAGGAGTTCACGGTCGGCGGGCATGCGGCGACGCTGCGAAGCGTTCGGCGCGGACCCGCGACGCCATCGCGTTTTCGCGAGCAGTTCGCGGTCGTCTTCGACGCGCCGCGCGAGCTGCCGATTGCGTCGGAGCCGACGCCGGTTGCGCACCCGGCGATTGGACAGCACGATCTCTTCGTCACCCAAATGGTCGGCGGGCACGATCGCTCGGCGCTGGAAATCTGCTTTTCGTAAGGTCGGCGCGCGCAACTGCGCGACGCGAGCGGCCGGTTGAAACCGCGGTCCGCTCGCTGCGGGCTGCGTGCAGATGGGCGCTACGCCGCTTTCTTGACGTCCTTCACGTCGGCGAACCGGATGCCCGGCGCGCGCTCGGCGGTGTAGCCGAGATAAAACTCGTTGCGGGCGAGATAGACGAGATCGCCGTCGAGATCGTCGGCGATGCCCGCGCCGTTGGCGGCGACGAACTCGTCGAGGGTCTTGCGGTCGTCGGCCGAGATCCAGCGCGCCAGCTCGAACTCGCAGGCGTCGAACTCCACCGGCAGGCCGTATTCGGCATCGAGCCGCACCTTCAGCACGTCGAGCTGCAGCGGACCCACCACGCCGACGATCGCGGGGGCCCCGTCGCGCGGGCGAAACACCTGCACGACGCCCTCCTCGGCGAGCTCCTGGAGCGCCTGCTTGAGCTTCTTCGCCTTCATGGCGTCGGTGAGCCGCACGCGGCGCAGGATTTCCGGCGCGAACGACGGCACCCCGACGAACGAGAGGTCCTCGCCTTCGCTCAGCGTGTCGCCGATGCGCAGCACGCCGTGATTGGGAATGCCGACCACGTCGCCCGCGAAGGCCTCGTCGGCGAGCGCGCGGTCCTGGGCGAAGAAGAAATGCGGCGTGCGCAGGCTCATCGGCTTGCCGGTGCGCACCTGCTTGACCTTCATGCCGCGCGTGAGCTTGCCCGAGCAGATGCGCGCGAAGGCGATGCGGTCGCGGTGGTTCGGATCCATGTTGGCCTGGATCTTGAAGACGAAGGCGGTCATCGCCGGCTCGTCCGCCTCGACGCGCCGGCGATCGGCCGCTTGCGCGCGCGGCGGCGGCGCCAGCGCGCCCAAGCCGTCGAGCAGGTCGCCGACGCCGAAGTTCTTCAGCGCGGAGCCGAAATAGACCGGCGTCAGGTGCCCTTCGCGGAACGAGGCGAGATCGAGCCTGCGGCAGGCATCGCGCACGAGGTCGAGCTCTTCGCCGAGCGCGCTTGCATCGAGATTGGGATTGCCGGCGCCGAGCGCCGCGAGATCGATCGGCACGAGGGTCGCCTCGTTGTCCTCGCCCATCAGCCGCATCTGGCCGCTCGCGATGTCGTAGGTGCCGGCGAAATCGCGGCCGCGGCCGAGCGGCCAGGTCATCGGCGCGGTGTCGAGCGCCAGCGTCTTCTCGATCTCGTCGAGCAGCTCGAACGGGTCGCGGCTCTCGCGGTCCATCTTGTTGATGAAGGTGAGAATCGGGATGTCGCGCAGCCGGCAGACCTCGAACAGCTTGCGCGTGCGCGCCTCGATGCCCTTGGCGGCGTCGATCACCATCACGGCGGAATCGACCGCCGTCAGCGTGCGATAGGTGTCTTCGGAAAAGTCCTCGTGGCCGGGCGTGTCGAGCAGGTTGAACACGTGCCCGCCGTGCTCGAAGGTCATCACCGAGGTGACCACCGAGATGCCGCGCTCGCGCTCGATCGCCATCCAGTCGGAACGGGTCGACCGGCGGTCGCGCTTGGCCTTGACCTGGCCGGCGAGCTGGATCGCCCCGCCGAACAGCAAGAGCTTCTCGGTCAGCGTGGTCTTGCCGGCGTCCGGATGCGAGATGATCGCAAACGTGCGCCGGCGCGCGACCTCGCGCCCGAGCGCGGAGGTTGGCGCAGGCACCGCCGTATCCGGCGCCTCGACCTCCGCAGAATCGGGACGGAATTGCTCGTTCATGGTGCGCTGCATGTGGCAGGCAATACAGGCGGGATCAAGGGGCTCCTCTTGTAGCCCGGATGGAGCGAAGCAAAATCCGGGGCCGACGTCCCCGGATTTCGGCGCTTCGCGCCTTCATCCGGGCTACGCGCTCAAATGCGAAGTCGCGCCTATGCCGCCCGCACGGTGGCGAGGAATTTCTCCACTTCCGCCTTGAGCCGCGCGCCCTGGTCGGACAGCGATTTCGCCGCCGCCAGCACGTCCGTCGACGCAACCCCGGTCTTGCCGGCGCCGTCGCGCACCTGCGCGAGATTGCCCGCCACCTTGCTGGTGCCGACCGCCGCCTCCTGCACGCTGCGGCTGATCTCGCGGGTGGCCGCGCCCTGCTCCTCGACCGCGGCCGAAATCGTGGTCGCGATCTCGGAAATGTGCCCGATGGTGCCGCCGATCTCCTTGATGGCGGCGACCGAATCCTGCGTCGCCGCCTGCATCTCGGCGATCTGGCCGCTGATCTCGCTGGTTGCCTTGGCGGTCTGCGCCGCGAGCTGCTTGACCTCCTGGGCGACGACCGCAAAACCCTTGCCGGCCGCGCCGGCGCGCGCCGCCTCGATGGTGGCATTGAGCGCCAGCAGGTTGGTCTGCTCCGCGATCGTCGTGATCAGCGCCGTCACGTCGCCGATCCGGTTCGCCGACTGCGCGAGCTTGCCGACGCGCTCATCGGTCTTGCGCGCCTGGCCGACCGCCTCCTCGGAAATGCGGCTCGACTCCTGCACCTGCCGGCCGATCTCGGCGATCGATGCCGCCATCTCCTCCGCCGCCGTGGCGACGGCCTGAACGTTGGCGGAAGCCTGCTGCGAGGCGGCCGCCGCCGTGCTGGAAATCTGCTCGGTGCTGTCGGCGGTCTTGCTCAGCGTCTCGGCCGCGGTCGTCAGCCCGGCCGACGACGACGACACCGCCCCGACGACGCTGCCGATCGCGGCGGCGAATTCGTCCGCCAGCCGTTCGAGCAGGGACTTCTTCTCGGCTTCGGCGCGCCGCGCGTGCTCCTCCTGCTCGCCGCGCATGCGCTCGGCCTCGATCAGCTTCTCCTTGAACACCTGCATGGCCTTGGCGACCGCGCCGATCTCGTCGCGTCGATCGAGGCCCGCGACCTCGACTGCCGTGTTGCCGCGCGCGAGGTCAGTGAGAATGTCGACCACCCGGGACAGCGGCCGCGCTACGCCGCGCTGCAGCGCGATGAAGAACACCAGCACCGCGCCGAGCGTGACGGCGGCGAGCAGCAGGCTCGTGACCCACGTGGTGCGCGACGCCATCTCGTTGGCCCCGCGTGCGCGTGCGGCCGCAAGCGACACGAGGCGATCCTTCGCCTTGGCGAGAAGCTCGGTCGGCGCGCGATCGATGCCGGCCACCGCCTGGTCGCCGACCGCGCTCTCGAAGTCATGCGCCTTGAACTGTGCGAGCCCGCGCCGGTAGGCCTCGCCCATGCTCTTGTGCGCGGCAAGGAACTGCACCACCAATTGGGTCGTGTCGGCATCCGGAATGCTGTGGCTCAACTGCTCGGCTTCGCGGCGCACATCGGCCTCGCGCGCCTGGAAATTGCCCCAGTACTTGTCGAGCAGGTCAGCCTTCTTGCCGCGCAGCAGCGTATCCTTCCACTCCTGCACCTGCTTCTTGAACTCGGCCTCCATGGCGACGACGGCGATTGCGTTGTTCTCGCTCACCATCACGTCGCGATCGAAAGCCTCGAGGCTGAGCGAGTAGCGCCAGAATCCGAAGGCCGCCGCGGCGAGCACGCAAGCGACGCTGACGGCAAAAAGCCCCAGGACCTTTGCCCTCACGCCGAGGGAAAGATCAGCAACCGATGCGCGAAACATTTGTCCCACCCCTGGAATCGCCGGCAGAAACTTGCAGACCGGGGATTTGCGCGAATCAATTCATCAGAATGTAATAAATAAAAGATTACCTCTCGCAGTGCCCGACGGTTTCTACTTTCGCGCTCCCCCTCAATACTGACAATCACCGGACGTGGCCGCGCGTAGGTCGGCGCGCTCGCGGGCGCCTCACATAGGCGCCCGCCGCGGCACGGCGCCGCTACGCCGCCCGCACGGTGGCGAGGAACTTGCCCACCTCGGACTTGAGCCGGTCGCTCTGCTGCGACAGCGATTGCGCGGCCGCGAGCACCTCCGCGGAAGCCTCGCCGGTCCGCGCGGCGCCGGCGCTGACGTCGGCGATGTTGCCGGCGACCTTGGTGGTGCCGGCCGCCGCCTGCTGCACGTTGCGGCTGATCTCCTGCGTCGCGGCGCCCTGCTCCTCCACGGCGGAGGCGATCGTCGTCGCGATCTCGGAGATGCGCGAAATGGTGACGCCGATCTCCTTGATCGCTGCAACCGAATCCTGCGTCGCGGCCTGCATCTCGCCGATCTGCCCGCTGATCTCGCTCGTCGCCTTGGCGGTCTGCGCCGCAAGCTGCTTGACCTCCTGGGCGACCACCGCAAAGCCCTTGCCGGCCTCGCCTGCGCGCGCCGCCTCGATCGTGGCGTTGAGCGCCAAAAGGTTGGTCTGCTCGGCGATCGCGGTGATGAGCTTGACGACGTCGCCGATCCGGCTCGCCGCCTCGGCGAGCTTGCCGATGCGCTGGTCGGTCTTCTGCGCCTGGCCGACCGCCTCGCCGGCGATCTCGCTCGACTCCTGCACGCGGCGGCCGATCTCGCCGATCGAGCCGGTCATCTCCTCGGTCGCCGAGGCGACCGACTGCACGTTGGTGGAGGCTTCCTCCGACGCCGCCGCCACCGTGGTGGAAAGCTGCTGCGTCGTCTCCGCCGTCTTGGTCAGGGTGGTCGCGGCCGTGGCGAGCTCGCCGGAAGCGGACGAGACGGCGCCGACGATGTTGCCGATCACCGCCTCGAAGTCGCCGGCAAGGCGCGCGAGGAGCGACTTGCGCTCGGTCGTCGTCTCGGCATTCTTGCGCTCGTTCTCCTGGGCGGTGACCCGCACGAAGTTCTCGCGGAAGCCCTCGACGGCGCGCGCCATGCCGCCGATCTCGTCGGCGCGCTTCACGTGCGGGATGGCGACGTCGTAGTGGCCATCGCGCATCTGATCCATGGTGCCGGCAAGCTCGCCGAGCAGCTCGCGCACGGTGCGCATCACCATCCGCGCCAGCACCACGACGGTCGCGAGCACCACGAGCGTCAGGCCGAGATAGATGAGCAGGTCGCGACGGGCGTCGGACAGCATCCCCTCGCCCTCCTCGCTCACGATCTGCGTCGTCTGGTCGAGAATGCGTGCCGCGAGCGGCGTCAGCTCGCGGTTGATCGCGATGAAGCGCTGCAGCCGGGCGGGGTCTATCGCGGTGCCCGTATTGGCGAGCGCGAGCCGCCGCAGCTGGTCGAGGTCGTGGCCGTTGGCCTTGTCGAACGCGTCGTATTCGGCGATCACCTTGGCCGGCGCGTATTCGCGAAACAGCTTGTCGAACGTGGTGTTCAGCGCGTAGCCGCGCGACAGCAGGAAGAAGGCATCGGGCGGCAGCTTGCTGCCGCGCAGCGAGGTTTCGCCGCTGCCGCGCTGGACCATCGCGGTCTGGATGAACTGGATGGTCGCGTAGAGCGCGAAGATGCGGCGCGACAGCGTCGCGTCATTGACCACCACCGAGGCGCTGCCGACGAGATCGACCCCCGCCATGGCGGCCGGCGAGATGATCCGGGTGCTGTCGTTCGGCGACTTGAGCGCGTTGGCGTCCACCTGTGCGCGCAGGGCGACGATTGCGCGCATATGCTCGTCGATCGCCTTGAGCTGCCGCTCGAGCGTCGGCGCCTTGACGGTCAGCGCCAGTCCGGCGTCGTGCAGCGCCTTGTAGGTCTCGTCGAGCAGGCGGCGCGCCGCCGGCAGCTGGGCGCGGTCGCCGTGGCCGGCGATGACGTCGCGGTTGAGGCCGCCCTCATCCGGGATGCCGATGCCGGTGAACCGCGCCGAAGCGACCGCGACGCGCAGCACCGACATGGCGTCGCCGAGGCTGCTGTAGCTCGACCAGCTCTCGTAGGTCAGCCGCCCGCCGCAGATCGCAAGGCCGATCAGCGGCACGAGGACGACGAGCATGAGGAGGCGGGAAAGGGCGATGCCGCGCATCGAGGGGGTTCTCCGAACGCGAGGAAGGTTGCGGCTCTGCGGCGCCGTGTCAGGACAAACGAAGGCCCTCCGGCTCGTCCCGACCTGCCACTGCGGGCTGCGCACGCGGCTGAACGTGACGTGGCGTTAGCTGAGCAGAATCATAGGGCTGGTTGCTTAAGCTTGTATAAACGCACGCCGCGCCGCGCCGACGCGGGCGTGCGGCCGATCCTGCCGCGGACGGGCGCGGCGGCTCAGGCGGCGCGCACGGTCGCGAGGAACTTGTCCACCTCGGTCTTGAGCCGGCCGCTCTGGTCGGCGAGCGATTGCGCCGCCGAAAGCACGGCGGCCGACGCGGTGCCGGTCTTCGCGGCGCCGCCGCTCACCTCGGAAATGTTGTTCGCGACCTGGGCCGTGCCGGACGCCGCCTGCTGCACGTTGCGGCTGATCTCCTGGGTCGCGGCGCCCTGCTCCTCGACGGCGGCGGCGATCGTCGTCGCGATCTCGGCGATGCGCCCGATGGTGCCGCCGATCTCCTTGATGGCGGCGACCGAATCCTGCGTGGCGGTCTGCATCTCGGCGATCTGCCCGCTGATCTCGCTCGTCGCCTTGGCGGTCTGCGCGGCGAGCTGCTTGACCTCCTGCGCGACCACGGCAAAACCCTTGCCGGCCTCGCCGGCGCGCGCCGCCTCGATCGTCGCGTTGAGCGCCAGCAGATTGGTCTGCTCGGCAATCGAGGTGATGAGCTGGGTCACGTCGCCGATGCGGCTCGCCGCCTGGGCGAGCTTGGCGATGCGCTCGTCGGTGTGCTGCGCCTGGCCGACCGCCTCCTTGGCGATCCCGCTCGACTCCTGCACCCGGCGCCCGATCTCGCTGATCGAGGAGGACAGCTCCTCGGTCGCCGAGGCGACCGACTGCACGTTGGTCGAGGCCTCCTCCGAGGCTGCCGCGACCGTGGTGGAGAGCCGCTGCGTCGTCTCGGCGGTGCCGGTCAGCGAGGTCGCAGCCGTCGTCAGCTCGCCCGAGGCGGACGACACCGCGCCGACGATGTTGCCGATTACCGCCTCGAAATCGCCGGCGAGCCGCGCCAGCAGCGATTTGCGCTCGGCCTCCGCCTCGGTGTGCTTGCGCTCGTTCTCGCGCGCCGCGACCGCGACGAAGTTCTCGCGGAAGCCCTCGACCGCGCGCGCCATGATGCCGATCTCGTCGGCGCGCTTCACGTGCGGGATGGCGACGTCGTAGTGGCCGTCGCGCATCTTGTCCATGGCGCCGGCGAGCTCGCCGAGCAGCTCGCGCAGGATGCGCAGCACCTTGCGGCCGAGCACCACCACGGCGGCGAGCACCGCGAGCGTGATGCCGAGATAGATGATGAGATCGCGCCGCGCGGCGCCGAGCATCTGCTCGCTTTCGGCGCTGACCGCATCGGCGGTCGACGCCAGCATGTGCCCGGTGACCGTCGTGATGTCGCGGCTGAGCTCGAGCCAGCGCTTGATCTGTTCCTCGCTCGCCGGATGGCCGGCATCGGCGAGCGCGAGACGGCGCAGCGCGGCGAGATCGCGGCCCTCGGCGGCGTCGAACTTGTCGTATTGGGCGATGATCTCGGCCGGCGCGTAGTTGTGAAACAGCTTGTTGAACTTGTCGTTCAGATGCATGGCGCCCGCCATGGTGGCAAAGGGCGCCGGCGGGAGCTTGCCCTCGCGCAGCGCCTGCTCGACCAGGCCGCGCTGCACCAGCGCGCTTTCGGCGAACGAGAGCGTGGCGTAAAGCGCGAGAACGCGGCGCGACAGGGTCGCTTCGCTGACTGCGGCCGCGCCGCTGCCGGTGAGATCGTTGGCCGCGTCGGCGAGCGGGGCGAGAAACTTGGTGCTCTCGGCGGGCGACTGCACGGATTTCGCGTCGACCTGCGCGCGGAAGGTCATCAGCGCGCGCATCCGCTCGTCGATGAGCTTGAGCTGCCGCTCGATCTCCGGCGCCGCGACCGTCACGGCGGCGCCCGTCTTCTGCAGCTCGGCGTAGAGTTGGTCGGTCATGCGGCGCTCGGCCGCGAGCTGGGCCGAGTCGCCTTTGCCGGCGATGACGGCGCGCGTCGCCCCGCCCTCGCTCGGGATCGCGGCGCCGCCGAAGCGCGCGGCGGCGACCGCAAGGCGCACCACCGAGGAGGCGCGGCTCAATTCGCTGTAGCGCGACCAGCTGTCATAGGTGAGCCGGCCGCCGAAGATCGCAAGGCCGATCAGCGGCACCAGCACGACGAACATCAACAGGCGGGAAATCGCGATGCCACGCATCGACAGTCCTCCGGGTAGCGCGTGACCAGGGGGAGCCCACGCGTGCAATGCGTAGCGGCCGATCTGCCACCCGCCGCCGTGGCGGCTGGTGATGACGCTACGTTAACCGACGGGAATCATGGAACAATTTGATTAAGTTTCACTGAACCGCGCGGGATTTCACCCTTCCGCGGCCGGCAAATGCGAGGCCCACGTCCGCCTCCGAGCGGCCCGGCCAGCTCCGCGCCGGCGCGGTTGAAACCTGCCGCCGCGTCATCCGTACCTCGGCGGCTGAGCGAGCCCCCTCGCGCGAGGGATGGCGTCACCGACACCTGACCCTGAGGAGAACACCATGCGCATCGTCTCTGCCGCGCTCGTCGCGGCCGTTCTTGCCATCAGCCCGGCCTCCGCCCAGATGATGGGCGGCCACATGATGAAGAAGTCGCTCTACGAGCGGCTCGGCGGCATCGACGCCATCCGCGCCGTGGTCGACGATTTCATCGGCAACGTCGCGGCCGACAAGCGGATCAACGCGTTCTTCGCCCATGCCGACATCGACCGGCTCAAGCACAACCTGGTCGACCAGCTCTGTCAGGGCACCGGCGGCCCCTGCACCTATACGGGCCGCAGCATGAAGGAGGCGCATGCCGGCATGGGCATCCGCAACCGCGACTTCAACGCGCTGGTCGCCGATCTCGGCAAGTCGCTGAAGAAGTTCAAGGTGCCGAAGCGCGAGACCCACGAGCTGGTCGCGATCCTCGCGCCCATGCGCAAGGATATCGTGACGCGGTAAGGCACGTGCGGCGGGCGCGTCGCGCGACCGGCACGCCCGCATGATCCGGAAAAGTGGGCACCGGTTTTCGGAAAAATCATGCCCAAGAAAATGAGCTAAAGCGGGATGACGATTAGAGGAAAAGTCATCACGCTTTAGCCAACGCTTGCGCGCGTGACCGTCCCGGCCGATCATCCGGCGTTGCACCCGGAGACATCGCCATGGCGGGCACGATTGCGCCGAACGAGCACGACGTTCTGCTGGCCGTCGACATCCAGAACGATTTCTGCCCAGGCGGCCGGCTCGCGGTGCCGCGCGGCGACGAGATCGTGCCGGCGCTCAACCGGCTGTGCGAAAAATTCCGTCACGTGGTGCTGACCCAGGACTGGCATCCGGCCGGGCACCTGTCCTTTGCGTCGAGCCATCCGGGCCGCAAGGCGTACGAGGTCATTGCGGTGCTGTACGGACCGCAGGTCCTGTGGCCGGATCACTGCGTGCAGGAAACGCAAGGCGCGCAATTTCGCCGCGACCTCGTCGCGCCGCACGCCGAGCTGATCGTGCGCAAGGGCTTTCGCCGCGAGATCGATTCCTATTCGGCCTTCTACGAGAACGACCACGCGACGCCGACCGGCCTGACCGGCTATCTGAAGGAGCGCGGCTTCACCCGCGTCTTTCTCGCCGGCCCCGCCTTCGACTTCTGCGTGCGCTACTCGGCCGAGGATGCCCATCGCGGCGGTTTCGCGACGGTCGTGATCGAGGACGCCTGCCGCGGCATCGACGTCAACGGCTCGGTCGCCGCGACGCGGCGGTCGCTGGCGCAGCTGGGCGCGTTTGTCGTCAATGCTGAGGACATCGTGTGACGGACGAATGGCGAGTGGCGAGTAGCGAGTAGTGGAAGAAACTATTCACTATTCACTATTCACTATTCACTATTCACTATTCGCTACTCGCTATTCGCTACTCAACCGCTAGACCACCGGCGAGGCGCCGCCATCCACATTGATCGCCGTGCCGCTGACGAAGCCGCAGGCGTCGGAGACGAGCAGGCACGCCATGGCGGCGAACTCCTCCGGCTTGCCCATGCGGCCGAGCGGAACGTTCTTGGCTGCATTCTTGATGTAGTCGTCGAGCGCGACGCCGGTGCGCTTGGCGCGCTGCACGTGCTGGTCGCTCTCGATCAGGCCGACCAGCATGGCGTTGACCAGGATGTTGTGCGGCGCGCCCTCGCCGGCCAGCGCCTTGGTGAGCGCCATTCCGGCGGCGCGCGAGATCGAGGTCGGGGCGCTGCCGGCGCGCGGCGCCTTGGCGCCGATGTTGAGGACATTGATGATCCGGCCCCACCGGCGCTCCTTCAACTGCGGCCAGACGAGCCTTGTCAGGCGGATCGCGCCGAACAGCTTGAGGTCGAGATCCTGCTGCATCACCTCGTCGGTGAGCGCCTCGAACGACCCGTTGCGCGAGGTGCCGGCATTGTTGACCACGATGTCGAGCTTGCCGAGCGCGCGCATCGCCTCGTCATAGGCGCGCTTGACGTCATCGGCCTTCGATACGTCCGCCGCAATGCCGACGACCTTCGCCTGCGCCTTGGCGCGAATGCCGGCGACCGCCTCGTCGAGCGCCTCGCGCCCGCGCGCGACCAGCGCCACGTCCGCGCCCGAGGTCGCGAACTGCGTCGCCATGGCGAGGCCGAGCCCTTTGCTCGCGCCCGTGATGATGGCCGAGCGGCCGGTGAGGGAAATGTCCATGGGGGGGAACCTCGGTGGAAGGGGAGTCGGTTGGGCCGACAGGATGCATCCGGTCGGCCGATCGGCGCAAGCAGGTGCGATGAGCTGTCCGAGTGGATCGAGTGACTGCGCAGACCGATTGGGAATGCGCCAGGCGTTCCTGGACCGACAAAGACATCTGGGCTGATTGTTGCGACCCAACGACGCGTCTGCATTCATCGCATGGTCTACGCCGCCGACGTCGGGGCCTGCTCCGCGGAAGAAAAACGATCAGCTATAGTGGTACCCGGCCTAACCGGATTCTGCGCTGTCGTTGTAACCATCGGCCCGTTCAGCAACTCGCCACGTCTATCCGGCGTCCGCCGCAAGATTTTATCCAATAATTCCATGAACAGCGCCGCCGAGCGGATGCTGCGCATAGAAAATGGACCAGCCACCCATCGAATCCTCCGGTCAAGTATTGGTGTCCTTAGAGAATCGCAGAACTTTCGGTTACAACCACAACAAGGCCGTCAATCAGCTTATCACCTTCGCTATAACTGATCCTAATATGCCATGAGGCGCGCCCGCGCGTGAAATACGCAAGGCCCAACCCTCTTGTTATCCTAAACCGATCCAACTCGCATTCGACTCGAACGCCGATCGATCGGCATTTTGCGTTTGCGTTCCTGAACGCTTCTCGCAGGCCGCCCGCTCCACTTATCGTCGCGATTTCGACGATCCGCCGCCGAAGTTCGGTTCCCAGCGCTACTTCACCGGAATAGCCCCACTGATATATGACATCGTCTATGGGCGAGCTCTTGATGAAATCATTTCCGGCCTCCAAGGTACATCCACCGACAAAAGGAGCCGCTATCATGATCGCCGTCGCGACGGTTTTCCAGCTTCTCGCACAGATGCTCACCTTCGCCGCCACCCATATCAACCAAGGCGCGAATCCCGATCGCATCGTTCTTTTCCGCTCTGCCACGAACGCACTGCCACGATTACGACGCCGCATGGCGGTTTCTCCGCGTTGCCTCGTCCTCCTGCACCGACGAATCCGGGTGCTCGACCGATCCGCGCAAGTAGGCTGACCCCACGCGATTGCGATGTACGAGGCGCGCGGGGGGCCGCCGCACGTGGATGCGCCGTCGCTCCTCCCGCGGCGGCGCCGGACTATTCCGGCGCGCTCGGGTCGGCGCTCATTCGTCTCGCCCACATCTCGCGGACGGCTTGCGCCCATGGCGACTCCGCGGCATCGGTGCTTTCGCCAGGCCCAAGCTGAATGCCGCTGAGGATGCCATTGCCCGACATGGTCGATGGGTCAGGATTCGGGCTTATCGCCGGACCAAGCAATCCTCCGCCATAGCCGAACGTGACCGAGCCATCCGTTCGGTCGCCGCGCTGCTCGGGCGGACGGGGAATCTGCACGTCCGGCGGCAAACCGGAATTGATGCTGTCGATGTTGTCGCGCACCTGCGACGGGGTCAGAACCGGATTGTTTGCTCCCGGACTTGCGTTGGTGATTCTCGGGTCGAGTGGATTGACTCCCATGCATTGCAGCAGGGAGGCCCCCCGCCGTTGCTGTTGAACCCAGGGAGCCGCTGATCTGGATTCTGGCTATCCACGCTCACGCTGCCCGTGCCACCCAGGACATAGCGCTGATTGGCCGCGTTGATGTCGCCCGCACAGCTTTGGGCGGCCCGCAGGCGGGCCATCACCTGGTCTCTTGTCCATTCATCCATGGGTCACTCCTTATTTGGTTTCGTGGTATTATCGAGATTCCCGGTGCTGCCGACTTTCGATCGTAGTCGATGCGATATTTTAGCGAGAGGCCTTCGACTTCAACACTTATGCCTAAATGAAATAAGTCACGGCTAATCAAAGCGGGCTTGGCGGGGTACGCTCGCTGCTCGATGCGATCAACGTAACGGTCATATGTGCATCTCAACATCCGTTTTTCCATCACACAGTCTGCACCCATACGCGTCAGTGCCCGCAAGAGCGCGGGCTGCACTTGGGGCAGAGTCCGCAAGAATCCTTCCACTTTTTTGACGATTGGACACGGATACTTATCACCGGGAATTGGGATGCAAGCCCATCCATAGATAGCTATCATATCGTCTATTTTGTTGTGCCACCGATCGAGGTCAGACCTGTAAACTATGGATCCTGGTCGCACCGATCTGACCTGCTCGCGCGCTCCCATCGCGGACGCAGGCAATATCGCCGCGATCGCGAGCAAAAGGACCGCAGCGCGCAAATTGGAAGCGAACATCACTAACCGCCTGAGCGAGACGAGTCCCATCACAGCCCATGCCTTCGCGGCGTCCACCAATTGTAGCAGTCCGCGAGAACAAATCAAGAACATCCTTCACCGCCGTCGAGGGGACAAAAGTCGATGCGGCCAACACGTACTGATTGCTTTAAGTCTCATAATCAACTGTAGATTTAGTCGCGCGACCTAATCAAGAGCCCGCGTGATCCACGACCTGGGGTTGCCATGCGGCTCGAACCCCTCGGATTTCAGCAGGTCACGCAATTGCGGATACCAGTTGCCGGCGGGAAAATGACGCTGCAGCGCCGCGACCGCCGATTGCGCTTCGTCGATGATCCCGAGCGTCAGATACGCCTGCGCCAGGAGCGCCACCGCTTCCTCGACCTGGGTCGACCCGCGATGCTGCGAGACCACGATCTTGAGCCGGTTGATGGCGCCGACCGGGTCATGTCGCGTGGTCATGTACCAGCGGGCGACGGCCATTTCCTTCTCGGCGTCAGGATCGAACGTTCGCGACGCCGGCTGGTCGATCACCCGCAGTGCCGGAGCGTCGGCCGGCACGCTGCCGTGTGCGCCCATGGCGAGCAATACCAACGCTGCCGATTGAGCGATCACCGCGCCCTCCGCGTCAAATCAACCCGCATTCGTCGATGATCGCGCGGTGATCCGGCGCTTGTAAGGCCTGACTGTGGCACGCTTGACCGCTCTTGCCGAGGCGCGCAGTCTTGCGGGCCGGAGAATGACTCATGCCGATCCGCATCATCGGAATGATCGGCGTCGCACCGCCCACCGGCGATGCGACGCTGCACGTGCTCGAAGGCGGGCTCTCGCCCGGCTACGTGACGCAGTTCGCGCGCGCCCATGATGCGGCCGGCTTCGACTTGGCACTGGTCGGCTACACCTCCTCGTCGGCGGAAGGGTTTTTGGTCGCGCTGCACGCCGCCGCGCGCACCGAGAAGCTCGGCTATCTCATCGCCCATCGGCCGGGCTTCGTCGCGCCGACCCTGATGGCGCGCAAGGTCGCGACCTTCGACCATCTCACCAACGGCCGGCTCGCCGTGCACATCATCACCGGCAAGACCGACGAGGAGCAGCACGGCGACGGCGATTTCACGCCCAAGGCCGAGCGCTACCGGCGCGCCGCCGAGTATCTGCAGCTGATGAAGCTTGCGTGGTCGAGCGCGAAGCCGTTCGACTTCGACGGCGAGTTCTATCGCGTCAAGGGCGCCGATTCCGACGTGCGCCCGCTGCAGCAGCCGCACCCGCTGCTCTTCTTCGGCGGCGCCTCGCCGGGCGCGCTGGAGATGGGCGCGCGACTCTGCGACGTGTATGCGATCTATGCCGAGCCGCTCGCGACGACGCGCGAGCGCATGGCGGCGTTCCGCGCCCAGGCGGCGGCGTTCGGGCGCACGGTCGGCTTCAACATGTCGGTGCGCCCGATCATCGCGCCGCGCGAGGACGAGGCGTGGGACAAGGCGAACAAGATCCTCGCGGCGATGACCGGCAAGAAGGGCTGGAGCCGGCAGGAGAACGCGGCCGGCCCGGTCGACAACGCGGGAAAGCGGCTGATGGGCTTTGCGCTCGAGCGCGATGTGCACGATGAGCGCCTGTGGATGGGAATCGCGCGCGCGACCGGCGCGCTCGGCAATACCTCGTGCCTCGTCGGCACGCCCGAGCAGGTCGCGGACGCGATGCTCAAATACTATACGCTCGGCGTCGATTCGTTCCTGATCCGCGGCTTCGACCCGTTCAACGACACGGTCGAGTTCGGCCGCGAGCTGATCCCGCGCCTCAAGGCGGGCGCGCTCGAGATCGACCGCCGCCGCGCCGCCGAGTGAGGTTACTTCTTGCCGTTTCCCGCGAAGGCCGCCGTCAGCCCGAGACCGATCATCACGGCGCCGGTGATGTAGCGCTCGAACCGCAGCGGGCCCCGGTTGCGCTTGATCCAGTCGCCCGCCGTGCCCGCCACCATGGCGTAGCAGCTGTCGGTCACGAGCCCGAGCGCAACGAACACGAGACCGAGGAAGGCGATCTGCATCGCCACATGGCCACGGCTCACATCGGCGAACTGCGGCAGGAAGGCGAGGAAGAACAGGGCCGTCTTCGGATTGAACAGGTTGACGATGAAGCCGTCGCGCACGAGGCGCAGGTGGCCGCGGCGCCCCGCGCTGCGGGTCTGCTGCGGCGCGGCGTCCGGGCCAAGAATCCGGCGCAGCCCGAGCCAGATCAGGTAGGCGGCGCCGAGATACTTGACCGCCGCGAAGGCGAGCGCCGAGGTCATCAGCAGCGCCGACAGGCCGAGGCTCGCGGCGATCACGTGCACCATCGTGCCGACATGAATGCCGAGATTGGAGACGAGACCCGCGAGCCGCCCCTGCTCGAGCGAGCGCGACACGATGTAGAGGACGGCCGGCCCCGGGATCAGCAGCAGCGCCAGCGCGGCGACGACGAACACGCCGATGCTGGTCGGCGGCGGAAGCACAAGTTGCATGATCGGCATCCTTTCACGGCAAGCTTGCTTGAGCTTACCGACTCGGGAGGCCGATTGCACGAGCGGCTACATCACGGCCGCACTTTGCCCTTCATGTCGACGCCCGCCTTGTTGCTCGCCGCAAGACTCTCGATCGAGTCGTAGAGGATCTGCAGCGTGTAGCGGGGATTGTGGTAGGCCGCGCCCGGGTCGCGCAGCACGTAGGTGTAGATTGATGAACCGCGGACCGCGCGTTGTTTTGACCTATATCAACGACATGACAGCCCTACTATCGGAGCGCGCCGCCGAACGCTTGCGCGTATTGCTCCGGCTTGAACCCGACCAGCAGCTTGCCGCCGACGTCGAGCACCGGCCGCTTGATCATCGCGGGCGCTCCGAGCATCAGGGCGATCGCCTTCTTCTCGGTGAGCCCCGCCTTGTCCTTCTCGGGCAGCGCGCGGAACGTCGTGCCGGCGCGGTTGAGCAGCGTCTCCGACCCGACCGCGCGCGCCCACCCCTCGATCTTGTCGCGCGCGATGCCGGCGGACTTGTAGTCGTGAAAAGCGTAGGCGATACCGTGCTGGTCGAGCCAGGCGCGCGCCTTCTTCATGGTGTCGCAGTTCTTGATGCCGTAGATCGTGACGGGGTTTTTCATCCCGCCAGTCTGCGGGCTTCGTTGCGCCGTGTCCATCCGGCCGCCCGCTCATCGACAAGATTTTCCGCGTTGTGTCGGCGTCCGGCCGCTGCCGGCATCCTTGACGCAGAGCAACCCGAAAGGAGCCACCATGGCGATCAAGAACATCACCCCGTTCCTGTGGTACGACCGCGAGGCCGAGGACGCCGCCAGGCTCTACGTCTCGCTTTTTGCCAATTCGCGCATCACGCATGTTTCGCGCTACGGCGAGGCCGGTCCCGGGCCGAAAGGCAGCGTCATGGTCGTCGCCTTCGAGCTCGAGGGCCGGCGCTTCACCGCGCTCAACGGCGGCACGGCGTATCGCTTGAGCGAAGCCTTCTCGCTTCTGGTCGACTGCACCGAGCAGGCCGACGTCGACCGCCTGTGGGCCGCGCTCGGCGAGGGCGGCAGCTACAACGTCTGCGGCTGGCTCAAGGACCGCTTCGGCCTGTCATGGCAGATCAACTATGCGGGCCTGCCCGAACTCTTGAGCGGCGCGCGCGCCGCTCGCGTGATGGCCGCGATGATGAAGATGACGAAGGTCGACATTGCGGGCCTGGAAGCTGCCGCCGCGGGTTGAGGCGCATAGGTGCAAATTGCTCGACCAGGAGATCGCGCCGGAGAAGATCGCCGCCCCCATGATGGTGCCGAGCGTGAACGATTGAGGCGCGCCTACGCGGCGCGCCTGATCGGATTCGCCTGCACGCCTTCGAGGCGCAGCAGAAAGGCCTTGGCGGCGAGGCCGCCGGCAAAGCCCGTGAGCGCGCCGCTCGATCCGATCACGCGGTGGCACGGCGCAACGATGGAAATGGGATTCCTTCCATTCGCGGCGCCGACGGCGCGCACGGCGCTGGGATGGCCGATCTGCCGCGCGATCTGCGCATAGGTGCGCGTCTCGCCGAACGGAATGGTGAGCAGCGCGCGCCAGACCTTCTGTTGGAACTCGGTGCCGGCGAAATCGAGCGGGAGATCGAACGAGGTGCGGCGCCCCGCGAAGTAGTCGGCGAGCTGCCGTTCGGTCTCGACCAGGATCGGGTTGCGCGCATCTTGCGCGACGATGTTGCGGCGGACGCGCGCAGGATCGTCGTTCTCCCACAGGATCGCGGCGAGGCCGTCGGCCGAGGCGACGAGCGTCAGCTCGCCGACCGGCGAGCGGATCGTCCTGCAGACATGGCGCTTCGGCGTGCTGCGTGTCGTACGAATCATCTCGGACCTCGCGTTCGAGCTATCATATAGTCCGCCGGCGGCGGCCGCACGCCCGGCGGCCGCCGTCGTGCAGGTTGCGGACATCGAGCGGACATCGAGCCGACATGGACTTTCGCCAGATCACGGTCGTCAGCCAGGACATCTGCCGCGAGGGCGGCCGCAAGCTCGCGACGCCGTGCCGGCGCGTCGCGGCCTGCGGCGTCCGGCACGATCCGCATGCTAACGCGCCGGCGATCGACGATGTTTCGGCCCTGGTCGAACTGTCGTTCGCGGCCGGTGAGGTGCTCACGGCGCGGGCATTGGCGGCGCTCAAGCCGCTCGATCCGCACGGCTACGGCAAGGCGGCGCTCGTCGGCACGGCGGGCGGTCACGAGCACGGCGCCGCCATGACAAACGGCGAATGGTTTCCAAGGTGACCCCATGCTCCCGCCCAAGGACAAGCTCACGATCTGCTTCGCCCACGTCGCCTATCAACTGCGCGAGCGCTTCCTCGCCCTCGACACCGGCATCGCGAGCTTCGAGGTGCGCGACGGCGCCGCGCTGGAACAGCGGATCGGCGAAGCCGATGTGCTGGTGGTGTCGGGGCTCTGGCGCAACGACCTCCTGGCGCGCGCGACGCGGCTGCGCTTCATCCAATCGATCGGCGCCGGCACCGACCAGTTCGCGCGCGAGGCGCTGGCGCAGCACGGCGTGCGGCTTGCGAGCGCCCGCGGCGTCAACGCCCGCGCGGTCTCCGAGCATGTCATGGCGCTGATCCTTGCGCTCGCCCGCAAGCTGCCGGAGGCGCGCGACAACCAGGCAAAGCGCCGGTGGCGCGGCATGATCGGCGACCTCGCGCGCCGCGAGGACGAGCTCGGCGGCAAGACGCTGCTGATCGTCGGTCTCGGCCAGATCGGCGGCCGCCTCGCGGAGCTCGCCAAGGCATTCGACATGCGGGTGATCGGCATCCGCCGCGATCCGCGCGCCGGCAGCGGCGCCGCCGATGCGGTGCACGGCATGGCGGAGCTGAAGGCGCGGCTGCCGCAAGCCGATTTTGTCGCCCTCACGTGCCCGCTCACGGCGGAAACCGAGAAGCTGATCGACGCCGACGCGCTCGCCCGGATGAAGTCTTCCGCCTATCTGATCAACGCCGCACGCGGCCGCGTCGTCGACGAGCCGGCGCTGGTCGCCGCGCTGGAGCGGCGGCAGATCAAGGGCGCCGGCATCGACGTGACCGTCGAGGAACCGTTGCCGGCGGACTCGGCGCTGTGGGCGATGGAACATGTGCTGATCACGCCGCACACGGCGGGCGAGACCTGCCGCTATGAAGACAATGTTCTCGCCATCATGCAGGAGAACCTGGCGCGGCTCTGGCGCGGCGAGACGGAGTTGATGAACCAGGTCGTCTAGGAATCCACGGCGCGGGGCGCCGCAGCCGCAGCGAGGAAACAATGACCGGAGCCGTCCATCAAGCCCTGCCGAGCTACACTGCGATCGTCACGCTGCTCGCCATCGCTTTCTATTTCTTCCTGGCGACGCGGGTCGCGGTCGCGCACGGCAAGTTCGGCGTGAGACTGCCGGCGACCACCGGCCATCCCGATTTCGAGCGCATCTTCCGTGTGCATCAGAACACGCTCGAATGGATGCCGACCTTCCTGGTGCCGCTGTGGCTCTGCGCGATCTATCTGAGCGATGTCGGCGCAGCGGTGCTCGGCCTTGCCTGGATCGTCGGCCGCGTCGTGTATTTCGTCGGGTACCGCAAGGCCGTGGATAAGCGGTTGCCCGGGTTCTTCATCCAGTCGACCGCGTGCTTCCTGCTGTTCATCGGCGCGGCGGTCGGCGTCGTCATGCGTCTGGCCGGCAGCTGAGGCGTCTCGCTCCTAGAAGATCCGCCGAGGCCTGTCGGCGCGCGGCAACCCGCCGCGTCCTTGGGCCATCGACCACCCGCAATCGAGAGACCCCCATGCGCCAGATCACCGTTTCCGCCTTCACCAGCCTCGACGGCGTCATGCAGGCGCCCGGCGGCTCGCAGGAAGACCCGACCGGCGGCTTTGCGTTCGGCGGCTGGACCTTCCCCCACTTCGACGCCGCGCTCGGCGGCGCCATGGGCGAGATCTTCGGCCGCCCGTTCGACCTGCTGCTCGGCCGCAAGACCTATGACATCTTCGCGGCGCATTGGCCCCATGTCACCGATCCGAACGACCCGATCGCCGGCCTGTTCAACCGGGTGACGAAATACGTCGCCGCGCGCGCCCAGCCGACGCTCGCCTGGCAGAACAGCCGGTGGCTCGGCGCGGACACCGTTGCGTCGCTCAAGAAGCTCAAGCGCGAGGACGGCCCCGACCTGCTGGTGCAAGGGTCGAGCGACCTGCTGCAGACGCTGTGGCAGAACGCCCTGGTCGACGAGTTCAGCGTGCTGACCTTCCCGGTGGTGCTGGGACGGGGAAAGCGCCTGTTCGGCGACGGCACGACGCCGGGCGGGCTCAAGCTCGTCAAGTCGCAGTCATTTCCGACCGGCGTGATCGTCGCGCGCTACCGGCCCGACGGCGCGGTCAAGACCGGCAGCTTCCAGCTGGCGGAGCCGAGCGCGGCGGAGATCGCGCGGCGGCGCACCTTCAATTGAGCCGCGAGCCGCGCAGGACCTTGCGCGCAGGACCTTGCTGCGGCCCGAGGCCGGATCGGCTATCCTGGCGGCGAGCAGCTCGCTCGACCGGAGGCAGGATTGAGCGATGGCATCGACCATCTTCACCGGCATGATTCCGGCCCTGATGACGCCGTGCACGGCGCGGCGCGAGCCGGACTTCGACGCATTGGTGCGCAAGGCGACCGAGCTCGTCGGCCTCGGCATGTCGGCCGTGGTCTATTGCGGCTCCATGGGCGACTGGCCGCTGCTGTCGGATGAGCAGCGGAAAGAGGGCGTCGAGCGGCTCGTGCAGGCGGGCCTGCCGGTCGTCGTCGGCACCGGCGCGCAGAGCCCGATGCGCGCCGCGGCGTTCGCGGCGCATGCCAAGAAGGTCGGCGCCAGGGGGTTGATGATCATCCCGCGCGTGCTGTCGCGCGGCTCATCGGCCGCGGCGCAGCGCGCCCATTTCGAGGGCGTGCTGGAGGCGGCGGACGGCCTGCCGTCGGTCATCTACAACAGCCACTATTACGGCTTCGAGACCAGGGCCGATCTGTTCTTCGATCTGCGGCGAAAGCACAAGCATCTCGTCGGCTTCAAGGAATTCGGCGGCGCCGCGCCGCTGCGCTACGCAGCCGAGCACATCCGCGGCGCCGATCCCGACGTGATGCTCACCGTCGGCGTCGACACCCAGGTGGTGCATGGCTACGTGAGCTGCGGCGCCGTCGGCGCCATCACCGGCATCGGCAACGTGCTGCCGCGGGAAGTGCTGCGGCTCGAGGCGCTGTGCCGGAAAGCCGCGGCCGGAGACGTGAAATCACGGCGGCAGGCGGAAGAGCTCGAGCGCGCGCTCGCGATCCTCTCCTCGTTCGACGAAGGACCCGACCTCGTGCTGTTCTACAAATACCTTATGGTGCTCGAAGGCAATCCCGAATACGAGCTGCATTTCTGCGCGACCGACGCCTTGTCGGCGAGCCAGAAGCGCTACGCCGCGGATCAGCTCGCACTGTTCAAGGCCTGGTACCGCGACTGGTCGAAGAGCGTCGGATGATGCACCCATGCGCGTGATCGACAGCCACACCGAAGGCGAGCCGACACGGGTCATCGTCGAGGGCGGCCCACCGCTGGGGTCCGGGCCGCTCGCGGAGCGGCGCCGGCGCTTCGCCGAAGCGTTCGATCACATTCGCAGCTTTGCCGTGAACGAGCCGCGCGGCTATGACGCCATCGTCGGCGCGCTGCTGTGCGAGCCGCATGACAAGCGCTGCGCCGCGGGCGTCATCTTCTTCAACAATGTCGGCTACATCGGCATGTGCGGCCACGGCACGATCGGGCTCGCGGTCACGCTTGCGCACATGGGGCGGATCGCGCCGGGCACCCACCGGATCGAGACCCCCGTCGGCATCGTCAGCGTCGAGCTGAAATCCCGCCACGAGGCGACGATCGAGAATGTCGCAAGCTATCGCCATCGCGATGGCGTGACCGTCGACGTGCCCGGCGCCGGCAAATTCTCGGGCGACGTCGCCTGGGGCGGCAACTGGTTCTTCTGCGTCCGCGAGGTGCCGTGCGCGCTGACCATGGCCAATATCGGCGAGCTCACGCGCACCGCCGAGGCGATCAAGGATGCGCTTGCCCGGCAAGGCATCACGGGCGCGGACGGCGCGCCGGTCGACCACGTCGAATTCCATGGGTCCCCGACCGTGCCGGGCGCGCACAGCCGCAACTTCGTGCTCTGCCCGGGCGGCGCCTACGACCGCTCGCCCTGCGGCACCGGCACCAGCGCCAAGATCGCGTGCCTCGCGGCGGCCGGCAAGCTCGCGCCGGGCGAGGCCTGGGTGCAGGAGAGCATCATCGGCAGCCTGTTCACGGCGCGCTACCGGCGCGATGCGGCCGGCGCGATCATCCCGAGCATCACCGGCCGCGCCTATGTGACCGGCGAGGCGACGCTCTACCGCGACCCGGACGACCCGTTCGGCGACGGCCTGCGCACGGCGTGAACGGCCGCGGTTGTAGGGTGGGCAACCGCGCCCCCCATACGCCGCTGCGTGGGCAAAATCGCCGAACCGCCGTGCCCACGCGGCCCAGCCGTGCACGCGATTTTGCCCACCCTACGGTAGATCGTCAGCGCCGAATCCGGCGGTGGACCAGGATGTTTCCCGTCGCCGTCAGCCCGAGCGTTGCCGTCATCAGGATGAACGCCGCCGAGGCCCCGAACGGCCAGTTGTTGAGCTCGAACTGTCCAAAGACGAGCGGGCCCATCATCTGGAACGTGGGACCGCCGAGCAGGACGGGCGTCGCATAGGCGTTCATGCCGAGAATGAAGGTCAGGATGGTGCCGGCCAGGATGCCCGGCAGCGCGAGCGGCCAGAGCACGCGACGAAACATCGTCATCGGCCCCGCGCCGAGGCTGAAGGCGGCTTCCTCCAGGTTGCGGTCGATGCCTTCGATCACGCTCTGCAAGGTCAGCACCATGTAAGGCAGGTTGATGGCGACGATGCCGGCAACGACCGCCCGCTCGGTATACATGATCTGCAGCGGCTGCGAGATCGCGCCGAGCTGCATCAAGGTGACGTTGAGAAAGCCCTTGGAGCCGAACAGCACCATCCACCCGGCCGCCCGCACCGCATTGCCGACGAACAGCGGCAGCACGACCAGCATGATCAGCACATTCTTGAATCGCGTCTGCGTGCGGGCGAGCACATAGGCGAGCGGCAGCCCCATCGCCAGGCAGGCGACCGTGCACAGGGTCGCCACGCGCAACGTCGTCCACAGCACGCGGGTGTAATATGGATCGGAAAAGAACCTCACATAGTTGTCGAGCGAAAACGTCTCCACCATCATGCGATGCGCGTCGAGACCGTTGAAGCTGTAGCGGAGCAGGATCGCCAGCGGCAGCAGCACGCCGGCGGCCACATAGACGGTCGCCGGCCCGACCAGTGTCGTGGCCGAGAGCAGCGACGTCGGCTTCTCGTCGGCGTGGAGCTGGGCGCGAACAGTTCCGGCCATTTGCCAACCCTCCGCCGTCATCGTCCGCGCAAGCGGACGATCCAGCACTCCGCAGCGGATCCATCGAGCACTGCTCGTGTCCCGTTCGGGGGCCGTGAGTACTGGATTGCCCGCTGGAGCCCGCCCCCGACTTGATCGGGGGCGGGCAATGACGCAGTAAGACTAGCCCTTCAGCACCTTGTCCCACCAATCCTTGAAGGCGATGTCGTTCTTGTCCATGTACTCGTAGTCGAGGTTGACGAGCTTCTTGACCTCGTCAGGGGTGAAGCCGATGCGTTTTCTGAGATCGGGCGCGACCACGGCGTTGGTCACGGTCGGGTTGTAGCCCATGTCGACCGCAAAGGCTTCCTGCGCGCTCTTGTCCAGCATGGCGTCCAGATAGGCGTAGGCGCCGTCCTTGTTGGGCGCGTTCTTCGGGATGACGAAGCCCGATACGTAGGCGAGCGCGCCTTCCGAGGGCGTGAACGCGTTGACTGGGATCTTCGCGTTCTGCCATTGCACGACGCGCGCCTTCCACATGACGCCGATGCCGAATTCCTCCTGCTTGAGGCCCTCGGCGAACGCCTCGTTGGTCGGATAGATGCGCGCGCCGGCTTTCCTGCATTCCAGCAGCAGCTTCTTGCCGGGCTCGACATCGTTGACCTTGCCGCCGGCCGCGAGCGCCGCGGCGACCATTGTGTACTGGTACTGGATGTCGATGATGGCGAGCTTGCTGCCATGCTTCGGGTCGAACACGTCCTTGTAGCTCTTGAGCTCTGCCGCGGGAAACATCTTCGGATTGTAGACGCCGACCTTGCCGGAATAGATGTGGCCGACGCCGTAGGGATACTTCATAGACGGCAGGAGATTGGGAGCGTTCTTGAGCCGGGCGTAGTCGACGGCCAGGACCACGCCGGCATCGTGCATCTGATACATGTTGAGCGCCGACAGGCCCTGCACGTCGGACGTGCCGCGCGGCAGCCGCCGCTCGGCAAGCATTTTCGAGCGCCGTTCCGGATCGCCGGCCTGATCCTGCACGACCTCCCAGCCGTCCTTGATGAGGATCGGCACCTCGATGTTCTTGTGCAGCAGACGCGCGTAGTCGCCGCCCCAGGTGCCGACGACGATGCGGCCCTTGGACTGCGCCGATGCGGTGCGCGGCAGACCGGCCGTGCCGGCGAGCGCGGCTGCGCCGAGCAGAACCTGACGGCGGGTGCTTGATGTGGTCATGATCGCCTCCGGGGGGGTTGGTTGGTTGGCAGAGATGCTACGACGGAAATACGCGGCCTGTCGATTTGCTCCAGCCGACATGGACTTGGCTCCCGATCACGGGAAGCGGCGCTTCAGGGCGGTTCTGGATCTGCACGATCACGCGTTCGAGCGGCGTGAGACGCACGTGCAGATCGACTTGCGAGCCGAGATAGGAGATGAATTCCACCGTGCCGGGAAAGCTGTTGTCCATCGCGGGTGCTGCGCTCGACATCAAGGCGAGACGTTCGGGGCGCAGCGCGAGCGACGCTTGACCGGATGCGTGGCCGGAGCGTTGGCCGTTTCCGGCGCCGTCGCACGCGACGACGAGGCCGCCGGCCGAGACGAAACGTCCGGGTCCGTCCATGCGGCCGTCGATGAAGCTCGAGCGCCCGACGAAATCCGCGACGAATCTCTCCGCCGGCCGCTCGTACAGATCCTGCTGCGTGCCGATCTGGCGAATGCGCCCCTCGCTCATGACGACGAGGCGGTCCGCCATGGTCAGCGCCTCCTCCTGGTCGTGCGTCACCATCACGGTCGTCAATCCGAGCTTGCGCTGCAGCTCGCGGATTTCGACGCGCACGTCCGCCCGCAGCTTGGCGTCGAGGTTGGACAGCGGCTCGTCGAGCAGCAGCACGTCGGGGTGAAACACCAGCGCCCGGGCGAGCGCCACGCGCTGCTGCTGGCCGCCCGACAATTGCCGCGGCAGCCGGTCGCCGAGATGATCGAGCCGCACGAGGCGCAAGGCCTCGGCGATCCGCGGCGCCATCTCGGCCTTCGGGACCTTGCGCATCTCGAGGCCGAACGCGATGTTCTCCGCCACCGTGATGTGCGGAAACAGCGCATAGCTCTGGAAGACGAGGCCGGCGTTGCGCTTCCAGGGCGGGAGCGCGGTGATGTCGCGCTCGCCGAGAAGCACGCTGCCGGACGTCGGCTCGACGAAGCCCGCAACGGTGCGCAGCGTCGTGGTCTTGCCGCAGCCGGAAGGGCCGAGCAGGACGACGAACTCGCCATCGGCAACGTCGAGCGAAAGGTCGTCGACGGCCCTGAAGTCGCCATAGCGCTTGGTGATGCCGATGAGCTGCAGCCGCGCCATGATCAGACCACGCGGCCGATCTTGACGAAACGATCGGTCAGCAGCATCACGCCGCCGATGAGCAGGATCTGCAGCACCGAGACCGCCGCGATCGTCGGGTCGATCTTCCATTCGAGGTATTGGAGGATCGCGATCGGCAACGTCGTGCGGCCGGGGCCGACGAGAAACAGGCTCATTTCCAGATTTCCGAACGAGGCGATGAAGCCGAACAAGGCTGCCGCGACGATGCCCGGCAAGATAGCGGGCAAAGTGACGCGCCGGAACGTCGTCAGGCGGTTCGCGCCGAGGTTCTGCGCCGCTTCCTCGACGACGCGATCCATGCCGGCGAGGCTCGCGGTGATGAGGCGCACCGTCCACGGTATGGCGATCAGCACGTGAGCGGTGATCAGGCCGGCGAGCGAGCCGAGGATCGGCAAGCCGGTCGCGATCTCGGTCTCGACGTGAAAGACATAGAGCGCCAGGCCGAGCACGATGCCCGGCACGATCAGCGGCATCAACAGCAGGTTGTTCAGCGCCTCGCGGCCGGCAAAGCGCCCGCGCGCGAGGCTGACCGCCGCCGGAATGCCGAGGGCGAGACCGATCGAGGTCGCGACCACGGCGACCTGCAGGCTGAGCAGAAAGCCCGCGACGAACCGGTCGTCGCCCGGAATGGCGCGAAACCACTTCAGCGAATAGCCTTCCGGCGGGAACGACGGAATTTCCTGCGAGAAGAACGCGAGCCAGATCACGAAGACGATCGGCAGCAGGATATAGGCAAGCGACAGCCCCGCCGCGGTCCTGAGCGCCAGGCGACGGACGAAGCGCGATGAGGTCCATCCCGGCACGGCGCTCGAGCCTCTTATCGTCATTGCGAGCGAAGCGAAGCAATCTCTCTTCACTTGCTCATGCATTCGCGGCGCAGATTGCTTCGTCGCGCTGACGCGCTCCTCGCAATGACGCCGTGCGACCAGATCAGTTCAGCCGGTTCTTGTGCAACACCCCGGCCTTCATGATCAGGGAGAGATGCTTCCCCTGATCGCCGAGCAGCGCAAGGTTTTTCAGCGGATCGCCGTCGACCACGATGACGTCCGCGAAGGCGCCCGGCGCCAGCGTGCCGACCTTGCCGGGCATGCGCAGGACCTCGGCGCCGATCGTGGTGGCCGAGCGGATGATCTCGATCGGCGCGACGACCTCCGCCCGGATGACGAACTCGCGCGACTGGTCCCAGTGCAGCTCGCCGAGGAGATCGCTGCCGTAGGCCACCGGAATGCCGTGCCGCTTGCACACCTCCAGCGATTGCAGGCCGCCCTGCAGAACGATGTCGTTCTTGGCGAGGCTCTCGCCCGTCATGCCCAGTGAGGCGGCCCGCTCCTTCATGGCGTAGTAGGTGACGAGGTTGGCGACCAGGTACATCCCCTTCCCCGCCATCGCCTTGGCGCTATCGTCGTCGATGAGATTGCCGTGCTCGATGGTGCGCACGCCGAGGCGTGCGGCGCGCTTGATCGACTCCGCCGTGTAGGCGTGGGCGCAGACGTAGCGCCCGAACGCGGCTGCCTCCTCGACCGCGGCGCTGATCTCGCCGTCGGAGAATTGCAGGCTGTCGAGCGGATCGTAGGGCGACGCGACGCCGCCCGACATCATGATCTTCACGTGGTCGGCGCCCTGGCGCATCTGCTCGCGCGCCGACTTGCGCACCTCGTCGGCGCCGTCCGCGATCGCGGACTTGAATTGCAGGCCGTTGCAGCACGCGCATTCGCCGCTCAAGCGATAGCTGGTGCGCCGGCGCGAATCCGAATGGCCGCCGGTCGGGCCGATCGACTGGCCCGCGATGTAGAGCCGCGGGCCGACGATATGTCCGGTCTCGATCGCCGTCTTGATGCCCCAGTCCGCCCCGCCGGTGTCGCGCACGGTGGTGAAGCCGCGGTCGAGCATGGCGCGCAGCCGCGTCGCGGCGCGCGCGGTGATCAAGGTCAGCGGCATCGCCTCGAGGAAGCGAATGTTGACCTCGCTGTGGATGGCGTGCACGTGCGAGTCGATCAGCCCCGGCATCAAGGTGCGCTTGCCGCAGTCGATCACCGCCGCGTCGGCGGCCTTGATCGGCCCCTCGCCGAGCTGCTTGACCGTGCCGCCCTCGACCAGCAGCTCGTATCCGCCGCGCAGCTCGCCGAACGACGGCTCGAGCAGCGCGAAATTCTTGAACAGGATCTGTTGCGACATCTGACCTCGACTTCTCTTCACCCTCCCCTGCAGGGGGAGGGTCGACCGTCTGAGCGCAGCGAAGACGGTCGGGGTGGGGTGTGGGCGGCGCCGCCACCCCACCCCGGCGAGCATTTCGCTTCGCTCAATGCCCGCCGACCCTCCCCCTGCAGGGGAGGGTGAAGCGGGTGCCCAATCGATGAGCTGACGCCGACCCATGACGCTTGCCGCATCCGCCGACTTCTCCCTCCCCGCCGCGGCGCCGCGCGCGGCGCGCGCCGCCATCCCGTTCGCCGACAAGCTGCGGCTCGGCTCGCTGTGGCTGGTCGCGGCGATCTCCGGCTTCGTGCTGATCGAGCCGGCGCCGTACGAGTTCGCGATCATCCTCTCGGCGCTGATCTTCGTTGCGACCGGCATCAAGCTGCGCGCAGGGCACGTGCCGCTGCTGCTGATGCTGATCTTCTACAATGTCGGCTTCGCGACCTCGCTCGTGCCGGTGATCGAGCTGCCCGACACCGCGAAATGGACCGCGGTGTCGTGCTTCCTCTCGCTCACCTCGCTGTTCTTCGCCGTCGCCTTCGCGGAGGACACGGTGCGCAGAACGCGCGTCTACCTGCGCGGCTACATCCTCGCCGCCGTGATCACCTCGATCATCGGCGTGCTCGCCTATTTCCGCCTGCTGCCCAACTCGGACATGTTCCTGCGCGCGCTGCGCGCCGCCTCGACCTTCAAGGATCCGAACGTGTTCGGGCCATTCCTCATCCTGCCCGGCCTGATCGTGGTGCAGCGGATCATGTTCGGCAGCTTGCGTGCCGTGCTGTTCAACGGCGTGATCCTGCTCGTCATCGCGGCCGGCCTGTTCTTCAGCTTTTCGCGCGGCGCCTGGGGCCATTTCGCGGCGTCGACCGTGATGATGCTGTTCTTCCTCTACGTGACGACGAAGTCCGCGACCCGCCGCCTGCGCATGATCCTGTTCTCGGTCGGCGGCGTCGCGGTGATCGCGGGATTCATCCTGCTGCTGCTCTCGCTGCACGGCGTCGACGCGCTGTTCAAGGAGCGCGCGAGCCTGGTGCAGAACTACGACGCCGGCCATCTCGGCCGCTTCGGCCGCCACATCCTCGGCGCGCTGCTGGCGTTCGACCATCCGCTCGGCGTCGGCCCGCTGCAGTTCTCGAAATATTTTCCCGAGGATCCGCACAACTCCTTCCTCGACGCCTTCATGGCCGGCGGCTGGCTCGGCGGGTTCACGTTCTTCGCCCTCGTGCTGGTGACGCTCGCGATCGGCCTGCGCCACGTCTTCGCGCGCACGCCGTGGCAGGCGACCTACATCGGGTGCTACGCGGCGTTCGTGGGCGAGGTCGGCGAGAGCTACATCATCGACGTGCAGCACTGGCGCCACTACTACCTGATCATGGGCATGGTGTGGGGCCTGCTGATCGCGGGGCGCGGATGGCTGAAGGAGCAGGCGCGGGTCGGGGCGGCGCCGCGCGCTGCCCGCCTCAGGCCCGACGCGGAGCCGGCCGCAGCCGGCTGAAATTGCTGCTGTTATCCCAGTTAGGTTCGTTTTGGAATTTTGCCTTCAGGTCGGGGCGACCTCGAGCTTGTCTTTGAGCTTGTCCTGCGTCTTCGTCTCGAAGTCGCCGGCGTCGTGCCGCTCGTGGAGCTGATCGGCGGGATCGCCGCTCAGCCGGTTGACCTTGCGGCCGCGCTTCACCGCCGGGCGTTGGCCGATCATCGTCGTCCAGCGTTGCACGTGTCTGTAGTCCTGCACCGACAGGAATTCGCCGGCTCCATATTGGTTGTACTGGGCGAGGCCGCCGTACCAGGGCCAGATCGCGATGTCGGCGATCGTGTAGGTGTCGCCGGCGACGTATTCGTTTTCGGCGAGACGCCGGTCGAGCACATCGAGCTGGCGCTTCGTCTCCATGGCGAAACGGTTGATGGCATATTCGATCTTGGTGGTCGCATAGGCGTAGAAATGGCCAAAACCGCCGCCGACATAGGGCGTGCTGCCCATCTGCCAGAAGAGCCAGGACAGGCATTCGGCGCGCGCGGCGCGCTCGGTCGGCAGCAGCGCGCCGAACTTCTCCGCCAGATAGACGAGGATCGCGCCCGATTCGAACACGCGCACGGGCTTCGGCTCGGAGCGGTCGAGCAAGGCCGGGATCTTGGAGTTCGGATTGACGGCGACGAAGCCGCTGCCGAACTGGTCGCCCTGGCCGATCCTGATCAGCCAGGCGTCGTATTCGGCGCCGCGATGGCCGAGCGCCAGAAGCTCTTCCAGCATGATGGTGACCTTCACGCCGTTGGGCGTTCCCAGCGAATAGAGCTGCAGCGGATGGCGCCCGACCGGCAGCTCCTTCTCGTGCGTCGCCCCGGCGATCGGCCGGTTGGTGTTGGCGTAGCGCCAGCCGCTGGCATCCTTCGTCCAGGTCCAGACCTTCGGCGGCGTGTAGGGGGTGTCGGTCATCGTCATCCTCGTCGTGATGGCGCCATCTTGGCGCTGCGCAAGCTTATTCCTTACGGGCCTCGCCTGTCCCTACGCTGGCTGCGCAGCGCGCGATTGCGCGGGGCGTCGTCGCGAGGAGGCCGCAGGCCGACGAAGCGATCTCGCGCCGCGAACTCCGGCCGTTGAAATCATTGCTGTTATCCCAGTTGGGATATTCTGCCAAAATTGGCCACGACCTCTGGCCTCAGCTGGCGACCGGCCCCCGCGTTGAAATTGTTGGACTTTCCTCGAATGGCTTTGTTCTGGAGATTCTGGCGCTGCTTCCCGCTAGCTTCCGGCCGGAGGCTGGCGGAACCCTCCATTGAAATCATTGACGTTTCTGGCTTTGTTTTGCTCGAAGGCTGTCCGATAGCCTCGCCTCGGGTCATCGGGCGGGTCGCGCCCGCGCCCGCGCCCACGGGCTCCTTCTCGCCTGACCGGCCGTAGATCAGCTCGCGCGCAATCCTCCAGTCTGCGTCCTTGTCTTGCATCAGCATCGCGCCCAGCGGCGGCGTTGGCAACAAGAGTCTCATCTATCCACGCTATTCAACTTTTGGACGGAGGCGCCACCGCCGCGCCTCCCCGCTCGGTCGCGGACCATCGCCCGCGCCGAGCGCCCGCGCCGAGCGTTGCCTCGCCTCCTTCCCGCCCCTATAGTCCGCCGCATCTACGGAGCGTAGCGCAGCCCGGTTAGCGCACCAGTCTGGGGGACTGGGGGTCCCGAGTTCAAATCTCGGCGCTCCGACCACCTAACCCGCTACTTGCGCTTCGCGCCCGCAAATATGCGGGCCGCCACGCGCGGCCTCACGATGCCGCTTCGCAAGGCGTGATTCAACTGTCTATTGCGCCAAACTGTCGCTTGCCGCAACACACCACGGCGGGTCGAGGGGCCGGCAACCGCGTACGCGACCTGCGCGGGCGCGAGCCGATGGCGGGGCGTGTACGCTAGCCCAACTTGCGCAAAGTCGGGAGTGCGATCCAGGCTAATCAATGCCTTAGCCGAAAAGTCGTCACTACATTTTTGGTGAACTTGGGCGTTCAGGC
>Ga0335081_10000423_pt1 | contig 75488 bp, 66 predicted proteins | sample Lox_Sample_35_FD_206713 | JGI IMG/M metagenome (GOLD analysis project Ga0335081, IMG submission 206713) | Soil microbial communities from Loxahatchee National Wildlife Refuge, Florida, United States - Lox_Sample_3.5 | ecosystem: Environmental > Terrestrial > Soil > Wetlands | place: USA...
TCTCCAAAGAATACTTTCCAGGGTATCTGAACGAAATGGCTTTTCGGTACAATCATCGTCATGAAAATATCTTTGAAAAACTTGTCAAAATGATCACTAATTTGGTGCAAGATCCTTTATAATCACCAAAATCAATCATATGAAAGCTTTTTTTGCCTCGAGCGGACATACGAATGAATGTGTGCCCGCATGATAGCCTTGACCTTAGGCAAAAAGAATGATGTGGTGTTTTAGTTACAAAGTGTTGACAAATGCAGAAAAACCGTAAACGGACCTTCGGTGGCAGGGTGCGTAAAAAAGTGCTTAAAATAGATAGCGTTGGCTACTGGTATAGAACAAATAAAGAAAGGGTTTGTAGCATGTTTAGGGAATTTGCTTTTTATTTGTTCTGCCTGAGCATATTGTCTCTTGGGCAAAATCCGACTCAGGTTCGAGGTGCTAACATCCAGGGCGTCCTATTGCTTTCTTCCGAGAGACTCAGGGTAAACAAGTCATGCTGTGACTGGCCAAGAAGTTATGTCCCCGATTCTCTCCTCAAGAGACTCCAAGTTAATGGTTATAATTATGTTGTTGCTTCCGGTTCCGTTTCCGAATATGACGATTTGATTCATAACGATTCAGTATTTTATCCGACGGCCAGGCATACGTTTCCGAATGGTCAAACAAAAGTTTGGGAAACTTATAGAGAGGCTTTTATAAAAGCTTGGAAATATAGACTTTTACTCATTCCAAGTTTTACCGTTTCGACACAATATGGAGCAGATTGGTCTGTATTGTCAGAAATCGCCATGAATCATACTCGTGCAAAACCCTGTGGCAACGGAAACTGCGGGAAGGAGACATGGTGCACGCCACTCGCGGATGACACAACCAAGCCTAATTGGAAGGGCTTTAATGCCTACTTCGGAGAGCTTATTGCTCGAGTAAGAGAGGAATACAAAATGGCGCGTGGAAGGCATCCATATGACACTCTCTCTGGTTATCTTTATCGCGACTCAATGCCCGGAGCACCGGACTTCTTGCCGTATATTCTTTTGTCATATGACGAAAATTGGTGGATAGATACAATCTCCGGAGGTGGTTACAGACGATATTTGTTGCCTGGCATACACCAATTACGCTCACCATCGGGTGCTCCCATCGATTCTGAATATATCTGTCAATTCAAAGATAAGGCTATGGGTATGAAGTGCCTGTATGCCTACAACATTTACAAAAGGGCAAAGACCGCGATCGACAGCTCGTTTCCCGGCAGAACGAAGGTCATGGTTCTTGCAGAAATGTTCGATCCCGAATATTACGGCGGGATTCCCTATCACCTGTTTCGTGACAACACTAATGAAACAGTCAAACTTGCTGCAAATGTTGGCCGCAATTCGGATGTGCTGGATTTGCCCGACACTGCCGGCAGGCTTTTGAAAAACAGCACGGTCAACTATTTTCCGTCAACCGCCAGAAAGTGGATCAAGGATAATATCATCATGAATGTCTGGTACTACAATATGCGAAGCTGGTTGGACGATAGTACGTCAAAGAGCGTTTACAATGCTGTAACAGCGATGAAGTACTTTACCGAGCGGGGATTTAACATCTGTTCTTGGAGCGCTATTGATGTTCCAAATGATAGCTCGGCAATTTCAGTAGACGCTCTTATGCGAACAAAATTATTAACCAGGACGGCCCGAACATTTTCGAATAGGTATCTTGGGTACTTTGCGGATTGGTATCCATGCAATAATGAGGCCACTAATAACTGTTTGGTTCCTAACGGTATCAAGTGCCGATGTCAGGATGCCAGCACAGAAAAGAACCTTTGGGTTGTCAAATACTGGAATTGTAAAAAGCCAAGAAATCAGCAGCCCCTCGAGTATTCGATAATCGAATATCTGCCGACCGTGGTCTCTCCTTGACTGAAAAAGCCCCAACAAGTAAATTTGCTTGGTGATTATATGCTGTATGGGTGGAAACCCTCTATCCGGCTTTTACTGATATCGCACTGCACTAAGCGACACCAAGGTTGCATTGTATGCCTGATGTAAGTATCATAATGCCCTGCTATAATCATGGACAGTATATTTATGAAGCCATAGATTCGGTCTTGAACCAAACGTTTCAGAATTTCGAAATTGTTATAATCAATGATGGTTCGACGGATCCTCAAACCATTGAAATTCTCAAGAACATACACCATCCAAAGATAAAAGTTCTTCATACCTCAAACCAGGGACTTGCCTCTGCGCGCAATAACGGTATCCGTGAGGCTCAAGCGCCGATCATCCTGCCGCTTGATTCGGATGATAAGATCGCCCCAACGTATCTCGAAAAATCTGTAAAAATATTACAGTCTAATGAGGAGATCGGTATAGTTTATTGTCTTGCCGAATTTTTTGGTGAGAAGCACGGGAAATGGCTGCTCCCCGAATATTCTTTGAAAGAAATGCTCTTTCATAATCTGATTTTTCATTGCGCATTTTTTTGGCGTAGTGATTGGGAGAAATTAAATGGGTATAATCCAAATATGAAATATGGCTGGGAAGATTGGGATTTCTGGCTTTCCATCATTTCAACTGGCAAGAAAGTTCACAGAATACCTGAAGTTTTACATGAATATCGCGTAAGAAAGTCATCAATGGTCCATGCAATGACAGAGTTGGATAAAGTGAAAATGCATGCGCAAATTTTCCGCAATCATCAGGATTTTTATATTTCAAATCTGGAAGATATAATTGAAGAAATCTACCATCTTCAAAATGTGTGCCACAGATCGATACTGGATAGGCTTATAAAAGACAAATTACTTCATCCTGTTCAAACAATAAAAAGGCACATGGTTCAAAACCATTTAAACCCATAAACGAATGTGTAGAACATTTCAGTGAGAATAGATAGAATAAGATCTTTTTTTAGTACCGCCACAAACTGGCCTTCGATCGATTCGCAAATAGGCGAATATTCGAGGTATTTGAAAGGTAACGTATTAAATGCCGGAGCCGGGGATAGAGATATCTCTCATATAGTGGAAGGTAAATTATTCAATCAGGATATCCCCTTGGGTATTCATAATAAAAATATTCATATATATTCACCTCTCCATAAAATACCGGTTAAAGACGATTATTTTGATGCGATCGTGTGTAATGCGGTGTTAGAGCATGTAGAAAATCCAATGGCAGTAATGCAAGAGTTTTTTAGAGTGCTAAAAAAAGGCGGCTACCTCTATCTTGCTGTTCCTTTTCTTCAACCGGAGCATTTGGATCCAACCGATTTTCAACGATTTACAAAGGATGGGCTAAAAAAAATAGTTGAAGATAACCATTTTGAGATTGTTTCTATCGAGGGCTTTCTCAATGTCTATCATACTATATCTTGGATTATTCAGGAGTGGTTGACATCAAAACAAACTGTTACGTATAGAGCAATGAGATACTTGTTCTTTCCGTTACTCCGATATCAATGCAAGCATTCGAAGACACACGTGCATAGCATATCTTCTGCGTACAGGGTACTGGCGAAAAAAGCTTGAGGCTACTTCCGAGGATCGCCTTGCACAATCCTTTTGCGCATAAAGGAACGATTCGCTTTAATTTAGAATGACATTTTGTAGAGTCAATTCCCAGACAATGAATGAGAAAACCATTAAAATGAACAAGCGGATTGTCTTTGGCGCAGCGATACTTGCCGTGGCGGTTCTCTATTTGTCACTTGCCGTGTTTTCAGAGAAAATCACCTATGGCTCGGACCGTGACGCTTTTCTCGTTGCCCATGTGGCGGAACTGCTTGCACATCACCAACCGTACGAACCGTCCCGCCTTCCGGGATTTCCGGTATTCGAGCGTTGCATGTCATTTTTTGTCTCACAAACCGATGCCCGGCCGGCAAAAGTCATGGTTGCTGCATGTTCAATAGCCGTGGTTGCGCTGGTCTTTTATCTTGGATTGCTTGCCGGAGGAGAAACTTTGACAGTGCTTCTTGTCGGCATTTTCTTTGCCGTCGTTCCTCTTTGGATGATGACCTCTTTCGTGGCAATGGATTACACCGTCTCGATCCTCTTTGTGATTGCGGCCGCCAAAGTATTTTCATTTTGTTCAAAACCATCCATAAGATTGCCTGGTGCTCTCGAAGCCTCAGCGGTAGTCGGCATTCTGATTGCCTTGGGCGTGAGCACTCGATTAACCGCGTTCCTCTTCCTTCCTTCCGCGATAGGTGCGATCATTTTCGATAAGCAAGGTCGTCCGTGGGCAATCAGAATTTCGATTATTGCCGGATTGATTATATCCTCTTCGCTGTTCTCGGTGCTATTCTTGTATCCCGTTATACATTTATACGGGATAAAGTTCCTGAGCGGAACCAGAGGCTACCATACCCTTCTTCAAGCTTTTATTTGGGAGATACAACAGCTTTTCTCCCTGGGGGGAGGACTCATTGGTTCCGCAGGCATAGTGGTTCTCACATGTATTGCGATTTCCAATTTACGAGGAAGAATTATAGAACATATTTGGACCAGGCAGGGTTGGGCGATCCGTACTGTTTTCCTGTTTTCCATTTTCAATACGATTTGCTACTATTTGAATCCCGACAAGGCTTCCTATTATCTGCCTTTATTGATTGGGACAGCGCTGTTTCTGATAATTGGACTGCGCCGGAAGAATTGGCCCTTGCTTCTGGCAGGGATCGCCATAATGGCGGGGAGTCTGTTCTGGCAAGTAAATCTCAGGCACCACCATTTTCAGGTTGAACCCGGGCTGGTGAAGGATGAATGGCAACGCCAGAAAAAGGACAAGGCGCTTTATGACGCAATGATTCCTATTGTCAACAATCAAGATTCGACGAGGCTTCTCTTCGGATTTCCCAGCACAGACAGAATGCTCGTTTGGTTTTTTGACAAAGCATCAATTTACAAAGTAATCCCACATCCGAACTGCAAGACAATGTGGGGAACATGGTCCTACTATCCGGAACCTGTATACAATATTGGAAATCTTCTGGCAACGGATCCTCCCCAGCTTTTTTCTCAGGACAATACCAATCAGCTCAGGGCGCTTCTCGAAACAAGAAACATCAAAGAAATCATCCTCGTGCGTTCTCCTGCCGAAATCCGGTTGAACGCATTTTCGAATTTGCCGGGATTTTTTTCCGAAGGAAGGGTCTGCAGGGAATTGCGGTATTTTTGATCTAACAGTTTATCTTACTATGCTCAAGAAATTTTTGAAAAGATTTGGCTTATAGACATGTTTGAGATCCAAAATGTTTTTCGCGTATGTGACTCCTCCCAACATAGAAATTCATCGCTTAGCATCTCTAGATACTTTAGAATCTATTTTTCCGCATTTTAAAGCAACTGTAATCGCCTCGGATATCATTGCATTTAACTTGAAAATATGATTAAGCATTACTAGCAAAAGACCATACGCAATGGCAACCGCACACATATACCACAAGGAATGAACACTGGTCATCCTGTTAAAAACGACAACAATCAGAAAAAGTGGTAAATTAAGCAAAAGGCATTTCAAACTGTAAACAAGAGTCTTTTTATAAGGAATAAAGTCAAAGTTCTTTTTCATGATGATATCCGATGTAATGCAAATCAGAACATAGGTGGCCAGAACGCCGATGGGGAAACCTTTTGGGCCAAGAATATTGATAAGCGAATAGACTGCGATGACCATAATGCAGTTCATTATCATTTGAAAAACAAATGCATTCTTTATTTTTTGCGCAGCCATGAACAACCGGGCCACCAGTGTATTATGAGCCGTAAATGGCAACACCAGCACAAAATATTTCATAAGCTCGCCGGTATTCGCGACAGATGTTTTGTTAAAAGCCCCATGGCCGAAAAGAACAGCCACGATGTCTTCACTGAAGATGAAAACAAGAATACAAACCGGAATAAGAATGAATTGGAGATAAGCTGACGCTTCAACATATACCTTTTTTATTTCATCGGTTCTTTTTTGCGCATAGAGTTCATTGAACTTTATTCCCGTAACGGTTCCGAATTGCACCGTGATAAACATCGAAATAACATCCGGGATTCTGGACCCGTAGCTGACTGATGACAAAATACCCGATGAAAAGCTTGATATGAGCCACAAGGGAACGTAGCTTGAGAGAAGCGTTGTAAAATTGCCTGCCTGCGCCACAATACTGTCGGTAATTGTTTTGCGTTTGATATCCCTGCTACTCGGGACAAAAGTCCAGTTTATTTTTCTCTTCATCAGAGTTATGTTGATGAAAAGCTGAATAAGGTTTGCAATAAGAAGGCTTAGAAGAATACTAAAAATGTGCAGGCTAGAATGGAACGTGACTATGATGAGAATGGAAAGGACCGAATTCAACAGTCCGGACAGAACGGAAACACTGAAGAACTTATATGAAATGAGGATATCTGTCAAGAACGTATTGACCGTAATGAGAAGGAGAAGCGGTATGGAACAATAGATGATGAGCGAATTCTCGTTAAGCACTTCTTTCGTGAACTTTGACATGAGAATAAATGAGGCTTGGGGATTCATAAGCACGACCAGTGAAGCGGCAACACAGAACGCCGCCGACAAGAAGAGAAATGAAGTGAGAAACCGCTGGGATTCCAGCTCGGATTGTTGCGCCTTAATGCGCATAGCTTCCGGGATCAGTATGCTGATATCCAGGGCGGTTAAAAAAGCGGATACGGTCGTAACAAGACCGATGCAAAAGAAATAGAAATCAGTTGAAGTTGTCGTTCCAAAGAAATAGGCGATCAAGAGTGTATTGAAAAAAGAAACGAGTTTTGAAATAATATTGAGACCGGACGAAAGGATATAGCCTTTCTTGAAAGATTCGGAAGAAAATAAAAGTATGTTCATTTGGTCTGAGACTTTTTATAGAAATCTAAGTGACCCTTCCTGCATTCTTTATTACGTAGTAAGACAATCCACCGTCTGTTCGCTCGATACTGCCGGTGGAGTTGGTTATAGGTGCGTGCAATGATTTGATTCGATTGTCTAGGTTTTCCACTAAATAAATCTACAAATTTGCTTTCAGTTTCGCTTCATGTTCTTTTGTTCGATAAGGTTTCTATACATTTTCTCATTCTGCAAAAGGATTATTTTATTTGAAAATCGGCTTTGCACCGTTTCTCTACCCTTGACACCAATGGCGGCTGCGAATTTTCTGTCTGATAAAATTCTAACGATTGCATCTGTTATTTCCTGGGGCCTTGCTGGATCCACCAAGATCCCGTCTACACCGTCATTAATTATTTCGGGACCTGTTGCCAACTTCGTGAAAATAGTTGGGCAGCCTTCTGACATAGCTTCTACAGGGGCAAAACCGAATGTCTCGGAAAACGACGGGAATACCGCAACCGAAGCAGTCCGTAATTCATTTAGTATCCGATCTCGACCCACATGTCCATAAAAAGTCACGCTATCCCGAAGAGATTCCGGCAATTCCTGATAAAGAAGCGATTTTATCGAAACCCCGTTTTCATCCAGTGAATCTTTCCCGAACATTCGGAGCCTTGCCTGTGGGATTCTTTTCACTACTTCTTGCCATGCTTCTATAAGAGGAAACACGCCTTTCTTCTTCATTAATGTTCCAGTAAAAACAACCAACAAGAATTCTCGGTTTGATTCGCACAGATTCTCAAAAGGTTTGAACCGAATGGAATTGTAAATGACCGGTGTCGGGGACTTTACCTTAAAGAGGATTCTTGTCTTGTTCGCAGTGTAAGTGCTTACACCAATTATTGCTGATGCTTTTTTTAATGTATCTTTCTCCATTTTAAAGAAATGTCGACTTAATTGCTGACCCATTTCTTCAAGAAAATAGGTTACCGATCCGTGAAGCCTCACCACAACCGGAACCGGCAGACGCGGCCAAAAAGCCAACATTCCAAAGTAGTCTGGAACCTCAACGATTTGTATTGAATGCTTCTTGATGATCTTTTTCACTTCCCAGTATAGCCTGAGCCGGGAACGAAAGAAGCCGTGAAACCCCCTTTTTTGGCGCAACCTGCAAACAAGAACGCCGTTTTCTTCGCTAAAAGAAAGCCTGGTCGGGAGGGTTTTATATATCCCTACAACAACAACCTTATTGCCCATTTCCCGCAGCCCATTGGCAATTGTTTGGGTAAATGTGCCAATGCCGCCATGGGGAAATGGAGGATACTCATTGCAGATATAGAGAATGTTCATGGATTCCCAATAACCGCCCCACCGGGTATCTCTGAATTCTTGTTTTCATAAATCAAGAAAGCGGCTGATGCTAAAATCAAAAAAAGCGGTAAGGAGTAGGCTATGTTTCCTACCTGGCTATCGACAAATCCGTGCAGCATACATGATAGCAATGCAAATAAAAGCCCGAATTTAATATATTTGTCTTTATCCGGCACTTTCAACTTCACAAGAGAGAAGAATGTTCCGAATAAAATAAACGTTATTCCCAGAAAGCCAAAAAGGCCCAGGCCGACGAAATGCTCAAGATAAAGATTATGAGTTGAAAGGCCTTTTTGTCTGTCTATCCATTTAGGGAAGGAATAGTCATATTTTTCAAGGCTGAAAGTCAACATCCCATTTCCGAAAATGAAATAATTGTTTTTTATCATTTTAAATGCCGATTGCATAAGGGCCACTCGTTCGATATTGGATTCCATTACTGCCGGGTCGTGTTTATTAAAACGATAAAGTATGCCCTCATATAAAAACGTAAACGATAAAAAGATGATTATTATAAAAAGTACGATCTTATACAATTTAATTTTGTTAAAAAATAAATATATTCCCATTGCCATCAACCCAAAGTAGCTGCCTCGAGAATAGGTAAAGAACAAAGTGACAAGAAATAAAAATGAAAAGAAAAACAACATTACTTTTATTATCATGTTTTTCTTATAATACAATGCGGAAAAAAAGGCGATTGGAAATATCATGTCCAGGGCCATGGCGATTGCGTTTGGATGGATCGAGATATCTGTGCCAATCCTTTGTGTAATAATACCGTTTAGATTACCACTTTTCCAATAATAAAAGATGATCGCTGCTATAAATAAAATGCCTGCGGCTATTAGACAATTAAAAACCATCTTTATTGAAATATGATTATAGTAAAGAAGATAGAATGCCAGGACATACCCTAAAATAAAAATGACGACTTTTGAATTTCCATAAGAAGCCCGCCCAAAATAGCTGTTCGATTTTGAAAAAATGTAGACCGACGTTAATAGGATTGAAAACAAAAGGAGGAACATGCTTTTCTTATACGGGATTAATTTTATAAAATTCAAGATGTCCTTGCGGACAAAAAGGGGAAAAAACAGAAAACAAATTATAATTAGTATTTCTGTTGGACCCAATGTAATAAATCCTGGTATAGGGAGGTCTTCCACATAATAAATAAAAAATGTCGAAATCGAAACTGCGGTAAGAGTTTTAATGGTCCCGAAATAATTGAAAGCAATAAGAAAAAGTAAAGCAATACACGGAACAAGGGAAAGGAAAGGTTTGCCGATTTGAAAGCAAATAAACAAAAAGAAAAGAAAAGAGGAAGGTAATAAAAACCAAAAAAACCGCTTAAGGAGCCCGTTGATCCGGAAACTTTCATACAGCATCATAATTTTTGATGCAATCATATTTTAATTATTAAGGAAATATTCCGGTGAGGTTACAATTATGTGGAATGACTTTTAAATGAAAGCAAGAATTCCTTAAGAAATTTACTGTTATTCAAGGAAATCTTGTAAAATTCCCCCAATGTAAAAAAACAAAAAACAAACAGCATGTAAACGCCGGCCATTTCCGCCATTATTGCAATTCTTTTGGGCCGCGCCTTATATTCGGGGACAAAAGGCGGATCTGAAATTTGAAGACCGGAAACGTTTCTTGCTTCCTTTATTTTCGCCTGCTCCAGTTCCCTGGTAATAAATAGAATTAGCTGGTCCTGAACTTCTATGTCCTGCATTAAATTGGCATATTGCGGGAACAATTTCGTGGAATTCTCCAAACTTGGCATTACTTCCGGATTTTCACTTGTTTCAATTTGCGCAAGCTTTTGTTGTAATGCAAGGTTGCTCTTTTGCAAAGAAACAATTTCCGGTGTTTCTCCGTTGAATTCATTATGGATCGCCTTTATTTTAATTTCGTTGGCAAGCGCTGCGGCCTTGACATCCGCGTATGCTTTGATCGTCATCTTTATCTGTTCCGGGACATTATATGCTTTATTCTGGATTTGAAATTTTTGTAATGCTTTCTGCAGGCTATCCAGAATTAACTTGTTTTTATCCAGTTGCGTTTCAATAAACACCCGGTTCTGTCGAGCCCGGTCGGACGAAATCGCCCGCACGGCCGAATCGAGCACGTCAAATGCATAGCTAACCATCTGAAAAGCCGTGTCGGGCGATGTATGGTATGCACACAAGGAAAAGGATATGGTTTTGGTAAAGCCAAAGGTCCCTATTTCGTCAGAATTCAATAAAAGGCTTTTATCGAGAATTTTGGCGGTGTTGACGAATTTGTTTTGGTTTTTTTCCATTTTATAATGGGCATACAAATTAAATTTATCAATAATTTTTCGTTTGACGGACATGCTTAAAAATATTGTCGTGATCTGCTCGGGCATGATATCCGACGTCGACGTTGAAGGAAGGGAAAGGCCGGGCAAAATGCTTGTGATGGAATTTTCACTGATGGGCGGTAAAAAAACCATTTCAGCCTTGTATTCTTTTTTTGCAATAAAAAACGCATAGATCCAGGCGATAATTACAATAATGAAGAAATGAAGCAGAATGGCATTTCTGTGCCGAACTAAAGCAAATAAGAAAGGCTCTATATTGATCCGATTTTCCATGAAAAGTGGTCCATCCTGAGTGCTATTTTAAGAGTTAATGGTGAGCAACCGTATAAAGCGCCAGAACAACGGAAATAATGGTTGCGACCGTCTGTAAGATAGGTAATAATATTATCGTTAAAAATTTGGCCTCCTGGGAGTCGGGTACCACAATTATATCCGCAGAACGGATTTGGCTGAGGTCAATTATTTGCGAAACGTTACTGTAATTGCGGATTCCAAAAACATTGGTCCTGTCCGCTTTATTGGTATATCCTCCCGCCAAATTGATATAGTAGACAAAAGATTTGCCCGAACGATATTCATATGCCCCGGGCAACTTGACGTTTCCACTTACATAAACAAAATTGTCCTTTCGCGGAACTACAATATTATCATTTGGGCAGAGTTTTATTGAATAATTCGATTCTGTCAATTCAATTATCGAATAATCCTCCAATAATGTCATCTTTGAAAGTCCCGCATTTATTTCCGGACGAATTCCCATCGCTTGGATTTTTGACAATGACAGGATTTTCGCAGAATCGGACCCCTCGATTTTGCTGTGCCGCACAATCGCCGCCCGGCTTTTATCACCATAGACCGTAACCCCTCCAGCCAGTTCTAATAGGTCTTTTGCGGTTGTCGAATCCCTTATCATTGGAAATGAACCTGGACTGGCGACTTCACCAGTGACGGAAGCCATAGGCATAACAGAGTAATTCTTCTTCTGTAAAATCGTAATAATATCTCTGTCTTGTAAATGGATTGAAGCCGCATCATTCCAAGAGATGGTACGAGCGGAATTTTGGTTGTCGGCTGCGGTGCTTTGAAAGAGAATCTTTGACGTGTCAGCCGAGGCATCAAATTTGAAAAAGGACAGAAGCTCGGAAAGAATCTCCTTTTCTTTTATCGGAACCCATCCCCCAACAATTGATTTTATTGGCGCGTTGATTATTGCATGACGAGTGGCATAAGAGATATTTATACTACTGCCCGGATAAAGGTACGGGTTTGACCTAATATTATTTTTCAATAAATATTCGAATAAATCAATCGCTTCAATGCTATCACTTGTCATGTATACTACTTCCCGATAGTTACAATCGTTATAAGAAGGCAAGGCGCCGTTGTTGGCCGCGCGAAGGGCATCAAGCAGCCTAAAGGCTCCGGAAAAAGAATAAGTCCCGGGATTGGCAACTGCGCCGTTTATTGAAACAGCTACTTTTTTTATTTCTATTAATTCAACGTAAATATTGTTGGCTTTTTTTAATTTCACTTGAACATAGTTAGCAATTTGTTTTTTTGCTTCGGCGAGGGACATTTTCCCCAGCTTAATGATGCCTAATGCGGGAACATATAATTCGCATTGCTGATTGACTGTTCCGGTATATTGGATCGATGAATTCCCAATGACCGAAATGAAAAAAACATCGCCTCCGCCAATAAAATATTGATCGGGATTGATTGAATTAATAAGATCGGGAGGAGAACTAAAGGCGTGGGCAGAAGAGCTATAGGTGTTTGGATTTATTTTTTGATTTTCAAAAGTTTCCAACTTCGAAACGTCAGAGGGTTCAACAGCATAAATAGAGAAAGTGGTCAAAAAACTTATAATTAAAATTGTTTTCGATACCATTTTTAAAACCATATCTTGGATTCGCCATCATAAACACAGGGAATGCTTAAAATGAAAATAAAAAAACATGCAAATACTAATATGTTGTAAGTTCTTAAATTACATCAGAATGATATTCCAAGTCAAAAAATAGTTATAAGTCTTTGATTAGGATGTTTTAAATGGGACAATGACTGTATAGAGACTTTTGCGATAAATAATATTAAATTACGCAATAACGAATTACGGATTGTGAAGGTAAATCTTGCCGTCTGATCACTCTAAATGATTAATTGTTATCATGAATGCATCAACGGATTTGCAAAATATCTGTACAGTGATGGTATTCACCTGACAGTTGTCTCTGTCAAGCCTTGAGATTTGATCTGCCTTTTTCTTGTTATTTTTATTCATTTCTTTGAGTTCTTTGACACCTTGTGAAAATACATTTATTGGCGTCAGTCCGTTCATGTTGCGCCCTGATGGGGTCGCCTTGGTGTTGTAATGCTCCAAATAGGCATCAAGGTCATTCTGCATAGGTTCCAGGCTTTCGTATCACTTCTCACGACCTTTTGTCCGGAAATGCTCATCAAGAAGGGTCATGTGCAGCCGTTAAATGAAGCCGTTGCTTTGCGTACGTTGTGCTGCCAACAAGATAATGGCCCTTTTTAATCTGAAAATTGGGTGACACTTTTACCGTTCTGAGTCATCCTGATGATGTTGTTTTTTTGCAGTCAGGCTTCGATAGCTTTCCTTCGTGCCGTGGCCATGGCTCTTTTTGAGTGATCTCCGGTTTCCCGCTTTGCTTGCGCAGTCTCCATCGCCTGAACGTGCGATGCGAGATTTCCATGGCCCGACGCAGACTCTTGTAGGGCAGCCCAGTACGCTGTTTGGCAAATTCAATGCGGTTCACGATATCCTCAACAACTTCCAGTTTCATCTCGGTTTTTTTTTAGTGTTCCGCGCTGCATTTTTGGTACACTTCGCTTCGTACATGTCCCCAGAACACACTTGACATAAATCGATTCCCGGGCAACGCAGTACCGGGTCTGAACCGAAATGAACTACCTCGAAGCAGAGCTTCAAGGTATCAAGAAATTTAAGAATAACTTAGAACCGCAGCAGAGCTGCGGGGAATTTTACCTTTCCTGAGAGCAATTAAATAGTGAAGATCTTGTATTATTTTTTGTTTGATGATAAAATTTTACTAGCAGGACACTGTTTCGTGATAGTTTGAAAAATATGGCCATTAATTTATTGTTAGATGAAAAGTCCTGCTCTAGCATGGAATAAATTGCGTTTACAATAAAATTATGGCTATTCTCGTTTAAGTATGGAAACAAGCGTTTAATGTTCGATATGCATCCGGATCGGTCAGGAACATTATTCTCAATGCGCCATGCCTATGATTCCTAAATCCTCTCGACCTTCGGATGATGTTTTTGATGACACCGTTGATGGCATCGACCCGTCCGAGCGGGATTTTTACATCGCAATAATTCAGGATGCCATCCAGATGGTTTCGAACCAATGCCATAAACTTTTCCAAAGGTTCGAGGCGCTGCCACCTCAACTGCTTCTGCCAACGCTCCAGGAACTTCAACGCCCAGGCACGCCTGCGGTAGAACCACAGGGAACCGAATATTTCTTTCAGATAATAGGTGATACTGAGGCGTTTGTTGACAGAGAGCGTTTCCTTAAGCAACCCTTTCTGCTCTGCGGTCAGATTGAACCACCTGCGCAGGAAAAGCCAACGTTTACCCCTCACCAGTTCCCGCTTCGCCCCGCCTTGTCTGAAAAACTCTCTACGGCGGATTTCATCTATCGCATCATTGAGATGCCGAACCAGATGGAATTTGTCGAAGATAATCTTGGCCTTGCCACAGAAGGCGGTAACGCTGGTCCTGAATGCTTTCCACATGTCCATGCACACCACTTCCACCTTTTCGCAGAAAGCCGTACCAGCAGTTTTGAAGAATGCGTCCAGCGACGATGTCTGGTTGCCGTCAGCGACACCGATAACAGCGGAACGTTCAAGGTCGCTGATGATCGTATACAGGTTGTTTCTCCTACCGTAGCAAATCTCATCAACGCCGACCCAGCGGATGTTGCGCAACGGTCCACGGATATCGTTGTATCGTTCAAGCATCGCATATTCAATGCGGGCAGCTTGATGCCACGATATGGAGTGTCTCTTCGCTGCGGCTGCTATAGTCTGCTGCATACAATCTTCAAAAACCATTCGCTCGAACCGGCGGGTAAAACGGGAGCGGCCATCCATAAACGGCAAACGCTCGCTGTGTACGCCACACCGGGAGCAAACCACTCGTCTGCGATCAACCATCAGAAACACACGCCAGTCGAATACCGGTCTGTCCCGGTAAAACCGTCTCTGTCGATCCTTGATGCTGGAGACAGTATGGCCGCACCTGTCACAAACTGCCTGGTGCGCATCTATGGGTCGAATTCCTATGATCGCAGTCATTGTCTGCGCATTGAACTCGACAGCTTCACAGTCAACCGAAAAACCATTGATTCCAACAAAGGAATTGAGTATTTCTTGTGCAGTTGGCATCTCGTCTTCTCTTTCTCCGTCGCAAGTGAAAGAAGAAGATCGGTCTCGAATGAGGCCGAATGCCAACTTTTTTATTTACTATCGTTCCATATTTAAATCAGATTAGCCAAAATTATTTTAACTATAGAATTGGCAATTTTCAATTCATCTAGATAACCTTGGAAGTAAGCCATTATTTTCGACCATGCAGCGACAAATTGAAGTTATATTTGAGTCATCCTATTGAAGCTATTGTAGTTATGCTGTGGATATGAAATACGTAAATCACCATTTTCCGCCGCAAATCCTTTTTCTAAACTATACTTTTTTATATAAAATACGTCCCATCAGAAACAATTTCTTACTCAAAAATAATATCAAATCTCATAAACTATTATTTTATATGATACAATTAATTTTATCTCGTACCACTTAAAACATTAGAACAAATCCAAGATGCTTACTCAAACCCCTTCTGTCGGAATTGTTCTCTTATCACTTAATCGTTTTTCTATGACTTCAAAATGCGTAAAATCTCTTCTATCGGTTAATTATCCCAAGTTCTCCATAGTCGTCGTTGATAATAATTCGACTGATAATTCGGGAGAAAAATTAAAAGAGACCTTTCCTGAAATTACCTTACTGCAAAGCAAGATTAACCTTGGTTTTTGCGGTGGCAACAATTTGGGCATTAAATATTGTTTGGCTGCTCGATTCGATTACATCATGATCCTCAATGATGATACCGAGGTTGAGCCAGATTTCCTATCAATTTTAATTCAAAAAGGGGTTTCAATACCAGAAAAACTCCACGTAATCACTGGAAAAATCTGTTGTAACCAAGATAGAACCATGGTATGGTATGCAGGTGGTGACCTGTCTCTTATACATGGGATAGGAAAACACCGGGGCCATTTTAAAAAGGACAGGCAGGAATATAACAATGATTGCAAGGTCGAATACGCTAGCGGCTGCCTGATGCTTGTTAAAAGTGAAGTTTTTGCGGCTATAGGTTTACTGAAAGAATCAATTTTTATTTACCTTGACGACACGGAGTTTTGCATCAGGCTCCGCAAGGCTTCCATCCCGATTTATTATCAGGCAGCTTCGCGAATTTATCATAAGGTCCAAGCAGGAATAGGACTGGCAAACTATACCCCCTTTTATTTGTATTATTCTTCGCGTAATCGCGTTCTTATAACAAGAAACTTCGGCTATAGATTTTATTTACTTGTATATTCTTGGATAATTTCCGTAATTAAAATTGCAATTCTTGCTATATTGCCATTTGCTGACAAGAAGCTATTAAAAATTGGGTCAATCATGCGAGGCATTATTGATGCGACGTTGATTTTCTTTGGGGATAAAGACCGTGATAGTTCGCATTAAACCGGCTTGGCGGGTTGAGATTTTAGAGAGCTGCAGTCTACGATGAGTCCGCAGGGAAAGGTCTTTCCATGAAAATGCTTGTCACTGGTGGAGCTGGTTTTATTGGCTCGCATATTGCCGAAATCCTGGCGCATGAAGGTCATGATGTCATGGTCCTGGACGATCTCTCTGGGGGGTTCAGTGAAAATATCCCCAAGAATACTACCTTCATTGAAGGAAGTATTACAGACTACGAGTTTGTTATTAGCCTTTTTAAGCGGAATAGGTTCGATTATGTCTACCATTTGGCGGCATACGCCGCCGAAGGGCTCAGCTTCTTTATAAAACGGTTCAACTACGAGAATAATCTCATCGGCAGCGTCAATCTCATTAACGCCAGCGTAAATCATGGAGTTAAGTGTTTCGTGTTTGCAAGTTCAATCGCGGTATACGGTCAATCAAAGCCGCCGTTCGTTGAGGAGATGACCCCTCATCCCGAAGATCCTTACGGCATTAGCAAGTACGCTGTTGAGCTAGACCTGCATGTCTCCAAGATGATGTGGGACCTTAATTACATTATTTTCCGTGCCCATAACGTGTTTGGCGAACACCAGAACATCGGAGACAAATACCGGAACGTCATCGGTATCTTTTTAAATCAGATAATGCAGGGCAAAAAACTTACCGTCTTTGGCGATGGCGGGCAGAAGCGGGCCTTCAGCTACATTTCAGACGTTGCCCCGGTAATTGCACATTCGGTTTTTGAGATAAAGGCCTACAATCAGGTTTTCAACCTTGGTGCAGACAAGGAATATTCGGTTAATTATCTTGCTCGCGCCGTGCTTAATGCCATGGCCGCAAATAATGAAATCCAATACCTCCCCGCACGTAAAGAAGTGGCAAATGCTTTTTCCTTACATGACAAGGTTAAACGTGTATTCGGTTACAAACCGAAGGTCAACCTTGAAGAAGGTATCTGCCGAATGGCAGAATGGGCAAAGAAGGTGGGTGCTAAAAAGAGCAAGGAATTTTCAAACATTGAAGTAACCCGCAACTTACCGGATTCCTGGAGGTAACAACGAAGAAAATCCAAATCAAACCCAAAATGACACATATAGGGAGTACAAGCCAGCAGCCCCGTAAGGGCAAACGCAGTTTTCATCCACGAAGAGCTATAATTCCCTTGCAATAAGGGCAAGCATTTCTTGCTTTCTTTTACTCCAATCCCAATTTTTCCTAACATGCTCCAAGCCGTTTTTCCCCATCAGTTGCCTTAGCTCATAATCGTTCCTGAGAGCTAGAATTTTTTCTGCTATTGCCGCTTCACTTCTATCCACCAAATATCCAGTTTCGCCATCTATTATCGTTTCCCTATACCCAGCTTCGTTCATGGCAATAACCGGAGTGCCACACGACATAGATTCCAGCGCGACAATTCCAAACGGCTCCATGATTGATGCGCATATGGTGGCGATTGCAGAATTGTAATATTTAATTAGTATCTCATGGGTTACTTTTTCCTCAATGGTTATTTTGACTTTATTTTGCATCGCCAAGGTCTCTAATCTTTTTTGTTCCTTTTTATTGCCAATTATGGGTGCTATTATCTTAACTTGGGGTCGAATATCCTCATCAATAAGCATAACAGATCTGATAACTAAATCATGTTTTTTCTTCCAATTTATTGCGCCGATACTTAGTACTATATTTTGGACTTGCATATTTTCATGAGGATAATTGCTTGTTTTTATTCCAAGATATGCCACCTTGGACCATCTGCGATAAGCCTTATATATATATTCCCTTGTATAATATGAATTGGTAAGCAGTATATCTGCATGTTTAATACCTATTGTCCCCACCCATTTCAATAATTGATGAAAAGGATATAAACATGCCATTGCAATGCGCGACACAATGCCAAATTTTCTATCGATATCATAATAAGGTTCATAAAAAAATCTATACGGTTCTTGGCAGAAAACAACAGAAGGTGCCTGTAAATATTTTGAAATAATTGGATTTTGAAAATATCGATCATGATGAATGAAAATAAATTTATAGTTGTTGTTATTGATCGCTTTTGCCACTTTTTTCGCGGTGATGAATATTTTAAAAATATCAAGGATTAAAACCGGTGTATATAAATATGGATTGGTAAAGTATTTATATAAAAGCGGAAAATATTTGAATTCGTTTTTTTTCCTGACCAAAGCATCGAGGTTATAAAAGTCATCCTCACTGCTGGTCAATTGATATAAATCTATTATATATTCGTCCTTTAATATCTCTAGTAAATCATAGAGTGCTTTTCGGGAGCCCCCTGGCAGTAAATTGTGATATACGGCTATCGTTTGCATACTGCTATTTTTGCTTGGTTTGCGTCCCCGAATGCGTTGCTGTTTTATTTTCGTAAACATATGCCCTGTGAAAAAGTAATTCCGCGATTTTTCGCTGTACCTTGATCGGTATAAAACTAGGAATTCTATGTTTTAATCGATAAGCAGTTTGATAGATCCATTTATTAAAATTTCCACGGAATTGAACAGTAGTGTGTCCCGCATCACGCTGAAACGCTTCACGTGCTGGCTGAACGAATACGTCATGCAATTTATAGAATTCCCGACCCGGGCCAATAAACCATTCAGCGAAACTGCGAGAATGAACGCCCAGTATGTCAGGAAATTGTTCTCCTAAATTCGAAGTGGGGTAATGTAGATACACTTCCCACATTAAACGTGTGATAAACGGTGAACTGCGTCCATTTAAAACGAACGGTTCATTAATAAAACGTATGAATTCCATTGCGTCAGTCCCTGCGGGGTCCCGAAATCGTGTGCATTTCTCATCGTGATGCTCTCGAAATATCTTCCGTGCAAGATCCGGAATTGGTGTTCCATTTTTAAATGTTGCGAAAGCATATGGAATTTCCTGCATTTCACATAAACCATTACTTCTCAGATCATCAATATATTTTTTCAGAAGCGTTTCAACGGCCGGGGGTATGTTCTTGAAGGTATACCGATTTTGATGCTTGCTGAAAATGGAGTGTTCTGCATCGAGACCTGAGAAATGAAAGAACACAAGTGGCTCGCCATTAACTAAAAATTCATTCTTGCTCGCCTGCGGCTCTGCATCAAGCACGTCTTTTCGCGAAGGGATGGAGGCGTCCGGTGGCGACTTGACGCTCGCAGCTCTGATGAATTGCTCAACATTTCGCGTGGGTAGATTCCAATATGCAACATTCCAGCCTGGGTGACGTACAATAGTGACCCGGTCGCAAAAGCTCGGCGCGAATTCCATCCACTTTTGATCAACGAATACTCCTTGCCTAAGATTGTAAATGCAATCCCTTTCAAGTTTTGTCTGCCACCATTTGATAAATGTTTTCGTCTGTTCATTTCGATGAAAGGCAACATATCCGAGGTTATAAGCTCCAGACGCCATGATTTCGCGTTCACCAGGTTTTTTCCCATCATCAATCGGGGCGGTAATATGCGGCGTCAGAATAACATCTGTATCGTCGAGTCGCCGCAGCATGTCACTGAGGCTTGAATAAATCGCAATATCAGGATCGAAATAAATCACCTTGTCAAAACCACGCGCAAATAATATCTCTATTAAAAACGGCTTAATGGCGGTATTGAGTTCGAGCTGCGAATATTGAAAAATAAAATGCGTTTTATCCGGCAATACCACATGGCTGAGATCAACCACCTCGAAGTTTTCGAACGAGAAATTAAAACCCCTCCTCTCATCACAAAGAGCAAGGAGGCGGTGCGCCTCAGGAGCGTAGTGGGTTACGCCCGTCATTAATGTTCGCACGGCGTGCAGATAGTTGCAGGAGGCAATAGTAAAGATGCAGGTGGAGGATGATGACATCTATAGGCATTTCATGGAATTAGTTCAAAAAATAAATTGCTGATTCTGGATTATTAAAACCTCAAACCACAGGGACTTGTTTTTGTTTCATCAAGGTGCAAGAATTTGGTAAGAACAAATCTCTCTCTGAGAAAAATACTATTTTGTAGCTTCATGGTCTTCTATTTTAAATCGGATAGATTTTGCAACAATTGGTTTCTCAGTAAAAATATTTTAACGAAATTTATACTTATCATAGCCAGGCTCTTCTTTATCATCTCACAAGGGCTCCCAAAATCGGCTTTATCCGCCAAAGAGGAGAAAAGGTAGGAAAAATATATTTACCATATTTTAAGGAAATGATAAAAGCTCTTAAATGAATTCTGGAAGTAATTCTGTCGTGAAAATATTCATATGCATATTTTAACACCCGCATTTCTTCTTCGCTAAAAAGCGGATGTTCGAGAATACTTGCCAGTTTCTTTTCCTGGACAACAAAGTCATTCTTTTGTGGCGGCGTATATAAAAATCCGAAAAGTTTACTCAAAGAAGATAGACCCTTTTTTAAACCGATAATGTTGCGTGAATGCCTGCGGTAACAAACAAGTGGTTCATCAACAAAACAAAGTCCGTCGCATTTACTAGCCACGATTGAAAGCCACCAGTCGTGGGAATATACACCGTGGGGAAATGGTATGGCACTTGTTAATAGTTTACTCTTAACCATGGCGGTACATCCGATCACAAAGCTGTTAAATGCCAATACGCGAAACGGCTTTCCAGAAACTACCGGCAGGCCGGCATATTTTCTTACCGATGGTGCAATAATGATATCATTGTCGTTGATATATATCGCATCGGAATAGGCAAGAGAACAATCACCTATTGCTTTTATGAGCTTTTCTATTTTTTGGGGTTGCCATATATCATCCTGATCAGCAAGAGCGATATATTCACCTCGACATAACCTTAATACTCGTTCAAAATTTTTTATAAAGCCAATATTTTTTTCGTTGACGTAATATTGTAACCCCCGTTTCTTTTTGTATTCGTCAAGTATTGCTACGGTTTTATCCGTTGAACAATCATCACAAACAACAACTTCTATTTTTTTATAGCTTTGGTTGTAAATAGAATCCAATTGTTTGCGTAAAAACACTTCACCATTATAGGTCGCCATCGCAATGGAAACGAGCTCATCCTTAACAATCATATTTCCATTTACCGAGGCGAGCCTTTTCATTGAATTGCAACCTTCCTATTCAACCATCCATTTTTATGAAAAATATACACTACATTAATTGTTACCGTCCATGGTCCACATCAAACAGAGTGCATTAATTGCTGCCTGATAAGCCCTTTCATGTCAGCAGAATAATACGCCCGGCGGAAATTACCTGGTTATATAAAGCGTTTTGATGAAGACGTGCCTGGCTATTTCAGCGCCACCCCCGTCGTCGACATGCTCAGGGCAACATGCTTTACGCCCTTCTGCGCCTTGAGAAGGCTTGCGAGCTTCTCCACCTCGCGCGCCTTGCCCTTCACCGCGATGATCTCGAGGCAGTTGTGATGGTCTATATGGATATGCTGGCTCGATATGATAAGCGGCTGAAAATCATGCTGGATGTCCATGAGCCTGTTCACGAGCTCGCGCTTGTGATGATCGTAGCTCATGACCACGGCGCCCGCCACCTCGTTGCCGCAGAGCCATTGTTTTTTGACCAGGTCTTCACGGATAAGGTCGCGTATCGCCTCGGACCGGTTTTTATAGTTCCTGTCCTTTATATGCTTGTCAAACTCGTCGATAAGGCTTTTTTCAAGCGAGACGCCGAAACGGTAGAGGTTGCTCATTTTAGAGTTCCTTTGGTTTTATACTTTTCAGCGAATGCGGGAACGCGCGTATGCGATGATGCGACGAAAGGCAAACTTGATACCCGCTTGTAAATCAACGCATTTTCGCTATTACGCATCAACGCATCATCACTTCGTCAATGCGCCCCCTTGCCCGTGAACACAACGAGTATGGTGTGCAGCATGATCTTGAAATCGAGCATGAGAGACATGTTTTCGAAATAATACAGGTCGTAAAGCACTTTTTGTTTCACGTCCTCGATCGACGCGTCGTATTTGTGCTTCACCTGCGCCCAGCCCGTGATGCCCGGTTTCATTTTAATGCGCCGGACATACCAGGGGATTTCCTGCGACAGTTGCTGGATGAAAAATGCGCGCTCCGGCCGCGGACCCACAAGGCTCATTTCACCCTTGAGCACGTTGATGAACTGGGGGATCTCGTCGAGCCTGGTCTTGCGCAGGAACCTCCCGACCGGTGTGATGCGCGGGTCTTTCTTCTTTGCCCACATGGGACCGGTGCGTTTTTCCGCGTCGTTGTACATTGAGCGGAACTTGTGCATGATGAACGGCTTTCCGTTGCGGCCCACGCGCTCCTGGTTGTAAACCGCGGGGCCCGGCGACGTAAGGCGGATGACGGCGGCGAGCGCGAGCCAGAGAGGCGAGCCGATTGCCAGGATGCAGAACGAGACCGCGATGTCGATGAGGCGCTTTATCTGCGCCTCCCATGCCGGCATATGGTCGGACAGGAGCACCATGAGCGGCACGCCGAATATCTGGTGCGTCTTGAGGTGGCCGGTGATCACGTCCATGAGCGAAGGAACCATGTAGATGATCAGCCTGAGCTCGCCGCAGTAATTAACGATCTTGAGGATCTCGTTGGCTGATCCTGACACGTGCGAAACGATGAGGCCTGTGATCCTTTCTTTTCTCACCACCGCCGGGATGTCGGAATAGGTCCCATACACCGGGAGCCCGCCGCACCTGGCACCCGTGAGCCTGCCGTCGTCGTCGATGAAGCCCTTCACCTCGTAACCGAGCTGGGGGTAATGTTTTATTTCGTCAAGCAATTTCAAGCCCGACTCCTGCGCACCGATGATGAGCACCCTGCTGACGCCGATGCCCTTGCAAAACAGCCATGCAAGAAGGCTGTGCATCAGAAAGCGGTCTGCCGTGGCGAAAAAAAGGATGCTTGCCGCATACGTTGCAATGACCGCGAATTTGGTCCTCGTGAAAAGCACGGACACTTCCCCGCTCTGGGCGAATTGCATGATTTGCGAGGCGCTCGTTATCAGGAAAAGAAAAAAGATTCCGATGAGAATAGTGCGGACCACCACAAAGAATTCGTCGAGCCGGGACTCCTTGTACCAGTCACGGTAAAGACCGGTGAAAAAGAAAAGCACCACCCAACTCGCCGTAATGACGAGAAGACCGCTAAAGGGGATGTAGGTGAAGAATTCAAGATCGGGACGGAAGGTTTCCGGGAAAAAATTGCTCCTATACCGTATCCAGAAGGCGGTGGCAAATGCCACATTAAAGGCGATGACGTCGAAGAGAAACGTGAGGGCTTTTTCGATGAATCTGACGGGCATAGTCGCGTTATTTGCTAATAAAACTGGGCGTTCCCCGCTCCGCGGGGCCGGCCTCCTTCCGGGCTCGGCTATTCGCCTCGTTGCCGGACCGCCCTATGCCTATCGGCCGGGTCGGCCGGCAATGCGCGCTTGCGCACCCTCCAGTCCGCCTAACGCGCGGCAAGAGGGATCTGGTCTTTAAAGATGCTCTTCTTGCGCCACCGGGTATGCCCGAGGAGAAATTTCATTTCAATAAATATAAAAATTTAGAAATTTCCTTTTATAAAGGTCTCAAATAAAGTAACGCCCGTATACATTTTCTTTCCCGCCGCAGTCTTTTCACAATACGACACACTCCCGTCCGCATCCACTCCCGCGCCGCATACGGCAAACGGCACCGGCATGGCGTGGTGGGTCTTGAGTGGAATCGGGGTTGCGTGGTCGGGAAGCACCATGATGCGCAGATCCTTGAATTCCTTCCGCATCTTCAACACTTCACCAACAATATTTTTATCGAACTCTTCAATGGCCTGGATCTTCTTTTCCAGCGAGCCCTCGTGGGAGGTTTCGTCGGGCGCCTCGACGTGGACAAATACAAAATCCTCTTTTTTAAGCGCTGCATGCGCGACAGCCACCTTGCCCGCATAGTTGGTGCCCAAATAACCGGTTGCTCCCTCAACAATGCGCACGTTGAGGCCTGCGAGCACGCCGATGCCCCGCACCAGATCAACTGCCGATATCACGGAGCCGGTGATGGAGAAACGCACTTTCATGGTGGGAAGCACCACCACCTTTCCCTGGCCCCACAGCCAGATGTCGGTGGCCGGTTTTTTTCCCTGGGCCTCGCGCCGCTTGTTGACAGGAGAGGAAGCCAGCACCGGCCGCGCGTCTTCCATGATCCGACGCACGATGTCCTGCCCAGAACCGCTGGGAAGATGGTCGCCGTACGCTTTTCCGGAAATATCGTGCGGCGGGGTGCAATCAAGCTTTCCCTCAGGGAAATCCGAAATCACGGTGATGTGGCGGTAACTCACGCCGGGAAAGAATTTCACGGTTGCGGTGCCGAGTTCCTTCTGCAGACCGGCGATTATCTCATGCGCGTCCGCTGTCTCGATGTGGCCCGACGAATAGTCTTCCATGAGCCCGCACTTGAGCGTAACGAGGTTGCAGCGGAACGCCACATCGGTTTTCCCGAGTTTTATTCCCATGCTCGCGGCCTCAATGGGCGCGCGTCCCGAATAATATTTGGCCGGATCGTACCCCATAAGCGACATGTTAGCAACGTCGCTGCCGGGCGGAACGCCGTCGGGCACGGTCTTCACCAGGCCCACCCTCCCCGCTTTCGCCACCGCGTCCATGCTGGGCGTCTTGGCGTATTCGAGCGGTGTGCGGTTGTCAAGCTGGGGCAGCGGGAAGTCGGCCATGCCGTCGCCGACGAGGATTGCGTATTTCATAGTGTGCCCGTTGACGAGTTAACGAGTCGACGGGTCGGGGAATTGTACGGTTTCTTCCTCATTAACCCATCAACTCGTCGTTATGATTTTGTCGCCCACTCTTTGATAAAACTCATGATTACGTTCGCGTCCGCCGGCATCTTGACCGGTTTGTTGCTGAACCCGCCGGTGTTGATGCGCTGTGTACCGGTCAAGGAGGTCTTCCGCTCTGCGTCGAGGAACAATTCGTCCCTGTGGAACTCAACGGTGTAGTCCGGGTCCTTGAGCAGGTGGCCGGTCAGGATGCACACCACCGCATCGGACGGCTTGACAATTCCCTTTTCGACAAGCTTTTTACACCCTGCCACAGTTGTCGCGGACGCGGGCTCGGAGCCGATGCCGTCCCGGCCCACCATGGACTTGGCAATGGCGATTTCCTCTTCGGAAACCTGCTCCACGAGCCCGCGGGTTGAATCAACCGCGAAGAGGGCCTTGTCAAAACTCACCGGGTTACCGATTTTGATCGCGGTGGCGCGGGTGTTGGCGTGAACCGGCCGCAGGGTCCTGTCGCCCGAAACAAAACTGTTGTACAGCGGGTTTGCACCCTGTGCCTGTATAATCGCGATCCGCGGCGACTTTTTAATGAATTTCGCCTTTATCATTTCGTCAAAGGCCTTGCCGAACGAGCTTGAATTTCCCAGGTTCCCGCCGGGCACGATCACCCAGTCGGGCGTTTTCCACCCGAGCTGGTGCAGCATTTCGATCATGATGGTTTTCTGGCCCTCGATGCGGAACGGGTTGATCGAGTTGAGCAGGTAAACCGACCCGCGGTTGCAGAGGTCCTCCACGATTTCCATGGCCTTGTCGAAATCGCCCGCGATCTGGATGGTCAAGGCGCCGTAGTCGAGTGACTGTGACAATTTGCCGTACGCGATCTGGCCGTCGGGAATGAACACAATGCTTTTCATTCCCGCGCGCGCCGCATAGGCTGCCATCGATGCCGAGGTGTTGCCCGTGGAGGCGCACGCCACCATGCGCGCGCCGAGCTTTTTGGCCATGCTGACCGCGGTGGTCATGCCGTTGTCCTTGAACGACCCCGACGGATTGAGCCCCTGGTGCTTTGCGCGGAGCGAATCCATGCCGCAGTACGCCGCGCATTTCGGTATGTCGAAGACCGTGGTGTTCCCCTCGCACATGCTCACGATGCCGGAAAACGGCTTGAACGCGGGCAGGAATTCCCGGTAGCGCCACACTCCGCTCCGGTCGAGCGGTTCCCACGACATGAGCCGTTTGTCAAATGAAGCGCGCAGCGCGGCCACCGATTTCGCATCCATGGACGCGATGCAATTGTCAACCTCGAGCGTGCGCCCGTCGTCGCTCCGGTAACGGATCTCGCTGATCGGATAGGTTTTTTCACCTTCTCCGAACGCACGCAAATATGGTTTCTTCATGATTCAGACCTTTTTCTTGTCTTGCTGATCGCTGATTTCTGACCGCTGACCGCTCTTTTTAATACGTCTGCCCGGTAATCCTTATCACATGGGTCTTCTTTTTAATAAATTCCATGGTTTCTATTTCGGCAAGCGCGTCCCGGACATTTTTCTCCGCCGCCTTGTGGGTGAGCATGACCACCGGCACGCAGCTTTCCTCAGTGGATTCCTTCTGGAGCACCGAGGCGATCGAGATGGAGAATTTTCCCAGTACCGTGGCGATGGAGGCGAGCACCTTTGGCTTGTCGGTGACCCAGAAGCACAGGTAATAGCGCGACACCACATCGTCAATGGGCTTGACCGCAAGCTCGTTATTATGCCGGTAATAACTCATGGGAATGCGCCGGGGTGCGCCTGCTGATATGTTCCTGGCAACGTCAATAATATCGCTCACCACTGCAGAGGCGGTGGGAAGCTCGCCGGCTCCCCTGCCGTAAAGTAAAATAGGGCCAACCGCATTGCCTTCTAAGAGCACGGCATTGAATACATCGCCCACCGATGCGAGGATGTGGTTTTTATGCAGCATGGCCGGGTGGACACGGACATCTATCTGGGTGTCGCCCGGGGTTTTTCTGATAATGCCGAGCAGTTTGATGCAGTAGCCGAGGTCCTTGGCAAACGCGATGTCTTCCTTTGAAATATCGGTGATTCCCTGGATATACACCTTGCTCATGGGCACGTACCCCCCGTGAATGAGCGACGCCATGATGGCCAGCTTATGGCCGCTGTCGACGCCGCCGATGTCGAGGGTCGGGTCAGCCTCGGCAAACCCGCTCTTCTGCGCCTTCTTGAGCGCGGTATCGAACAAAAGCCCCTTGTCGGACATCTGGGTAAGAATGTAATTGCAGGTGCCATTGATGATGGTCTTCACGGTGGTGATCTCATTGGCAAGCAAGGCCTCGCGAATGGTTTTTATCACCGGCATACCCCCGCCCACCGACGCCTCGAAGCTCACCGATACTCCGTTTTTCTCTGCAAGCTCGAAAATTTCCGGGCCATGCTCTGCGACAAGTGCCTTATTTGCGGTTACCACATGCTTGCCTTTTGAAAGCGCGGCCATGATCAGGTCTTTGGCAAAGGTGGTGCCGCCCACAAGTTCAATAACTATTTGGATATCTTTGTCATTGATAATATCGTTTGCATCGCCGGTGCACACCGCAGTGCCCACCGGAAGCTCGGCAAAGCGGTTCGCAGCCTTGTCTGCAATACGCTTGAGGTTCAACGACAGTTTAAGGCTGTCATGGAAAAAGGACGCCTTTTGCGACAAGGTCTTTACCACCCCGCCGCCAATGGTTCCGGCGCCCACAAGGCCTATGTTTATATCCTTCATGGATTTACCTTCCTCGATGCTCTACCATGCTATTTCAGGATATGGTAAGGCATTATCCTTTAGCTGTAGGAATATACATTATTGCCTCTTATAAATCGCCTGGCAGGCATCGCATGCTGGAATCAGGAAGGTCCCCAAGATAAAACTTGGAAGTTACTCGTTGAAGTTCGCTTCAAACAATTTTGTTATTGCCTCGACCGCCTTTTCCTCGTCTCTACCGTTTGCGCGGACCGTGATTTTCTTGTTGCAGGCCGCCGCAAGCATCATGACGCTCAAAATACTTTTAGCATTCGCCGTGGTTCCGTCTTTCACCAGCCAGACGTCGGCATCGTAGGCTGCGGAGGTCTGGACAATGAGCGAGGCCGGGCGTGCATGGATTCCAAGAGGGTTTGTGATGGTCACTTCGCGCTGGATCATGGAGCCTTTTTTTTATTCTCCTTCTTAAACCCGAGCTTGAGCCTGAGCTTGAGCCCGTCCTGCTGCACCTCGTTAAGAAGCGAATCAAGGTCGCCCACCGACTTTTTAAGGTCTTTGTAAAACTGTTCGTCGGCAAGCAGCATGCCCACCGAGCCCTCGCCTTTTTCGATGCGCTTCACCATGGTCTGCAGCGAAACGGTGATGGTGTCCACGGTGCCCGCTATGGCGAGCGCACGCTGGGTGAGCTGTGTGCCGTTGGAAACGATGGTATTGAGCTGTACCTTGTTCGAATCGAGCAGTTCCTTGATATCGGCGGTGACAGCCTTCACATTGTTGAGACTTTTGTCTATTTTGCCCTTGTTGTCTTTTACCAGCGATTGTGCGAGCCGCGTCACGGTGTCGAGCCTTCCCACGATGCGGTCAAAGGCATGGAAAAAGGCGGTATCGCCAACGGTGCTGTCCACGATCGACGCGACGTTCGCGACAAGCCTGCGCACGTCGGTGAGCACGGTGCCCAGCATCCCCATTGCCTCGGCGATGCCGCTGTCAAAGGTACCGCTGAGCACGGTGGTACGACCCTTGCCGCTGGGCTTGATCGGCGCGCCCCGGTCGGACAGCCGGATCGAAATCATGCGCTCGCCCATGAGCCCGATGTTCTGGATGGTGATGGTGGCCGAATCGGTGAGCGCGATGTCGCGGTCAAGTTTGATTACGACCTCCACTTTAGAACCGCGAAGTTTTATGGTCTTGGTAACGCCCTTTGACACACCGTTTACCTTGACCGGGTCTCCTTCGGAAAGCATTCCCACGTCGGGGAACATCACCGTGTATTCTACCATTGAACGCGCAATGGTGCTGCTTTTAAGCCACAAAACGCCGGCGATCAGGATGAACAGCGCGATCAGGATGAACCCGCCGACAATGAATTCCATGTTACCTTTTTTCACGCCGACATCCTTTCGAAACGCCCTTTACATCCGATAAGAATCAAGCCCGGCCGACGCCGGAAGCCTTTTTCCTCATATGAGAAATTAATTTTTTGTCAAACTCTTTTATAGTACTTTTTCCATGCCGACGCGACAAGATATGAAGCGCCAGCACCTCCGAAATCGCCGACATGTTCTTTCCCGGCGATACCGGGATCCGATATAGCGGGACCGGCACGCCCAAAATGGTGACGGTTTTTTCGTCAAGGCCGGTCCGGTCGAAATATTCGTTTTGGTTCCATTCCACCAGCTCGACCTGGGCGTCGATGCGGCCGCTCTGGCGCACCGACCGCAGTCCGCACAGCTCCCTGATGTTCACGATTCCTATGCCGCGGATCTCCATGTGGTGGCCCAGAAGCTCGTTGCATTCGCCGATAAGGGTGCCGCCCCGCCGCACGATGTGGACCACGTCGTCGGAGATGAGCAGACTTCCTTTACAAAGGAGATCAAGCGCGCACTCGCTCTTGCCCAGGCCGCTTTTTCCCACGTATAAAAGCCCGACCCCGTGAACGCTCACCAGTGTTCCGTGCACCGAGGTCCTTTGCGCCCGGCTGTCGCGAAGGTACGCTTCGGCAATCCCGTGAAAAGTTTCGGCCGGGCATTCAGTGGCAAACAAGGCAATCCGCCGCTTTCGGCCGAGCCTTACCATTTCGGGATCGGGCCTGGTGCCGTCGCCAAACACGACGGCGGGAACCCTGGAACGCAGCACAACATCGAAGGCCTCGCACCGTTGCCGCGGCGAAAGGCTTTTAAGATAAGCCCATTCGGATTCGCCGATCAGCTGAACACAATGGCGCGGAAATCCTTTTGTGAATCCCGAAAAGGCTAGTCCGGGACGCCACACTGCACCCGATGTAATGGGCGCGTCAGGGAAAGGCACAAACGCCGGCTTGAGACCGCACTCGCGCCGCACATCGTCATAAAAACGTTTTACCGCCAAAACGGTATCTTCCAGGTAATGACGCGGCGCATTCTTCAACGGCGTGGTTGCTTTTAGATCAATGCCCATTCAATCCTTCTGCCGTCCCCTGTTATTGCCTTTTCCCTTATGGCTTTTTATTTTCTCGTTGATTTTTTTTAGCTGGCGCTCAATTTTAATGATGGCGGCGTCCATGGCCTTGCCGAGATTTTCGGCTTTTGCCACGGCGGCAACGGTGTGGCCCGCCATGTGTATCACGATTTCCATGATTTCCTTTCCGCGCTCCTTGTCGAGAATCACATGGCACGAGGAGATGCGGTCGTAGTACTTTTGCAGGCCTTCCATTTCGGCGGTTATGGTATCCTGAAGGCTCTGCGATGCTTTTTCATGCCGCGAAGTAATCTGAATTTCCATTCCTATTATCCTCCTGTTGGGTTTTTTTCTTCACCATCAACGCTTCATTTTTTCCTTTACCATTTCTTCCGCCCGGTATGAACTCCTTACGAACGGCCCGGCACTTACTTCTGTAAAGCCGAGTGACAGTCCGTGGTTTCGATATTCATCAAATTGCTCCGGCGTGACGAATTCTTGCACCGGCACCTGATCCTTTGACGGACGCAAATACTGGCCGATGGTCACCATGGCGCAACCGGTGCGACGCAGGTCATCCAACGTGGAAAAGACCTCCTTCCGCGTTTCGCCGAGCCCCACCATAACTCCTGATTTGACATTTAATTGTACCTCATTTCGCGCCGCTTTTGCAAGCATTTCCAACGACCGCGAATAATTTGCCTGCGGCCGCACCATCGGATAAAGACGCGGAACGGTCTCGATGTTGTGGTTGAAAACATGGGGGCCTTCGTCCAGTACCGTGCAAAGCGATGCGTCGTTTCCGTGAAAATCAGGCACCAGCACTTCAATGGTGATGGCTGGCATTTCCCGTTTGAGCAACCGAATCACCGCGGCGAACTGGCACGCTCCGCCGTCGGGCAGATCGTCCCGCGTCACCGACGTGATCACGGCATGGGACACGGCCATGCGCCTCACCGCTTCGGCCACGCGGCGCGGTTCGTCTTTGTCAACAGGCTGCGGCGCGCCGTGCGTGATGCCGCAAAATCCGCAGCTGCGGGTGCAAACGCTGCCCAGAATGAGGAAGGTAGCCGTGCCCCGGGAAAAGCATTCGGCCCGGTTGGGGCATTTTGCCTCGCTGCACACGGTGTTAAGATGCGCGTCTGTCAATGACTGCTCCAGCCGCCGGTAAGTTGCTGTCGGGACCAAAGGACGTTTGAGCCAGGAAGGAAGCCGCCGCTGCGCGGCGCTCTGAGGGTCAGTCATATTTCTGCCTCATGCGCGCCGGAAGGAGCTTCTGCTGCTCCCGGTATTTTGCAACGGTGCGGCGCGCCACGGTAAATCCTTCGCGCGCCAGGATGTCGGACAGTTTCTGGTCCGAAAGCGGTTTCTTGGTGTTCTCGGTCTCAATGAGCTCGCGGATGCGGTTTCTGATTTTTTCAGCCGAAACGTCCCCGCCCTCGAGGTCCTGTCCCATGGATTCGGTGAAGAAATACTTGAGCTCGAATATACCGTGCGGGGTCTGGACGTATTTATTGCTCGTGACGCGGCTCACCGTGGAGATGTGCATGCCCACCATGGTGGCGATGTCCTGCAGTTTGAGCGGGTTGAGGTTGGGCGGACCTTTTTCAAAAAAGGTCATCTGGCGTTCCACGATGGCCGACATCACCTTGAGCATGGTGGTGCGGCGCTGCTCAATGGAGCGCACGAGCCAGGCGGCGCTGTTGAGCTTTTCGCGGATGTAGTTCTTCACTTCCTTTTTCGCCGGCCCGCCGCGCTTGATGAGCTGCATGTACGAGCGGTTGATGTGGACCATGGGCACCGAGCGGTCGTTGAGATACACCTCGAATTGGCCGTCCACTTTTTCGACAATGAGATCGGGAACGATGGTTGACGGGATTTCGCCGGTGACCAGCGAGCCCGGCCTTGGATGAAGGGTCTTTATCTCGTCGGCCGCCGCCTGCACTTCGCGTACGTCAACGCCCACCTGCCGCGCGATTTCGGGAAGCTTGAGCTTCTCGAACAAATCCCACGCCTCGGTGATGATGCGCATGGCGAGCGAATTCTCCCGATGCTTACGGGCGAGCTGGAGCCTGAGACATTCCTGGAGATTGCGCGCGCCGATGCCGGCCGGCTCCATGGTCCAGACCACCTTGAGCGCCTCCTCGACCGCGATTTCGGTGATGCCGAGATAATCGGCGATGTCCTTGAGGGGAAGCCGGAGATACCCGTCCGGCTCCAGGCTGCTGATGAGGAATTTTACCAGCAGTTTTTGTTTTTCTTCGACATTTTTATCGTTGAGTTGCGCGGTGAGGTGCTCGTCGAGCGTGACCTGATGCACCGGTTGCGGTTCAAAGTGCTCCTTGTTGGGGTCGGTCTCCTCGCTCATCCTGCCGCCGATGTCAAATCCCTCCTCGAGGTATTCCTCCCAATCCACCTTGTCTTCATTTACCTCAAGCTCCGGATCGTCTTCTTTTTCATCTCCAGCTTCGTCCTTTTCAGGCGCCTCTTCTTCGGTTTCCGGTTCATCGGATTCTTCAAGCACGGGATTCATTTCGAGCTCTGTCTTCAGCAGCTGCTCGAGTTGCAGCGTGTTCACCTGCAGAAGCTTCAATGACTGTATCATCTGGAATGACAGCTTCTGCTGCAGCTTCATGGAAAGGTCAAGACCGAGATTCATTTACATGGTTCCTGATTTGAATGGATCAAATATCGTGCCATGAGAGGTATAATATAAAGTACATTAGGAAAAAGGGAAAAAAAATATTCTAGAAGGAATTTTTATTGATAGGAAGAAGGGCTTTTTACAAGTTGGGACAAAGCGCCCGCTACCTTACGAACTAAGATGTTTTTACTATCTGTAGGGTAACCCGAAATTCGTGGACTACCTTACCTCAACCAGATGGTCATAATAAATTTCATGTTGATGTTTTGGTAATATTGTATACAACGTTCAAGGCTTCCGCGATGGCTATACCTAACAAATATTAAGTATTAGCAATGATGTTAGGTATTGTATTTAACATTTTAAAATTATTATTATATTCTTTATACCTAACAATCAATATATATTTATACTACTGTTAGGTATACCACCATGGGAAGCGTTTTTCATGTAATAAAAGAAGAAAGAAAGCGGCTGAACGAAGCAAAAGCCGCTTATGAAATCACTATTGCCAAAGAGGAAAAAGGCTCGCCGCAGATCAAACATGTTGGCCGCAAGGACTACCTTTATCTTGCCCGGCGCGTCGGCAATAAAATCAAGTACCGCTATGTCGGCCATCTCGACAGCGAAGCCTCTCGCAGAGTCCTTGACTCGGTAAAAAAACGTCGGGAATATGAAAAGCTGCTCAAGGGAATAAAAAAGGACATTAAAGAAGTGCGAAGGGCGCTCCGTGGACGCAAAACTTGAAATTCTCTATGTCATCCTAAAAGACTTGCAGGATGCAGATGTGCTTAAGCATGTCGTGCTCGTTGGAAGTTGGTGTCAGGAGTTTTATCGGCACCAATTCGAGAACTCATTCGAGATACCGGTAACACGTACCATGGATGCGGACATCTTGGTTCCACGACGGCTTAAACTTGAGCATCCCGTAAATCTTCACGAGCTTTTTAGCAAACGTGGCTTTGTTATCAAGACGCGCAGCAATACCGGATTTGCTAAATTCATCCATCGGGAACTGACCTTTGAATTTCTTACCGACGCAGGTGCCAAGCCTGATGAGACGCACTATCCTATCAAAGACCTTAATATTGTCGCTCAGGAGCTCCATTTCATGGGCATTCCGCTCGCCTATTCTATGATTGTCCAGTACAAGGACCTCACGCTCAGAATTCCAGAACCGGAAGCATTTGCATTACATAAACTCATTGTCAGTCAGCGCAGGCTAAAACCGGAAAAACGGGAAAAAGACATAGCTACCGCAAAAGGCATGTTCCTGTTTTTCAAAGGCAAAGAGCATCACATCAAGAGATTACATCAGATTATCGGGGAAATGCCTAAAGGCTGGCAGAAAAAAATCGTTGAGGCACTCAAAGCAACCGATATCGTATTGCCCCAATAAAAATCATTTACATAACTGAATCACTCAAAATCAATTTCAATCCAGCTTGAACTTCTGCCCCAAATAAATCCTCCTCGCCTCCGGGTTTTCGGCCAGTTCCTTTGACGTCCCGGAAATGAGGATTTTTCCCTCGGAGATGATATAGGCGCGGTCGGTGATGCGCAGGGTCTCGCGCACATTGTGGTCGGTGATCAATATGCCGTAGTTCTTGCTCCTTAGTTCATGCACGATGCTCTGGATGTCTTCCACGGCAATGGGGTCGATGCCGGCGAACGGCTCGTCGAGCAGGATGAAATCGGGCCTGTTGGCGAGCGCGCGCGCGATCTCGACGCGGCGGCGCTCGCCGCCCGAAAGCTGGTAACCGAGGCTTTTTTCCAGGTGCGCCACATGGAGCTCATTCAGGAGTTGCCGCATCCGCTCCCGGCGCTGCTTGATGCCCAGGCGCTGCGATTCAAGGATGGCCATGAGGTTGTCACCCGCCGAAAGTTTGCGGAAAATGGACGGTTCCTGCGACAGGTAGCCGATGCCCATGCGCGCGCGCTTGTACATGGGTTTTTTCGAGATTTCGTGGTTGTCAAGGAATATCCTTCCCTGGTTGGCGCGGATCATGCCTACGATCATATAGAAGGTGGTGGTTTTGCCCGCGCCGTTGGGGCCCAGAAGGCCCACGATCTCGCCCTGGTGCACGGTGATGGACACCCCGTCCACCACGCGGCGCTTGCTGTAGATCTTCACCAGGTCCTCGGTGCGGATTTCCCTGGCCGCGGAGGGGGCGGCGGTCGCCGGCGCCGGGCCGGGAGTTGCTGCTGCTTGTTCGGTAGTCACTTGTGTTCTTCCTTTACAGGAGGTAATTTTGGCTTTTGTTTTTCCTGGATGCCGGTGTCTTTGGGCGCAGACGGGGCCGGCAGGGGCGCGTAAAACCCGCGCACGCTTCCGGACAGCTTCACGTGCGTGGCCTTGCCTTTTGCAAACGAGACCGTTATGCTGTCGCCGCTCGCCTCGTTTTTCCCCCTGCCTTCCTTTTCCTCGACGTTGTAGATGCTCCGGGCGTTTCCCCACACCTTGACGCGCGAGATTTCGCCGCGGCTGTTGAACGACACGGTCATCTGCTTGCCGTATGCCTCGTTGGTGACCGTCGGGTTTTTCACCGGGAAATATTTGCTTTTAACGCTGCCGAAGGCCCACAGGGAGTCGATTTTGCCCGAGTCCGTGAGGAACATCGAGATGCTGTCGCCCAGAAGGTGCGTGAGCGTGGTGTCGGACGCGCCGAAATCTTTATAAAGCCCGTGGCCGTTGCCCTTCACGTTCACCTGCTTCAGGTGCTTTTTCGTGAACGCCAGGTCGACCGAATCGCCCCTGAGCGAGTCGGTCTCGAACGCGATGTCCGGCGCCATGCGCAACTGCGCGCTTCCCGAATCGGGGTAGTAGAATGCCTGGTTGGAGCGGGTGAACAGCTTTCCCTTTCTCACAATGACGTCGTCGTACACCGATGCCTTTTTAAGCGAATCGTCGTAGGTCATTTTCTTGCCCGTGATGTCGAGGGTGTCATGCGCCGTTGTATCGAAAAATATGAAACGGGGCCGGCCCTCCACGACAAGAAATTTTTTATCGAGGTAATAGTTGCCATGGTCGCCCGTGAGCTTCACCCGCTCCTTGGTGTCGTAGAAGTAAACGTTGCCGTCGGCCACGAGCCATTTCTTGTTCTTGTCGTAGTCCATGTGGTCGGACGTGAGCTTCTGGCTGGTTCGGAGGATCTGCACCTTGCTGGAAAACGACACCGTTCCCTTGCTCTTCCACCATTTCGCGTAGTCGGATTTGATCGTGGCGTCGTCATATAAAAACACCACATTGCCGGTGAGCACGGATATGATGTCGCCGTCCTTGGACATGGTGTTGACGTCGGAATTGGCGGATTTCAAAATCAGATCAGTTGATTTTGCAAAAATTGCAGTTAGTATTATAAGAATTATTATACCTGATTTTTTCATACTATTTCTTTCGGATACCGCCCTTCATTCAATAAAACTTTACAAATCTGTGCGTTCCCCCGCTTCGCGGGGTCGGTTCTCCTCCGGGCTCGGCCTTTTGGCCTCGTTACCGGATCGCCCGAGTCGCCTTCGGCGAGGGGTCGACCGGCAATTCGCTCCAGCTCACCCTCCGTCGCCCCTAACGCGGCGGCGCCCTTCTCTTGTGTAAAGATACTCCCGTGGCGCCAATCGAGCAAAAAATATTTCTTTACAGCTATTCTCCGCGGGTGCGCCCAGCGGCAGAATGAATCTTGCAACTGGCGGTACCCGGCCGCACCCAGGAGGGGGTAGCGAGAGACCCCGCAGGCCGAAGAGGCCGAGGAGGCTCGAGCGAGGGGGATACTTCCCCCCATGGAAAAATATTTTTATTCAAAACATATCTCCTTTGTCCACCCGCTCCTTGAAATTCACGAACCTGCCCTGAACCTCGTGCTGGAACGTCCACATTGAAAAATCCTCCATCGCGTCGAACCCCCTGCCCTGGAGTTGATCGCCCTTGGGCGTCTTGAGATAGACCGTGTCCGCCGACGTGATCCGGTGGGTGACGAGATTCCAGTAAAGCCTTTTCGACGTGACCTTCACACCGTTCTGCGCGCGCACGAACACGTTGCCCCACACGCAGAAATTTTTCATGGCGGCATCGGTGTAGCCTGAATCCGAAAGCACGATCGAGGACACTTTGCCAAGGGAATCGAACACGTTGAGCTTCACCGGGTTTGCCAGAATGTGCCCGGTGTCGGCTATGAATTTCTTCATGTGCTTCGAGTCGAGCTTCCACTGGAGTCTGCCCGCGTTGTAATAATACATTGTTGACGAGTCGATTTCCTGAAACGGACGGTCGATCACGGCGTTGGAAACAGGCACGGTTTCATTTTTCTGGGCGCACCCCATGAGCAATGAAAGCGTGAAAAGGAGGACAATTCGCGACTGCTGCGTCATATCATTTCATCACCGTTTCGATATTCGGAACATTCTCGTACCCTTTGTCGGCGGGCCTGCGGTTCCACCGCCGGTGCATCCACACCCACTGCGCAGGATACGCGAGGATCGTTTCGCCGATCGCCGCGTTGACCTGTTCGATGTTTTGCACCAGATCGGCGGCAAACTCCCCGCCCGATTTCATGGCGATTTTGCGCACGAATATCCGGTGCATTCCGTCCGCGTCGCGCGCCGTGGTGATTACGAACACGGGCAGCGAATAGCGCATGGCGAGCTTGACCGTGCCGCTCGGCGTGTAGGCGAGCCTTCCGAGAAAATGCGCGAACACGCCGTCCACGTTCGTGTCCTGGTCGATGAGCACGCCGAACAGACGGCCCTCGCCCAGCAGCTTGAGGAAGCGCCGTAGGTTTTCGGTCCGGTGAAGGTACACGATGTTTTCGCCCGACCGCTGCTGCCGGATGAGGTCGTCGATGCGCCGGTCATACAACTCCCTGCCGATGGCGAAGCACGCGAAGCCCTGGGCCGCGAAATAATGCAGCAGCATCTCGAAGCAGCCGGTGTGCGCCGTGATGGTGAGCACGCCTTTTTTCCGGGTGTAAGCCTCCCACACCGGCGACAGGTCGTCGCTTTTTACATATTTGTCAAGTTGTTCCTTGCTTTTGCGCGACAGATACAGCGCATCGAACAGGTTTTTGCCGATGTTCGCGTACACGCTGCGCGCCAGCGCGCCGATTTCCTTTTCGGAACGCGAGTCCTTGAAAACCGCTGCCAGATGCTCTCTGCACCATTGCCGGTCTTTTGTGGGCAGCAGGTAAAAAAGCCGCCCCAGAAATCCGAACAGGGCGAGCCCGATCCTCCTTGGAATAAAACGCCACACGGCCGCGACGACGAGCACGACCGTGTAGATGGCGTCGTTTTTGAATTTTTTGAGAAAACCGTTGATAACGATACCCGTTCCGTTGTTATCGGCCCTTGACCACGGCAATCTGGATCTCACCCTTGAATTCATCGATCTCAAAACTTTCCGAGGCCTTGCTTTTGTCAAGCTCCCACTCGAGCGCCGAGCCCAGGGTCTCGCTGCACACGTAATCCCTGAAACGGTTCACCGCGCTTTTGAGCTGATCGGGACACGCACACCTGATTTGTATGCGGTCGGTCACGTTGAGGCCCGCGTTCTTGCGCACGGTCTGCACGCGGTTGACGAATTCGCGGGCCAGGCATTCCTCGCACAGCTCGGGCGTGATCTCGGTGTTGAGCGCCACGGTGATCTCGCCTTCCGTTTCAACCTCGACGCCCTCGTGCTTGGTGCGCCGCACCTCGATGTCGTCGAGAACAAGCTGGTGGCCGAACACGCCGCGCTTTTCCCCTTTTTCAAGGCCATGGATGTCGGCGGCGGTAAAGGTCTCGATTATTTTTGCCGCTTCTTTCATTTTTGGACCGAGCACCTTGCCGAGCCGCTTGAAATTCGCTTTTGCGGAAAGCGACACCACCGAGCCTTCATCGGCATCGAACCGCACGTTCTTGACATTGAGCTCGTCCTTGATGAGCGCCGCCATGTCCTGCATGAGGCCGCGCTTTGCCTCGTTGCGGATGATCACGGTGAGCTCGGACAACGGTTGGCGGATTTTGAGGTTGTAACGGCTGCGCAGCGCGCGGCCCATGGTGACAATCGACCGCGCCAGGAGCATTTTCTCGTCGAGCGCCTCGTCAAGAAGCACAGGATTGCTTTCCGGGTATTGCGCGCAGTGCACGCTTGCGGCGGCGCCGGCAAGGTTCCGGTAAATAGCCTCGGTGAGGAACGGCAGGAACGGCGCCATCACCTTTGAGAACTCCACGAGCAACCAGTACAACGTCGTATACGCCGCATTCTTGTCGAAATCGTTCTCGCTTTTCCAGAACCTGCGGCGCGAGCGCCTGATGTACCAGTTGGTGAGGTTGTCGATGAAATCAACGAGCAGCGGCACCACCTTGTACAGGTTGTACTCCTCCATCTCCTTGTTGACGGAAGATATGACGCTGCAGAGCAGCGACACGATCCAGCGGTCGAGCTCGTTTCGACTTGAAAGGGCGATTTTCTGCGGAGGTTGCCATCCGTCAACGTTGGCGTAGGTGACGAAGAATGAGTAGGCGTTCCAGAACGGCAGCAGCACGCTCCGCGACATCTCGAGAACGCCGTTTTCGGAAAAGCGCAGGTCCTCTGCCTTTACGGCGGGGGAATTGATCAGGAACAGACGCAGCGCGTCCGCGCCGAGCCGCGAGAGCACCTCCTCAGGCGGCGCGTAGTTCTTCAGCCGCTTCGAAAGCTTCTTGCCGTCCTCCGAAAGGATGATGCCGTTGACGATCACGTTCCTGAACGCGGTTTTTCCGAAGAGCGCGCTTGACAGAACAGTAAGCGTGTAGAACCATCCGCGCGTCTGGTCAAGGCCCTCGGCGATGAAGTCGGCCGGAAAGTTCTTGTCAAATGACTTCGCGTTTTCAAACGGATAATGACTTTGCGCATAGGGCATGGAGCCTGATTCAAACCAGCAGTCCAATACTTCGGACGTTCGCTTCATCGGCTTTTTGCATTTGGGACATTGCAGCGAAAATTCGTCAATGATGTGACGGTGCAGATCGTCTTTCGGGATCGCGGCAAAATTCACCTGCCCGTTTCCGCTGGCTTTCTTTCCCGCATTTATTGAATCCCATTTCGATTCCACCTGTTTCTGAACTTTTGCCGCAATTTCAGCATGGAGCTCTGACCCTGCCTTCGCGTCACCCTTGCCGGCAAGCTTGTGCAACTGCTCAAGGCTTCCCACGCATTCCCGGTGCCCGCATTCGCACAGCCACACCGGAATGGGCGTTCCCCAGTACCGGTTGCGCGAGATGTTCCAGTCCGGCGCGCTCTCGATGCCCTTGCCGAACCTTCCGTTCTGTAAATGGCCAGGCACCCAGTGAATGGTCTGGTTGTTGTCAAGCATGTTTTTCTTGAGCGGCTCTATCTTCATGAACCACGTGGTGATGGCCTTGTAGATGAGCGCCGAATCGCAGCGGTAGCAGTGCGGGTACCGGTGCTCGAGCGTGCCGCGGTGGATGAGCCTGCCCATGGCCTTGATGCGTTTCATGATGTCGCCGTCCGCGTCGAACACGAGCCTGCCCGCGTAGTCGGGCACCTCGGCCGTGAACTTTCCCTCTTCGTCAACCGGGCACACGACGGGCAGTCCCAGCTTCTGGCCCACGACAAAGTCGTCTTCGCCGAACGCGGGCGCGATATGCACGATGCCGGTGCCGTCCTCGGTGGAAACGAAATCGGCGCAGGTGACCTGGAAGAATTTCTCGGATGTTTTCGCGAAGTAATCGAACAGGGGCGCGTAGCGCAGGCCTTGGAGCTGTTTGCCCGTCAGCTCTTCGAGCACCTTGTACTGCGAGGGGTCCTTGTAATAGGCGCCGATGCGGTCCTTCGCGATGATGTACCGCGAATCGCCGTCCTGTACCTTGACATAGGAGATTTCCGGCCCCACGGCGCACGCGACGTTGGAGGGCAGGGTCCACGGCGTGGTGGTCCACACCAGCAGCTTGGTCGACGGATCGTTGACAAGGGGGAAATACACGGTGATCGACGGGCTCTGAACGTCCTTGTACCCCTCGTTCATTTCGAAGTTCGACAGCGGCGTGGCACAGCGCGGGCAGTACGGCTGCACCCTGAACCCCTGGTAGATGAGCCCTTTTTTCCAGATCTCCGAAAACACCCACCAGATGCTCTCCATGTACGGCGGGTCCATGGTGCGGTACTGGTTCTCGAAATCCACCCATCTGCCCATGCGCTCCACCACGGCGCGCCATTCCGACGTGTACCGCAGCACGATAGACCGGCATATCTCGTTGAACACGCCGATGCCCCACTCGTCCTCGATGTTGTGCTTGCTGATGGCGTACGCCTTTTCCACCTCGTTTTCGACCGGCAGGCCGTGGCAGTCCCAGCCGAAGCGCCGCTCGACATACCGGCCGCGCATGGTCCAGTAGCGCGGGACGATGTCCTTGAGCGTTCCTGCAAGTAAATGGCCGTAATGCGGCAGGCCCGTGGCAAACGGCGGACCGTCGAAAAATACAAACGGGTTTCTCCCTTTTGTCGCCTCAAGGCTCTTTGCGAACGCCTTGTTCTTGTTCCAGAACGAAAGGACGGCCGACTCCACTTCGGGAAAGCTTACCTTGGCATTGACCGGATCGAATTTCCTGTTTGTCATAATGCCTGCAGCACCTTCTCGATGAGCATGACGAGCTTGGGCTCGGCCGTGTTGGCAACGGCGATGATCTTCTTGATGTCGGCCGGCTCGAGGCAGTCGGGCAGGCACGCGTCGGTGATCACCGACAGGCCCAGCACTTTGATACCGCACGACACGGCCGCGATGACCTCGGGAACCGTGCTCATGCCGATGGCGTCGGCGCCCAGAATTTTAAGCATACGATATTCCGCTTTTGTCTCAAGGCATGGCCCGGACATTGAGGCGTACACCCCGCTGGCAAGCGGGACCTTATTGTCAAGCGCGACTTTCCGCACGAGCGCGAGCAGTTCGTTCGAGTACGGCTCGCTCATGTCCGGGAAGCGCGGGCCGATGCGGTCGTCGTTGGGGCCGATGAGCGGGTTGGCGCCGAGCAGGTTGATGTGGTCGGTGATCGCCATGATGGTGCCGGGCGGGAACAGCGGGTTGATGCCGCCCGCCGCGTTGGACACGACAAGGGTGCGCACGCCCATGAATTTCATCACGCGCACCGGGAACACGATCTGGTTCATGGCGTATCCCTCGTAATAGTGGAACCTGCCCTGCATGGCCATCACCTTCTTTCCGCCGAGCGTGCCCATGATGAGCTTGCCCGCGTGCGTCTCAATGGTCGACACGGGAAAATGCGGAATGGTCTCGTAGGGGATTACGTTCTCGATCGTGATCGAATCCACGAGCTTGCCCAGGCCCGTGCCCAGGATGATGCCGTAGTCGGGCGCGATTTTCGTCTTTTTTTCAATAATCGTTTTTGCCTCGATGATCATGTCGTAGGTTGTCTTGGACATTACGGAATCCTCCCGTTGAATGATGCTGGACGAGCCTTGACCTTTAGGTAGAGTAAAATAATCGATGGAAGGGGATTTTTACAGGGGTTCTGTGGCTTAACTAACGCTTGGATAGCCAAGGCATCGCATTCATTTGGGATTGACGAGCGGGAAAGCCGGGTGAAGGCGCTCATGCTGGTGAGATAAAAGTTGAGGAATTCAGAAGCTTGGAAGTTGAAAAGTTGAACAAAACAGCGATCACCGGTCAGCGGTCAGCGATTAGTCAATCATTTTTATTTTGCTGTTTACTTCTTCCTTTGCCATCCCAAAAATTTCCACCACCTTGTTTTTCGAAGTCATCCCTCTTTTAATTGACAGACAGGTCTTCGGAACATCAAGTGTCTCGGAAAGCAATTCCATCAGCGCGGCATTTGCTTTCCCCTCAACCGGCGGCGCGTTTACCCATGCAAGCAGGCTGCCGTCTTCGGCAGCCGTAATCTTTTGCTGTTTCGCGTTTGGCTTGAGACGGACCGCAACAATGCATGAACCGGGCATTGCCTATAAATCCATCGAGGAGGCGACGTTGGATTGCGGAGGGATTTCCTCCAGGGTATCGTCTTCCATGGCCTCGCCGGACTTTGTTTCGGCATGCTGGCCGGCCTTGAGGTCGCCGCTGATGACATTGAGCAGTTCGAGCTGCGTCTTGAGCATGGCGCGGAACCGGGCGAGGAAACTGTCGCGCTGGGTCTTGAGGGACACGATCTCGCTCTCCAGGTCGTGCACGCGGCGCCGCGATTCGTCTTCATAGCGGCCGGCGCGGATCTGCGCGTCCTTGAGGATGAGCTCGGCCTCCTTCTGGGCGTTGAGCCGCGCCTCGTCGGTGGTGCGCTGGGCCGACAGCATGGTGTCGTTGAGGGTCTTTTCAATCGTCACGTAATGTTCCAGGTTCTGCTCGAGGTTCTTCACCTGCGTCTGCAGCTCGTTGTCCTGCTTGATGATCGTCTCGAACTCGCTGGCCACCATCTCGAGAAAGCTGTTCACCTCGTCGGAATCGAACCCCCACAGGGTCTTTCTGAAGGGCTGTTTTCTGATGTCAAGAGGAGTGAGTCTCATGCACGTCTCCTGAGTTAAAAAATGCCGTCCCGCTTATTCCTTCTTTATTGTACCCTTGCGGCTCGACTCGTGACAAGACCGGAGCTACAGTTAAGAAAATATATCGTGAAATATCCAGTATTTAATCATTTGGTGGGGACACCAATAAACGTTTCCCTTTCAATGCAGATGCAAAAAATAGTGCTGGGCGTTTCCCCGCTGCGGCGGGGTCGGTCTCCCTCAGGGCTCGGCCTGTCGGCCTCGTTGCCGGACCGCCCTATGCCTTGCGGCGGGGTCGGCCGGCAAAATGCAAATGATACAATTGACTGCGCGAAGCGCAACTACCTTACACTCGGGAACGAAGTGACAATTCGCTCTTGCTCGCCCCTCGGTCCACTTAACGCGGCGGCATTCTTCTTTTGTGTCAAGTATGTCGGTACCGGAAGGAGGGCCGACCCGAGCCTGAGTCTTAACGAAGGCGAGGGGAACGCCCAGAACCTATTCAAGAATTTTATTTTCTTTCTCCAAGCAGCAGCGTCCCGATCCTTATCATCGTCGCGCCCTCTTCAATGGCCCACTCGAAATCCGCGCTCATGCCCATTGAAAGCTCGACACGTGAAGCAAGGTGCCGGCATTGCTCCGCGCAGGCCCGCAGCGCGGCGAACGATTTTCTGGTGTTGGATTCCGAAGCGCCGAGCGGGCCGATGGTCATGAGGCCGCAGAACTCCAGGCCGGGATTTTTCGCAACGCTTTCGGCAACGGCAAAACATTCCCCGGGCGCGCATCCGGATTTTGTTTCCTCTTCCGATGTTTTCACCTGCACGAGCGCTTTTATTCTTTTCTGCAGGCCCTCGGCGCAGGCGCCGGCCTTTTCCGCGAGCCGGATGCTGTCGATCGACTGGATCCATTGCACCAGGGGAACCGCCTTGTTGACTTTATTTGATTGCAGATGGCCCACCAGGTGCATCTCGAACGCACCTTTCAACTGCGGCATCTTCTGCTCGATTTCCTGGACCCGGTTTTCGCCGATGTCATGGATGCCTCTGTCGATGACGGTCTGGATGGTTTCGATGGGATGGGTCTTGGTGACAACGATAACGCGCACGTCTGAAGGCGAGCGGTTGGATCTGGCGCAGGCGGCGGCGATGCGGTCCTGAAGGGATTTATATCGGGAAAGAAATAGGGACGTATCCACGATTCTGATTTCCACCATTGTTGATTACACTTTTTAATTTTATGGGATAAATATAAATTGTCTATGGATTGTTAATTGTTGGTTTATGTACCTTTTTCACGAAACTAAATCGTCATCATGTTTTCTTGTTAATGGACTCTTATGTCGTCAAACAATTCCAATCTTTCCATCCTCCACTTCTCCACCGGAAAATTTCTTCGCGGCGGAGAGCGCCAGGTTTTATTTCTCCACACAGGTCTTCTCAAACGAGGTTATAAAAGCGTTCTTGTCTGCAGAAAAAACGGCGAACTTGCATTACAAAGGCTGGAAAACACCGTGCCGGTGTCGTGGAACGGCGAATGGGACCTTTTCGCGCTGTTGCGGTTCATTGGAATCGTCAAAAAAAACAAGCCAGACGTCATCCACTGCCACGACAGCCACGCCCTGACGCACGGCGTGATTGCCGGAAAATCCACCGGCGTTCCGGTTGTTTATACGCGGCGTGTCGCGTTTCCCATGTCAAAAGGGTTTTTGTCGCGCAAAAAATACGGTTCCTGCGCCGCGATCATCGCCGTTTCAAACGCGGTTGCAGCGCAGTGCAAAGAGATTGCCGGCGACAAAAACGTGTACGTCGTCGGCGACGGCGCGGACGTCAACGCGGCCATGCTTCCAAGGGCGCAGGCAAGAAAGCTGCTCGGCATCCCGGACGACCGCTTTGTAATAGGGACCGTTGCGTATTTCACCGCGGAAAAAGACGTTTCGCTGCTTTTTCATCTCGCATCGGACATCGGGAAACGGAAACCCGATGCGATGCTGGTCTGCATAGGGCCTTTTAACGAAAAACTGAAGCGCCGCCATTCCTTTTCCGCAACCATCGTCTTCAAAGGCAAGCTCGACAACGCCGTTCAATATTACAGCGCGTTCGATTCGTATGTGTCAACCTCGTCGGCGGAGGGGCTCGGCAGCGCGCTTTTGGACGCCGTGGCGCGCGACATCCCCTGCGCGGCGGTTGACGCGGGCGGCACCCGCGACCTGTTCCCGGAAGGCTGGCCGCTCGTGGAGCGCGGCGACAGCGAAGGGCTCGCTGCCGCGGCACTCGCCCTCATGGGCGATTATCCCGCTGCAAAGGCCGCCGCGCAACGCTGCGGGGCCCGCGGCCGCAACATATTTTCTCTTGATGCCATGGTAGAAAAGACAATGGCCGTTTACGCTGAAAGTCTGCACGTATGATAAAAATCAGCGCCGTCATCATCACGCATAATGTCGGGGACACCATCGGGCGCACCCTCGGGTCGCTTGACTTCTGCGATGAGATCGTGGTTGCGGACTCGGGCAGCACCGACGCGACGCTTTCCCTCTGCGAAAAATACAAATGCCGGGTGTTCAATAGGCCTTTTGACGGTTTCGGCCCGTACAAGCGGTTTGCGGTCTCTGTAGCGGGCAACGACTGGGTGTTTTCCATTGACGCTGACGAAGTGGTATCAGAGGAATTGAAACAGGAAATCGTTTCGCTGTTTTCGGCTGGATCGCCTGCTGCGCAGGGCTATTATATTCCGCGGTCGCTCGTTTTCCTGGGCAGGCTCCTGCGGTTTGGCGGTGAATACAAGAAAAAACAGCTCCGGTTGTTCAACAGAAACGCCGGAACTTTTGATGACGAAAAAGTCCATGAAAAGGTATGCCTGCCAGGAAAAACCGGTTCCCTCAAAGGCCAGCTCCTCCATTACAGTTACGGCAGCATCAGCGATTATTTTGAAAAATTCAACAAATACACCACTGCCGCAGCGCAATCGCTTTTGGAAAAAGAGAAAACGGTCTCAGCGCTCGGCGCGATCGCCAGGTTCCCCCTCACCTTTATCAAAATTTATTTAATCAAAGGCTGCATTCTCGACGGCTATGCGGGATTTGTCTGGGCGCTTTTCTCCGCCATGTACCCTTTTGTCAAATACGTCAAACTGCTCGAACGGCGGCATTCAGGCGCCCTTATTCCAAAGATATGAAACTGTCCGGCTTTTCCTTCGCACGCAACGCCGACAAACTCGGCTATCCCATTGCCGAATCCATTGCATCGATCCTTCCCGTGTGCGATGAATTCGTGATCGCGATCGGCGCGGGCGACGCGGGCGACCGCACCCGCGACATCGTTGCCGCCGTGGGCTCGTCCAAGGTTCGCATCATCGACACCGTATGGACCGACCGCGATACGCTCAAAGGCGCTGTTTACAGCCAGCAGACCAACATCGCGCTTTCCCAGTGCACGGGCGACTGGTGCTTCTATCTCCAGGCCGACGAGGTGCTCCACGAGCGCTATCTTGACATCGTGCGAACGCGCTGCGAGCGGCTCCTCGGCGACGGCCGCGTTGAGGGCCTGTTGTTTTCCTACAAGCACTTCTGGGGCGACTACACGCATTTTCAAAACAGCCACGGCTGGTACCCGTACGAAATACGCATCGTACGGAACAACATCGGCGCGCAGTCGTTCGGCGACGCGCAGTCGTTCAGGCGCGGGGAAAAAAAACTCCGCGTCGCGCTCGCCAATGCCGAAATGTTCCACTACGGGTACGTTCGCCACCCGCGCCTCATGCAGCGACGCAACGCGGAAATCGAAACCACCTATCACGGCGAAGCCGAGGCGAGAAAGATGTTCGGGCACCGGCCGGCGCAGTTCGATTTCGGCCCCATGGAAAAACTCGCCGTTTACAAAGGAACACAGCCCAAGGTCATGGAAAAAAGGATCAGCGAAATGGACTGGAAGGAATTACTTTACAACAAGGGAAAGTCCACGGGCCCGCGAAAAAGCCTTAAGCACCGCATCCTCACCTGGATTGAAAAAACGTTTTTCGGCGGTAGGCAGGTCGGAGGGTATAAGAATTATATCTTATTGAAGGATGTTTGAAAAATTATGGATGATGAAATAAAAAGCGCAGGTGAACCACCTGCGCCCTCCCATTAAATAAAATCTATCAATTAAAATTTAAACGTTATCCCTCCGTCAAGGAACCCGAACCCGCCGCAGTCTTCCACGAACAGGCAGAACTTGGGTGAAAAATGCCAGCGCAGGCCGATGAATTCGCGCACGCCCCAGTCGGGTACGTACCCGTTGAGCGACGGCGCCACCCAGAAGCAGGGGCCCACATACACATCGAGCTTGTCGCGGACTTTGATCTTGTCTTCGAGCACTTTCAAGTTGAACGGGTGGAACGCGGCCCTGCCCAGAAAGGTGAGATAAAATGAATTGTAGTACCACGAAGACCATCCGTAATAATACCTGAACCCGATGCCGCCGCCGCCGGAAATCGCGTCGTGGAACGCGTAGTCGAACGCGGCGTGCACGCCGGCCGGGTACATGGGAATCGGTATTCCCACGTCAAGGTATTTGTCGCCGGCGGCGTAGCAGCTCCCCGCGCTCGTCGCCCAGTCCGCTGCAAAAGCGCCCGTTGAAAAAACAAGGCATGCGATGATTGTTGCTGCGATTGAACAATGTTTAAGCATAAAAACCCCTTCCTATGATGTTATCAATATAATTTTTGAGCCCGTTAATGCCGCAATCAACAATTTACTTTCTTCAATTTATTGCACGATTCCCTTTTCGGCCCAATAATGATCCGGATGGCCGTACTTCTGAATCGCGGCCCTGTCGTGCGGAATGGGCTCCGAAGAATGGAACAGATGGTACTGGATGGCCTCGCGCGTGATGGTTCTCACGTGGAGCCCCCGGCGCTTGAAGCGGGCGCACAGGTTGTTGTCCTCGAGCCCCCGGCCCGTGAGGGTCTCGTCGTAGCCGTTGACGGCGTAATAGTCGCCTTTGTAAACAGAGAAATTGCTTCCGAGGATCCAGTATTCCTTGCCGAAAAGGTTTTCCGCCCTGGGCAGCCCGGGCAGGCGCACCGCGTATTTGATGCTGCCGTCCTCGACGCGCCTGCGCAGAAACGAAAGCTTCTCCACGCGCCTGCCGGTGATGTCCGCGAGGGTCAGGGATTCGGTGAGCGCCCGCGGCAGCATCACGCGCCTGCCCGACAGAACCGCGTGCACCCGGCGGTTCACGAGGTGGCTCTCGAGGAACCTGTGGTGCAGCACCGAATCGCCGTCGATGAAGCAGAGGTAGTCGCTGCGCGAGGCCGCCACGGCCCGGTTGGCGATGATGGTCTTTCTGAAGCCGCGGTGCTCCTGGCGCACATGGCCCACGGGATGGCCGAAGCGCCCCTGCCATTGCTTGACAAGCGCGGCTATCTCCGGGCCGGAGCCGTCGTCCGCGACCACGACCTCGAAATCGCGTACGGTCTGGTTCGCGAGGCTCGCGAACACCTTTTCGAGGAAATCGGGCCTGTTGTGTACCGCGATGATCACCGACACTGCGGGCCGTCGCAGATAGACGAGGTCTTTTTTGGCGTAGTGTCCGGTGATGTCGGTGCAGGCGTGCAGGCAGCCGTGCGGGGCGGGCGACGCCCTGAACGTGGCGCGTATGAAGTGGTGCACGAAAACGTCGCCCGCGATCATGCACTGCCGGGCGGCGCCGGTTTCCGATTGTGCCTTTACAAGCCGGAGCTGCAGGTCCCAGTCGGGCGCGCTGACCTCCGTGTTCCACGGCCCTAGTTTTTCGAAGAGGGCCCTCCTGGCCACCACTGCGTTCCCCGAAATGCCCGGATACAGGAACCGGGTGAACTCCCTGCGCCTTTTTTCCGTGAACCTGTCCCAGCTGCCGTACATGAGCCGCACAAGCCGGGCGAGGTCGTGCGCCGTGTAGCGGATGCCCGCGGCGGCGCGCAGCCGCTGCAGCGCGTTGATCCTGCGCCACCGCCGCATGGCGCGCCGCGTTGCGCTCTCCGACTCCATGGTCTCGATACCGCACGGGGATATCGCGTCGAGTTTGTATTCGTCAAGGTATTCGATGAGCGTCTTGTCCCACGCGTTGGAGAGGCAGATGTCGTTGTTGAGGAACGCGACGAACTCGGCCGACGCGTGCTGCAGGCCCTGGTTCTGCGCGCAGGCGTAGCAGAGGTTCTTCTTGTTGCGCAGCACCGTTGCGCCGGCATGCTCGAAGAATTCCGCGGACCCGTCGTGCGATGCGTTGTCGATGATGATGAGCTCGAAGGGGTGAACGGTGTGGCGCTTGAGCGACTCGAAAAACAGCCTGCTGTATTCGAGCTGGTTGTGCACCGCGGTGACGATGGAAAGCTTCTTCATGCAGTCATCCCCTCCCTGGCCGCAATCCCCTTGTCCGCCCATGCCTGTTGCGGAAAACAGTATTTATCGATCGCTTCTTTGGAATGGGGAACGGGCGCCGACTCATGGAACAGATGAAACTGCACCGCCTCCCGGGTGACCGACCTGACGGCCACGCCATTCAGCTTGAGCCGCTCCCGCAGGTTGTCGTCCTCGATGCCGCGCCCCACGATCGATTCGTCGTACCCGTTGACCGCGCAGAAATCCTCTTTGTATAGTGAATAATTGCTGCCGTAAAAAGAATAGCCCTTTTTCCCCAGGTTCGACAGCGCAAACAGTCCCGGCACATGAAGGCCGTGCTTGCGGTCGCCACGTTCGCAGTGGTTCCACCAGAACCACGGTTTTTCAAACCTGCCCGTCGAAACATCTTCGTTGGTCATCGTTTCGGTAATCCATTTGTCAAGCATGACCCTTCTGCCGCCGAGCGCGGTGCGCCGCGCCCGGTGGCGAAAATGGCTTTGGAGAAACTTCTTGTGCAGAACGCAGTCGCCGTCGATGAACACCAGGTACTCCGCAGTGGCCGCGCCTGCGGCCTTGTTGGCGATCACGGTCTTGCGGAATCCGTCGTGGCCGTGCCGCACATGGCGGACCGGACGGACGAACTTACGCGCGTATCGCGCGATGCATTCCGCGATTTCCGGGCCCGAGCCGTCGTCCGCGACAAGGATCTCAAAATTGGAAAACGTCTGGTTGACAAGAGACAGAAATACCTTTTCAAGGAATTCAGGCTTGTTATACACGGCAATGATCACCGACACCAGCGGGACCCCGGCGGTATTTTTTCCTTCACGAGTGTCCATGTTCTCAAATGTCATGCTAAACCCAGGTTCTTTTTTATGCGGAGCGTCCAGTCCTCCGACGCATAGCCGCCGCGCGACTTGACGCCCACATACACGTCCCACAGCGATCCGAAATCGATGAGCCATGACGTTTTTCCCATGAGCGGATACAGCCGGTGGATAAGCACGTTCGTGGTCATGGATGCCGAAAATGCGATCACGGCCGGGCCCGACGATTCGTAATAGGACCCTATCCGCCGCTCGATGTCGTCCCTGTTCAGGTAGCAGTTCTTGAGCGGTATTTCAATGAAATGATCGTAAGGAAAAACACTGTCGCTCATGGCGCTCAGATGCGGCGGGCCCACCACCGCCACCTTCATGGCGCGCAATTGCTTAACAAGCGGGAACAGCGTTCCGTCGTTGTTCGCGTAATGGAACACGTCGGCGTCCTGCCACGCCACAGTTACCTTATGCGAATCAAGGAACCTCTTGATGTCGGTTCCCATGTCACGGATGGCGCGGTACTGCATGCCGCACAGATAGGCCGGCCGCGCAACGAGCGCGTCGCGCAGGTCCCTGCCGAGCTCGGGGAAAAACGCGTGGCCGTCGCAGTTTTCGCCCGGCCGCCCCAGCATCGCGTTCCATTCGCCGTCGCCGAACCGCGAAAACGAAAACGGCGTGCCCGAGGCCAGCAGGGACACGTAATAGTCAAGCGGCTTCCGCGCCACGCGCACCAGCGTGTTCGGGAGATATTTCTGGCGGAACCGGTTAAGCGCCTTCATGCCCGTTATTCCTGTTCCTTGACAAACGTTATTCCCATGCCGAAATGCGTGGCGCCGGGCGTCGCTCGGTACAAAGCGCTGTTGTCGATGCGCATGCCCGACAGAAACGCGGCGTTGAGCGATTCGGCCGAAACGTCGCCGTGCCAGGTCTTGCTCTCCGCCTGCACCCTATTGAGCGGATTGTTGAACACCGATGCGCCAATCGGCGCCAGCGCCTTTTTTATCCGCTTCACCCACCAGTGGTGGCGATGGGTGTGCATCCTGCCTTCAAATGAGTTCGGCGCTTCAAACACGATTTTCTTTATGATTTTCTGGATATGTTTCACGTGGTAGATGTTGCCGTCAACGCTGAAGGGATAATTCCACGTCACCCACCTGCGCTTTGAATAATTCCATTTCCATTCAAGATAGGGCCCGTGGATGATGAATTCCGGCGGCGTGTCGCCCGCGTATGTTCTGCTCGCGCGCAGACTGATGAAAAGGTGCTCATCGGAAAATGCATTGAGCACATTGTCAATTGCGCACGGTCTGAACATTATGTCATCATCCACCAGGAACATGACCAACGATTCCGTATCAAGGTTGCCGCAGATCGCCCTTACATCGTTTTGAAATGACTTTTCGGCAATCCACGATTGCTTTTCGATTGCCGGATTTCTTTTCACCACGTCATACCCTTTTTCAAATTCCGAACCCGTCGCCTTATACAACACCGTGATTGATGCATATGCCGTTTTAAAATGATCCCGTATGCTGCGCAGCAGGGAGTCGAGCTGGCAGGCCCGGTCCTTGGAGAAGATTAGCATATGAAGATTCGATGCCATTGCATTTTGCGCTTATTGGGGAATAGGCGCCTTCGCCGCCGCGATTTCGCCAATCGTCCATTCATTGAAAAAAACCGTATTGGCATTCAGCATTGTCCGTTGTAAAGCGCATCGCATGTCAAATCCCCTAAAAATATTTCTTCACCTTGTCAGACCGGCCGATGATGACGAGGGTGGAACCGCAGCAAGCATGACTGCTATGCCGTTTCTTGAGAATATTGGATCTGGTGCAGGTATTTGTACCGCTTGTTAAGCTTCATCAGCTCGCCGTGCGTGCCCTGTTCGGTGAGCCGCCCCTCCTCCATCACCACGATCCGGTCCGCCGCCGCGATGGTGGAGAGCCGGTGCGCCACCACGAGCGCGGTGCGGTTCTTCATGAGGTTGTTGATGGCGCCCTGCACGAGCCGCTCCGACTCGGTGTCGAGCGCCGACGTGGCCTCGTCGAGGATGAGGATTGCCGGGTTCTTGAGTAGGGCCCGCGCGATGGAGAGCCGCTGGCGCTGGCCTCCAGAAAGCATCACGCCGCGCTCGCCGATCACGGTGGCGAGCCCCTTGGGCATCTTCTCGATGAACTCCCACGCCTGCGCGGCCCTGGCCGCCTCGATCACCTTCTCCTGCGGCGCGCCGGCGATACCGTAGGCGATGTTGTTCTCCACGGTGTCGTTGAACAGCACGGTCTCCTGCGACACGATGCCGAACAGGCTGCGCAGCCCCACGAGGTCGAATTCTCTTGTGTCAACTCCATCGATCGTGATGGAGCCGCTGGTAATGTCGTAGAACCGCGGCAGCAGGTCGAGGATGGTGGTTTTGCCGCTGCCGCTCGACCCCACGAGCGCCACCACCTGGCCCTTCTTCACGGAAAAGCTCACGTCTTTGATGACCTCCTCCTCGCACCCGGGATAGGTGAAGCGGACGTTGGAAAAACGTATGTCGTTTTCAAAACGCGGAACGGCGCTTGACGAAACGCTCGAGAGCTTTTCGGGCGGCGTGTCGATGAGGGCGAACACCCGGCCGGCGGCGGCAAGCCCGGTCTGGATGGCGTTGTTCACTTGCGAAAGCGACTTAAGCGGCTGGAACATGATGAACAGGAACGCCATATAGGTGATGAAGTCCGCCGAGGTGAAGTTCTTTCCCATAAGCACGTCCCTGCCGCCAAACCACAGCAGCCCCGCCACCATGACGATACCGAGCGTCTCGACAAGCGGGCTCGACAGCGCGTTGAAAATTTGCGCGCGGAAGCTCGCTCTGGTGAAATACTGGTTTTCGGCCTTGAACTTCTTTTCCTCGGCCTCGTTCATGTTGAACATCTTGACAACACGGATGCCGTTCACGATCTCGTTCATGATCGAGGACAGGCCCGACACGCTTTCGAGCGACCGCCGGCTCCTGCGCCGCACCGTGCGCCCGATCTGCGTCAGGCAAAACCCGAGAACGGGATAAATGAGGAAAACAAAAAGCGTGAGCTTCGGGCTGAGGATGACCAGGATGGAAATGAAGAAAACCAGCCGCAGCGGGTCGGTGACGATTTTTTCAAACGTCCCCATCATGGAATTGTTGATCACCGCGATGTCGTTGAACATGAGCGAGATGATATTGCCCGACCGGTTGCGGTCGTAATAGGTGACCGGCAGCACCAGGGCGTGGGAGTAGAGGTGGTTGCGCATATCGCGGGTGACCACATAGTTCAGATTGCCGGTGACAAGCCCCTTGGAATACGCAAATACGTTTTTCGCGAAAAAAAACAGCACCAGGTACAAACAGACGATCTTGAGGGTGTCAAACACGCTATCCCTCTTGACAAGGAGATAGGTCCAATATTTAAGCGAGTCGTTGATGTGGCTGATGGAAAACTCTGGTTTGACAATGGAAAAGGTCTCGGGCTTGAAAATCGCATTGCTCAGGGGGCCTATGAACCAGAGCGACAGCGACTCGAACGTCACCACGAGCAGCGAAAGCACCACGGTGAGAACGAGCATGGTGATATAGGGTTTGAGATACCCGAGCATTCTGAAATATTGTTTGAACTGGTTCATAAAATTTTTCGTCCTCGCGGTGATGCTTCTTGCCGTAAAGGAAAAATACCTCAAATGGTGCAGTGCATCAATAGTTTAGCATGATAAAGCACAAAGTCCCGCACTACTGGGATTGGTTCTACCATTAATACCGTGCAAAAACTTCGCAAACTATATTTTAGTCATGCAACGGATTATTTTCCTATATCAACCGCATGCAATATTTTTATTCATCCATTGCCCAAGTTCGCATCAGGACCAAACTCAAGCCGTTGCTCATTGAAGCATGGAACCTTGCAATTAATTTGGAAAATGGCAAATCATCGGAAAAAGATATTATAAGTACGCTTAAGGAACGATACTCAGATTATATGACCTTGACCGGACATAATCTTCCTTCGCCGGGATCTTTTGAAAACGCTTTAATAAAGACGCGATTGCGAGAAATCCCTGATTTTGGATTGAAACAGATTTGCGGGTCCATCCAATGATGTGTATCTTTTCCCATTGATGACGAAATGATGAAAATCATTCATGTACATCTACTTCTCCTTGTCCTTAGTTTACCCGCCATGTCCTGGGACCAGCCCGAGGAGATCCAAAAGTCCAAAGGGGATTATTTTGTCGGCCCGTTCCTCACCTACGGCAGGCGCGCCGGATTTATGGACTTCGAAAGCGTACAGAAAAGCGTTGCGGTTGCCCGCGCAAATCTCTTGACGTGGGGCCTTACCGGCGGCGTCCGGCTGCCGCTCGGCAACTTTCTGCGCTTCCAGGCCGGCCTGTGCATCGACGCGGGCAACGTCACCGACGACACCCTCTATACTTCAAAGCCGGCGCTTGACAAATACTATTATTATCACGCCGCGCTGGAGCCGGCCCTGCTCTGCGGCCTGCTCCCGTTCAAAAGCCGCGTGACGCCGTTTCTTGTCCTGAGCGCCGGCGTCAATGCCGTGTGGGTCAACGAGCGCACCTTTCTTCTGGACCAGCCGGGCCAGGAGGTGATCTTCACCGACCGCAGTTATGTCAACGAGGTGAGCTGGTCCGTGAGCGGCAGCGCGGGCTTGGGGCTCAACATCGCGATCAACAGCGGCATCGGCATCGGCCTTATGTCAACATTCAGGTACCTTTATCCTGTGTCGTGGAAAATCGAGGAGGACTATCCGCTGAATGCGGTACGGTACACCGAGACACATTACGGGAACGTGACGTGGCTGGGGATTTATTTTGCGTTTAAGTAGTTTTAGAATAATTTGGGCGTTCCCCCGTTCGTAGGAGCGAAAAATTTTTCGCCCCTGCAAGCGGGGTCGGCCGTCCTTCCGGTCCACCCCTTCGGGTGCTTCTCCCTCGTCAGGGATTTCCAAGGGTCACAAGGGTCGTCGTCCTTCGGCTCGGGCTGCCACGGCGCGAGGCCGCTTCGCGGTGCGCCGGGCAGCACCCCGCTCCGGCGGGTCTATTTCCTCCCTTTGGTCGGGACCAAGCTCCAGTCCTGCCCACCGCGTCGGCAAACTTCTGAATAGTAAAGATGCTTTTGCGACTCCCATCGGGATTATTGCATCATGTCAAGCAGGACTCTTCACGAGGAACTATTATTGAATTGCCGCGACCATTCCACAAAGTAATGTAGCTGCCAGCTCCGTCCTCAACCTGTTCTTCGACAATGAAACAGAAACTGCGCCTGATGCCTTCAACGACTCAATTTCCTTCTGCGAAAAGCCGCCGGGCGGACCGATAATGCAGGAGAAAGCTGCAGCGTTTTTTGTCCTGTCAACTACATCCACAAACGGCGCACCATTTTCGTCCGCCAAAAGCATGAGCGACCCTTTGCATCCTTCAAGCGCCGCTGGCAATTTTTCAGGCGGTTTGCAATCCGGCAGCCATGCGCTTTTCGCCTGCTTGATACCGGCGATCATTTTTTTCACGATGCGCACGGATTGTGTCTCCCATCCCTTCCACCAGCGGCCCTGGCAAAACTCACATTCCACTGGAATTATTTCTGAAGTTCCGAGAGACGCAAGATTCCCGCACAGTTCCCCAAACGCCTCTTTTTCCGGAAGCCCGACAACGAGGGAAATCTTTTTTTTCGGCGCGGAGGACGGAACTTTTTTTATCACGGCACACGTGGCGCCTTCCGCTGTTTTCTCCTGAATGGCGCATTCGTAAATCGCGCCTCTGCCATCGGTGATCATGATCGGATCGTCGGCGGACGTGCGAAGCGCGGAAAAAACATGACGTGATTCCTCTTTGTCGAGAAACGCCGTTCCGTTTTCGATGCGGGAGGAGTAAAAAAGAAAATGGGAAGATGGGTTCATGGGTTAATAAGTTAATGGGCTCGCCGTGGGATTCATTGGCAGGTCAGTCATTCCATTAATCTGAAAATTTATCGTGATTACTTTTTAACGCGTCATCCCGTCAACGCTTCAACTCGTCAACTCTCCGTTATTCTTCCACCACAATCGCCTCCACCGGGCAGTCTGTAGCGGCTTCCTTGCATTTGTCCTTGAGCTCCGCAGGCACCCGGTCGACCTTTGCCTTGGCGACATTCGTCTCGTCGTCCATGACAAACACTTCCGGGCAGGTGTCCACGCACAGTCCGCACCCGATGCACACGTCGGCTTTTACCGTGGCTTTCATGGAAAACCCCTTTAATTATTTATTATTGAAAATAAATAATTCAACGATAAATGAAAGGCCAGCATAAAAATTATTATTCGGCTTGTTAAAAGGAAAAACCATCTCATCAACAACATCTTTCTGTGCTTAGACAACAACTATATCTTGCGCCAGGGGCGACCGGAGGGAGAACCGGTGCCGTGACTGGCAGGCGCCATGATTTCTTAGGCAGTTATGAAACAGCCTGAACTTCCCCCACAAAAAATATTATCTTTTCCTGCCTTCCTCTCTGCATTCCTTGGCATACCTGCACCAATTATAGCACGACTGCATCGAATTCTCCGAACTCCATCCGCATGCCGCGCATTTAATCATCGCGTCTGAGGAAAACACTTCAACCTCCCCCCCGCACGCGGGGCATCTGCTCACCGCGAGCGTGGGCGTGCGCATGTTGTCCGATCCGGGGCACCGCGACGTCATGTCACACCCATTCCTCGGACAGTTTTTCACCTTCCAGGGAAATGACCACGGACTTGATCGGGATTTTCCTCGACGCCTTTTTCACCGCCTCCTGCGCCAGACCCAGAAGCCCCCGGCAGCAGGGTACCTCCATGGTGAGCACGGTGAGCGTGTTGATTTTTGCATTGTCAATGAGCGCCGTTATTTTCTCGGCATACGCCTCCTGTCCCTCGTCGAGTTTTGGGCAGGCGATGGAAAGCGCCTTTCCCCTGAGCCAGTCCTTGTGGAAATCACCGTAGGCGTACGCAACGCAATCGGCCGACAACACCACGTCGGCGCCCCGGTAGGCCGGCGCCACGGGCGAAATCAGGTGCAACTGCACCGGCCAGTGCGTCAGCGCGGACTGCCGTTTGCCCCCGTTTTCCGGCGCGACAGATTGATTTTTGGTAATCGTCCTCGTTGCCGCTCCGGGGCACCCTCCGCGCTCGTGCATAGGTGCCTCCTTTTTGTCAGGAATGGTTATATGATTTTCCTTGAGATATTCCACGGCTTCGTTATAATAGCGGGTCTGGTTGTGGCATTTTAGATGTTCAAGATGCGCCGCGATCACGTTGTCTCCCTGCCCGACGATATTGTCCATTACCTTTTTCCCGTCGTATGATTCTGCCTCGCGCTCCTCGGTTGCCATGGCGCCCTGCGGGCAATGGCCGATGCATGCGCCGAGACCGTCGCAGAACAAATCACTGATGAGCCGCGCCTTGCCGTCCACGATCTGCATGGCGCCCTCCGGGCAGTTGGGAATGCAGGCGCCGCAGCCGTTGCATTTTTCCCGGTCAATGGTGATGATGGTGCGTTTCATGCAATTCTCCTTACGTGCGTGTCACCATGAATATACCGCGCGACAGGGATTTCATCCTTGATCTACGTCAAGAAACCGGTGTTTTTTTACTTTTCCCTGGGCTGTTCGAGCGGGGTTTTTGCGGAACGCACCTGGTTGCGGCCCTCTTTTTTTGCCTTGTAAAGGGCCTTGTCTGCCGCGTGGATCACGTCGATGATGGACTGGGCGGCGTCTTCGCGGGTGGAAACGCCGCACGAAACGGTGACGCTCAGCGTCTTTTTCCGCGTTTTTATTTTCATTTTCTGGATGGCCGCGCGCAGCTTTTCAACGACCGGCACAACGTCTTTCAAGCTTTTCTGCGAAAAGAAGACCACGATCTCCTCGCCGCCGTAGCGGCACACCGTGTCGTTGGGCACTACCTCGCGCTGGATGGCCTGGGCCACGGAGTACAGCACCACGTCGCCCGCCTGGTGGCCGTAGGTGTCGTTGACGTTTTTGAAATGGTCGAGGTCGAGCATGGCAACCGTGAACGGCGGCGCCGTGTTGATGTTGCTCTGCTCAGAGATGATCTTGCTGCAGAAATCCCTATTGTAAATGTGCAGGAGCGGATCGTATTGAACGCGGTGCTCCATACGCAGGAACCAGTGGATGATGACGCTCGCGGTGAGATACACCGGCATCATGGAGAACAGCGCGGTTTCCACGGGGTTGACACCGTGAAACCACACCCGCGACGCCCAGGCCGGCGCGAAGAAAAATGCCCATCCCGCAAGCAGGCCACCCAGGTAAAAATCATTCCTGACCTTGAACCAGCTCAGCGCCGCGACAAGCGCAAACAGAAGCATTCCTGTAAAAAATACTGGGTCCCACATGCTGTCGGGGTCAAGGCCGCGCGCCCATTGTGTTGCTTGCGGGGACAGCCGCGCGACAAGCACCAGCACGCTTTCCACCGTGATGACGCTCAGGGTGATCTGGCGCACCAGGCGGTACTTGTACGCCGAGGAGAGAAACAAGATGCCTGCGCCGTTCACGAGCATGAGCAGGTACAAAAAAACCACAAAGCCGTTCCCCGCGCGCGGAAGTACGGGCAGGGCCCAGAAAAATTTGTACAGCGCAAAGTAGGCGATGCCGAAAAGTCCGGTGATGTATCCGGCAAGATAGACCTTGATGTTCTGGACGCGCGGATAGGAAAAATGGCCTGCGAAAAACGCGGTCAATGAAAACGCCAGTCCGATGGCGGGCAATAGGGTAGTATAGAGGTTTTTATGGTGGCTGTACGGATTATTGAGCGCCACGGCCACGCAGGCGCCGGTAAACGCGACCGCGCACAGGTAAAAAACAAGGCCCCACTGGTTTTTGTTTTGCATGGCTCTTGAGTAATAAATTTTATCGTTTTGGACGAGAATTTTCCACCGGACTTTTAAAAATATATACTTGATGATATAACCATTAAAGTCTGTGCAAAAAGCGCAAAAAATTATGGCGCGGTCAAATGAAAGATAAAACGCCCGTTGAGTAGTCGGTGAAACTGGCGTATCGAGACCAGAACATATGGCCTACGGAACGATTATAGGATGTCGTCTCGATGCGTCTGCGTCGCAGACTACTCGACGACCGGGAATTAAACATTTGAAGGGATTAAAGAATCCAAACGGACCTTTATCTCGTCTTTGAAACCGTAGCGCTCCAAGGGCCCTTTTTCCACCGCCCGTTCCTCTCGACGTACTTGTCGTCTTTTCCGTGCGTGTTGACAGAATGCACTCTTGTCAGGAATTTCCTCTTACGCAATATTTCATGGATAGTCCGTGGAAACACAATAATTTCATCGCCGGCGTGAAGGACCACGGGCGGGCCGTTATCGAGCCTTATCGTCATTGCACCTTTCAGCACGGTGTAACATTCCGTAGCACGAAGGTGTTTATGTCGCGTCTGTTTTGCTTTCTCGGAAAACGTTGAAACCTCTAGCCCGCCTATTCCTGTTTCAACGACCGGCGTTTTTTCTGGAACGACGGTTGATTTCCAAACACGCTCACTGGCAGATTTTTCCTCGTCAGGATATATCTTGCTGACAAGAACTTTCCGGCCGTTGCTTGACGGTTCGCAAAGCTTTTTGTCGGCTGCGGCGTTTTTAAGCCGCAGCACAAGAAATCCGATGTTTGATTTTCTTTTCATGATGAATACCATGCTATGCAGAATAAATCATTCCCGCGCTTGTCTGCCCGTTTCTTCCCGCCGCCGCCACCAGAACCGATTGCGCAGGCCCGCGCTGCTGCTCATCATAAAAATTCTTCAATGACGGGTGAACGGGAAACTGAGGATACACCGCGCTGCTCGCCACGATATCGCATGCCATAAGGCACGACAGCATCGCGCCCAGACCGAAGGTCTCGCCGAAAACGGGCTTTGAAAAAAGCAGCGCCGGCTTTTTTCCGGCATTTTTCTTTCCGAGACGCTCGAGGAGCCGGAGCTCGTGAACATCCTGCATGCCGGCGCCGGCACCGGAAATAACGACGTCCGCCCCGCCTTGAAATTCTTCAATATTGACAGGAGAGAAACTGCAAAGCGGTTTCCTGCCGATGTATCGTGACAACGGCTCAAGAACGAAAAACGCGCCGCCTTCCGATATTCCGATCCCTACGCCCTCTCCATTCTCCCGGGGCCACGGCAGGTACGCAGGCGCTTTTTCGCCGAACCAGCCGCAGGCGCGATACGCGCCGTGCACCACCTCCGAATATTCCTCGGACGATCCGGCAAGGCAGACGTTGTATTCACCATCCGAAAGGTTTTGGCAGCAGCAGTTGAGCACGTCAAGCCCGTTGTTTTCGTAACCGAGGATCGTTGTGCCGCCGGCGGTGAGCTTGAGAAATGCGGAAACGTTCGACAGCGACGCGTTGGTCACGCCGTTTGAAAAGCTGTTGGGCGAGGCCTTGTCGGGCCCGTAATCGAAAAGATAATCATGGAACTCGGCAAGGTGCGACGTCGAGCCGTGCGTCAGTCCCACAAAAAGTCCTGCGGCCGCGGGAGAAAAATCTGCGGCTTTTGCTGCCTGCCGGCCGGCAAACAGAGAAAACCGGGTGAGCTTGGACATACGGCGCATGTCGTTTTTTGAAATTCCCTCTATTGCCGGGACCTGCAGCACCAGCATCACCCGGCCTGATGATGCCGGCTGCGCCGGCCGCAACGCCGCAAGCCCTGTGCCTGCGGGAAGAATTACGCCGACGCTGGTGATGCCGAGGGCGTTCTGCATCATTGGGCCTTCCCTAAAAGCAAGCTCGCGACCTCTCCGCCGAACCCGAGCGATGCTGTTAAAACGTTTTTAAGTTCGGCCGCAAACGGTTTCTTGGCGACGGAAAGGCCGTTGAATTGCGGATCAAGGATTTCGTGAAACAGGGTCGCCGGAACGATGCCGTTTAATATTGACAACACAGCAAACACGGCGGCAATGGCGCCGGCCGCGCCCAGGGTGTGGCCGGTCATGGATTTGGTGGAGCACACCGGCACTTCGCTGCAACGGCCGCCGAATATGGTCTTCAAGGCATTGTATTCGGAAAGGTCGTTGAACACCGTTGCCGTGCCGTGGAGATGGACATGATCAACGCCCGCCGGCTGAAAAGCCGCCTGCGCCAGGGCCTTTTTAACCGCGGCGCTGATGCCGCTTCCGTCCGGATTTGAGCGCGTCTGGTGATATGCCTCGAGCGCTTCCCCGAATCCTTTTACAACCGCGAGCGGCCGCGCGCCGCGTGCGGTCGCGGCTGCGGCGCTTTCGAGCACCATCAGCGCCGCGCCCTCGCCCGGGTTGAGCCCGTCCCGGCCCGCGTCGAACGGCCTGCAGGGATTCTTGGAAATCAACATGAGAGATTTGAAGCCCGCCACGAGAAAAGGGCTCAGCGCTTCCACGCCGCCCGCCATAACCATGGAGGCGTGGCCGTTCCGGACAGAGCGGAACGCGCGGCCTATGGCGGTCGCGCCAGAGGCGCACGCGGACGAAATCGTGGTGCGCCTGCCGCGTATCTTGTTTTTTTCGGCAATGTAATCGGCCGGCGTGCACGGCAGAAATCCTGAAACAAGATTCGTGTCTGGCGTCTTTCTCGAACGCTTCTGCTGGTAATACAGGGTCGCGCCGTGGAAATTGCCCGCGGTTGTCCCCACCATGACGTCCGCACCGCACCCGCCGTTTACTTTTGCCTGAGAAAGCGCCTCTTTACAGGCGATGTCGAGGAGCAGGTCCGCACGCGATGCCGCGCTTTCTTCGATGGAAAGCCCAAGCGCTTCATGCGGCACCATGCCGCAGATGACGTCGGTTTTATGTTCGCCATCGAAAAAGGAGTGTGGAGCAAGGCCGGAGCGGGAGTTGACAAGCGCGTCAAGGTGGGACTTGACGCCCGCGCCGAGCGCCGAGACGATTCCCATGCCGGTGATCCAGACCTCGTTATTCATGATATTTCAAAATAAATAAAGAGCCGGACGTTCTTGGAGGGTTTTACCAGTCGCGGATTTCAGATTGATGTTTGACGATTTTAATTCCGCAATCCGCATTTTAAAATCTGCGATTTCTCAGGGGGAGACATCCCCCGCCAATTTATTTAATTCTTATCCAAAATCCGCTTGAACAGCTTATACATCTTATATCTCTGCGGCTCATCCTTATAAAACGTCTTCCACGCATATTCATATAATTCCTGCAGCTTGTCCGGCTTCATGTGCTTCGGCCTGAACACCACTTCGCCGGTGGTATAGCGCGAAAAGTCATTCGTTAAAATCCTTCCCTCGGCCTCGAGGCTTTCGCGTATGGGGGTGTGCGCAAACGGCGTGAGCACGGTGAATTCCGCAAGGTCAAGCTCCGCCTCGGCGAGAAAGTCCACGAGCCGCCTGATGCCGTCCTCGGTGTGGTCGTCGGTGCCCAGGATGATGGTGCCCTCCACGCCGATGCCGAACTGCTTATAGCGCCTGATCCTGTTACGGATGAAATCCGATGTGTCGAACACCGCTTGGTACACGTACCACGCGCCCGCCTCGGCCGCTTTTGCGAGCACGTCGTCGTCGTCCTCGATGGGATGGCAGCACCAGCGCTTTTTGAACGGCGCCATTGCCGTGAAGAGCTCAAGCTCCCATTTCTTGTCCTGCGCGAGCGAGTTGTCAACCACGAACAAACGGTCGTTGCCGATGGTGGCGAGCTCCTCCACCACCCTGGCAATGGGCCTCGGCCTGAAATTCCTGCCGCCGAGAAACGGCGTGCAGCAGGGAAAGCAGTTGAACCTGCAGCCGCGCGACGCGTGGAACAAATCCACCATGGCCGTGCCCTTGTACGAATAGTTTTCATGCCTGAGAATCGACCGCCGCGCCGGCCCGACAAGCGCGATGTCCGGAAAATTCTGCAGGTAATCGTATTTGGGCTTGAGAGCGCCGGCGTTGATGTCGTCAAACACCTGATCAAGCCGCCCCTCCGCTTCTCCGAGGAACACGCTGTCGGCGTGTTTCTTCACCTCTTCGTGATGCAGCATTGTGGCGATGCCGCCGAAAATCACCGGGATCTTTTGTATCCTGAACCGCGCCGCTATTTCAAAGGCGGAAGGCAATTGACAGGTGAGCATCGTCGAGACGCCGACCACGTCCCAGCCGCCGTCAAACGGCACCTCCTCAACATTCTCATCCGCAAAGGTCACCTCGACCCACGGCGGGATTGCCGCGGCCATGACCACGGGCCCGTGCGGCGGGAGGTGGAATTCGGTCTGGAACGGGAGCTTGGGCCACTTCGGATAGACAAGCAGGAATTTCAAGCCGTATGACCTTTCATTTTCAGAACCCGACGGAAAAATTGAATCCCGCATTGTTGCGCATCATGTCCCACAGCACCTTGATCGACAGCGTGCGGCTGAACGTGTACGACTTGAAAAACCCGAGCTTCGTTCCAACGCTTATCTGGTGCAGGGGATAAAGGTGGTCGTTGTAATATAAGGGATCGATAAAGGCCTGTTTGAGATGACCGCCCAGGTTCAGGGAGTTCGCATAGACGGAAAAATCATACCCTATCTCAGCGTAGAGCGCGTCGGCATAGAGCGGCCCGGCGTTGATCTGGCGCCACAGCGGGAAAACCAGCGACGCCCCGGCATCGAGGTTCAGGAACTCCGATGAAAGACCCTTTAACAGGCGCCGGGTGTCGATAAAATCGTTCGCCGAAAGTTTTGTGTACGAGTCGTCGGTGCTCAGGATAAAAGAGGCATATTTCATAATGGGAAAACCGTGGGAGAACGAGAGCGCATAGGTGACGGACGATCTCCTGGCCCAGGACACGGTCCCGGGACTCGATGTATCGGCCACGCCGAAAAAATCCGGTTCCACCGAAACTTGCATGCGCGTCACGCCCCCGTCGTTGTAGGCGATGTCCGTGTTCTCGTAGTTGTAGGTCAGCCAGATCAATCCGAAGGGAAGCAGTACCGAGGAATTGCCAAACTCCGTGGTATACACCAGCGCCTGCGGCGAGGCGCCGACATACCAGTCGCGCGCCAGCTGCCACAATCCTTCGCCGGCAACCGAGAGGTACACAGGCACCATGAGCTCGAGGATGGCCTGCGCGTCAAATTCCAGGCTTATTTCCTGCGTGCTGTTTTGCAGGGAAATCCCCGGGGCCAGCACCGGCATCCATTGGACGGAAGGCCCTGAGCCGGAGTCTGTGGACGAGCTTTGCTGGCGCGCGGCCGCAGCGGCAGCAACATGGTTTCCAAACAGAGCATCGTTAAGCAGGGTGGAAGCCCTGCCCCCGATAAACTGGTGCTGCGGGCGGCGTCCCTGCGCCAGCGCTTCCCTCACGGCGCCAATGAAATCGGGCGCCGCTAAAAGTGCATGACTGTGGCCGGCTCGCGCCGTGTCTTTCCATGAAGAATCGGTTATTTCTATTCCCGGATGTATCACCAGGCCGGAAATCGCGAGCGAAAGGTCTTTTCTGCCGAGCGCGTCCGAGCGGCTGATGACAAGGCTCGTTCCCGCTTCCAAGCCCGCGGTGTCGCTCCACGAAGAAAGCCGGTTTTTTGAAAGAGCCTCGGCAAAGGTTCCGGCATCGTCCTTAACCGAGAGGTAACTCTGAAGCTCCAGCACCGGCCGCAGCAGCTTTCCCTCGTACGGCCTGCTTCGTATCGTTACCTCGCCTTTAGGCCTGGGCACGGGGAAAAACGAGCACGTCTGCGAATCCGGCGGCACATAGGGCGCGCCGGCGGCAGGGCACGACACAACCGAAAATGCCTGTTGGGCGAACTGGGTGCACAGCAATTTTCCGTTATTGTCAAGAAACGGCTGGAACATGCCGCCGAACACGGTCGTATGGCGCTGCAGCCCGGTTCCGTCGGGGTTCATGGAATAAATGTTGAACACGCCGTCGTAGTCCGCGTCAAAATAGATGCGTCCGTCCCTTCCCCAGTGCGGATATTCCTGCTGGCCGGATGCCGGGCCGCACACCGTCATCGTTCTGCTTTCGGTGCCCACGATGCAGATGCGCGCCCTGCCGCTGATGACCTTGCTCGTGGCGAGCATGTATTCGGGGGGCGACGGCGCAGCCGGCTGAACGGCAGCAGGCGCGGCAGAGTCGTGTTTAACCGAAATCGTGTTCGTCCGTGTGGAATCGGCAGTGTCCTTCACGGCAGGCTTTGCAATGGAGGTCTTTACCGGCGAAAAGGAAAGGCCGATAAACGGTTCGCCCAGCGTTCCCTGCACGAGGGTTTCCCAGCTTCTTGCATTCATGTCGGTCTGCACAATCGAATACACGCCGCTGCGGAACTGGACACATGCGATTTTTTGGTTGTCAGGCGAAACCGCGATGTCGTACAGCCGGGCGCCGCGCGTGAGCCGGCGTTCGCTTTTCGTTGTCAGGTCGAGCACATACAGGTCGTTGTAAAACGAACCGTGGTCCGACGGCTCCCGCTGCTTGAGGAAATAAACACACCGGCTGTCCGGCGAAAAGTCCCACGACCCAAGCGCCCATTGAATGGTGATGGCGTTGCCGGTCCCGCCGCTGGGCGCGACGATCAGGTCGGTCCTGCTGAAATCGTCCTTGTCGCTGGTGAGCCATCCCCGCCACTTGCCGTCGCTTGACACCTTGGGAAGATAATTGTACGACCCTTTGTTCCATACCGTTGCCGCCGGGGTCGGGTCGGCCGGAACCCGCTTCCGGGCCGCCGTCGCGAGGCTGTCCATCCATTGCCGGTACAGGGCGTCGAGTGAAAAACCGGTCTGGTCGAAAAACAGCGCTTTGAACGTATTCATGAACAGCGTCATGTTCCTGCCGCTGTTCCACAGACGCACAAAGGCGGCGGTGCCGATCTTCGACTCGATGTACTTGACAAAAGAATATCCCTGGTTGTACACCAGCTCCGAACCGATGCCGTCGTGGTTGAAATATCCCATTCCATCGAGTGTCAATGCGCGGCGGCTTGCCACGGCGTCGAGCAGCAGCATGTCCCGCCGCGAATCCCAGCAGTCGTTGCCGCGCCGGCCGCTTTCGAGCTGCGCCGTGCCTTCGGCGAACCATTCCGGCCAGAATCGCGTTGTGGCGAACGGCTCGGCAAGCGACACGCTCGCCGACGGCGATTCGTAGTCCAGCTCCAAGGTCCAATCGAGCAGCTGCGTTCGCGATTTCTTCTCGAGCGTCACGATGTGGGCAAGCTCGTGCGTGATCACGTTGCGAAGCCACGTACTGTTGCCCCGCAGATCGAATCGCGCATCCGTCACCCATATCATGATGCTCCCATCCGTCCAGGAGGCGAACCCGTTGGAGTAGTCGTCGTAGTCTGCCAGGGCGATGCTGATTTTTTCGCGTTCGTCGTATTCGTAAAGTGATGAAAGCCCCGCATAGGCATCCTCGGCTATTTTCCAGGTCGCATAGACCGCTGGCTCTGTTTTGTCGTAGTAATGAATAATGAAATGACTCGTGGTCACGCTCTTCCATTTTATTTCAGGATGGTTGAAGGCGAATAGAAGGGATGTTAAAAAAAGCATGAATAACGATGAAAATATTTTTTTCATGCGCATATCTTTTTTGCCGGAGAACAGTAATATGGAAAAGAAATTCTCTAAGAAGATACTTGATAATTTTATCATGATGTTGATAAATAGGGCAAGGCAGATTATTGCGAAAATCATGGCGCCGGCCGGCCGCGGCACCGGTTCTTCCTCCGGTCGCCCCTGGCGCGGAATATCATCCTCTTCTTTGCAAAGTCACCATTCTACCTTCGGTGCACGTCAAAATCTTCTGTAAATTGTGTACATACTATAGATGCTAATCACCTCATCTATCCAGCTTGACCAATTGTCACCCTGTATACCATCAACCTTGCGAATCTGCCGGCTCCCGATAAAAAAACCTATACCTAATTATCATATAACTTATTAAATTTTAATGAGTTAAGAAAAATAAAGGAAATTTATTAAAAAATTAAAAATAACTATTGACAAAATTAATTTAATGAGTATATTTTATTAAGAAAATCAATATGGAGGTTGAAAATGGCATCGGAATGGTATAAACTGACGTCCCTTACCAACCAAAAGGAATTTTTGGTCACATCGGTTAAAATGAAAGACACCGGCATTTCAATACAAGGCGAATTCGAGCTACCGGCCCTTGCCCGGCTTTCCGATGAGGACCAAGTGTTTGTTGCTCATTTCATCCGCACGCACGGCTCTATAAAGGAAATGGAACAGGCCTTCGGAGTGAGTTACCCCACCATCAAGGCCCGGCTTAATAAAATAGGAAGCCAACTGCAGTTTGTTGAGGTAACGCCGGCGCCCAAACGGGAGGAAATACTCGGCCAGCTTGAGCGGGGTGAAATTTCGGCCAAAGATGCAGCTGAAAAACTAAGGAGCTGATATGATACCAAGCGTCATGAATCTGAAAATCCATTCGGGCGAGCGGTTCAATCTCAGAATATGGCTGCCGCTGTTCATCGTGTGGCCTTTTGCCCTCGTACTGCTGTTTCTGCTGCTGCCGTTTCTGGTGGTCGCCGAGATAGTGCTCCGTCTTGCCAATGCAAGGATTTACCTTTTCTCGATTCTGGGGTGCGTGTTTTCGCTTGTTTCGGCGATGCGCGGGCTTACGGTAAAAGTGAACAATGCCAGGCAGAATTCAATCGTGGATGTGACTATACTTTAGCAATGGAGGTATCTATGGGAGAAGAAAGAAAACGGATTCTCAAAATGCTCGCCGACGGGAAAATTTCCGCGAGCGAGGCTGAAGACCTGCTTGACGCGCTGGGAAAAAGCAGCGGCGCGCAAACGCCGGAGACCGCCGCGGTCCAGGCGAAAACCCCGAAAAACGTCAAATACATGTATGTCAAGGTGCTGAGCGCCCAGCAGGACAACGTCGACGTGCGCGTGCCGCTCGGGCTCATCCGCGCGGGCATGCGGTTTACCGCGCTCATCCCGCCGCAGGCCATGGAGCACATCAACGGCGCCATGAAGGAAAAGGGGATGAATTTCGATTTGAGCAACATCAAGCCGGAGGACATCGACGAGCTCATTAAAAACCTGGTCGAGATGGAAGTCAACGTGAATTCGAAAAACGGCGACATCGTGAAGGTGTTTTGCGGGGAATAAAAAATTCACCACGGAGACACAGAGACCGCAGAGAAATAAAAACAGAGAATAGAAAGGAAGAACCATGGGACCGAGGGAAATCATGTTGGAACACCTTGAATTCTGGACAAGCCCGGAATGCCCGCCCATGTCGGATGAGGAGATCGAGCTGGTGAAAAAACTGGCAAGGGTCGTGGGCGTCAAGGTCGTGAGCAGGCTGCATTTGGAAACCGAAAAACCTGATCCGGTATTCCAGGCACTGGGAGCTTGTTAGCGCATTTGAAAACAGGGGACATCCATTGAGAGAAAGCAGGAATTAGCCGGAAAGTTTAAAAGAAACATATATTCCGGCGATTCCGCCTATGGTGCTTCCCAGCAGCGACCACCCGGAAATGCCGTGCGCTCCCAACAAGGTGGGAAGATAGCCGCCAATGCATGATCCCAAGATCATTCCCATAAGGACAATGGTTTTTCTGGACATTCATTACCTCGCAACAAATGGATTGTAGATGATCCGCGTATAAGGATTATATCATCACAGTGCTATTGACATTTTAGCAGTCCAGGTCCTGTCAGCAATTCTTATCATTGCGATATACATGCCAGCCGCGACCGGAACGCCTGATCCGTTCCGGCCGTCCCAGCGTGTACCATGGCTGCCGCTTGAAAATGTCCCGCCCACAAGGTTTCTGACCAATGCTCCCCTCATGGTGAATATGTCCACGCGGACCGGAATCGCCTGCGCGAGCGAAAAATAAATCGTGGTCCCGGAAACCGAGGGGAGACAAGATCCTGTTGCAGGATTCAAGTGGTTCTTTACCGGCCCTGCCGACGACATGGGCCCGATGTAGGATTTTGCCGCCACCGCATTGTCATACCATTTATAGGTCTGGCGGGTGGGGTTCGAGCCCGCGTGGAGCGACAGATTGAACCTGTTGATTTTAAGGGAATCAACATAGCGCAGCACGAGGTTCTGGAAATCCGCGATGAGCTTTCCGTCGAGCCAGCACGCCACCCTTCCGTCGCTCTGGCCGACCGTGTTCGCCTTCACCATGAGCTCGACGCAATACCACCTGCCGAGCTTGCAGGTGATCCAGGGCCGCGCCACAAAGCCGCTGCCGAAATCGTAGGGAATCGACGTGTTGGGCATCACCTCGCCGTCCGGGAAAAAATGGTCGCCCCACTGCGAGCGCTGTCCCGGGTGGTATATGTAAACATTGAGGCTGCCCGGCGACGTATCGGCAGCAGTGCCGCGCCAGCTCTCGAATTCCATCAGGAACTTGTTGTAGCCGTTGGAGGGAACCCCCGGCGTGGCCTGGTCGTTGATGAAGTAGTGCGCCGACATGCCGATGCCGTTGTGGCTGGACCCCACGACGTCGAACGTCGTGTCGAACTTGGTATAGGCCCGGAGAAAAAGCAGCGTGAGCTCGTGGCTTTTGTCAAGATCGCGCGCGACCGTATTGCTCCACTCGATGGTCTGCTGCGGCAGCGTGAACTCGACCGACTTCGAGCCCGCAAAAACATGGTCTTTTTCGGTTGCAAGGCGGACGTTGTGATACACACCGCCGTTCCACGTTGCGGAAAGACCCGACGAGTCAGCGTAACTCTCGAAGTCGTCGCTGAAGATCACGTCCGTGTCTCCCGCAATGCCCGCATCGTTGGGATAGCGGCTGGCAATGCCGGTGTTTCCTTCGGGGAGCGGAGGGAAGGTCTGGGCAAGACAGGTTCCTGCCATTATAAAGCAAAGCAGGAAGCATGAAAGCGTAAAGGCATTTTGGAACAGGGAGGTAAAATATGTTTTCAGAATGCCTCCTTTATTCATCAAGCGTTGAATGAGTGATTTCGTTACTCATTAATAAATAAATCAACGTGTTAATTTACCTGCTCTTCTTCTGAAAATAAAACGACACCTTCAGCCCAAGCGCACATGGCGGACAGGTAATTTTTTCCCTATATTTTTCGTTGCTGATCACCGTAATGTCCGTCGCCTCGGAGCTGTAATTCCTGTAAGTAAATAGCAATGCTATCCCGAATATTTTCCATGGAATGAATTCTGCGCCGCCCCGTACGACAAATCCGGGGCTGAACTGGTATTTCACCTGCACGTTATTGATTTCATTGCTCATGGGCGGCGTGGCTTGATAGCTGTAATTGAAAAACTGGTTGTTCAGCTCCAGTGCGGGGGAAGCGAAGACAGCGAACATTTTAAGGAAACGATAATACAGCGAAACGCCGGCAAAAACAGGCAGGTCAATGTAGTTGACGGTCAGAACCTCGTTTGTCAAATCATAATACCTGCTGAATTCGTCGTCGTCGGTGTGGGTGACCGCTGCTCCCGCCTCGAGTGAAAGAAAACTCAGGACCGGCCTGCTATACATAATGGCCAGCCTGAAAGAGTTCGGCCGGTCATTGTCGCGGGTGTCAAAATACTGCAGCCAGGTCTTGTCGGTGGGGTTCGTGGTGATGTCCGTGCGGGTGACAACCCGGTCAACGTAGCCGAGAAAGGCCTGACCCTCGATGCTCAGGCCATTTGCGTAGTACGTGTCGAGAATGCCGGCGGAGAGGGAGCCGAAGAAGCATAGAAATAAAATACAAAACCTTGCCATGATCGATCCTTTCTGAGTGATGAATGGGCCTGCCAAATTACTTATAAAAACTTTACATCACCGCAATCCTACACGGCGGCCCGCACTCCCCAATCCTTTCCACCTTGCCCCGCTCCGACCTGCATACGTATCGGCCGTTGGAAAATACAAACGAGTCCCTGCCGGTCAGCGCAAAGCTGCACACGCCCCGCGCCACGCAGACAATGTCGCCGTTTGGGTCCATGCGCACCAGTTCCCAGCTCCGGGAGATGATACCGGGTATCAATTCACCGGCCCTGCTGTTTTCCCTCAGGTTTTTTTTCGAATCGATCCTCACGCCTTCAAGAAAAAGATCCTCGGGCGCGGCGGTGCGGATTTTTCCCGGGTTCGGCCCCGCCGAGGTGAGGGTCTCGCCGGTGTTGCGGTAGGTGAAGAACTCGATGGCGTGGAACACCGCTTTTCCGATCCTCACGGGCACAAGCAGGACATCGAAAAACGTCATCACCGGCGTTTTTGATTTTGCGTACGGCCGCCTGATGCACCAAATGTTGCCGTCGGAATCCGCCTGCGGGCTGAAATAATCGAGGTTGTCATCGCCCAATATTTCCTCAATTTCCCCTTTGGAAAGTTCGATTTTCAGGATCGCGCGCGGACCGATGACCGGCCTTCCGTTGTTCTCATACCCTATCGAGGCGCTGTCGTAATAAATAAGGTCGGGATTCGCGGGATCCCAGGCAGGGTTCCGGTCGATGGAATCGCCTTCGGTCACTTCCCGGTACTGGGAACTGCCTGTTTTGCCCACCGCGATGTTGCATTCCCCGTTTTTATTGCGGATTGAGAATGCCATTCTTCCGTCGGGAGTCGCGGTGACGCCCTCGAAGAGAACGTTGCGGTCGTGGAGCACATGCCCCTCGTTGTCGATGTCGTCGCCGGGCCGGCACCGGAAAAGCCCGCTCGAATCGCCCACCGCGCATGAATAGATGATATCGCCTCCGTCAACCGGCGTAATGCCTGTTATCCGTGCGCTTTGCATGACATTGACTTCCTGGAATTCCATGCCGGGCCTCATGTCCATTCGGAACGCCGCGCCGAACCCCTCATGCGACCATTTCCTCCTGCTCACGACCTGCTGCTGGTTGCGGCAGTACTGCTCGATGAACAGGCTGGAGATCGTGCCGGTTTTTTTTTCCTCAAAGACAATGATGTTCTTTTTGCAGGCGCAGAGAATGAGCTGGGACATTGTTGCCTCCTACTATTCAATACAATCAAGGATAATCGTATCGTACAGAGGATTATTTGTATAGCATTTGTTCAAACCGGCCACCCTGCAGGTTTAACATTATTGAATAGCATTAACGTCACCATCAGCATAAAACATATTTTGGCTTTATGTGCCTTTATTATCAGAGGCGATCTTGAGCCGGTGCTTTAATTTGTGAAATAAGAAATTAAGCATAATAACGAAAACAAAACCAATTAAAAGAAAGTATGCCGTTATGGTTTTAAGATTTGTAAAGGAACCTGGTAGTTTCATACCCGCAAACACTTCAAACAATTTAGATTCAAATGGCATCCGCAATAATTGAAAATAAAATACCAAGGTGAAATTCATTATCCAGCGTCTGGTTGGGATAAAACGACAATAAAGAACAATAGTAATAATTGAAAAAATAAAAAGACAGCCTTCATACGATAACACATCCCGATTAGAATTCATAATAAAAATACCAACCCACAAACCATTCCAAAAAAGGTCCCCTATAACATAAGCAAACATATTCCAGAATATTTGGAAATAGCAAAGCAACGCAATGACTACAAGGATTTTTATTAATTTGTTTTTCATTTACTTTATTTTTTCTACTCGATCACCGAATTCACCGTATCAATCCTCGTATCGCTGAACATCGAAATCCCCGGCAAGGGATACCACGACCCGCCGACGTTGTTCCGTATCACTGAATTCTGGATGATGATATTTCCCGTGTGGTCGTCGGTCACGAAAAAGATCGCGGACCCGAACGCGTTCACCTGGTTGTGCTCGATGCGGCACCCGCACAGGGACAGGGTCATGGTGTTTCCGTCGTTGTAAATCGCGCCGCCGCTGCCGCCGCCGGGCGTGCCGGACTGGGCGGGATTGCCGCCGTTGCCGATCGCCTTGTTATACGAGAACAGGCAGTTGATGAGCGTCCACGACACGCCGATGCTGCTGATAGCGCCGCCATTTGACGCCACGTTGCCGTAGCCGCTGTCGCCGCCGAACGTTGAATTGACAATGTAGACAGGCAGGTTGTTGTACTGGCTGAACACCCGGATCGCGCCGCCTCCCACGTCCGGGCCTATCCGGCCGCACACGTTGTTGAAAAAACGGCAGTTGACAACCTTAAATCTGCCGCCGCGGGCCCAGATGGCGCCGCCGCCGTCATAGGTGGCCTCGCTCGTGGAATTGCCGTTGATGAAGGTGAGGTTCTGCACCGTGAGGTGCGGGCTGTCCTGGTTCTGGCAATGTGAGGTGGTCCAATGCTGGTTTGAGTCGCAGGTGTTCATGTACAGGATGCGCGTGGCGGTGCCGCCGCTCAAGGTGACGATTCCCCCTCCGTCAATCACGATGCTGGGGTTGGAATCGTTGAATACCTTTGCGGGCCGGGAAAGCGTGATGGTGAACGGCTGCGTTCCACCGTTGAAAACGATTTTCCCGCCCGAGGCCACGGCCGCAATGAACGCCTCGGGCGTGCAGCTTTCGGGCGTGCCGGTGCCGATGACATGGTCGGGGTTTGAAACGTCCTCGAGCCCGGCCGCAGCCGGGACCGGGCAGGAACTGTCGGCGTTTCCCGCGGGCGGGCCGTTTTGCGGATTGGAAAGCGGGTTCTGGACATACCCGTTGTCCACGGCCCTGTTGCCGTTGCCGCATTCAAACAGCAGCCCGGAGAGCAACGCAAGCCCGGCAATGGCGCGAATGTGCGATGTTCGCATTGGATCCCCTTTTGGATTGAGATATACCCCAATGATTAATCATACCATTTCTTCATTGTCCAGCCAAGGCTGAAAAACTAGAACCTATGCAATTCCTATTTTATAGTATATTTGTCTATGTCCATGCGTATCCTCCGCTATATTTTTTTCGTTACCCTTGCGGCCGTTGCGCTGCTGATGTTCTGTGCGGCTCCGTCCACCGCGCCCGGGCCTTCGATCCCGCCGACGCCCCTCAGTGTTTCGGCAACCGGAATTTCCATGTCCGCCATAAGCGTTTCATGGGTCAGCATCATCAATGCGACATCGTACAGGGTTTTTAAAAGCGCAAACGATAACGGCATGTTCGTGGCGGTTGATACGGTGACGAAAAATATTTATAACGACACCGGCCTTGTTCCGGGCTCGATCTATTACTATAAGGTAAGCGCGCTGAACAATCTGGGCGAATCAGGGCAATCCGCGGCGGTCCTTGGAACCACTGCCATCCCGGGAATGGTTGCGGCAAAATGCACACTGGCCACGCGCATCATGGTCACCTGGACGCCCGTAGTCGGCGCGGCGTCGTACACCGTGTACCGCGACACCGTCGACACCGGGGCTTTTTTGTTCAGCGAAACCGCAACAACAGACACGCTCGTTGATTCCGGGCTTGCAAACGGGACACGGTATTTCTACAAAATAAAGGCGGTGAATAATAACGGGATATCAGGGGTGTCGTTTATTAAAAACACGATCACCGTGCCGGCAACACCTGTTGACACGCAGGCCAGCGGACAAACCAGCTCTAAAATAATAATCAAATGGTCCGGCGTGACAGGCGCATCATCCTACAATATCTATCGAAGCGCCGTTGACACAGGAGTGTTTACAGTGATCGCAAGCGTTACAGCGGACAGCTTCAGCGACACAAACCTTTTTTCAGGAACATATTGCTATCAATTAAGCGCCCTCAACAGCTCGGGCGAATCGAGCCTGTCTTCCGTATTCTGTTCGTTTACCATTCCGGGAATGCCATCAAACATTTCCGCCGCGGGGATTTCCAGTTCTAGCATAAAACTGACATGGCCAAGCGTACCGGCAGCTTCATCCTATAACGTGTACCGCGATTCTTTTTCCACGGCGGCATCCGTTGCCGCCGACACTGCTGCAGCAAACCAGTTCATCGATTCGGGCCTTGCCGCGGGATCAACGCACACGTACCAAATAAGCGCGGTCAACCGCTTCGGAGAATCGGTAAGAAGTCCGTCCATGAGCGCA
>Ga0335081_10000424_pt1 | contig 75476 bp, 81 predicted proteins | sample Lox_Sample_35_FD_206713 | JGI IMG/M metagenome (GOLD analysis project Ga0335081, IMG submission 206713) | Soil microbial communities from Loxahatchee National Wildlife Refuge, Florida, United States - Lox_Sample_3.5 | ecosystem: Environmental > Terrestrial > Soil > Wetlands | place: USA...
GGTTCCCCCGCGGCCTTTACATCATTCCCGACATGTCCGGCATTCCGGCACCGGCTCCGGCAGGGGCCTTCTCGGGGGCGTCGGTGACGATCGCCTCGGTGGTGAGGATGTTCTTGCCGATCGACGCCGCGTTCTGGAGCGCCGAGCGGGTGACCATGGTCGGGTCGATGATCCCCGACTTGACGAGATCCTCGACCTCGCCCGAGTCGACGTTCAGACCCTGGCCCGGCTTGGCCGAGCGTACCGACTGGATCACGACCGAACCCTCGAGTCCCGCGTTGGTCGCGAGCTGGCGGAGGGGCTCCTCGAGCGAGCGCAGGACGATCTGCGCACCCGTCCTCTCGTCGCCCTCGAGCGAGCCGAGCAACGTCTCCTTGGTCTTGTCGGCCGCGTTCAGAAGCGCGACGCCGCCGCCGGGGACGATGCCCTCCTCGAGCGCCGCGCGGGTCGCCTGGAGGGCGTCCTCCACGCGATGCTTCTTCTCCTTCATCTCGGTCTCGGTCGCAGCCCCGACCTTCACGACCGCGACGCCGCCCGACAGCTTCGCGAGCCGCTCCTGGAGCTTCTCGCGGTCGAAGTCGGAGTCGGTGGTCTCGATCTCGGCCTTGAGCTGCTTGATGCGGGCCTTGATCGCATCGGAGTCGCCGGCGCCGTCGATGATCGTGGTCGAGTCCTTGTCGACGACGACCTTGCGGGCGCGGCCGAGCTGCGAGAGCTTCGTGTTCTCGAGCTTGAGCCCCATCTCCTCGGTGATCACCTCGCCGCCGGAGAGGATCGCGATGTCCTCGAGCATCCGCTTGCGGCGGTCGCCGAAGCCGGGCGCCTTGACCGCGACGGCCTGGAAGGTGCCGCGGAGCTTGTTGACGACGATCGTCGCGAGCGACTCGCCCTCGACGTCCTCGGCCACGATCAGCAGCGGCTTGCCGGCCTGGATCACCTGCTCGAGCAGCGGCAGCAGGTCCTTGATGCCCCCGAGCTTCTGGTTCGCGATCAGGATGTAGGGGTCGTCGAGGACGGCCTCCATCCGCTCGGCGTCGTTGACCATGTACGGCGACAGGTAACCCTTGTCGAACTGCATGCCCTCTGTGAACTCGAGCTCGAGGCCGAAGGTCTGCCCCTCCTCGACGTTCACGACGCCGTCCTTGCCGACCTTCTCGATCGCGTCGGCGATCACGTCGCCGATCTCACGCTCGCGCGACGAGATGGTCGCGACCCGGGCGATGTCCTCCTTGCCGCTGATCTCGACCGACTGGTCGACGAGGTTCTTGACGATCGCGTCGACTGCCTTCTCGATCCCGCGCTTGAGGGCAATCGGGTTCGCACCGGCAGAGACGTTCTTGAGCCCTTCCCGGACAATCGCCTGCGCCAGGACCGTGGCCGTGGTGGTGCCGTCGCCGGCGACGTCGTTGGTCGCCGTCGCGACTTCGCGGACGAGCTGGGCACCCTGGTTCTCGAACGCGTCCTCGACCTCGATCTCGCGCGCGATCGTGACGCCGTCGTTGGTGATCGTCGGCGCGCCGTACTTCTTGTCGAGCACGACGTAGCGGCCCTTCGGGCCGAGGGTGACCTTGACCGCGTCCGCGAGAATGTCGACGCCGCGCTGGAGCGAGCGCCGTGCGTCCTCGCTGAACTTCAGTTCCTTGTGAGCCATGTTCTCCGTTTCCTCTCTCTCTAGGCCTTGGCCTTGACCTTCGCGGGCGCCTTGGCGACCTTGGCGAGCACGTCGCTCTCGCGCAGGATCAGGTAGTCGGTGCCCTCGACGCGGATCTCGGTACCGCCGTACTTCGAGAAGACGACGGTGTCGCCCGCGGCGACGTCCATCGGGATGCGCTCGCCGGTCTCACTGTTTCGCGCACCCGGCCCGGCTGCGATCACGCTTCCGCGCTGCGGCTTCTCGACCGCCGTGTCAGGGAGAACGATGCCACCGACCGTCGTCTGCTCTTCCTCGAGCGGCTCGACGATCAGGCGATCTCCCAGGGGGGTCAGGTTCATTCGTTCGGACCTCCGTTGTGATTGCCGTTCATGACAGCTACTAGTGACAACCTTGTGACATCCATCGGCACTCTCTCCTCGGGAGTGCCAGCGCGAAGCATAGCGCACGATATCTAAGTCGCGCCCGCTAAGATCCTCCTCCGTGCGCCCGACTTCTCGCCGGCGGATGTACGCCGGCGGCCGCCTCGACGATATCCGGGCGGAGTTCCGCCACGAGGTGGCAGAAGTGCGCTGGCTTCCGCTCGCCGACGCGACCACCCTGCCCCCTACGGCAGGGAACGCCAGACGGCCTCGCGGGCGATCGCGGTGCTCGAAGCCGCGCACGACGTATGATCGTGGCCGCTTGCCAGCCTTCGCCCTCAACTTCTACTCGCCGGTCGTCGAGGCCCAGCTCCGCTCGCATCGCAAGACAGCCACGATCCGGCTCGGAGACAAGTCGCGCAAGTACCAGAAGGGGATGATCGTGTCGGTGCTCGTCGGAGCGCGTTACGGCCCCCGGAAACACGTGTTCGACGCGGTGATCGACAAGGTCGAGGTGAAGCGGCTCGACGAGCTCTCGCCGCGCGAGATCGAGCACGACAACCCCGAGGTGCGCCGCCCCGAGGAGATGGCCCACTTCCTCAGCCAGCTCTACAACCGCGAGGTGGCGAGCAACGACCTCGTGACCGTGATCCGGTTCTCCGCGATCAAGACGAACTCGATCTAGCGCCCGCTCTTCCGTATCTGCACGCCGAAGAGCTCGGGGTCACGGAGCCGCCCCCCGCACTCCTCGCAGTCGACCGCGAAGGTCGACGAGATCGGCGCCGAGCAGGCCGGGCAGCGATGGATCACCTCGCCGCCGCAGGCGGGGCACTCGCTCGGCACCTCGCTCTCGAACTCCTCGAACCAGCGGCGGGCCGCTCCGCAGCGCAGGCAGATCGACGTCCAGTCGCCGAGCACCTTGCGCCGCTCCTCGCGGAGCCAGTCCGATGACTTGCCCACAGCTGCCGCCAGAAAGGAGGCTGCGAGGGCGCACGTGCCGCCGCGATCAGCGCCCTCCAGCGCCCAGACGCTTCAGTGCATCGACATCGCTGAGTGGATGTAGGCGGCGAGGCCCTTGATCTTCGCCGAGCCTAGGCTTGCGAACGGCGGCATCTTCACGGACTTGTATTTCGCGAGCTGCGCCTTGGTCATGACTGCCGACCCACCCTTTGTGATCGCGGTGACGATCTGAGGCTGGCTGAGCATCACCTTGTCGAGGTCAGGGCCTACAACGCCGTGCGTCCCCGCAGCCTTCAACGTGTGGCAGCTGCCACAGGTCGAGACGAAGGTGGACTTCGCCGATGGAGCAGCGGCGGGTCGGCCGAGCGCGGCCGGCACCGAGATCGCGAGTGCAGCGACCATCGCAGTGGCGACCGGGGCGGTGCGTGAGACCATGCTCCGAAGCATCGGATCCTCCTTGCTGTGCGGGTACAGGGCGCGGCTGATTGTAGGCGAAGCTGAATGATAGGCGAGGCGAGCGGCAGGCCGGTTGGTGCCGCAGCTGTCGAACTCGAACCACAGGGATTGTCGACCTCGAGCTAGCGGCTCGACGGGTGTCAGGTCGTGTCCTCCGGTTAGAGTGGAGCACGGCATGTCGATCGCGCGAGTGGCCGAGCCCAGCGGTTCGCTTCAGGAAGCGAAGGAGTGGGGCCTCGACCGCGAGGACCTCCTCGGCATGTACCGCAACATGCTGCTGACGCGCGGGGTCGAAGAGCGCGGCCACATCCTCTACCGGCAGGGCAAGATCCCCGGCTCGTTCTACACCGGCCGCGGCAACGAAGCCTCCTCGGTCGCGGTCGCGACCGCGATGGCGCGCGACGACGTCGGCACGCCCCTCCACCGCGACATGGGCGTCCACATCGTCCGCGGCGTCGAGCCGTGGCGGATCTTCGCCAACTACATGGGCCGCGCCGATGGCCCAGCGAAGGGCAAGGACGGCAACGTGCACATGGCCGACCACCACCTTGGCCTCGTGGCGATGGTCTCGCACCTGCCGGCGATGATGCCGGTCGCGGTCGGCTGCGCGCTCGCCTTCCGGATCCGTGAGGAGAGGCGAGTTGCGGTCGCGTGGTTCGGCGAGGGCTCGTCGGCGCGTGGTGACGCCCACGAGTCGATGAACTTCGCCGGCGTCCGCCAGCTTCCGGTGGTCTTCATCTGCGACAACAACGGCTGGGCATACTCGACCCCGACCCACCTCGAGTACGGCGTCGAGTATCTGGCCGACCGCGCCGCCGCCTACGGCTTCGAGGGCGTTGTCGTCGATGGGACCGACGCGATCGCCGTCTACCGCGAGGCGAAGCGCGCGATCGAGAAGGCCCGGCAGGGCGGCGGCCCGACGATGATCGAGAGCGTCACGCTGCGAATGGAGGGTCACGCGGTGCACGACGACGCCTCCTACGTCCCCCGCGAGGTGTTCGAGCGCTGGGCCGAGCGTGATCCGATCGACCTCTTCCACCGCTGGCTGCGCGAGCACGCGGACCTCACCGACGAGGAGGACGACGAGATCGCCAACCACGTGAAGCGCCACCTGAACGACGCCCTCGAGCGGGCCGAAGCCTCGCCGCTCCCCGACCCTTCGACGCTCCTCGACGGGGTTTACGCCGAGCCGGAAGAGCTCGAGCACCCCCACCACATGTGATGGCCGAGAAGACCTATCTCCAGGCGATCAGCGACGGCCTGCGCCAGCAGATGCAGCACGACAAGCGGGTGTTCCTGATCGGGGAGGACATCGGCGTCTACGGCGGTGCGTTCAAGGTCACGGACGGCTTCCAGGAGGAGTTCGGCTCATGGCGCGTCCTCGACGCTCCGCTCTCGGAGACCGCCATAGTCGGCGGCGCGACCGGCGCGGCGATGATGGGGCTGCGGCCGGTGGCGGAGATGCAGTTCGCAGACTTCATCTCGTGCGCCTACGACCACCTGGTCACGATCGCGGCGAAGCAGCACTGGCGCGCGGCGACGCCCGTGCCGATCACCTTGCGGCTGCCTTCCGGCGGGGGTTTCTCGGGCGGGCCGTTCCACTCCCAGAACCCCGAGTCGATCTTCGCCCACATCCCCGGGCTCAAGTGCGTCTGCCCGGCGACGCCGGCAGACGCCAAGGGGCTGATCGTCTCGGCGATCGAGGATCCGAACCCGGTGCTCTTCTTCGAGCACAAGCACCTGTACCGGCGGATCAAGGGTGAGGTGCCGGACGAGCGCTACTCGACCCCGATCGGCGAGGCGCGGATCCACCGCGCCGGCGATGACATCACGATCGTCACCTGGGGCGCGATGGTCTACACGGCCGAGAACGCCGCCGACGAGGTCGAGCGCGAGGTGTCGGTCGAGATCGTCGACCTGCGCACGATCCTTCCCTGGGACAAGGAGGCCGTGCTCGAGTCGGTGCGCAAGACGTCGAAGGTGATCGTGCTCCACGAGGACACTCACACGGGCGGCTTCGGCGCCGAGATCGCGGCCACGATCGCCGAGGAGGCGTTCGAGGATCTCGACGCGCCGCCGAGGCGCGTCACCGCTCCCGACACGCCCGTACCATTCGCGCCGATCCTCGAGACCGAGTTCCTGCCGCAGGTGTCCGACGTCGTCAACGCGCTGCGCGAGGTGGCCGGCTACTGATGGCAACCGGCACCGTCGTCGACGTGGTCATGCCCCAGATGGGCGTCTCGGTCTCCGAGGGGACGATCACCCGCTGGCTCCGAACGGTCGGCGACCACATCCAGGCCGACGACCCGCTGCTCGAGATCTCGACCGACAAGGTCGATACCGAAGTGCCAAGCCCGGGCTCGGGCGTCCTGCTCGAGATCCTCGTCCAGGAAGGCCAGACGGTCCCGGTGGGGACGCTCGTCGCCCGCATCGGAGCCGACCTCGGGGACGCGGCCGACACCTTGGTTCCCGAGCCGACCGTCGAGCCCACCCTGCCCGAGCCGTTGCCCCCCGAGGCGCTCGAAGAGCCGCCGCCGCTCGAGGTTCCCGCCGAAGAGCCCCCGGCCGCCGCTCCATCCCAGCCGGAAACGGCGGGAAACGGCAAACACACCTTCGTCTCCCCGGTGGTCGCCCGCATCGCCTCCGAGTACGGCATCGATCCGGCTCAGGTGCCCGGCACGGGCCGGGACGGCCGGGTGACGAAGAAGGACATCCTCGCCTTCGTGGAAGGGGAGGAGAGGCAGGCGCTCTCGGCGCCTGCACCGGCCGCGCCGCCCCCGCCGGTCGAGGCGGCAGCGCCCCCGCCACCTCCACCTCCACCTCCACCTCCACCTCCGGCTCCGCCCGCGCCGCCGCAGCCCGCCGCGCCGCCGCAGCCCGCCGCGCCCGCTGCGGTCGTGGCCCAGGCACAGGTCGAGCCCGGCGACACGATCGAGCCGATGAGCGCGATGCGGCGCGGGATCGCCGAGCACATGCGGCGCTCGCTCGACACCGCAGCCCACGTGACGAGCGCGATCGAGGTCGACATGTCGACGGTCGTCGGGATCCGCGAGCGGCTCAAGCCCGAGTTCGCGACGTCGTACGGGGTGAACCTGACCTACCTCGCCTTCATCTCGCGGGCGGCGGTCGAGACGCTTCGCGAGTGGCCTTACGTGAACGCGGAGATCCGCGGCGAGTCGATCGTCACCCACAGCTACGTCAACCTCGGGTTCGCGGTCGCGCTGGAAGGCGGCAAGGGCCTGATCGTCCCCGTGCTCAAGCACGCGGAGGGGCTGAACCTGCTCGGGATGGCTCGGGGCGTGGCCGACCTGGCTGAGCGCGCCCGAACGAAGAAGCTGCTCCCGGACGACGTCCAGGGCGGCACCTTCACGATCACGAACCCCGGCAGCTACGGCACGTTCCTGGGCACTCCGGTGATCAGCCGGCCGCAGACCGGCATCCTCGGCACCTATGCGGTCGTCAAGCGGCCGTGGGTGATCACCGACGATACGGGCGGCGACGCGATCGCGATCCGGCCGATCATGAACCTGACGCTCACCTACGACCACCGACTCGTCGACGGCGCCTACGCCGGGCAGTTCCTGCGCGACCTCACCGCCCGGCTCACGGGCTGGGTTGAGTCCGACTACTAGCTTCCGACCTCACGAGAGAACAACGTGCCGCGCGGCGCCTACCTGCTCAACCTCGGCCTGACTCCGTACGGAGAGGCCTGGGATCTGCAGCGCTCGCTCGCGGCGGCGGTGTCGCAGGGCGCGATTCCGGACACCGTGATCCTGCTCGAGCACCCGCCGACGATCACGCTCGGCCGCCGCACCGAGCCCCGCGAGCTGCACGTCCCGGACGGCGCCGACGTCGAGGTGATCGAGACCGATCGCGGCGGCAAATCGACATACCACGGACCCGGCCAGCTCGTCTGCTACCCGATCCTCGACCTGAAGCGGCACGGGAAGGACGTCAAGGGGTACTGCCGCGACCTCGAGCGCGCGATCGTCGCCACAGTCGCGGCGTACGGGGTGGAGGCCACCTGCATCGAGGGGCTCACCGGAGTCTGGGTCGACTCGCCGCCGAGGAAGCTGGCGTCGATCGGGATCCATATCTCGCGGTGGGTGACGACCCACGGCTATGCGCTCAACGTCGACCTCGATCCGGCTCCGTTCACCCAGTGGATCACCGCCTGCGGACTCGAGGATGCGTCGTTCACCTCGCTCGCTCGCGAGATGCAACAAAACCGGTGCCAGACCCCGGTTGTTGCACCGACCCTCGACGACGTCCGCCCGCACGCAGCCGCCGCGCTCGAGGCCGTCTTCGACCTGGTGCTCGACGAGCTGCCGGGCGACGAGCCGGGACTTTGGCCGCAGACCCTCCACCGGCAGCTCGCCGCTGCTCCCTAGACTCCGCCCGATGGAGAGCTCGCGCCCCGTCGCGGAGCGGCCGCGCCGCCCCGAATGGATGAAGGTCCGCGCGCCGAGCGCGAACACCCGCTACTACGACGTGCAGAAGCTGATCCACGGCGCCAGCCTGCACACGATCTGCGAGGAGGCGCACTGCCCGAACATCGCCGAGTGCTGGGGCCGCGGGACGGCGACCTTCCAGATCCTCGGCGACACGTGCACCCGCGCCTGCCGCTACTGCTACGTCCATTCGGGCACGCCGAGCGAGCCGGTCGACCCGCTCGAGCCCCTGCGGCTCGCGCAGACCGCGAAGGAGATGGGACTCAAGCACGTCGTCGTCACGTCGGTCGACCGCGATGACGTCCCGGATCGCGGCGCCGGCCAGTACGCGGCGACGATTCGTGCCTTGCACCACAAGCTCCCGGAGGCGACGATCGAGGTGCTGACGCCCGACTTCCTCGGCGTCGAGGAGAAGGCGCTCGCGACGGTGATCGGCGCCAGGCCCGACGTCTTCAACCACAACATCGAGACCGTCCGCCGGCTGCACGCCCGCATGCGGGGGGGCAAGGCGAGCTACGCCGGTGCACTCGCGCTGCTCGCGCGCGCCAGGGAGTTCGCCGACTACCCGGTGCTGACCAAGAGCGGGATCATCGTCGGGCTCGGAGAGAGCAACGACGAGGTCGTCCAGACGATGCGCGACCTGCGGGCCCACGGCGTCGACGTGGTCACGATCGGCCAGTACCTGCAGCCAAGCCCCAAGCACGCGAGGATCGACCGCTGGGTGCACCCCGACGAGTTCCGCTGGTTCCGCGAGCAGGGCGAGGAGCTCGGCTTCGGCTCGGTCTTCTCCGGCCCGCTCGTCCGCTCGAGCTACCGCGCCGAGGAGCAACGACACGCCGCCGCCGGCCGCGGCGCCGTCGCGTACTGAACTCAGTCGTTCGGCTTCGCCATCGCGCGGAAGTCGAGCGCCTGGTCGAGGGTCGCCTCGTCGACTCCCGCCTCGCGAGCGACCTCGCGCAAGGACCGCCCCGACCGTGACGCCTCCTTGACGATCTCGCTCGCGCGGTCATAGCCGATGTGCGGGTTGAGCGCGGTCGCAGCGGAGAGCGTCAGCTCCGCGTAGCGCTCGCACTGCTCGCGGTTGGCCTCGATCCCGCGCACACACTTGTCGGCGAGCAGCCGCGAAGCCGACGCCAGCAGCCGGATCGAGTCGAGCAGGTTCCGCGCCATCAGCGGGATGAAGACGTTGAGCTCGAAGTGGCCCTGCATCCCTCCGATCGCGATCGCGGCGTCATTGCCGATCACCTGGGCGGTGACCTGAGTGACGACCTCCGGGATGACGGGGTTGACCTTGCCCGGCATGATCGAGGAGCCCTTCTGGAGCTCCGGCAGGAAGATCTCCGAGAGCCCGGCGCGGGGGCCCGAGCCCATGAAGCGCAGGTCGTTGGCGATCTTCGTCAGCGAGACCGCAACCGTCTTCAGGGCGCCCGAGGCCTCGACGAGCCCGTCGCGGGCGGCCTGCGACTCGAACGGATCGGCAGGCGGACTGATCGGAAGCCCGGTCTCGGCCGCCAGCTTCTCGCGCACGCGGGCGGCAAACTCCGGATGGGTGTTGAGCCCGGTGCCGACGGCCGTCCCGCCGAGCGGGATCTTCCCGAGGCGTTCGAGCGTCCCGCGCACCCGATCTACACCCTCACGCACCTGGGTCGCGTAGCCGCCGAACTCCTGGCCGAGCGTGACCGGCACCGCGTCCATCCAGTGCGTCCGCCCCGACTTGACGACGTCGTCGAACTCGCCCGCCTTCGTCTGCAGCGCCTCGGCAAGACGCTCGAGCGCGGGAATGAGACCGCCGACGATCTCACCGAGCGCCGCCAGGTGTACGGCCGAAGGGAAGACGTCGTTCGACGACTGCCCCATGTTGACGTCGTCGTTCGGGTGGACGTCGTCTCCGGCCAGATTGGCGATCACCTCGTTCGCGTTCATGTTCGACGAGGTCCCGGAGCCGGTCTGGAAGACGTCGATCGGGAACTGGTCGTCGAGCTCCCCGGCCGCGATCCGATCGCCGGCCGCCGCGATCCGCTCCGCCTTGCCGGCGTCGAGTAGCCCGAGCTCGGCGTTCACGCGCGCCGAGGCCGCCTTGATCCTGCCGAGCCAGCGTGCGACCGACGCCGGAATCGGCTCGCCCGACACCGGGAAGTTGTCGATCGCCTTCGCGGTCTCGCCACCCCAGAGCTCTACCACGCCATGAGTCTATGTCCCACCCTGGGCGCGACCGAGCAGCTCCTCCCAGTCGACGACCTTGATGCGCGGGCGCCCGCGCGGCGCTCCGAGCCCTTGCTCATGGGTGTCGATCGCCTCCCAGCCCGCGTAGTCGACGAACGGCAGGCCGCGCTCCTCGAGCAGCGCTTCCAGGTCATCTGCACCCGGAGAGAGCAGACCGGCGTCGAAGTCCTCGAGCAGCCGCGCGACCGTCTCGGAGGCATCCTTCTTGTTCGTCCCGATCACCCCGCTCGGCCCGCGCTTGATCCAGCCGGCGCAGTACAGGCCCCGGATCGGCTCACCGGCCTCGTCGAGGACGCGGCCCTCCGCGTTCGGGATCACGCCCCGCCCCTCGTCGAAGGGAACGCCGGGCAGCGCGACCCCGCGGTAGCCGACACTGCGCAGGACGATCCCGGCCGGAATCGTTTCTCGCTCGTCGCCCGCGACGGCCCGGATCTCGCCGCGCTCGTCGGCGACGAGCAGGTTGCGGACGACCTCGACCGCCTCGACCCTCCCGTCGCCGAGGATGGCGACCGGCGAGACGAGGAAGCGCAGCACGAGACGTCGGGGCTTGCCCTCGGGCTCGCGCGCCGCGTAGTCGCGAAGCAGGTCGACGTTCCGGCGGGCCGTCGAGCGGGCATCCGCGAGCGCCGCCTCGCTGGCCGGGTCGAGCACGAGGTCGGCGGGATCGACGACGACGTCCGCGCCGGCAAGCTCGCCGAGCTCCTTCAGCTCGGGGTTCGTGAATGCCGCCTGCGCCGGGCCACGGCGCCCGAGCATCAGGATCTCGCGCAGCCCCGACCCGACGATCGCCTCGATCGCGGCATCCGTGGTGTCTGTCGGCGCGAGCTCCTCGGCGGTCAGCGAAAGCATCCGCGCGACGTCGACCGCGACATTGCCGTTCCCGACCACGACCGCCCGCTCGCCCGAGAGGTCGAAGCGGAGGTCCTGGAAGTCGGGATGGCCGTTGTACCAGGCGACGAACGCAGTCGCGGGCCACGAGCCCGGTAGGTCCTCGCCCGGAATCCCGAGCCGGCGGTCGGTCTGCGCGCCGACGGTGTAGACAACAGCCTCGTAGAGCTCCGCCAGCTCCGCGGGGCTGATCGTCTTGCCGACGTCGACGTTGCCGAAGAACCGGAATCCCGGCTCCCTCGCGATCTTCTCGAACACACGCGAGACGGCCTTGATCTCGGGGTGGTCGGGCGCAACGCCGAAGCGGACGAGCCCCCACGGCGTCGGCAGCCGCTCGATCAGGTCGACCTGCGCGCCCCGCGCCAGGAGAGGCCCGGCCGCATAGAAGCCGGCCGGGCCGGAGCCGACCACGGCGACACGAAGCCGCTGGTCAGTCAAGCAGCCGGTCGGTCAAGCTGCCGGCCGGTCAAGCGTCAGTGGCTGCAGCCGGCGGAATGCTCGTGGCCGTCGACTTCTTCGGCGACGTGGAAGCTGTGGCCACAGCCGCAGGAGCCCGAGGCGTTCGGGTTGTCCACCTTGAACCCCGACTCCTTCAGCGACTCCACGAAGTCGACGGTCGCGCCCTTCAGGTACTGGGCGCTCGCCGGGTCGACGACGACCTTCACACCGTAGAACTCGTACTCGGCATCCTCGCCCGTGGCGCCGCGGTCGAACCCGAGCGCATACTCGAAGCCTCCGCAGCCGCCACCCTGGATCGCGACGCGGAGCACCTCGGCCTCGCCGGCCGGCTCCTGCGCCATCAGGTCGCGCACCTTCTCGGCGGCGCGCTCGGTAAGCGTGATCTCTGTCGTTTCGATCGTCGCCATGACTGCATTCTACCCAGGACCCCGGTACCGGCGGCCCTTCACGAGCCCTTTGGTAGCTTCCGAAGAGCCGATCTGCGCCGAGGAGATTGCTTGTTCAACGACTGGCTACCGTTCGCGATCTACGGGTTCTTCGCACTCGTGATCCCCTCGACGATGATCCTCGCGAGCTTCCTGTTCGCGACTCGGCCGAAGCGGACGGTGCGCGCCCGGACCGTTCCGTTCGAGTCCGGGGTCTCGACGGGATCCCCGCCGAAGCAGCGCTTTACCGTCAGCTTCTACCTCACCGCGATGCTCTTCATCCTCTTCGACATCGAGATCGTCTTCCTTTACCCACTTGCAGTCATCCTGCACGAGCTCGCGTGGTTCGGCTTCGTCGAGTTCCTCGTCTTCCTGGCGATCCTGCTCCTGGCCTACGTCTACATCTGGCGTAAGGGAGCGCTCGATTGGCGATAGAGAGCGACAAGCGACTCAGAGATCACGGGCTCCATTCCGAGAGGCTCCTGTGGCCGACGAAGGGGCCCGGAAAGTTCGAGACGGAGGTCGACGAGCTCGAGAAGAAGGTCGGGCTGACCACGCTCTCGAAGGCGGTCGCCTGGGCGCAGACGAAGTCGATGTGGCCGGACACCTTTGGCCTCGCCTGTTGCGCGATCGAGATGATGTCGATCGTCTCCGCCCGCTACGACATCGCCCGCTTCGGGATGGAGGCGTTCCGCTCCTCGCCGCGCCAGGCCGACCTGTTGATCGTGTCGGGACGCGTCTCGCACAAGATGGCGAAGCCGCTCCGACAGATCTACGACCAGATGCTCGAGCCGAAGTGGGTGATCGCGATGGGCGCCTGCGCGAGCTCGGGCGGCATGTTCAACAATTACGCGATCCTCCAGTCGGTCGACAAGATCGTCCAGGTCGACATCTACGTCCCCGGCTGCCCGCCGCGGCCGGAGCAGCTGATGGAGGGCATCATCCGGCTGCACGAGGCCGTGCAGGCCGGCGTGCCACCCGCATACGACCTCCGGAGCCTGGCCCCATGAGCTGGGCGGGAGTCCCGGGCGTGACCGCCGTCGAGGAGGCACACGGCGAGACGACCCTGGTCGTCGAGCCCGGCTCTCTGGTCGAGGCGTGCACCCATCTCCGCGACGCAGAGGGCTTCAACTTCCTGTCCGACATCGCGACCGCCGACTACCTCGGCTGGGGCGGCAAAGGCGTCTCCGGCTACATCGGGACGGCGTCGGGCCGTGACCTGAACCTGCCGATGACCCAGGGCCTGCAGCTGACGGCGAAGCCGAAAGCCAGACGCTTCTCGGTCAGCTACCACCTGCTCTCGGTGTCCGAAACCCCGAGGCGGCTGCGGGTGCAGACCTGGGTCGACGACGGAGAGCCGGTGCCGACCGTGATCGAGGTCTGGCCGACCGCCGACTGGCACGAGCGCGAGGCGTGGGACATGATGGGCATCCCGGTCGAAGGCCATCCGAACCTGAAGCGAATCCTCACCGATGACGACTGGGAGGGCCATCCGCTCCGCAAGGACTACCCGATCGGCGGCGAGCCGGTCCGGTTCTCGGAGGCCGAGTAATGACCGTCGCACCGGAGCGCACGCGTGCGACGATCTACGAGGGCACGCGGATTCCGCGTCCGATCCCGACGGTGCTGCAGGTATCGGACGAGATCGCGGCGACCGGCGACGTGCTGCCGATCAACTTCGGACCGAACCACCCCTCGACGCACGGAGTGCTGCGGCTGATCGTCGACCTGTACGGCGAGGACGTGGTCGGGCTCGAGGCCGTGATCGGCTACCTGCACACCGGCTTCGAGAAGAACATGGAGCAGAAGAGCTGGTGGAAGGCGATCACCTATCCCGAGCGGATCGACTACCTGTCCTTCCAGGCCAACGAGCTCGTCTTCGTGCTGGCAATCGAGAAGCTGCTCGCCCTCGAGACACCGCCCAAGGCGAACTGGATGCGCACCTGTCTGTGCGAGCTGAACCGGATCCACTCCCACCTCGTCTGGCTCGGGACGGCGGCGCTCGAGCTGGGCGCGATCTCGATGTTCTGGTACTGCTTCCGCGAGCGCGAGCAGATCCTCGACCTCTTCGAGATGGTCTGCGGAACGCGCATGCACACACGGTATTTCCAGGCCGGCGGCCTCGCCGAGGACATCCCGCGCGGCTTCTTCCCCGAGGCGCGCCGCTTCGCGACCTGGATGCCCAAGGCTGTCGACGAGTACGAGGGCCTCGTCGACAAGAACAAGATCTGGCTCGAGCGGACGGTCGGGCTGGGGCTGCTCTCTGCCGAGGACGCGATCGCGCTCGGCCAGTCGGGCCCGGTGCTGCGCGGCTCGGGCGTCGACTGGGACCTGCGCAGGGTCGAGCCCTACCTCGCCTACGGGGACTGTGACTTCCGCGTCCCGGTGCATCACGAGGGCGACGTCTACGCCCGCTACCGCGTGCACATGGAGGAGATGCGGGAGTCGGTCAAGATCGTCTCGCAGTGCCTCGACCGGCTCGAGGGCATGGAGGGCGAGCCGTGGATCGCCGACGACCGCAAGGTCGTGCTACCGCCACGCGAGGAGCTGCACACCTCGATGGAGTCGCTGATCCACCACTTCAAGATCGTCACCGAGGGCTACTGCGTCCCCGAAGGGGAGGTGTACGTGACCGTCGAGTCGCCGCGCGGAGAGCTCGGCTGCTATGTCGTCTCCGACGGCGGGCCCCGCCCGTGGCGGGTGAAGTTCCGCGCCCCCTCGTTCGTCGCGCTCGAAGCGACCGCGACCTGCATGAGCGACGCGCTCGTGGCCGACATGATCGCCATCGTCGGCTCCCTCGACACCGTCATGGGCGAGGTCGACCGCTAGTGCTCACGCCCCTGACCGCCCCCCGCTCCGGAACATGAGTCTCCTCACTCAGATCCAGGCTGTCCGTGAACGTTTCCCCGAGGGGTCACGCTCGGCGACCATCCCGGCGCTCAGGCTCGCGCAGGAGCAGTACGGCTGGCTGCCGCCGGAGGCGATCCGGGAGGTCGCCGACGCACTCGACCTCACGCCCGCCTACTGCTACGCGGTCGCCTCGTTCTACGACATGTTCCATCTCGAGCCCGTGGGCGTGCATCTGGTGGAGGTGTGCACCAATCTCTCGTGCGCCCTCGTCGGGGCTCAGCGGGTGGTCGAGGCGTTCGAGGAGGAGCTCGGCGTGCGGGCGGGTGAGACGACCGGGGACGGAAGGGTCACCTTCCGGACGGTCGAGTGTCTCGGCGGCTGCGGGTATGCGACGGTGGTCGCGATCGACAGCCGCTACCGCCACGGCGTGAGACCCGACGAAGTGCCGGAGATCGTGAGGGGGATCGATGGGCGCTCGTAGCATGCTCCTCGCCGGCGCTGACGAGCGCGACCTGACGAAGCTCTCCGAGTACGAGGCGATCGGCGGTTATGCCGGCGTGCCGAAGGCCCGGAAGCTGAAGCCCGACGCGCTGATCGAGATGCTGCTGGCCGCCAACCTGCGCGGCCGCGGCGGCGCCGGCTTCCCGATGGGCAGGAAGGCGTCGCTGATCGACCGCGGCAGCTCGAAGCCGAAGTACCTGGTCGTCAACGCCGACGAATCCGAGCCGGGGGCCTTCAAGGACCGCGAGGTGATGGCACGCGTGCCGCATCGGCTGATCGAGGGCTGCCTGATCGCGGCGCACGCGATCGAGTGCCGCGACGTGTTCATCTACATCCGCGGGGAGTATCTGGCCGAGTACGAGATCCTCGAGCGCGCCGTCGGCGAGGCGCGCGACGCGGGGCTTCTCGGCGACGTCGAGATCACGGTGTACCGCGGCGCCGGCGCCTACATCTGCGGCGAGGAGACGGCGCTCCTCGACTCGCTGGAGGGCAGGCGCGGCCAGCCGCGGCCGAGACCGCCGTTCCCACCGGTGCAGGGCCTGTTCAACGCTCCGACCCAGATCAACAACGTCTGCACGGTTGCGACGGTGCCGTCGATCGTCGAGCTCGGACCGGAGCGCTTCGCGGAGATCGGCGTGGAGAGCTCGCCGGGAACCGCGATCTTCTCCGTCTCCGGAAACGTGGCACGGCCCGGCAACTACGAGCTCGAGCTCGGCACGCCGATGCGGGAGCTGATCTACGACTGGGCCGGCGGCATCGCAGACGGGCGGGAGCTGAAGGCGGTGATCCCCGGTGGCTCCTCGGTGCCGGCGCTGTCGCCCGACCAGATCGACGTCCCGCTCGACTACGACTCACTGGGCGCGCTCGGCACGTTCTTCGGCGCCGCCTCGCTGATCGTGGTCGACGACCGCTGCTGCATGGTGCAGCTGGCCGTCCGCTCGACGAAGTTCTACATGCACGAGTCGTGCGGCAAGTGCACGCCGTGCCGCGAGGGCACGCGGTGGATGGTCCAGATCCTCGAGAAGCTCGAGGCCGGCCATGGGAGCCACGAGGACATCGAGCTGCTGCAGTCGGTCGGCTCCCGCATCCTCGGCAAGTCGCTGTGCGCGCTCGGCGACTTCGCCGTCTATCCCGTCGCGAGCTACATCGCCAAGTGGGGCGAGGAGTTCGCCCGTCACGTCGAGCTCGGCCGCTGCCCCTTCGACGGTGAGTCGAGCATCGAGGGCATCGTCGCGCCGAGCGACAGTCATTCGCTGCGCGAATGGCCAGTGGAGGCACATGGCTGACGACATGGAAATGGTGTCCCTGACGGTCGACGGGCGCCAGGTGACGGTCCCGAAGGGGACCGGGCTCGTCGAGGCGGCGCTCGCGGCCGGGATCGAGATCCCCGTCTTCTGCTACGAGCCGCGGCTCGGCCCGCCCGTCGGCGCCTGCCGGATGTGCCTGTGCGAGGTGGCGCCAGGGCCGCCGAAGCCGCAAGCCGCCTGCACGCTCACAGCGGCCGACGGGATGGAGGTCAAGACCGCGCTCACCTCCGAGATGGCCGCCGAGGCGCAGAACGCGACGCTCGAGTTCATCCTCGTCAACCACCCACTCGACTGTCCGGTCTGCGACAAGGGCGGCGAGTGCCCGCTGCAGGACCTGACGTTCCGCTACGGCCCCGGCAACACGCGGATGACGTTCCCGAAGCGGACGTTCGAGAAGCCGATTCCGATCTCGCCGACCATCGCCCTCGATCGCGAGCGCTGCATCCTCTGCTACCGCTGCACCCGCTTCTCGGAAGGGGTCGCCGAGGACGGCCAGCTGGTCGCCGTCGAGCGCGGCGCCGCGTCGATGATCGCCACCTTCGAGGACGAGCCATACCGCGCCCCGTTCTCGGGCAACGTGATCGAGCTCTGTCCGGTGGGCGCGCTGACCTCGACGCAGTACCGGTTCGAGGCGAGGCCGTGGGAGATCCAGAACGTGCCGACCGTCTGCGGCCTCTGCCCGGTCGGCTGCAACATCAGCGTCACCACCCGCGAAGGGAAGGTGAAGCGGATCCTCTCCCGCAATCACCCGGAGGTCGACGAGGGCTGGCTCTGCGACAAGGGCCGCTTCGCGTTCTCGCACCTTCGGGCCGGCGACCGGATCCAGGATCCTCTGCGCAAGGCGCGTTCCGGGTTCGAGCCGCTCGACTGGAACGAGGCGATCGACGAGGCCGAGAAGCTGCTGCTCGCGGCCGGTCCGGCCATCGTCACCGCGCTGTCGGGATCGGAGACCGTGGAGCAGGCCTACGGGCTCGCGAAGCTCCTCCGCGTCGGACTCGGCGCGCACGAGGCGGTGCTCCAGGAGGAGGTCCCCGACGAGCTCGACTCCTACCGCGCGCCGCTCTCGGCGATCCGCGACGCGAGCACTGTTGTCGTTCTCTGCGACGAGCCGGTGGTAGAGCGGGCGCCCGTGGTCGATCTCTGGATCAAGGCGGCGCGCCGGAACGGTGCCTGGATCCTGACGGAGCTCCCCGACGAGCCGGTGGATGGCGCCGTACTGATCTGCGACGACCCGCAGGCGATCGCCTGGCTCGCGCACGACCTCGGCGCGGCTGCGGCTTTCTACCTGCCGCGCACGCCCAACGGCCGAGGGGTCGCCGACGCCTGGAGCGCCGCAGCCGACGGCGAGCCCCGCGACGTCGAGCCGAAGCTCGTCCTGATCTCCGGTGACGAAGCGGCTCTCGACCCGAGCGTTCGCGCGCTAGCAGAGCGTGCGAACGCGGTGATCGGCATCGGCATGTTCGAGGAGTCGTTCCGCGGCCTCGCCGATCTCGTCCTGCCCGGCACGAGCTACCTCGAGCGCGACGGCACGACGGTCAACCTGGAGGGCAGGCTCCAGCGGCAGCGGCGCGCGGTGATCGCGCCGTGCCCCGACGAGCTCGCCTGGATCGCCAAGCTGGCCGGGCGGTTCGAGGTCGATCTTTCCCCGCATGCCGCGGTCGTCTTCGCGGAGGTCTCCGCGACGTGCTACGGCGGCATCTCCTTCGGCGAGGTCGAAGAGCATGCGCTCCTCCCACCCGCGGCCCGGCAGGCGCCCGAGGTTGCGCGACCTCCTGTCAGGCCGGTCCGGCGCGGCAAGGGGCTGCGGCTCCTAACCTACAGGCCGCTCTTCTCGGGTCCGGCCGTCGAGCGGACGCCCGAGCTCGAGTTCCAACGCCGCGCGGGTGAGGTCGAGCTGGCTCGTGCCGACGCGCGAGCCAAGAAGGTCTCGGACGGCGACATGGTGACCGTCTCCTCGAACGGAACGTCCGTCATGCTCCGAGTCCGGGTCTCCGGCGACCTGCCGAAGGGAGCGGTCCGCATCGCGCGCGACGACGCCGCCGGGCTGCACGACCTGGTGGAGGTGAGCACATGACGAACGAGCCCTGGTGGATCGCCGTGATCGCGGTGCTGATCATCATCAATCTCGTGATGGCGGCTTTCGCCTACACGACATGGCTCGAGCGCAAGATGCTCGGGCGGATGCAGCTTCGCTACGGCCCCAACCGGGCCGGCCCGTTCGGGCTCCTGCAGCCGATCGCGGACCTGATCAAGCTTGTCCGCAAGGAGGCGTTCTACCCGGCGTCGGCGCACGAGCTGCCTTACATCGTCGCGCCGATCCTGTCGTGCTTCACGGCGTTGCTCGCATTCGCCGTCATCCCGTGGGGTCCCGGCTGGACGGTCGACGGCTACCACGTCCAGGGCTCGGTCGCCGAGCTCCCCATCGGCCTGATCGTCATCTTCGCACTCGGGTCGATCGGGATCTACGGGTTCATCGTCGGCGGGTGGGCCTCGGACTCGAAGTACGCGATGCTCGGGTCGATGCGCACCTGCGCGCAGCTCGTCTCCTACGAGGTGGCGCTTGCGCTCAGCGTCCTCGGCGTCGTGCTGATGGGGCGCTCGCTGAACCTGGTCGACATCGTCAACCGCCAGGGGCAGACGCTGTGGTTCTTCATCCCGCAGTTCGTCGGCCTGTGCGTCTTCCTGCTCGCCGGCATCGCCGAGACCTCGAGGCCGCCGTTCGACCTGCCGGAAGCGGATACCGAGCTCGTCGCCGGCTACCACACCGAGTACTCGGGCATGCGCTGGGGCCTGTTCCAGACCGCCGAGTACATCAACATGATCGTCCTCTCGGCGCTCTGCGTGACGCTCTTCTTCGGCGGCTGGCAGTTCCCGTGGGTCAACTCGCTCGACCGTTTCGGACCGATCTGGTTCCTGCTCAAGCTCGGAGCGCTGGTGACGGCGTTCATCTGGCTGCGCGCCTCCCAGCCGCGCCTCCGCTACGACCAGCTGATGCGCTTCGGCTGGAAGGTGCTGCTGCCGGTCGCGACGGTCAACGCGCTCGTTACCGCCCTCGTCGTCGTCTGGCACAACTCATGACGAGCCAGGGCCTCCAAGCAAGTGCTGCAAGTCACCAGCGTTGCCAGCCTGCAACTTGCAACACAAGCGTTTCCTCGGGTGGTCATTCGTGAGCGCCGTACCCAACACGTTCAAGGGCTTCGGGGTGACGCTGAAGCAGGTGTTCCGGAAGCCGATCACGCAGCAGTACCCGGAGTACCTGCGCCCGGTCTACCCGCGCTTCCGGGGCCGCCACCGGCTCTGGCGCCACGAGAACGGCCTCGAGAAGTGCGTGGGCTGCTCGCTCTGCGCCGCCGCCTGCCCGGCCGATTGCATCCGGGTGGTGGCGGCCGAGAACACCGCCGACAACCGGGTCTCGGCCGGCGAGCGCTACGCACGCATCTACGAGATCAACATGAGCCGCTGCATCTTCTGCGGCTACTGCGAGCTCGCCTGCCCGTTCGACGCGATCACCCTCGGCAACGACTACGAGATCTCCGAGTACAACCGCGACGACCTCATCTACACGAAGGACATGCTCCTCGCCGAGCCGATCAAGCAGGTGCCGGTCGCCGACGCCGACCTCTACGACACGCCGATCCCCTACTACAAGGCGCATTCGTAGACGAATGCGCCTTGGAACGTCACGTGGCTAACTTCATCGTCTGGGTTGTGTGGATCGTTGCGGCGTTCGCGTGCGTCGCAAGTGCGTTGGCGGTAGTGACGTTCCGGAACCCGTTCTTCTCGGCGCTCGCCCTGATCGGGAACCTTGCCTCGCTCGCGGTGCTGTACCTGCTGCTCGGAGGTGAGTTCGTCGCTGCAGGCCAGGTGCTCGTCTACGGCGGCGCGGTGATGGTGATGTTCCTGTTCGTCATCGCCTATCTCGGCGACAAGACCGGCGAGGCGCCGTGGGCGGGCGGCCCCTCGTGGCAGCTCGTCGCAACCGTGCTCGCCGCCGGCGCGATCCTCGTCGAGGTGATCGTCGCGATCGGCCTGGAGACGGGCGGGCCGCTCTCCCACTCGGCGCCGATCTCGCGCTCGTTCGGCTCGCCGCAGTCGATCGGCAGGCTGTTCCTGACCGACCACCTGATCGCCTTCGAGGTCACCTCGATCGTCCTGCTCGTCGCGGCAGTCGGCGGAGTCGTGCTCGGCTCGCACGCTCGGGCGACCGAAGAAGAGACGGCACATGCACGGGCCTAGCGTCTCCTGGTACATCGTGCTCGCCGGGATGCTGTTCGCGACCGGCGCGATCGGCGTGCTCGTGCGCCGCAGCCCGCTGATCATCCTGCTCTCGGTCGAGATCATGCTCAACGGCGCGAACCTCGCCCTGATCGCGTTCGCCCGCCACTTCGGGCACGAGGACGGCCAGGTGTTCGCGATCACCGTGATGGCAGTAGCGGCCTCCGAGGTCGTGGTCGGGCTCGGGCTGATCGTCGCCATGGGCCGCCGCCACGTGGAGCTCGACGTCGACAAGCTGAGGACGTTGCGCGGATGAATGCCGCCGCGTGGATCTGCCTCGCCACACCGCTCGGAGCCACGCTCGCGATCGCGATCGCCGGCAACAGGCTGTCGCGCCGCGCGGCGGGCTACCTCTCGACCGCGAGCACGATGGTCTCGTTCGGCGCGGCGATTGCGGCCCTGGTGATCATGCTGGGCGAGTCGCCTGACGCCCGCGCGCACACGACCACGTCCTGGACGTGGCTCTCGGCCGGCAAGTACAGCTTCGGCCTGACGCTGCTGACCGACCAGCTAAGCGTGATGATGATGCTGATCGTCGCCGGGGTCGGCTCGCTGATCGTCGCCTACTCGGTCGGCTACATGGAAGGCGAGGACGAGGAGCGCCGCTACTTCGCCTACATGTCGTTGTTCGTCTTCTCGATGCTCCTGCTCGTCCAGTCGGGAAACCTGCTGCTGCTGCTTGCCGGGTGGGGCATGGTCGGACTCTCGAGCTACCTGCTGATCGGCTTCCACCAGGAACGGCCGTCGGCGATCGCCGCGGCCAAGAAGGCGTTTGTGATGAACGCTTTCGGGGATGCGACGATGGCGCTGTCGCTCTTCCTGCTGATCGAGCACACCGGGCAGCTCGACTTCGCGGGAGTGTTCTCGAGCGCCCCGCACGGCGGTACGGTCGCGAACCTGATCGCGCTCGGCCTGCTCGGCGGCGCAGTCGCCAAGTCGGCGCAGATCCCGCTCCACACCTGGCTTCCCGACGCAATGGAGGGCCCGACCCCGGTCAGCGCCCTCATCCACGCCGCAACGATGGTGACCGCCGGCGTCTACCTGATCGTCCGCACCAACCCGCTGTTCGAGGACGCGCCGAAGGTCCAGGACCTCGCGGCCGGGCTCGGCGCAGCGACCCTGCTGATGGCCGGCCTGATCGCACTCGTCCAGGTCGACATCAAGCGCGTGATCGCCTACTCGACGATGTCGCAGATCGGCTACATGTTCGTCGGAGCAGGGGTCGGCGCCTATTCGGCGGCGATGTTCCACCTGATGACGCACGCCTTCTTCAAGGCGCTGCTCTTCCTGGCGGCCGGGATCGTCATCCACGCCCTCACCGGAGAGCAGGACATCCGCCGGATGGGCGGACTCGGGAAGGCGCTGCCGTTCACGCGCACCGCCTTCCTGATCGGGTCGCTCGCCCTCGTCGGCATCCCGCCGTTCTCGGGCTTCTTCTCCAAGGACGCGATCATCGCCGCGACGCTCACCAAGGGCACCTTCGGCTATTGCCTGTTCGCGCTCTGCCTCGCGGGCTCGTTCCTGACCGGCCTCTACACGTTCAGGCTCTTCTTCGTCGTCTTCGGCGGGGAGAAGTCGAGCTTCGCCCAGGAGCACCTGCACGTGCCGGCGAGCGGCAGCGAGGGCCCGGTTTCGATGATCTGGACGGTCGCGGTGCTAGCGGTGTTGTCGGCGATCGGCGGACTCCTGCAATGGACGCAGATCTGGCACCCGCTCGAGACCTGGCTCGACCCGGTTGCGTTCCCCACCGCCCTTCCGAGCAACACGCAGGAGTGGGTCGCCTCGGCGAGCGCCGTCGTGCTCGGCCTGGCCGGCATCTGGGTCGCCCACCTGGCCTATTCCGCGAAGACGCTCAAGGTGCCGCGGCCGGTGAAGCTCCTCGAGAAGAAGTTCTACTGGGACGAGTTCTACGACGCGATCTTCTACAAGCCGGCCGACCTCGTCTCGCGCGGCCTCGGCCGCTACTTCGAGCAGCCCGTGATCGGCGGCTCGATCGGCGAGGTGAAGCTCGGGTTCCGGATCGGCGCCGGTGAGCTCGCCCGGGCGCAGAACGGCCTCGTCCGCGCCTACGCGCTCGCTCTGGCGAGCGGCGTCGCCGTACTAGCCGTCGTCTTCCTGGCCACGCGATGAACGATTGGCTGACGACGATCCTGATCTTCCTGCCCATGGTCGGCGCGCTCCTGGTCTGGCTGCTGCCGCTCCCGCGGCACATGGTCGGCTCGCTCGCGACGCTGATCGCGCTGGTGGAGGTCGGGCTCTGGATCGCCGCGATCGAGCGATTCGACTTCTCCAGCGGATCGCTGCAGCTCTCGCAGCAGACGAGCTGGTTCAGCGAGATCAACTCCAGCTACCACGTGGGCCTCTTCGCGTTCTCGCTCTGGCTCGTCGGGCTCACCGTCGTCTGCGGCGCCGCCGCCTGCATCTACGCGTGGTGGGTCGGCCGCGAGCGGCCGCGAGCCTATTTCGGCCTGCTCCTGTTCCTGACGGGCTCGGTCGTCGGCGTGTTCGCCGCGCAGGACCTGCTGCTCTTCTACGCGTTCTTCGAGGCGATGCTGATCCCGCTCTACGTACTGATCGGCGTCTGGGGCGGCGCCGGACGTCTCCGCGCCACGATCACCTTCGTCGTCTACACCGTCGCCGGCTCGCTCCTGATGCTCGCCGCGATCATCGTCTTCGGACTCCAGCAGAACACGTTCGACCTGACGCAGATGGGGACGAGCACGAACGACTGGCTCTTCCTCGGCTTCGCGATCGCCTTCGCGGTCAAGGCCCCGCTCTGGCCCTTCCACGGCTGGCTGCCCGACGCCTACCGCGAGTCGCCGGCCGAGGTATCCGGGCTGCTTTCGGGCGTGGTGTCGAAGGTTGCCGCGTACGGCTTCATCCGCATCGCGATCACGAAGTTCCCTGAGCCCGTGAAGGACTTCCGGGCCCTCATCCTGACCCTCGCGGCGATCGGCCTCGTCTACGGTTCGCTGCTCGCGTTCCGCTCCCCGGACATCCGCGGCGTCGTCGCGTACTCCTCGCTCGCTCAGATGGGCCTGATCACGTTCGGGATCTTCGCGGTCAACGACTTGGGCCTCGACGGCGCCGTGCTCCAGATCGTCAACCACGGGCTGCTCTCGATGACGATGTTCTTGCTCGCGGGGATGGTCGAGCGTCGCACCGCAACCGGCGAGCTTTCCCTGCTCGGAGGGATGGCGCGCGGGCGGCCGGCGCTCGCGACGATCCTGATGACGGTCGGCGTGATGGCGCTCGCGGTGCCGCTCTCCTCGAACTTCGCGGGGGAGTTCCTGATCCTCGCCGGGATCTTCCAGCAGGGCTGGGGCTGGGCGGTCGTCGGAGCCGTCGCGATCGTGCTCGCCGCCATGTACATGCTGCGTCTGATCTCCGCCGTGCTCCACCGCGACGTCGGCCCGGCGGTCAGCGACGCGGCCCTCGACCTGCGCACCGGCGAACTCGCCGTGGTCGTGCCGCTCGTCGCCGTCCTGCTCGTCCTCTCGGCCTGGCCCGATGCGATCAGCGGGCACTCCTTCGAGCAGGGAGCCGGCTCGACCACCTACACGACCCGGATGCCGGGCCCGTGATCTCGAAGCCGCACGTCGACTGGTTCGCGATCTCCCCCTCGCTCTCGATGCTGGGAGCGGCGGCGGCGCTGATGATGATCGCCGTCTTCTGGCCGAAGGCCTCCCGCCGCGCCGCGTCGGCAACCGTCTGCGGTGCCGGGTTCGTCGCGGCTTTCGTGTTCGCGATCCTGGTCGCCGACAAGACCCCGAACGGCGCAGCGATCATCGCCGACTCGATCTTCCGCGACCGCTGGGCCGCGACCGCGCAGATCATCGTCGCCGCCTGCGGGCTCGTCGCCGTCCTCGTCGCCTACTCGGAGCCGATGCGCGAGGAGAATATCGCCGAGTACTACGTCCTCCTCGCAGCCGCCGGCGCGGGGATGGCGTTCTTCGTCCAGGCGGCGAACCTGATGACGCTCTTCCTGGGGCTCGAGTGGTTCTCGATCGCCCTGTACGTGATGTGCGCGATCGACATCGACCTCGTCGGCTCGCTCGAGGCCGGGCTCAAGTACCTGGTGATCGGTGCGGTCGGGTCGGCGACGCTGCTCTTCGGCTCGGCGCTCGTCTACGGGGCGACGGGCGAGCTCAGCTTCGACAAGATCGCCGCCGCCGGCCATGCGAACGACTCGTTGCTCGTCGTCGGCCTCGCGATGATGCTCGCCGGATTCGCATTCAAGGCCTCGGCGGCTCCGTTCCATATGTGGACGCCCGATGCCTACCAGGGCGCCCCGACCCCGGTGACGGCGTTCATGGCCTCGGCGACCAAGGTCGCGGCGCTGGTCGTGATGCTCCGGGTGCTCCTGACCGCCTTCCCGCAGGAGGAGCACCTGTGGACCTGGGCGGTCGCGGCGATCGCGATCGCTTCGCTCGCGGTCGGGAACATCGCCGCGCTCGCGCAGAGGAACGTCAAGCGGCTGCTCGCCTACTCGTCGGTCTCGCATGCCGGGTTCATGCTCATCGCCGTCGCCACGGCGAATCCGACCGGCGCCCGGGCGCTGATGTACTACCTGATCCCGTACTGCGCGATGTCGCTCGGCGCTTTCGGCGTGATCGCGGCGCGGGAGCGGGAGCTCGGAACGCCGGTCACGCTCGAGAACCTGTCGGGCTTCGGCTGGGAGCGGCCCGCACTAGGCGTCTCGATGTGGGTGTTCATGCTCGGATTCCTCGGCTTTCCGCTCACCGGCGGCTTCTGGGGGAAGATCTACGTGTTCTCCGCTGCCTACGACCGCGGCTGGTGGTGGTTGATCGTGATCGGCGTCGTGTTCACGATCGTCTCGGCGTCCTACTACCTCGCCGTCGTCCGCTCGATGTTCCTGCGCGAGAGCGCCGAGCTCCAGCTTGCGCCCGCCGGGGGCTCGCCGCCGCGCGAGTGGCTGCTCTCCAAGGGAGTGGCGCTCTGCGTCATCGTCACGGTCGGTTCGTTCTTCTTCGTCCAGCCTCTCGTCGATGTGGCAAGCTCGGCGGCGAACGCGTTGCCTTTCTGAGCGATCGCTGACTCGTTCGAGGGATCGCGGCTCGAGCGAGCCGAATCCGATAAAGCGCCTATGAGGGCTGCAGGCACCCTCGGCCTGATCGCCGTCTCGCTGGCGCTGGCCGCCCCGGCCGGTGCGATCAAGGCGAGGATCAACGCCTCCGACGAGGCACGCGCAAAGAGCTCCGTGCTCCGGATCTCGGACCTCCCGGGCAGCAGCCTCTGGAAGGGCGGGCAGACCGCGCCGAAGGCCCCGCCCGACAGCTGTAAAGGCTTCAGCCCGAAGGACTCCGACCTCGTGGTCACGGGTGAGGCGGAGAGCACCTTCACGATGCCCGGAGCGATGGTGCAGAGCGACGTCAGCCTGCTGGCGAATCCGCGCATGGCGAACCTCAACTGGACGCGGACGTTCGGTCCGGGCTTCGTCCGCTGCATCACCACGCTGCTCGAGGATGGGTTCACGCGCGACTCGGCGAGCGCGAGGGTCCTCTCTGCCGGCACGGTCCCGGTTCAGAGGCTCTCGACGCGCACCACCGAGTATCGGCTCCTGTACGAGGCAACGGTTCACGGGACGGGAATCCCCGGAGTGACCGACCTCGTCGCGCTTCAAGGGGGAAGGACGATCGTCACGCTGCTCGTAACCAGTGTGCTGCCGTCCACCTCGGCGGACGAGAGCGGCGTCGACGGCGTCGTCGACGACCTCGCCCAGGTACTCGCACAGCGCGCATTCGCGCAGACCGCGTAGGCAACTCGACTCCGCTAGGGCTTCGCGGGCGAGAGGCTGCCGAGCCGCCTCCAGCGCGGCGCCGTCGCCAGCACGCCCTTGAGGGCGAGCAGGGCGAGAATGCCGACGAGAGACGAGACCGCCAGGGCGGGAACACCGTGGGGGGCGCTCGAGCGCACCGCACAGGAGAGGACGAGCAGGCCGACGATCAGCCAGGAGCAGAGCGCCTGGAGCCCGGAGAAGCGCTCGCGTCCTTCCAGGTAGTCGCCGAAGCAGACGAGAGCCGCGACGGCAGCGAACGGCAGCGCGGCGAGGAGCGCGTTCCGAGCGAGATCGTGCGCGCCGGCCGCGTCGGCAATCGCTGCCGACACGACGAGCAGGCCCGGAAGGATGCGACGCCACACGCCCGATAGCTTCGCCCCACGGCCGGACGATCCTGCACGGCGTGTCTATGCTGCGAGCCCGACCGGTAACGAAAGGAGCGAAGAGGGATGGCGACACTCACCTGGCTCGGTCACGCGGCTTTCCTGCTCGAGAGCGACGAGGGCAAGCGCATCTACCTCGACCCCTTCCTGACCGGCAATCCGAAGACGCCGGAGGACCGCAGGCATCCGGAACACGTCGACGTGATCGCCCTCACGCACGGGCATGCCGACCATGTCGGCGACACCGTCGCGCTCTCCCAGGCCTTCCCGAAGGCCCAGATCGTCTGCATCGTCGAGCTCAAGGGTTGGCTGGGAACCCAGGGAGCTAACGTTGCCGACCAGCTTCCGGGGACGAACAAGGGCGGAACCCAGGAGATCGACGGGATCCACTTCACCCTGGTCAACGCCTTCCACTCCTCGAGCTCCGACACCGGCGAGTACCTCGGCGAAGCCGCCGGGATCGTGGTCAGGCTCGAGCGCGGCCGGGCGGTCTACTTCGCCGGCGACACCTGCGTCTTCGGGGACATGGAGCTGATCCGCAGGCTCTACGCACCCGACTACGCCGTGCTGCCGATCGGTGACCACTTCACCATGGGCCCTCGAGAGGCCGCCCTGGCGCTCGAGCTGCTCGGCAACCCCCCGTGCGTCCCCTGCCACTACGGCACCTTCCCCCTCCTCACCGGCACGCCGGAGCAGCTTCAGGCCGAGGCTCCCGGCGCCACCATCCACGCGCTCGAGCCAGGCGGAACGCTCGTCCTCTGAGTCGATGGGCGATCCTCTCGTCGCCACCTACTCGATCGCGGCGTGCGACCTCGACGCCGGGCAATGGGGTGTCGCGACCCAGTCGAAGTTCCTCGCCGTAGGCTCGGTCGTGCCCTGGGCGAAGCCCGGCGTGGGCGCGATCGCAACGCAGGCCTATGCGAACCCTCGCTACGGACCGGACGGGCTCGAGCTGCTCGCCGAGGGACTCACGGCCGAGGAGGCCGTCCGCCGCTTGACTTCGGCCGACGACGGCCGCGATCACCGTCAGCTCGGGGTCGTCGACTCGACCGGAGGCAGCGCCACCTACACCGGGAGCGAGTGCCTGGACTGGGCCGGTGGGGTGGCCGGACCATGCTTCGCCGCCCAGGGCAACATCCTCGTCTCGGCCGAGACCGTGGACGTGATCGCCACTAGCTTCGCGAGCTCGGCGGGCAAGCCGCTCGCCGAGCGGCTGCTCGGGTCTCTCGCGGCAGCCCAGGCCGCCGGAGGCGACCGTCGCGGACAGCAGTCGGCCGCGCTCCTCGTGGTGGAACGGGACGGAGGCTACGCTGGCCTCTCGGACTCCGTGTTCGACCTCAGGGTCGACGATCACGCAACGCCGGTCGCCGAGCTCGAGCGCCTCTACGCGATCCACCAGGCGTTGTTCGGCAAGACACCGGCCGAGGACTGGCTCACGGTTGACGACCGGCTGGCCGCCGAGCTCCGCGAGCGGCTCGCCCGACTCGGCTTCGAGGGCGAGCTCGGCTCAACGTTCGCCGACTGGGCGGGACGCGAGAACCTCGAGGAGCGGATCGACGGGATCGAGCGGATCGATCCCGTCGTGCTGGAGGAGTTGCGGAAGGCCCAATGAACGGATGGACGGCGACCCGGTTCGACGAGCTCGACTCGATCCCGCTCTTCGAGGGCCTCGTCTGGCATCCCGTCCGGCGGCGGCTCGGCATCCGCGCATTCGGAATCAACGCCTACACCGCGGAGAACAGCGGGCAGCTCGTAGTCGAGGAACATGACGAGACCGGCGGCGGCGCGGGCGGTCACGAGGAGCTGTACGTGGTCATCTCCGGCCGGGCGACCTTCACGCTCAACGGCGAGACGCTCGAGGCTCCCGCAGGCAGCCTCGTCTTCATCTCCGACCCGACCGTGCGCCGCAAGGCCGTCGCCGACGAGCAAGGGACGCTCGTGCTCGCGATCGGCGGTCAACCCGGACGCAGCTACGAGATCTCGCCCTGGGAGTGGTACTTCGCCGCGATGCCCGCATTCAGGGAGGAGCACTGGGACGAGGCGATCGCCCTGATGGAAGATGGGCTCGCCGAGCGCCCCGGGCATCCGTCGCTGCTCTACAACCTCGCGTGCGCCGAGTCGCGTGCGGGGCGACCGCTCGACGCGTTGACCCACCTCCAGGCCGCGATCGTGAGTGACCCCTTCTACGCCGACCGGGCCCGAGAGGACCCGGACTTCGACTCGATCCGGCGCGAGCCCGGCTTTCCGGTCTAGAGAGACGAAGAGGGGCGCGGATCGCTCCGCGCCCCTCCCTTTCCCGGCTTCCAGGCGGGAAGCCTCAGACGACCGCCGGTGTCGTCTTCTGAAGGGGCTTCGCCGGCTCGGCGACCTGCTCGGCCGCTTCCCTGCGCCGGTGCAGTGCCGCGAAGTCCAGGACGATGAACCCGATGCCGGCCAGGATCAGGGCGACCCCGACGACGATCGAGAACAGCGAGAGCTGGCTACCCAGGTAGGCCTGGTTCAGAGCGGTCGTCAGTGCAGTCTCCGTCACCCAGACGTTCCGGGCGCCGTTGGAGACCGGCTGCTTGGACGTCGGATCGATCTGGGCGTAGGCCTTGTTCGAGGTGGCTCCGTCAGGCGTCAGCTGCGCCTTGGGCGTCCCCGGCTTGGCGACGTACATGCCCATCTGCGCATAGGTGAAGCCGCCCGAGGCCTCGAGTGCATGGATCTGCATGTACTGGGCGAAGCAGCGTGCCCTCGTGCCGGTATCGATCGACTTGCCGGCGACCGAGCAGCTCGGGACCGGATAGGTGCCGGGCTTCAGACCGGACTGCGTCGCCTCGGTCTTGATCGCGGCCGGGGTCATGTCGGGCGTGCCCGTGATCTGCTGCCACTTCAGGTTGTCGTTGACGGTGTTGTTGCCGTGGACCGCAAGAACGACCGCAGCGATGCCGAAGACGACGAGCACTGCTCCTGCGATGAAGCCGCCGATTTCGAGAACCTTTCTCATGATGATCCCTCCTGGAAGCTCTTGGACTTGAACGACTACGTGGCCCACTGTGACGCCGGGAAGGAGCTCGAGCATCCGGGATTAACCGCAACGACCGTCCGGGAAGACGCCGAACTCCGGGTCAGCGGTCGCCCGGAAGGCGGGTGTCTCCGGCGAGCTCCCGGAAAGCCGGAACCGGGTCGCTCTCGGGCCTTGCAACGAGCAGCACTGCGCCGTGGCCCTCGTCGGGGACGAGCGCATCGACGAGGAGTTGGAGTCCCACCGCGAGCGCGAACGCCTTGTGCGCTTGCGGTCCGCCGAAGGGATGCAGCTCGCCCTCGGTCGCCCGGCCCTCGAGCACGTCTCCGTAGGTCAGATTGCCCATCGAGACGTCGGCGACGATCGGCCGTCCATCGGAGGAGGGGATCGCAAGCGAGAGCGGGTTGGTGCCCGTCAGCCTGGGGCCGCCGTCAGGGTGCCCGAGCCGCCGCGGCGAGGTGGCGGTGAGCGCGGCGACGAGACCTCCCACGGCAAGCCGCCGCGTCCAGTGACCGAGGGAACCCGTGGGGAAGGTGCGCCCCGCGACGACCACCCGAGCCGCGCCGGGAGGGCCGGCGAGCTGGGCCTCGACGATCGCGTTCAGGGTCAGATAGCCGAGCGCGCCGTTGCCGTCCCAGCGCTCGTATCCCGGCTCGGAGACGACCCGTTCGGGCCTGGCACCCGTGTCCAGCTCCGGCCAGCTCTCGAGCCATTCGACGCGCCGCAGGCCGTGGCCGCCGCGCCCGGTTCGCTCGGCCTCGAGGAAGTGATCGGCCAGCACCCCGGCATCCGCGTCCGCGAACCCGAGGGCCGCCAGCCGCTCGACCGTCGCTCTCCGCTCCTCGTCGGCGCTCAACCCTCGCAAGTGTTGCAAGTCACGAGACTTGTAACTTGCAATACGAGCGGCTCTCAGGAGACGAGAGGCAGCGTCCGCGTGAAGCCGGCGCCCCGAGCACGCTCGATCTCGCGCGCGATCGCCGCAATCGCACGGGCCGGCTCGGAGTCCGGATCCGAGACGACGAGCGGCGTTCCCTCATCGGCCGCAGCGCGGATCCGCGCGTCCAGCGGGACGCTGCCGAGCAGCTTCACGCCGAGCTCGGTCGCGAGGCGCTCACCGCCGCCTGCACCGAAGACCTCCGAGGTCATGTTCTCGACGACACCGAGGAGCTGCATGCCGGTGCTGCGGGCCATCTCCGCGGCCCGGCTCGCCACCTCCTGGGCCAGCACCTGCGGCGTCGTAACGATCATGGCCTCGGCCCGAGGAAGCATCTGCCCGAGCGAGATCGACACGTCGCCTGTCCCGGGGGGCATGTCGACGACGAGCAGGTCGAGCTCGCCCCAGTGGACGTCCTGGAGGAACTGCTCCAGCGCGCGGTGGAGCATCGGCCCTCGCCACATGAGCGGCTTGTTGTCGTCGACGAAGAAGCCGATCGACATCAGCTTCAGGTCATGCGCGACCGGAGGGATCATCAGCCTGTCGACCAGCACGGGCTTCTGGCTGATCCCGAGCATGTGCGGGATCGAGTGCCCGTAGATGTCCGCGTCGAGCACGCCGACACGGCGGCCCGTCGCGGCGAACGCGGCCGCGAGGTTCGCGGTCAGCGACGACTTGCCGACGCCGCCCTTGCCCGACGCCACGGCGATTACACGGGTGGTCGGGTCGAGCTGGATCGCCTTGTCGACGACCGGCCTTCCGCCGCGGAGCTTCGTGGTCAACGCGACACGTTCGTCCGGGCTCATCACGTCGAACTCGAGCCTCACGGCGGTGACGCCCTCGACCGCGCCGACCTCTCGGGAGACCTGGTCCTGGAACGAGTTGCGCAGCGGGCATCCCGCGACGGTGAGCGCGATCGTCACGGTCACCTCGCCGCCCGCGACCGCGATGTCGCGCACCATGTCGAGCTCGGTCACGGGCTTGCGAAGCTCCGGGTCGATCACCTTCCCGAGCGCGGCGAGAATCGCTTCGCGGCTTGGTTCCATGGCTATGAGCGTACAGCGGCCGCGATCCGCTCGGCCAGCTCCACGGTGCCCGCCGCGCAGATGCGCGAGCGGGCCTCGAGATCGAGGGGGATCGTCCCCAGCTCGGGACCGTCGACCGCGAGGATCGCGAAGCCGCGCTCACGAATCAGCAGCTGCGACGCGGCGAAGTCGACGGGCCTCGAGGGCTTCAGGCAGGCAACCGCATCGGTGCGACCTGCCGCGAGGTGGCAGAAGGTGATCGCCTGCGCCCCCATCACCCGCACCCGATCGGTCAACGGCGCGAGCTTCTCGAGCCGGTCGAGCACCAGTGCGGCTCTTGTCGCCTCGATCGAGAGGAACTCGACGAAATCCTTCGGCGCGCCCGTCAGCGGCTCGCCGTTGAGGAACGCGCCGCCGCCGCGGACCGCTGTCCACTCCTCGCCCGAGCCGAAGTCGTGGACGAAGCCGAAGACGACGTCGTCCATCGTGGGGCCTTCGGCAACGGCCACGCAGAGGGCGAAGTACGGGATCGCGCGCTCGGCGTTCTGGGACCCGTCGATCGGGTCGACGACCACGGTCAGCGGCCCGTCGCCGCGGATCCCGATCTCCTCCGAGACGATGCGGATGTCCGGCCGGTCGAAGTGGGCGAGAACGACCCGCTCGGCGGCCTCGTCGAGCGCAGCCGTGATGTCGCCCCCCTTCCCTTCGCCTACCGGCCGCTCTCGCTCCTCGCGGGTCGGCATCTCCCGGAGGACGGCCTCGACCTCGGCGGCCGCCGCCCGACACGGCTCCAGCCAGGGGTTCATGGGGCGTCTGCTCGGCCCATGAACGTGGAGGGGGTTTGGGGGAACCGGGAGGTTCCGCCAAACGAGACAGGAAGAAGGGGGCCCAGCCGGCCACGAACGCGCACGGCAAGACCGTTCAGGTTCGTCCGGCGAGTCGAGCTCAAATTGGGTGCAGGAGGAGGCCGGAGGTGAGCTTGGGATAGAAGAACGTGGTCTTCTGAGGCATCGCCTCGCCGCGCGCCGCATACTCGAAGACCTGGCCCACGCTCGGCGCGCGGACGAGGAAGGCGAGCTGGGCCAACTCGTCGTCGACGGCCTGCACCGCCTTCTCGGCACTGGGCGTGTACTCGACGCCCTCGAGCTCGTACCGCTCGATCTCGCGCGTGTCGAGGTCGTCGTCGGACTCGAGCCGGTAGAAGTGGCCCGTCTGGTACATGGCAAGCGAGGTCGTGTCCCAGATCGACGTCATGAAGCCGAACGGCTTCACGCCGACCTCCCGGACGACTCTGTGCGTGGGGAAGATCTCGACGCCGCGTGACCGCGAGGAGACGAGCACGGCGAAGGTGTGCGTCGCGGTCGGCTCCTCCTCCCGGAAGGCGACAGCGGTCTCGTAACGGTGGTGGCCGTCCGCGATCAGGAAGGGCACGTCGAGGTCGACCCCGTCGGACTCGAGTCGCCAGACGCGAGTGGCGACACCCCGATCGTCCACCTCCATCACCGGATCGCCGCCGCCGGCCTCGACCGGGACCTCGGCGTCGTAGAGCAGGAAGATCGGCTCCAGCTGGGTGCGGGTGGCACGGAGGATCGCCAGCCGCAACTCCTTGACGTCGGCGTGCGTCAGCTCGTGCGGCAGCACCTTCCCTGCGGAGTACGGCGTCGCCTCGATCGAGCCGGCGATCCCCTCACGCTTCCGCGCAACGCCGTCCGGGCCCGTGTACTCCTGCTCGATCCACCAGAGCGCCGGCTCCGGCTCCTCGCGCAGGACTCCCTTCTCCCGCCAGTCGGCCAGGTTCTCGGCCGCCAGCTCGGGCGAGACCGGGCGGGTGAGATGAACGATGTTGTACTCGCTCTGGTGCCAGAGCACGGAGTGGCTGTCCGCGTCGATCACGTCGTACGGCGGCGCCACGAGATCCTGAAGAGGGCCGGCCGCCTCCATGTCGTAGCGCAGCGCCCGAAACGGCGAGATCCTCGACATCGACTTGAGGCTACCGAAGCGACGAATAGACTCGGCCGCGTGATCTCCGATCTCGTCGCCGACCGCGTCGTCGAGGGTGTGTTCGCCGTCAAGGCGAAGCGGAGGCTGCGCACGAAGGGCGGCGCGCCGTACCTCGTGCTCGAGCTCGTCGACCCGAGCGGGCACATCGACGCCCGGGTCTGGAACGATGTCGAGCTCCTGGACGGGCGCTTCGCGGAAGGGGACGCCGTGCGCGTGCTCGGACGGGTCGAGCGGTTCCGCAACCGGCTGCAACTCGAGGTACGGACGCTCGAGGCGGCGGACGTCGATCCCGCGAGCCTGACGCCCGCGTTGCGCCGAGACGCCTCGGAGCTCCAGGGCTTCCTCGAGTTCCTCGTCGACGAGCTCTCGCACCCCGAGCTCGCCGCGACGGTGCGCACCGTGCTCTCCGAGTGCGATCTCGCCGCCTATCCGGCGACCCCCGACGACCACCACTCCTACGCCGGTGGCCTCCTCGAGCACACGGTCGGTGTCGCCACCCTCTGCCGCGAGACGGCGCAGCTCCATCCCCGCCTCCGCTCCGAGCTCCTGCTCGCGTCCGCGCTCGTCCACGACGTCGGCCGAACGCTCGAGCTGTCACGAGGACCGGCGTTCACCCCGACCGAGGAAGGTAGGCTCCTCGGCCACGTCCACCTCGGGTTGCGGCTGATCGAGGAGCGGGCCAGGGGACTGACGCCGGCAGAGAAGGCCGAGCTCCTCCACTGCGTCGCGACCCATCACGACGCCCGTGCTGCCCGGACGGCCGAGGCGTCGGTCCTGTACCACGCGAACCAGCTCGACGCGATCGCGGCAACTCGCCCCACCGAGTGAGCGGCCTCCTGCTCGCGCTCGGCGCGAGCCTCGGTCTCACCCTCACAGAGATGACTCCGCTCGTCACTCGACCGCGCTCGACCTCAGACGTTGAAACGGATATTGAGGACGTCGCCGTCGCGGACGACGTACGTCTTTCCCTCGAGGCGCTGATGACCGCGCCGGGCGACCTCGGCGTGTGACCCGGCCTCGACGAGCTCCTCCCAGTCGACGACCTCGCAGCGGATGAACCCGCGGGCGATGTCGGAATGGATCGCAGCGGCCGCGTCGAGCGCGGTCCGACCGCGTCGCAACGGCCAGGCCCGCGTCTCCTTCTCGCCGGCGGTGAAGAACGTGATCAGGTCGAGCCCGTCGCGAAGACGGCCCACCACCTCGTCGAGAGCCGAAACACCGCCCTCCCGGAACGCCGCCGCCTCCTCGTCGGAGAGGTCGGTCAGCTCGGCCTCGAGCCCGAGGTCGATCCCATCCGGGCCGTTCTCGACCGAGATCAAGGGCTTCGTCGTCAGCGGCTCGAGCCCGTCGGGCAACTCGCCCTCGACCTCCGAGAGCGGCGTGCCGGCATCGACCGCCGCAAGCACCTCGCGCAGCCGCTCGACCTCGGCCCGAAGCCTCGAATCGCCCGATTTGGCCTGCTTCTCGACTCGCTCGAGGCGACCCGCGACGTGGTCGCGGTCGGCGACCAGAAGCTCGAGCCGGAGGTTCTCGAGGTCTCGCGCAGGATCGGCGTCGGGCGAGAAGCCGTCGAGCACGACGAGCAGCGCGTCGACCTGGCGCAGGTTGCCGAGCAAGGCAGGCCCGGTGCCGGGAACATCCTGCACCCTGAGCGCGACCGGGGTGATCTTGCGCGCAGCGACGACCCTGGCCAGAGCACCGAGCCGCGGATCCGCCACCTCGGCCATCCCGACGTGCGTCTTCCCGTACTCCCCGCCGGCGGTGCGCGTCAACGCCTTGAAGAGCGTCGTCTTCCCCGCGCCCGGCAGGCCGACGATCCCCACTTCGAGCGCCATCGGCGCGGCAGGCGGGCCCTAGACGTCCGCGCCGAAGCCGACGCGGCTCTCCCGTGCGTGGCGCTTGATGAACGCGATCATGCGGACCACGACCGTGTAGCGGCCGTCCTCGGCCTCGAAGGTCGAGGCTTCCGGCTCGCCCTTCGCGAGCGCCGCCTCGAGCTCGTCGGCCGTTTTCGCGGCAACGTTGACGGTGAACGACTGCCCGCTGCGGAACGCGATCTCGATCCGGGCCCTCTCCTCAGCCACGCGACACCAGCTCGGCGAGCACGCCACCGGTGGCGTGCGGATGGACGAAGGCGATCTCGAGGCCCATTAGCCCGCGCCGCGGCCGCTCGTCGATCAGCTCGGCGCCCGAGGCCGAGAGCCGCTCCAGCTCGCTCTAGATATCGTCGACCTCGAAGGCAACGTGGTGCATCCCCGGCCCTCGCCGATCGAGGAACCGGCCGACAGGCGTCTCGGCCTCGCGCGACGAGAGAAGCTCGATCCTGCCGTCGCCGAGCCGCATGAGCGCCGTCTCGACCCCCTGGTCGTCGAGAGTCTCGCGCGACTCGAGCCGGGCACCGAACAGCTTCGTGTACGTCTCGACCGCCTCGTCGAGATCGGCCACGGCGACGCCGACATGATGGATCCCGGTCGGGGACACGGGCGCGATGCTACCGGTGAGGGTTGAGAATCGGATTCGGACGTGAGAGAGTGCCGGTGATGCGTGGGGCTTCCGCGTGCTGGCTCGCGGTGGTGGCCGTGCTCCTCGTGGGCTGCGGCGGCAAGCAGTCGCCCTCCTCGAACGGGGTCGAGTCGATGACCCCCAGCCAGATTCTCGCCCAGGTGCAGAAGGCCGTCGCCGACGCCGAGAGCGTGCACATCGTCGGGGCCGGCACGACCGGAGGAAGCGCGATCACGCTCGATCTGATGCTCGCAGCCGGCAAGGGAGGGGCGGGCCACATCTCGATCGGAGGCCTCGGTTTCGAGATCGTCCGCGTCGACCAGAAGCTCTACTTCAAGGGGGACTCGAGCTTCCTGAGCCACTATGCCGGCCCGGTTGCGGCCCAACTGCTCGCGGGCAAGTGGTTCTACGTCCCGGTCTCGACCAGCGGGTTCGGCTCGTTCTCGCCGCTCACGAACATGGTCGCGATCACGAAGCAGATCCTGGCTTCGCACGGCGAGCTCGCGAAGGGCGGCGAGACGACTATCGACGGCCGGCCCGCGATCACGCTCATCGACAAGTCACACGGCGGCAGGCTCTACGTCGCCACTACCGGGCCCGCCTACCCGCTCGCGCTCAAGCCCGGCAAGGGGAAGGGCGAGATCAGGTTCACCGACTGGGACCAGCCCGTGACGCTGGCCGCTCCCTCGAAGCCGATCGACTACTCGAAGCTGACCGGCGGCTGATCGCCGGGGACCGACGCGACCACCTGAGGCACCCCGACCGCCTCGCCGGCTCGTGACTCGGGCGTTACATCACCGAAGAGCGCGAGCAGCTCCTCGCGGTTGAGCGTCTCCTTCTCGAGCAGCGCCGCCGCCACCTTGTCGAGGAGCGCCCGGTGCTTCGTCGTCAGACGCAGGGCCTCGGCGTAGGCAAGCTCGGTCAGCCTCGTCTGCTCCTGGTCGCGGAGCCGCTTGGTCTCCTCCGAGAGCGCGTAGTTGTCTGCTCGCATCGTCCGCGCAGATGCTCCCTCGCCCATTCCGTACTCGAAGACCATGGCCCGAGCGAGCCCGGTGACCTTCTCGAGGTCGTTGGCCGCCCCGTTGGTGACCCGCCCGAACACCACCTGCTCGGCCGCGCGACCGGCGAGGGTGACGATCATCCAGTCGACCAGCTCCTCCTTGGTGTGCAGGTAGCGCTCCTCCTCGGGGAGGTTCAGCGTGTAGCCGAGCGATGACCCGCTGGCGATGATCGTCGCCTTCTGCACGAGCGCGACACTGTTCATGAGATGCGCCATCATCGCGTGCCCACCCTCGTGGTAGGCGAGGATGCGCTTCTCCTTCGGCGTGATCACGCGACGCTGCTGGAGGCCGGAGATCACGCGGTCCATCGCGTGCTCGAAGTCCTCCTGCTCGATGAGAGCGGCCCCACGACGTCCGGCTGCGATCGCGGCCTCGTTGCAGATGTTCGCCAGGTCGGCGCCGGTAAGGCCTGCCGTGTGGCGGGCGACCGTCTCGAGGTCGACGCCCGGTGCAAGCGGCTTTCCGCGCGTGTGGACGGCGAGGATGTCGCCGCGTCCCTTGAGGTCGGGTGCGCTGATCAGGATCTGGCGGTCGAAGCGGCCCGGACGGAGAAGCGCGTGATCGAGGTCCTGGAGACGGTTGGAGGCGCCCATCACGACCACCTGATCCCGGGGGCCGAAGCCGTCGAGCTCGACCAGCAGCTGGTTCAGGGTCTGATCCTGCTCGCGGTTGAACCCGGTGCCGCTCCGGGCGATTCCGACCGCGTCCAGCTCGTCGATGAAGACGATCGACGGCGCATTCTCGCGCGCCTCCTCGAACAGCTTGCGGATACGGGCTGCGCCGAGACCGGCGAACATCTCGACGAACGCCGAGGCGCTCTGGGCGTAGAACTTCGCGCCGGATTCGCTCGCGATCGCCTTGGCCGCGAGCGTCTTGCCCGTACCGGGCGGCCCGTGGAAGAGGATCCCCTTAGGCACCCGGGCGCCGAGCGACTCGAAGCGCTTGGGGTCTCGCAGGAAGTCGACGATCTCGCGCAGCTCCTCTTTCGCCTCGTCGAGTCCCGCTACCTCGTCCCAGCTGACCGAGGAGGACGAGCCCGGAGCGATCTCCATCGGCTTGATGCGCGGGACCATCTTCATCGTCCTCCAGAGGAGGTAGCAGACGAAGCACATGAGGACGAAGAACGCGACCGGGAGCCAGTTCAGCGCGAAGTTCTGCACGGTCGAGCTGAGGTCTGCTGCCGGACCCATGTGCCGGTCATCGGCAGCGCGCGGGGGCAGCTAAAGCTAGGAATCCTCGAGCTCGAGGCAGGCCGCGAGCGCGGCCTCGGCGACCTCGAGCTGCTCGGCCGTCGGCTCGGCGGTCGAGAGCCTGTGCTGGAGCTCGTGGCCGGGGCGCGCAAGCGCCCGCGCCAGGCGCCGCTCGGGATGACGCGTCATCCAGCCGAAGATCTCCATCGCCGCGGCGACCGCGCCGACCGACGCCGCCAATCTCGCCGCGGGTCGAAGCTCCCGGGGGGCGCGTGCAGCGACGACGTTGCCCACGATCCCGCTGATCACAAGGGGCCCGACGAGGTGCGACCCACAGCGTTCGTGCTCCTTCGTGCTTCGGGCTCCTTGCTCGTAGCTGCCGATCGCGATGTGCTCCGCTCCGTGGTAGCCGGCGAGCGCGCCCGAGCGTACCGACATCACTGCGGGGGTCACCGCGAGTAGACCGGACACGAGCTCCTGTGCCGTCTCGCTCAGCCGCGAGCGGCGAACGATGTGGACGACGGCCGCGGTACCGGCCACGGACGCCGCCATGCGGCGTCCCTCGAACGGGAGCTGCGCCTCGGGGAGCACACGCTTGATCCGCGGCAGCACCGCGAACGACTCGACGAGGCGGGCCGGGCCCCGCAGCAGCGGCTTGTCGATCCTCGAGCCGATCAGCTGCTTGCGCTCGGCGGCGACCTTCACGTTCCCGTCGGCGGTCCGGATCGCGCAGGCCCACGACGTCGGGCCGTGGACGAGCACGCCGTTGGCGAGCGCCATACCCCCGAGACGGACCTTCTCAACCATTCCCACCAGGGTAGTCGTCGGTCACCTGCTCGAGGAGCGTCTGCAGTCGTTGCGCCGCCTCTCCGCGATGGAGCTCGCGGCCGTCGACGGCGATCACCGGCATGATCTCGCGGACGGCGGAGCTTGTGAACACCTCGTCGGCCCGCAGGAGCTCCGCCAGCGTGAACGATCCTTCCCGGAGCCGGTAGCCGGCGCCTCGCGCGATCGCCGCCACAGCCCCTCGCGTGACGCCCGGCAGAACACCGGTCGAGAGCGACGGCGTGACGAGAACGTCTCCGTCGCGCCACCAGACATTCGACATCGTCGCCTCGAGCACGGTCTCGCCCTCGCCCAGATAGATCGCGTCGTCGGCGCCGCTCCGCTCCGCCTGGGCGACCGCGGCAAGAGCCGTTGCATAGCTCGTCGCCTTCACGCCTGTGAGCAGCCCGGCGCTCGTGGTGCGAACCGTGACGGCCGCGATGCCGCGACGCCGCAGCTCATCGAGACCGGCAGGGAGCGGGCCTGCCGTGGCGAGCAGTGTCCTGCCGGTGTGGAAGAGGCGGAGGGTTCCCTCGTCGCTGGCTGCGGCCTCGGCGACCCGCTCCGCGAGCTCTGCAGCTCCGTTGGGCCGCGAGAGCCCGAGAGCAAGCGCCGACCGCTCGAGCCGGTCGACATGCCTGCGGAGCAGCACCGGACGGCCGCCCCTGATCCGAATGGTCTCGAAGGCTGCAGCACCCCGCAGGAGCGCCTCGTCGTCGGGATGGAAGACCGGCGCCGACGGGTCGACGAGGCCGACGCCGGCGACGCCGGCCGCGAGCAGAGCGGTCATGCGGGTACCAGGCCTCCGACCGCAGCCAGCAGTGGGCGGGCCTTCACCCACGACTCCTCGATCTCGTCGTCCGGATCGGAGTCCCAGACGATCCCGCCGCCGACCCAGAGGTGCGCTCTCCCGTCGGAAACGGCAAGCGTTCGGATCGTGAGGGCCAGCTCGAAGTCCCCGTCCGGAAGAAGTACGCCGAGAGCGCCCATCGAAGCACCCCTGCCAACCGGCTCGAGCGAGGCGATCAGGTCGACCGCCGCGATCTTCGGCGCGCCGGTGATGGAGCCGCCGGGGAAGGCCGCGGCAAGGATCTCGCCCAGGCCGACTCCCCCTCGAAGCCGTCCCTCGACCGTCGAGACCAGATGCGTGACTCCTGCGAGCTCGCGCTGCGCCATCAGCTCGGGCCATCTCACCGTTCCCGGCTCGCAGACGCGCGCGAGATCGTTCCGCTCGAGATCGACGATCATCATGTGCTCCGCGTAGTCCTTCTCGCCCTCGACGTCGACCCCGGACGGCCGCGTGCCCTTGATCGGCATCGTCACGATCCGGTCGCCGCGGCGGGCGAGGAAGAGCTCCGGTGAGCCGGAAACGACCGTCCACCCGTGCCCGGTGAACGGTCGGGTGACCCGCGGTCGGAGATGCCTGAGCGCGAGTCCGAGAGCCCAGGGATCGCCGTCGAACGGCGCCGAGAGGTACTGCACGAGGTTCGCCTGGTACACGTCGCCGCGCGCGATCGCGGCGCGTACCTTCTCGACGGCGGCGGCGTACTCGTCGTCCTCCCAGCTGCGCCTCCACTCGCCGAGCTCGTAGCCGACGGTCGAGACCCGATCCGGGCGCGCGACGGCCCGGATCCCGCAGGCGAGCACAGGGAGCAGGCACGGCTCCGGCGGCGCCGGGGTCCGCTCGCGACGCAGCGAGGCCGAGAGCCCGTAGCCGAGATAGAGGTCGGCGACCACGCCTTCACGCCCCCAGAACCGCTCGCGCTCCAGATAGGCCTCGAGCGCCTCGAATGCCCCCTGGGGTTCGTACAGCTCCAGCAAGGAACGGAACGTAGCTCCGCTAACGGCGCGTGCCGAGTGTGAGCAAGTAGCGGCGAGGGGCGCGGACTCGATCGCCTTCGCGATAGGTCTCGTACAGCTCGGCGAACGCCCGGTGGAACGCCTCGGCGCGCTCGGTATCGAGCTTGTCGAGCAGGGCGACGACCGGTGGGGAAGAGGTCGAGAAGAGCTCCCAGAGCTCCTCACCCGACTCCGCGTCGATCCAGAGCGTGCCGTCGACGAACTCGAGCTCGAAGTCCTCGCCGAGCATGTCCTCGACGTGATCCTCCCGGCCCCATTCGGTCGCCTCCCGGCCCTCCAGCGGCTCCTCGGTGAAGCGGCGGTAGAGCTCGCCGAGCTTGGGATTCGGCTTCCATGCCGTGAAGCCGAGCCGTGCTCCCGGACGTGCGACCCGGGCGAGCTCGCCCGCGACATTCGCGTGATCGGCGGCGAAGATGAACCCGAAGGCCGACGCGATCACGTCGAACTCGGCGTCGTCGTACGGGAGGTACTCGACGTTTCCCACGTCGAGCCGCACCGAGAGCCCTTCCTGCTCGGCCTGCTCGCGTGCCCGCTCGAGCAGAGGAGCCGAGCTGTCGAGGGCAACCGCGTCGGCGCCGGAGCGGGCAGCCCGGAGCGCGATCGGCGCCGTGCTCGAGCCGAGGTCGAGGAACCGGTCTCCCGGACCGGACCGGAGTCGCTCCGCGAGCTCGTCGTGAACAGGCTCGAGTACCGAGGCCAGCCGCTCGTCCATCTCTTCGATCCACCGATCCATCTAGGGCGCTGCTCCGGCAGCATACTGCCCGCAGTGGATCTCTTCGACGAGGCTGCGGGGCGCCGTCTCGAGCACGCTGCGCCCCTTGCACAGCGGCTGCGTCCGGCCGAGCTCGACGCCTTCGTCGGTCAGGGGCACGTCGTCGGCCCCGGGCGGGCACTCCGGCTGGCGATCGAGGCGGACCGGGTGCCGTCACTCGTCCTCTACGGTCCGCCCGGAACGGGGAAGACGACGCTCGCCCGGATCGTGGCCGGCGCCACCGGCGCCGAGTTCGAGGAGCTCTCGGCGGTCTCGGCGACCGTGGCGAACGTCCGCGAGGTGCTGGCACGAGCCCGCGAGCGGCTTGGAGCCACCGGCCGGCGCACGATCCTCTTCCTCGATGAGATCCATCGCTTCAACAAGGCCCAGCAGGATGCGCTTCTCCCCGGAGTCGAGGAGGGAGTCTTGACCCTGATCGGCGCGACCACCGAGAACCCGTACTTCGAGCTCAACTCGGCCCTGCTCTCCCGCCTGCAGGTGTACGAGCTGGAGCCGCTCGACGGCGAGGAGCTGCGAGAGATCGTCAAACGGGGCGCGGCCGAGCTCACCGTCACCCTCGACCCCGCGGTCGAGGAGCTGATCGCCGTGCGAGCCGGCGGTGACGCCCGGAGCGCACTCGGGATCCTCGACCTCGCGGCGCAGACGGCAGCACCCGGGCCGATCGAGCAGGAGCACGTCGAGGATGCCGCCCGCAAGCGCCCGCTTCTGTACGACAGGGACGGCGACCGCCACTACGACACGATCTCGGCCTGGATCAAGTCGACCCGCGCCGGAGACGTCCAGGCCTCCGTCTACTACCTCGCCGTGATGCTGGAGGGCGGCGAGGATCCGCGCTTCATTGCCCGCAGGATGATCGTCCTTGCCTCCGAGGACATCGGAAACGCCGACCCGCGGGCGCTGCTCGTGTCAATTGCGGCAGCGCAGGCAGTCGAGCACGTCGGCCTTCCCGAGGCGCGCCTCAACCTCGCCCAGGCGGCCGTGTACCTCGCGCGCGCTCCGAAGTCGAACGCCTCTTACCGCGCTCTCTCGGCGGCGATCGCGGACGTCCGCGAGCACGGTCATCTCGAGCCGCCGGATGCGCTGCGGTCGGCGGCATATCCGGGAGCGGCGAAACTCGGACGGGGTAAGGGCTATCTCTATCCGCACGACGATCCGGCCGGCTTCGAGGTCGACTGCCTGCCCGACGAGTTGAGGGGCAGGGTCTACTACTCGCCGTCCGGGAACGGTGAGGAGGCGGATTCTCTAGAGAATCCGGGCTCCGAGCGCGCTGGCAGCTAGCTCGACTGCCAGCGCCGCCGTTTCGTTCGCCTCGTCGAGGATGGGGTTCACCTCGACGAGCTCGAGCGAGTCGAGGAGCTCGGACTCGGCAACGAGCTCGAGCGCAAGGTGCGCCTCTCGGTAGGTGAGCCCGCCCCGCACTGGGGTGCCGACCCCGGGTGCGAACATCGGATCGACGGCGTCGAGGTCGAGGCTCGCGTGCACGAACGCAGCACCTTGCAGGAACGCGAGCGCCTCCCTGACCGCCCGCTCGATCCCGTGGCGGTCGATATCGCTCATCGTGAACACGCGCACGCCGAGCTCGGCGATCAGGGCGCGCTCCCCCTCGTCAATCGATCGCGCACCGAGGATCGCGGCCCGCTCGACCGACGGTGTCGGCCAGGCATCGGTGGCGAAGCTCCTGCCGGCGGCGCCGAGCGCCTCCGCGAGAGGCATCCCGTGGACGTTGCCGCTCGGCGAGATCCCGGGCCGGTTCATATCCGCGTGGGCGTCGATCCAGAGCACGCCGCCGGGACCGTGCGCGGTCGCCATCCCGCCGAGCGTCCCCATCGCAACCGAGTGGTCGCCGCCGAGGACGAGCGGGAGAAAGCCCTGGGCAACCGCTTCGCCGACCCGGCCGGCGACGAGCGCGCATGAGTGGAGGATCGCCCCGAGATAGCGGGCCTGAGGATCGCCGACGTCGGTCGCCTCGGCGACTCCGGCCTCGACGTCGCCCCAGTCGACGCATTCGCGCCCGAGTCCGGCGATTCGCTCCTGCAGACCGGCGTACCTGATCGCCGACGGCCCCATGTCGACCCCGCGACGCCCCTGGCCGAGATCGAGACCGGCGCCGATCACCGCAACCGCCTTCACGAGAGAAGGCTAGCCCCCGGAGCCCGGCCAGATGAGTCATCTAGACTGGGCGCTCGGGGCGAGGTAGCTCAGTTGGTAGAGCACACGGCTGAAAACCGTGGTGTCGCCGGTTCAAGTCCGGCCCTCGCCATTCTGTATGCCGTCCATCCGACAGCGAGGCCGGGTCGAGATGCATCCCGAGCAAGTGTTGCAAGTCACGAAGTCTCGGGCCCTTGTAACTTGCACCACAAGCTGGTTCTCGGTCCGAGCTCGAGCTGTCGGCCGCCACGGGGCCAGCCGTAAGCCGGTCAGGCCGCACGGATGCGGATCGCGTCGCCCACCGTGGCCTCGGTCAGAGCGGCCGCGTTGCCGCCGTTGATCGCGACGGCCCACGAGCCGTAGGAGCCCTCGTACAGGATCAGCTCGCCGCGGGAAGCATCGGCGTAGGTCTCACCGACGACGGCGTAATAGGGCGTGAGCGCGAATGCGAGCTCGACGCGGTCGCCCGGCCGGAGTGCAAGTGCCTCGATCTCGGCGCCCGAGACATTGAGCTCGAGGTTCCCGAAGCGATCGACGTCGAGGACCGTCGCGCAGAGCTCCCCCGCCTCGGCGGTCGCTCCCGAAAGGTCGATCCGCACGAGCTCCCCGGGATCGAGCTCCTCGCCGAGGTCGTCGAAGAGGACGCCCGTGGCCAGATGCGCGGCGACGGGCGCGAAGAGGTCGCGGGCGTGGAAGGTGCGCGAGACCGGCTCGAGGTGATAGCGCGGGTTGGTCAGGCTGCGGGCTGCCTCGATGCCCTCCCGGTCCGCTGCTGACATGAGGAGGCCGTTGTCGGGACCGACGAAAGCCCGACCCGAGGTGGTGCGGAGCGCGATCGCGCGCCGCTGGCTCCCGACCCCCGGATCGACGACCGCCAGGTGCACGCCCACCGGCAGGTACGGAATCGAGCGCGCGAGCACGAGCGCTCCCTGCGTCACGGCCTGCGGGGCGATCCCGTGGGTGACGTCGAGGATCTCGGCATCGCGGGCAATCCGCTTCATCACGCCCCGGCAGACTCCGACGAAGTCGTCCTGCAGACCGAAGTCGGTCAGGAACGTGATGTAGTCGAACATCTACGAGATCGAGCCGGCGTATTCCGAGACCGCTTCGACGAGACCGTCGAGATCGTGAGTCTTCGCCTCGATCGCCACCGTTAGCCCCACCGAACCGGCGACCTTCGTCGTCTCGGGACCGATCGAGACCACAGGGGCGTTCCCGCCGATCCAGGCGTAGGCCCGAGCCGCCGAGCCCGACGCGAGCACGACGACGTCACCCTCGGGCGGGTCGGGCTCGAGCAGGACGGTGCTGTAGAGCGGGACGAAGTCCGCGTCGAGCGCGTCGACCGGCCCGCGGCGCGAGTTCTCGGCGGCGAGGTAGACGATCTTGCCCTCCGGCCTCGAGAACTCGGCCACCAGGTGCTCCGCAGTCGAGACCGAGGCGACGAACGCCGGCTCGATCCCGTGACCCCGTAGAGTCTCCGCCGTTCCGGGGCCCACCGCAGCGACCTTGGGGAGATTGCACGCCCGGCGGGCGACCTCGTCGGCCCCGTTGGGACTCGTGACGACCGCCCACTCGTAGCCGGTGCAGTCGATCGGGTCGTCGGAGGTTCGGATGATCTCGATCAGCGGGCACTCCACGACCTCGAATCCGAGCTGCTCGATCCGCCCTACCAGCGGTTGCGCCTGCGCCCTCGGACGCGTGACGATCACCTTCATGCGGTCACCCTCTCCCGGGCCGCCTCGATCAGCTCTGCGGCGAGGGCGGCCGGGTCGTCGCCGCTTCGGCGTTCGATCCAGCTCCCGTCCTCGGCTGCGATGAGCGCCGTCAGCTGCGCCCCGTCGTGGTGGGCGGCCACCGGGGCGAGGCAGCCGGCGCCGATCCGCGCGACGCACGCACGCTCGCGCTCCACCCGGCGGCGGGTCTCAGAGGAGTCGCCTGCCGAGACGAGCTCCTCCTCTCCCACCCTGACCTGGAGCGCGAGGGCGCCCTGGGCGGCCTCGGGGAGCATCGTCTCGACGTCGAGCCGCGCGCCGATGCGGTCGGCGAGGCCGAGGCGGTCGAGACCGCAGGCGGCGAGGAGCAGAGCATCGAGCCCCCGCTCGGACGCCTTGCGCAGACGGGTGTCGATGTTTCCCCGCAACGGCTCCACCGAGATCGTCGGATCGAGGGCGAGGAGCTGTGCGCGACGGCGCACCGAAGCGGTGCCGATGCGCATGCCCGGCTCGAGCGCGTCGGCACCAACGAGCGCGTCGCGTGGATCGTCGCGCTCGAGGTACGCGCCCACGGCGAGCCCGGCCGTGTCGGTCGAGGTCATGTCCTTCGCGGAGTGTACGGCGACGTCGATCCGTCCCGAGAGCAACGCCTCCTCGATCTCCTTCACGAAGACGCCGCGCGCCCCGACCTCCCCGAACGGGCTCGACCGGTCCCGATCGCCGGAGGTGGTGATCGGCACGAATGCGATCTGGTAGCCGGAGCGGCGGAGCACCTCGGCCGCGAGCTCGGCCTGGGTCAGCGCAAGCCGGGAGCCGCGCGATCCGATCCGAACGACCATCTCAGCGGGGCTCCTCCAGTCCGAACAAGCGCCGGAGCGCTTCGGCATGGGTCTCGCCGTCCCCGTCGGCGGCGGCCTGTTTCATGCGCACCGTCGGCTCGTGCAGGAGCTTCGCAAGGATCTGCGCCGTCACCGCTTCGAGCCGCTGCCGCTCCTCATCCGGGAGCGACGAGAACCGGGCGAGCTCGGCCGCCCTGATCCTCTCGGCATGGGCCCGAAGCGACGAGATGGCCGGGACGACGTCGAGCGATGCCCGCCACTCCCGGAAGCGCTCGGTCTCCAGGGCGACCAGCCGCTCGGCGATCTCGGCCTCGGCGCGGCGGCCCTCGAGCGTCTCGCTGACCACCGCCTCGAGGTCGTCGATGTCGTAGAGGAAGCAGCCGTCGAGCTCGTGGACGGACGGGTCGACGTCGCGCGGCACGGCGATGTCGATGAAGAAAAGCGGGTGTCGGCGACGAGCCGGGACGTCCTTCGGCCGGATCAGGAACCCGGGAGCCGAGGTCGAGGTGAGCACGACGTCGACCTCGCCGAGCTTCGGAGCCACGTCGTCGAGGGTGAGGGCGCTCCCGTCGAAGCGGGCCGCGAGCTCCGCTGCGCCCTCCGCGCTTCGATTGGCGACATAGGCGATTGTGGCGCCGCGCGCCGAGAGGTTCCCGGCGGCGAGCTCCCCGATGCGTCCGGCCCCGACCAGTAGCACCTTGCGGCCGGTCAGGTCGCCGAAGACCTGGGCCGCGAGCGCCGCAGCCGCGGCGGGAACCGATGCGGGGCTCTCGGCGATCGCGGTCTCGGTGCGAACCCGCTTGCCGAGCTGGAGCGCCTGCCGGAAGACGCGGTCGAGCAGGGGCCCCGGCGAAGCGGCGTCGAACGCTGCCCGCACCTGCCCGAGAATCTCGCTCTCTCCCGGAATCAGCGAGTCGAGGCCGGCAGAGACCCGGAAGAGGTGGAGCGCTGCGGCGTCGTCGTGCAGGCGATAGGCCACCGACCGGAGCGGCGCGCCCGCGAGCTCCTCGAGCGACGAGAGCGCCCTGGTGCCGTCATCGCCCGCGAGATACACCTCGGTCCGGTTGCACGTCGAGAGGCAGACCGCGTCACCGAGCGTCCGCGCCAGCGAGGCTGCCCGCTCGATCGGCAGAGCGACGCGCTCGCGCAGCTCGACCGGGGCGACATGGTGCGAGACGCCGACGAGCGAGAGCGTCAAAAATGGCTCCCGGCGAGGACGACCCGCGCGATGATCACGAGCGCGAAGCCGACGAGCGCGAGCTTGGCGGTCCGGCGGCCTGTCATTCGCAGCGCGAGCAACCCGGCGTAGACGAGCCAGGCGACGATCGTCGCCGCCATCAGCGCGTCGATGCCCTCCCCTTCCTCGCGCAGCCGTACGAATCCGGCCGCCAGGCCGACCGTCAGGAGGGGCAGCGAGACCGCGATCGTGCGCACGGTCAGCTTCTCGAGCACGACGAGCGACGGCAGCTTCAGCCTCAGGATGTCGGGAGAACGGCGCTGAAGCCGGCGCTCCTCGAGCAGGTAGAGCGTGGCCAGGGAGGCGGCGAGCGTGAAGCCGGCGAACGCCGCGAGCACGGAGCCGACGTGAATGGTGAGGAAGAGGTTCGAGTAATGCGAGCGTTCGCCGGCGGTCGTGCCGCCGCCCACACGGGAGGCGATGAAGAGCCCGACCGCGAGCGGCATGACCGTCAGACCGACCAACCGGTAGCGCTGCTGGCAGCCCCAGATCAGGTAGGCGCCGACCGTGAACCAGACGAAGAGGTTGAGCGAGCCCGCCCAGGTGGACCAGGGGAAGCCTTCGACGCGGACGGCCTGGACGGCGAGGAGCGCGGTCTGGGCGAGCCAGCCGATGCGCACGCCCCAGGTGGCGAACCGCGTGTAGCGAGGCGAGGCGTAGGCGAGCGCCGCCTCGCCGTAGCCGAGGAGCGCGGGCCAGAAGAGCAGCTCAGCCATCCGCCGGCTCCGGCTCCCGTTCGCGCAGATGCTCGACCATCTCGGCGACCTGTCGCTGGAGCCGCTGGAGCTTCGACGCAATGATCAGCACGTAGGCGAGGACCCCGACGAAGACGACGAGGTACGCGGCAGCGGTGTACTTCTCGGACGGTGTCATCTCGGGTCACACGGCGAGAAGCTCTCGGAGCTCGCGGAGCTTGACGTCGAGCCGCTTGCCGGCCAGCTCGATCCCGTAGAGCGTCGCGAACAGGAAGAGCATGGCGGCCCACGCCACGCAGAAGGTCAGGAACTGCGAGTGCGTCATCTGCGGGCCGCGGCTCGTGAAGACCTCCGGATGGATGATGCTGCGCGAGATCCGGATCGCGAGGAACGAGATGGGGATCAGCACGACGCCGAAGAGCGCGTAAACCGCGCACATGTTCTCGCGCTGGAGTCCGGGCTCGACCGAGTAGCGGAGCATGAAGTAGGCGCAGTAGAAGAGGAAGAGGATCAGGAAGAGCACGAGCTGGTCGTCGGACCACACCCACCACACGCCCCACGAGATCCGGGCCCAGATCGAGCCGGTGAGGAGCGTGAGTGACCCGAAGATGACGCCCTGGTGGATCGCGACGTAGCTCTCGAGGTCGGACCCCTCCCTGCGCTTCCAGAGGTGCAGGAGCGCTTTCCAGGCCCCCCAGCCGAAGCAGGCGTACGACGTGAGCGCAATCGGGACGTGGAAGTAGAAGATCCGTTGCGAAAGGCCCTGGTCGGCGTCCGTCGGCGCGTAGAAGAAGATCAGCGCGATCGCCAGGGCGAACAGCCCCGCGGTGATGCCCGCAAGGGCCGGTAAGGACAAGCGAGAAGCCGTCCGCTTCACGACCGAATGGTATCTCGGTGTCCGGTGCATCTGACCGCTGACCACGTGCCGCCGCGAGTGCAAGGAAACGCCGGCGCGCGGAGATCTAGGATCTCCATGCGCGCGCAATCAGGTCTCGGCGACGACGAACTCGAACGCACCCCAGGAGAGCAGCACGAACACGGCGTCGTAGAGCGCGAGGAAGGCGAGGTACTTGCTGTCGGAGAGGATGCTCGCCCCGACCCCCGCGGCCACGATCGGGATCGCGAGCGGCAGGAAGAGGAGCGGGAGTATGAGCTCTCGCGCGCGCCCTACCACCGCCATCGCGCCGGTCAGCGTTCCCACGGCGCAGATCCCGATGTCGGCGAGCGCGAGTGCGGCGACCGTACGCCAGCCGACCCCGTGGAAGAAGAGGCCGAAAGCAGGGACGGCGACGAGCTGGGCGAGGCCGAGAAACGCGAGCACCGAGAAGCTCTTGGCCGCCCAGATCGCGCTCCGGTCGGACGGCGCGAGCACGAGTGCGTCGAAGACGCCCTGCTCGCGCTCGGGCACGAACGCCCTCGTCAGCCCGAGCAGCGCCGTGAAGACGATCGCGGTCCAGAGCAGGCCGAGTGTGACGTCGTCGCTCGCGCCGCGAGGGACTGCGAAGTGGAAGATCGTCAGCGTCGAGAGGACGAAGAGGAGCATCGCCGGCACCGTCTCCCTGGCGCGGAGCTCGATCAGCAGGTCCTTCCGGGCCAGAGCCCCGACATCCGAGAAGTACCTCATGTGAACGCGAGCCTCTGGGTCGCGAGCCGCTCGACGCGGCCCGGATCGTGGGTGGCCATCACCACGGCGCTCCGCGAGGCGAGCTCGTCGAGGGTCGAGTCAAGAAGCGCCGAGCCGGCTTCGTCGAGAGCGTTGAAGGGCTCGTCGAGGATGACGAGCTCCGGGTCGTGCAGCAGCACCCGGCAGAGGGCGAGCCGCTGGCGCATCCCACGCGAGAAGGTCGAGACGCGCTGGTCCCGCACCTCCCAGAGCCCGAAGCGCTCGAGGAGCATCCCGATCCGCTCGCCGCGCTCGGGCACGCGGTAGAGCCGGCCGAACAGGTGCAGGTTCTCGAGCGGCGTCAGCTCACGGTAGACGAGCGGCTCGTGCCCGAGGTAGCCGATCACGCCGCGGTCGGGAAGCGACACCTCGCCCGAGGTCGGCGCGTCGAGCCCTGCGAGCACGCGCAGGAGCGTCGTCTTTCCGGAGCCGTTAGGTCCCGTGACGAGCAGGAAGCCACCCTGCTCGAGCTGCACATCGACCCGGTGGAGGACGCGCTTCTCGCCGTACCGCTTGCTCAGCTTGACGGCGCTGATCACGGCCGGGAACGGTACCGGGGCAGAGCGCACCGTCGGTCGCGCTCAGATCACGTCTGCGAGGACGAAGGCGAAGAAGGCGATGCTGATCACGCCGTTCATCGTGAAGAACGCCGCATCGAGCCGTCGCAGGTCGCCCGGCCGCACGAGCGAATGCTCGTAGGCGAGCAGCCCCGCCACCGCCGCCACCCCGCCCCAGTACCACCAGTCGACCGTGAGACCGAGGCCGACCGCGAACAACAGCACCACGGTGGTGAGATGCATCACACGGGCGCCGATGAAGGCACCGCGTTCGCCGAAGCGCACCGCCCACGAATGCAGCCCCTGGGCGCGGTCGACCTCGACGTCGAACAGGGAGTAGAAGATGTCGAAGCCCGCGACCCAGGTCGCCACGGCTCCGCCGAGCGCCCACGCCTGCCAGGGCAGCCTGCCGGTGATCGCCACCCAGCCGCCCATCGGCGCCAGCCCGTCGACGCCCCCGAGCCACAGGTGGCAGAGCCAGGTGAAGCGCTTGAGGTACGGGTAGATCACAAACGCGATCACCGGAATCGGCCAGAGCCAGCGCACGACAGGGTTCAGCTGCCAGACGGCGATCAGGAAGACGGCCAGGGAGACGAAGCAGAACGCCGCCACGGCACCGATCGTCAGCTTGCCGGACGGCAGCTCGCGCCCTGCGGTGCGCGGATTGCGAGCGTCGATCCCTGCGTCGATCAGCCGGTTCAGCGCCATCGCCAGGGAGCGGGCACCCGCCATCGCGACGGTGATCCAGAGGAGGTCGTGCGCAGACGGAACGCCGTCGGTCGCGAGAAACGCCCCGACGTACGCGAACGGGAGCGCGAAGATCGTGTGCTCGACCTTGATCAGGCGGGCGAACAGCCGGGCCTTGCCCACGGCCGCCTCAGGTCTGGACGTGATCGGTTGCAGTTGCCTGGTCTGCCAACAGGCTCATGGCGTGGGGTAAAGCCGGGCGCAGAACGGCATAGCCGTCACGGCAGGCGCCCGGCGACCCGGCGAGGTTGACGACGAGTGCCCTCCCGATCGTCCCGGCCGCGCCCCGGGAGAGGAGCCCGTGCGGCGTCTTCGCGATCGAGTCGGCTCGGATCGCCTCGGAGATGCCCGGAGCCTCGCGCTCGAGCACCGCGCGCGTCGCCTCGGGCGTGACGTCACGCGCCGCAAGCCCCGTGCCCCCGGTCGTGATCACGAGCGCGGCGTCGTGGGCCAGGTCGCTCAGGGCCCGGGCTATCTCATCCCTCTCGTCGGGCACAAGCCGGCGCACGACGTCGAAGCCGTCGGCCAGCAGGAGCTCCTCGAGCGTGTCGCCGCTGACATCGTCGGCCTCACCTCGCGAGACGCCGTCCGAGACCGTCAGGACGGCCGCCCTCAAACGGGCTCCTTGTGCTTCTCGACCAGCGTGATCCCGGTGATCGACATGCCCTTGTCGATCGCCTTGGCCATGTCGTAGACGGTGAGTCCTGCCACCGCAACCGCGGTCAGGGCCTCCATCTCGACGCCCGTGCGTGCCGTCGTCTCCGCCGAAGCGGTGATGTCGACACGACCCTGGCCCACCTCGAGCTCCACCTCCACGCGATCGAGCGGCAGCGGATGGCAGAGCGGGATCAGGTTGCTGGTCTGCTTGCCGGCCATGATCCCGGCCAGCTTGGCGGTCGTGAGCGCGTCGCCCTTGGGAAGGTCGCGAAGCCGTCGGGCGGTCTCGGGCGCCATCAGCACGGCGCCCCGGGCGATCGCCCGGCGCCGCATCGGCGGCTTCGCGCCGACGTCGACCATCTTCACAACGCCCGACGACTCGTCGACGTGCGAGAGCTCGCTACTCACGGCGAGCAGTCTACGCCGCCGGCCGCGAAATCAGGCCACTACGAGGGCCGCGCGCACGGATGCGGACGAAAGCAGTTCATCCCTCTCGGGCAGGGACGAGCTCCACCTTCCGCGCTTCGGCGTCGGCCGGCAGGACCAGGGTGAAGCGGGCCGAGCCGGGACGGGAGTCGAGCTCGATCCGGCCGCCCATCAGCTCGGCGAGCTCGCGCGCGATTGCCAGACCGAGGCCGCTACCCGACGCGACGGTGCCCCCGAGCCGGTAGAAACGGTCGAAGACCGCCTGCTGCGCCTCGACAGGAATACCGGGACCGTCGTCGGCGACCTCGAGCGTTGCCCGGGTGCCGTCGAGGCCCGCCGAGACGGTCACCGTCGTGCCGGGCGGGGTGTGGACGACCGCGTTCTCGACCAGGATCCTGCCTATCTGGAGCACCCGAGCCTCGTCTCCACGGGCATACACCGGGGAATGCTCCGGGATCTCGAGTGGGTGATCCGACGTCGCCGCGCGCGGTCCGAACTCCGCCACGAGCACCTCGCCGACAAGCGCGAGATCGACGCTGTCGTCGGCAACCGAGAGTCGGCCGGCGTCCATCCGCGACAGGTCGAGCAGGTCGGTCGCGAGCTTCGTGAGCCGCCCCACCTGGGCCCGCATCTCGGAGAGAAACTCCTCTCTCGTCGCGGGATCGATGTCGTCTGCAGCAAGCAGCTCGAGAAAGCCGCCGAGCGAGAAGAGCGGCGTCCGCAGCTCGTGCGAGGCGTTTGCGATGAACTCGCCGCGGGCCCGCTCCAGCGAAGCCAGCCGCAGACGCATCCGCTCGAAGGCCCGGGCCAGCTGCCCGAGCTCGTCGGGCCCAGCGTCGATCACCGGCTCGTCGAAGCGGCCGCCGGCGATCCGTTCCGCCGCCGCCTCGAGCCGCTTGATCCGCCTGGCGAACAGCGTCGCGAGTACGTATCCGATCACGATCGTGAATCCGGTGGCGAGGCTGGCCGCGAGCAGCACACGGTTCCGCACGACCTCGACCGACTCGAGATCGTTGTGGAGCGGCGCCGCGACGAGCAGCACGGGGCCGTGCAGCGACAGGGCAGCCTCGGCGTAGGTCGAGCCGTCGCGGGTGACCGCCGAGCTCACGACCCCGTCGCTCGAGCTTGCGCGACGGACGAGCGGATCGTGCTCGACGTCGCGAGACGTACCGCCGTTCGAGTCCGCCTGCGGCTCGAGCAGCGGCGGGGCGCTGAAGATCACGACGCGGGCGCCGGAGGCCGCCGGCAGCGCCTGGTCCTCGATCCACGCATCGCTCGGGAACACCCCGGTTCTCGGCTTGGCGGCGATCACCTCGACGGTGTGCCGGAGATCCTTCAGCCTGGTGTCGACGAGCGAGCTCTGGTAGCGCGGGACGACGATCAGGTAGACGATCGCGAGGGCACCACCGACGACGACGAGGAGTGCGATCGCAAGTCGCCCGCCGACGGTGCGGAAAGGGTTCACCGGTCTCGGAAGCGATACCCGACGCTGCGCACGGTGAGGATGAACTCGGGGTTCCTGGAGTCGCGCTCGAGCTTCTCCCTCAGGTGGCGCACGTGCACGTCGATCGTGCGGGGATCGCGGAACTCGGCGCTTCCCCAGAGCGCCTCGAGCAGCATGCGTCGGCTGAAGACGCGACCCGGCCGGCCGGCGAGCCGCGCCAGCAGCTCGAACTCGACGTAGGTCAGCTGTACGGGCCGGCCGTCGACCTCGACCACCCGGCGCGACAGGTCGATCGTGAGGCCGTCCACGGAGATCGCCTGCCCCGGGGCGCCGTCCGGGTCGTGTCGCGGCGCGCGTGCGCGGCGAAGCAGGGCGCGGGTCCGCGAGCGGAACTCCCGGATCGAGAACGGCTTGGTGACGTAGTCGTCCGCGCCGAGCTCGAGCCCGAGAACCTTGTCGAGTTCGTCGTCGCGGGCCGTGAGCATGATGATCGGGACCGAGCTGCGCGCGCGGAGCTGCTTGCAGACCTCGAGCCCATCCACCTTCGGGAGCATCACGTCGAGCACCACGAGATCGACCGGGCGCTCGTTGAACCGCTCCAGCGCCTCGAGCCCGTCCGCAGCCTGGATCACCTCGTAGCCGTCACGCTCGAGGGGGAAGCTCAGCACCTTGCGGACGGCCTCGTCGTCATCGACGAGGAGGATGGTCGAGGAATCGCTCATCATGGGCTCACTGTCGCCTGCCGGGCCGGCCGTGCTCCCCGGGTTCCTACTATAGCCCTCGATGGCTGCTTCCCCGCCTTCCGACCGGCGGCGGCCACTGCGCCCGCGCCGGCCGCGGCGTGGGTCGCTCGCCAGGCCGATCAACGGCCGCCTCTACCGGGCCTCGTTCCTCGTCGTGGGGCTCGCCTTCGTCCTGCTCGCCTTCACGATTGCCAGACCGGCTCCGCTTGCAAAGCCCTTGCTCCCGGGCTCGTTCGACACCGCGTCGGCGGTCGCCCTCGCCGACGACCTATCCACCGAGTACGCCGACCGTGCACCGGGAAGCGCTGGAGCGCTCAGCGCCTGGAGCTGGTTCCAGGATCAGCTGCCCCAGCAGGTCTACGGGCTCCAGATGCGGAGCTCGTCCTGGGTCGAGCGGGTACCCGGCCTCGGCAAGGTGCGCCTGCGGAACATCGTCGCAGTCGCGCCGGGGCAACCCAACTCCGACAACGTGATCGTCGTCATGGCTCATCGGGACGACATCGGCACCAGCCCCGGTACCGATGACAACGCCAGTGGCACGGCGGCGCTGATCGAACTCGCCCGCGCCTATGCGCAACCGCAGAGCGAGTCGGGGGCCCACGTCGCCTCACCCCGGAAGATCGTCTTCCTCTCGACCGACGGCGGCGCCTACGGCGGGCTCGGGGCGGCCCACTTCGTCGCCCATTCCATCTACCGCAACCACATCCTCGCCGTCATCAATCTCGACGCCATCGGAGGCCCGGGGCCACCGACGATCCAGATCAGCGGGGACACGCCCCGGTCGCCGAACGCGAGCCTCGTCGCCACCGCGGTCGCCCGCATCGCCGAGCAGACCGGGGTCGCGCCGCAACATGTCAGCCCGCTGGGGCAACTCGTCGACCTCGCCTTCCCATACACGCTGTACGAGCAGGGGCCGTTCGTGGCCGCCGGCGTGCCCGCGGTGACGATCACGACCGGCGGCGACCGGCCCCCGGCCGCCTTCGGAGACAACGCAGCGAACCTCGATCGCGAGCGGCTGGGCCAGCTGGGCGGCGCGGCGCAACAGCTGATCGGCTCGCTCGATCAGGGCTTCGGACTGGCCCCGAGCACCGCGACCTATGTCTGGGTCGGCGGTCGCATCGTCAGGGGCTGGGCGATCGAGCTCGTCCTGATCGCGCTGCTGGTGCCGTTTGCGGTCGCGATCGTCGACCTGTATGCCCTCTGCCGCCGCAACAACGTTTCGATGCGTCGGGCGGCGGCGTCGCTCCGCACACGGCTGCTCTTCTGGCTGTTCGCCGGACTCGTTTTCACGTGTTTTCGTCTACTCGGGGCTTGGCCCACCGGTGTTTCGCGACCTCCGGACCCGGCGACGACGGTCGCCGGCGACTGGCCCGCCTGGGCGCTCCTCGGCCTGCTTTCGGTGCTCCTCGCCGGCTGGATGCTCTCCAGACGGAGGCTGATGGTGCGGCGGCCGGTCGCGCCGGAGGAGGAGCTGGCCGGCTACACGGTCGCGCTCGTGGCTCTGCTCGTTCTCGCCCTGCTCGTCACCGCGACCAACCCCTTCGCGCTCCTCTTCGTGCTCCCCGCCCTCCACGCCTGGCTCTGGCTACCGCAGATCCGCATCGCGCGGCCGCCCGTGCGGCTCGGGCTCTTCGCGATCGGCCTGATCGGGCCCGCGCTGCTGCTCTTCTCCATGGGCTGGCGCTACGGCCTGGGGTTCGATGCTCCCTGGTACCTGCTCGAGCTCGTCGGCATCGGCTACGTAAAGCCGCTCGGCTTTGCGATCGCACTCGCCGGCACGGCAGCCGCGTTTCAGCTGGCGGCGGTCGCGGCCGGCCGTTACGCGCCGTACCCGGACGCGAGCGAGCGGGGCCCGAGGGGTCCGTTCCGTGAGACGGTGCGGACGGTGGTGGTCACGACACGCGCCCGCCGGCGCGACGTCGAACCGACAGCCGCACCGCCTGCGCCTACAGGCTGAGGAAGAGCACCGCCGCGCCGGACGCGAGCTCGCCCTCGCCCCGCGGGACGAGCACGAGCGAGTCGGCCGTCGCAGCCTGGGCGATCATGTGCGACTCCTGCCCGCGGAGCGGGTCGAGCACGACCGCCGCCCCGTCGACCCGGGAGCGGGCGCGCAGGAGCGAGTCGCGGTCGGAAAGGCGCTTCGCGGGCATGCCGAGGAGCCCGGGTCGATAGCGCGGCCGAGGGTCGGCGAGCCCCTGCAGCGCGAGCAGCGCCGGGCGAACGAGGAGCTCGAACCCGACGAGGGAAGACACCGGGTTGCCGGGGAGCCCGAAGACGAGCGTTCGGTCGCGGACACCGAAGGCAACCGGTTTCCCGGGACGGACCGCCACACCCCAGAAGACCTCCTCGACTCCCAGCTCGGCCTCCGTTGCCCTGACGAGGTCGTGGACACCAACCGACACCCCACCACTTGTTACGAGCACGTCCGCGTCGAGCCCGCGCGAGATCGCCGCTCGCGTCGCCTCTTCGTCGTCGGCGACGGGAGCCAGCCGATCAACGACCCCGCCCGTACTCCGGATCTGGGTCGCGAGGATCACGCCGTTGGCGTCGTAGATCTCCCCGGGCCCGAGTTCCTCGCCGGGCGAGCGAAGCTCCGTCCCGGTCACGGCCACGACGACCCGCGGTTGCCGGGAGCAGCGGACCTGCGTGACACCGGCCGCGGCCAGCGCGCCCAGGTGCACCGGCCCGAGCCGGACCCCGGACCCGATCACGAGCTCGCCGACACCGAGATCGCCGCCCCGACGGCGGACGTTCGCGCCCACCGCAATCTCCGACGGGACAATGACGACGTCGCCGCTCTCCTGCACATCCTCGATCGGGACGACCGCGTCTGCACCCTCGGGGACGACCCCTCCGGTCGCGATCGCCATCGCCTGCCCGGCTTCCAGCCGAGCGGGAGCCGGTCGCCCGGCCGCGACACGACCCACGATGGGCAGGGTCGCCGGCGCATCAGCCGCGCGAAGGGCGAACCCATCCATCGCCGAGGCGGGGAATGACGGCAGGTCGGTTCGGGCCTTCGCCGGCTCGGCGAGGACACGACCTGCCGCGTCGGCGAGCGCGACGGCCTCGGCCTCGAGCGGCACCACCTTCCCGAGCACGAGCTCCAGCGCCCGCTCGATGCTCAAGAGCTTGCGGGTCACGGGATCAGGCGCGTGCCGGAGCCGCCCGCGACGACGTGTGGCGGCGGAGGCGATCCACGACGCCCCGGGTTCTGCTCGGTCGGAATCGGGGTCGTGACCGACTTGGCGGTCGTGGTCGTGGTCGTGGTGGACGTGGTCGTGGTCGGGGTGGTCTGGACGGCCAGGTAGCCCCAGTAGCCCTTCTGGAAGTAGGTGAACTTCGGATAGGAGACCGGGGTCAGGAAGGGCCTCGCCGGCAGTCCCTTCTCCACCTGCTCCATGTAGAGATGCCAGATGGGCACCGGGAAGGTCGCGCCGGCGACCGCCTCGCCGTGCACGTCGAGCATCGGGATCTCGCCGCTCGGATAGCCCATCCAGACGGCGGTCGAGAAGTCGCGCGTGTAGCCGTCGAACCACGCGTCGGCATGATCCGTCGTCGTGCCGGTCTTGCCCGCATTCGGGTGGATCCCGTCACCCGAGCCGTATCCGGTTCCGTACTGCGCGTTCAGGCCCAGCACGTGGTTCACCTCCCAGGCCACGCCCTGCGAGAGCACCCGCTTGGTCTGTGGCTTGCTCCAGGTCTTGTCGACCTTGCCGGACGGGAGGATCACCTTGCGGATCGCGGTCGGCCTCGCATAGATGCCTCCGGATGCGAACGTCGCGTACGCCGCAGCCATGTCGAGCGGTGAGACCGAGAGCGAGCCGAGGCCGATCGAAGCCACCGGCTTCTGCCCCGTCAGGTTGACGCCGAGCCTCTCTGCCATGCGGTAGACGACGTCGGGACCGACGTCGAGTGTGAGCTGTGCATAGACGGTGTTGTCCGAGCGCAGGGTGGCGCTCGTGACCGAGATCGTGCCGGCGTAGGTGCCGTCGTAGGTGCTGACCGTCCACGGCTTCCCGGCCTTGTAGTCGTCCTCGCACCACGGCCCGGTCGTGCAGGTAAACGGCGCGGAGGTGTAGTAGGTCGTGTCGGGATCCATCCCCTTTTCGATCGCGGCGGCGAGAACGAACGTCTTGAACGTCGAGCCGGCCTGACGCGCCGACTGCGAGGTCAGGTTGAACTGGTTGCTCCGGTTCCCCGGGATCACCGCGGTCATCGCCCGGATCGCCCCGGTCCCGGGCTCGACCGAGACGATCGCTGCCGCTGGGTCGTTCGGCTGATCGAGGGTCTCGCGGATCGCGCTGTTCGCGGCGACCTGGAACTTCGGCTCGATCGTCGTGTAGACACGAAGCCCGCCCTCGCGCACGGTGTTCGCACCGTAGACACTCTCGAGCTCGTCGATCACGTACGAGAAGAAGTACGGCTGCTTGATCCTCGTGTAGATCTTCCCCGGCTTCAGGTGCAGCTTCTGTCTCATCGCCCACCGGTACTGCGGCCTCGTGATCTCCCCGCCCATCAGCATCGCCTGCAGCACCTCTGCCCGGCGCAGGAGCGCTGCCTTCGGGTTGTGCAGCGGGTCGTAGATCGACGGTGCCTGCGGAAGCCCCGCGATCAGGGCCGCCTGTGCGAGCGTGAGGTTGCGGGCGCGCCGCGAGAAGTACGTCTCGGCGGCCGCCTCGACCCCGTAGGCGTGGTTGCCGTAGTAGACGGTGTTGAGGTAGGTCTGCAGGATCCTCCGCTTCGGCCACCTGTCGGCGAGCTTGATCGCGAGGCAGGCCTCCTTGATCTTCCGCTCGAAGGTCTGCTCGCGGCCCGTGTACATGTTGCGAACGAGTTGTTGCGTGATCGTCGAGCCGCCCTCGACCACCTTCCCGGCGCTCACGTCGGCCCAGAGCGCACGGAGAATGCCCACGTAGTCGATCCCGCCGTGCTGATAGAAACGGCGGTCCTCGACCGCCACGGTCGCCTCGGGGAGCCATCCACTCATCTGGTCCAGGCTCACGGGCTCGCGGTTGTGATCCGCCGGAATCGTCCCGAGAAACGACCCGTCGGCGGCATAGACAAAGGTGTTCGCGCCGATGTCGACCGGGCGAAGGCTCGAGAGGCTGCAGGACTCCGACAGGGCGGCTCCGGCACCGAACCCGGCGAGCAACACTGCGATCACGCCGACCGCGATCACCAGGACGAGGACGACACCGGCCCGGCGCCGCTGACGCTGACGCTGGATGCGCTTACGCTTGCGGTTGAAGTGGTGCGCGAGAAACGCGTCGACCTCGCGGCGGGGAGCCATGCCGGATCTTACTCGGCAGCCGCGAGGATCCCTGCCTCGCGGAGCGTCTCGGATACCTCGATCCGGAGCTCGCTCTGAGCACGCTCGACCGACTCGCGGTGATGGACGAACCGTCGCACTGCGATCGTCGCGTGGTCGTCGAGCCCGGTGACGACCACCTCGTGGCCTACGGGCTCGAGTGCAGCCGTGACGGCCTTCAGGTCGGTTCCGAGCGGAAGTCGCACCGTGATCTCGGCGACAGGCCGCTCGTTGCGAATCGTCGTGTTCTTGAGCGTCTCCGAGACGAGCTTCTCGTTCGGGATCACGAGCCGGTCGCTGTCGGGAGTGCGGACCCACGTGTAGATGAGGCCCACCTCCTCCACGACGCCGCGCGTCTCCTCGAACTCGATCTCGTCGCCGAGCCGGACGGGCTGGGTGAACGCGATCAGAAGGCCGGCGATGAAGTTGCCGATCGTGCGCTGGGCGGCGAACCCGAGGATCAGCCCGATCACTGCGGACGAGGCTAGGACGCCGACGGCGACGCCCCGGATCGCCGGAATCACGAGCAGGGCGGAGGCGACCCCGACGAACACGATCGTCCCGAGGATCGACTGGCGCAGGATCCGATATCGCGTTGCTGTCCCGGGATCGAGGTGATGCCGCTTCAGCCTCCGATCGACGAGCTTGGCGACGAGGAACGAGAGCAGGATCGCCGTGGCCGCAATGGCGACCCGCACCCAGAGCTCATGGGTCACGTTCACGGCGACGAGGGCACTGTTAGCCTCGCTGGGAGTGAACGATCGGTCGACCACGGCGCCCGCGCCGAATCTTAGAAGGCCCTCCGGCGCCACGACCGCCAAGCTGGTGGCGTTCCTCGCCCTCGTCGGGAGTGTGTCGGCGCTCAACTACCTTGGCAACTACGCCGTAACGACGAGCAAGCAGAAGACCGAGGAGGCGCTCTTCAACTACTCGACAGCCGTGCTCGCGACGGTGGTCTACGGGCTGATCCTGGCGCTCGTGCTCTGGATCGCGAGCCCGTGGCGAGCACAGCTGTTGGCGTTGCGTCCGCCGCGCCGCTGGCTGCGTGCCCTCGGGCTCGCCGCCGCCACGCTACTCGTTGCGGGAATCGCGATCGCCCTGATCGACTCGTTCCTGCACGGCGGCCGCGAGCAGGGAGTCGTGCCGAAGCACTTCCTCCACGGGCACGCCGGCGCATACACCGCCAACTGGCTCGTCGTCGCAGGCGTCGCCCCGTTCGTCGAGGAGACCACCTATCGCGGGCTCGGCTATTCGCTCTTCTTCGCCCGCTGGGGAGTCACCGTTGCGATCGTCGCCACCGGCCTGCTCTTCGCCGCGAGCCACGGCCTGCTCCAGGCCTTTCCCGAGCTCGCCATCTTCGGCTTCGCTCTGGCCTGGCTGCGCTCACGCACAGACAGCGTGTTTCCCGGAATGCTCGTCCACAGCGCCTTCAACAGCTTCGCGCTCGCGAGCGTCTTCCTGCACTGAGGGAGCTCGGTCCCGCCTGGCTAGTCCTCGTCCTCGTCGGCGTCGAGCTCGGCTTCCGCCTCTGCCTCGGCGAAGTCCTCGGCCGACACGCGGTCGAGGAACCTCTTGAACTCGTCCACGATGTCCTCCTCGCTGACGTCCTCACCCTCGAACTCGATCGCCGACTCCTCGATCACCTCGTCGGCGGCGTAGATCGGCACCTGAGCGCGAACGGCGACCGCGATCGCGTCCGAGGAGCGCGAGTCGATCTCGATCTCCGAGCCGTTCTGCTGAACGGTGATCGACGCGTGGAACGTGTTCTCTCGGAGCTCGGTCACCGTGACGCGCACGATCTCGACCTCGAGCTCGCTGAGAATGTTCACGAGCAGGTCGTGCGTGAGGGGCCTGGGTGCGGTTGCGCCCTGGAGCTTCATCAGGATCGCGGCCGCCTCCGGATGCCCGATCCAGATCGGGAGGTACCGGTTTCCGTCGGCGGTCTTGAGGAGCACGATCGGCTGCTTGCCGACGAGGTCGAACGAGACCCCGTAGATCGACATCTCGACCATCGCTCTCCTAGCTTACCCGCGCTTTGGACGCTCAGACCGTGGCTACACTGCCCCGGCGCGGGCGATTAGCTCAGTCGGTTAGAGCGCCGCTCTGATAAGGCGGAGGCCCCTGGTTCGAATCCAGGATCGCCCATGTTCCCGCGCCTGGAAAGCCGGGGTCGCTCTGATTCGGCCCGGGATCACCGGGGCGGTGTTACTCCGAGAGGCGCTCCAGCGCCTCGGCGAGTCCTTCCAGGTCGTGCTCGTCGTCGAAGGCGATCTCCACTCGGCCGGGAGCGACGCGAACGTCGAGCGCGGTGAGGCGGCCGAGACCGCGCTTGACGCGGCCGGCCAGCACCGGGTCCACGGGCGTCTTCGTGCGCGGCTTCGTCCGGGCTCCGGACCAGCGTGCCGCCCGCTCCGCCGCCCGCACGGACATTCCCTGGGCGACGATCCTCCGTGCGAACCTGCGCCGCTCGACAGGATCGGGAACGGCCAGCACTGCCCGGGCGTGCCCCTCCGTCAGCTCTCCACGCTCGACCATGGCGAGGACGTCGTCGGAGAGCTCGAGCAGCCTGAGCTTGTTCGAGATCGCGGGCTTCGAGCGGCCCACCCGCTCCGACACGTCCCCGAGAGAGAGCTCGAACTCGTCCATCAGGAGCGCATAGCCGCGCGCCTCCTCGACCGGCGAGAGGTCCTCGCGCGCGACGTTCTCGACGAGGCCGAGCAGCAGCGTCTCACGGTCATCTGCTTCGCGGATCACCGCCGGCAGCGTCGGGACTCCGGCCTCGCGGGCCGCACGCCAGCGCCGCTCTCCCGCGACCAGCTCGTAGCCGCCGGCGAGTCGGGGCCGGAGGACGACCGGCTGGACGACGCCCTCGTGGCGGATCGAGTCGGCGAGGCCCGCCGTCGCCTCGTGGTCGAAGCGCCGCCGCGGCTGGCGCGGGTTCGGGTGAATCTGCTCGAGCGGGACGTGGGCGAGCTCGACGCCCGAGGCCCCACCGATCAGAACCTCGAAGCCGCGACCGAGGCCGCGGCGCGGGACGTTCTCAGCTGCGTTCGACAAGCTCCATCGCCACCTTCCAGTAGGCCTCGGCGCCGCGTGAACGCCGGTCGTAGCTGGTGATCGGGAGTCCGTGGCTCGGCGCCTCGGCCACGCGGACCGAGCGCGGGACGACCGTCTCGAAGACGAGGTTCCCGAAGTGCCTGCGCACCTCACGCTCGATCTCGGTGGCAAGCCGCGTCCGGGTGTCGCTCATCGTGATCAGGACGCCGCCGAGAGCGAGCCTCGCGTTGAGGCGGGCCTTGATGAGGTTGATCGAGCGCATCAGCTGAGCGAGCCCCTCGAGCGCGTAGTACTCGGCCTGCACGGGCACGATCACCCGGTCGGCCGCAGCGAGCGCGTTCACCGTCAACGGACCGAGCGACGGCGGGCAGTCGAGCAGCACGAATGCGAAATCAACGGCAGAGGCAAGCGACTCCGCCAGATATGCGTCGCCGTCGGAGCGCCGGGAGAGCTCGACCGCCGCACCGGCGAGCTCGGGCTTGGAGGGGATCAGGAACAGGTTCGGGAACGCCGTCGGCTTCGCGAGCTCACCGATCGGGGCGCCGTCGAGCAGGTCGTAGCTCGACGTTCCGTTCGACTTCATGCCGAGGCCGGAGGTCGCGTTCGCCTGCGGGTCGAGGTCGATGACGAGCGCCCGCTCACCCGCCTCGGCGAGGCAGGCGGCGAGGTTCACGGTCGTCGTCGTCTTGCCGACTCCGCCCTTCTGGTTGGCGAACGCGTAGATCCGGCCGGGCACGCCGCCAGGGTAGTGCTCGCCGCGGACGGCCCCGATCTATGCGAGCGGGCGCTTCCTCGCGACACCGACGCGTCTCGGGAACCCGGCCGGCGTCGCGCCGGTCTTCTCGATCACGACGACCCCTCCGGCAACGTCGGCGATCCGGCCTGCGACCTGCCCGGCGGCTCTGGCCAGCCGCTCGAGGTCGGCGCTCTCACCGACCCACAGGATCGCAGCACCGCCGGGACGCACGAGCGGAAGGCACCACTCGGCCGCGACGGGGGGAGGGGCGAGCGCTTTCGCGAGCGCGACACCCACTCGGTCGACCGATTGCTCCTCTGCACGACCGCGGACGACCGTCGCGTTGGGGGGAGCCCAGCGCCGCAGGAACTCGCACCGCCGGCGCTCGGCTTCGAGCAGCTCGATCTGGCGGCCGGGCAGCCGGAGCGCAAGTGGGATCCCGGGCGAGCCGTTCCCGGACCCGACGTCGACGACGACCCCTTCGTACCGCTCGAGCAGCGGTACGGCACGAAGCGCGTCGTCGACGAGAACCGCACGGGCGGCTGCGAGCTCGAGAGAGGTCAGTCCCGGTGTCTCGACGACGCCCCGAAGCCAGGCCTCGAGCCGATCCACCGGACTACTGCGCGGGTTCGACGACGACCCTGCGGTTCGGCTCGTCGCCGTCGCTCGCCGTCGTCACGCCCTCGTGCTCCTGCAACGTCGTGTGCACGATCTTCCTCTCGGCGGCGCTCATCGGCTCCAGCTCGACCCTGGCGCCTGTCCGGACGGCCTCTTCCGCGCTACGCAGGGCAAGCGACTCGAGCGTCCGGCGCCGGCGGCCGCGGTAGCCAGCTGCGTCGACGACGACGGTCCGCCGCTCCTCGGACGGGCCGCCGACGATGGCGGACGCAAGCGTCTGGATCGCGTCGATGGTCTGTCCGTGCCGGCCGATCAGCAGGCCGAGCTCGTCACCGAAGCAAGTCGCCTCGAGGGTCGCCCCGGACTCGGTGATCTCGATCCTGCATCTGACGCCGACGGCAGCTGCCACGTGCTCGAGCAGATCCCGCAGCCGGCGGGCCTCGTCACTCTCGTCGATCTCCTCGGGCGGCCCGGCCTGCCCGTCGGTGCCGGCGGTCGCCACGACCCGCGCCGGTGTGTAGCCCACTCCGAGCAGCCCGCGCTCGCCTTCGGACAGAACCTGGAAGCGAACCGCCGCCTTGTCGAGCGTCGGCACGAGCAGCTCGAGCTCCCGGAGCGCCCGCCACTTCGCCTCGCCGACGGTCTCGCCCGTCGCCTCGACCGTGCGCTCGGCGCTCACCGGCGGCGGCCTCCGCCCCTGTTCCGCTTGACGCGGCGAGGCTGCGTCGAGGCAGGCCGAGGCTTGGGCGGGGGGGCTGGAGGCGCCTCGACGGTCTTCGCTCCGTTACCCCCGCTGCCGTCGTTGGACGGCGGCGTCCTCGAGGATTTCTTCGTGCCCGTCGAGGCCGCCGGCGCTGTCCTCGGGACGAGCCGTCTCGTGACGAGCCCCTGGCCGACCGTCCACAGGTTGGTCGTCACCCAGTAGATCAGCAGGCCGACCTTGAAGTGGGCGATCACCGTGATGAAGACGAGCGGCAGGACCATCATCAGCCGCCGCTGCGTCTTGTCCATCGCCTGGGACATGAAGTAGGTCGAGAAGATCTGGCTCAGCGCATAGACGGCGAGGAGAACGTACCCCGACCAGTGCGAGTCCACTTTCGCGGTGATGTTCGGGACGAAGTAGAGCCACGAGAGGTCAGAGCCCGGCGGCACGTGCTTGGAAAAGTTCTTGAGCACGAGGTAGAGGGAGATGAAGACCGGCGCCTGCGCGAGCAGCGGCAGGCAGGAAGCTGCCGGATTGATGTGATTTTCCTTATAGAACTTCATCATTTCTTCGTTCATCTTCTGCCGGTCGCCCTTGTACTTACGCTGGATCTCCTTCATCTCGGGCGCGTGGCGCTGCAGCGACTGCATCGAGTGGATCTGCCTGACGGTGAGCGGGACGAGCAGGATCCGGACGACGATCGTCGTGCCGACGATCGCCCACGCCCATGTCACGCCGACGTCGTAATGGAACCGCTCGAGCACCCACCGCACGGCGTTCTCGAGCGGCGCGAGGATGCTGAAGACGAGGACTGCGGCGCTCATCGGGCTACGGGTAGTCGACCCCGCCGTGCGACCATGGGTTGCAACGGAGCAGGCGCCAGGCAGAGAGCGCCGACCCTTTCAGCAGGCCGTGCTTGCGCAGCGCGCCGAGCGCGTACTCCGAGCAGCTCGGGTGGTACTTGCAGGTGCCGGCAGGCACGAGCAGTCCGAACGTCCAGCGGTAGGCGTACACGATCACGATCCCGATCCACGCCGGCGCGGCACGGAGTCGCGCCGTCATGCTGCCACCTTCTCGAGCACCTCGTCGACCCGCTCGGCGAGCCAGTCGTGACCGCGGGCCTCCGCGGCCTCCGGCAACCCCGGCCGGACGACGAGGACGTAGTCGCTCGTAGAGGGGAGCGCCTCGCCTTCGAGGCGAGCCCGCCAGATCTCCCGAAGCTGCCGCTTGATCCGGTTGCGGACGACGCTCGATCCGGCAGCCCTAGGCACGGCCAGGCCGAGCCTCGGCTCGCCTGCGGCCTCGTCCCGGTCGAACCAGTAAAGCGTCAGAAAGCGAGTCGAGACGGAGCGACCGTGGCGGTACACGGCATCGAAGTCACGGGACCGCGAAAGGCGATTCTTGCGCTGCACGCTACGCCGAGAGGCGCTTGCGGCCCTTTGCGCGGCGGCGCTTGAGGATGGCGCGCCCGGCGCGAGTCGACATCCGCGCCCGGAAGCCGTGCTTGCGCTTCCGCCGGCGAACGTTTGGCTGATAAGTGCGCTTCATCGCTCGATGACCGGCGCCTGGAGGAGTCCAGGGGCCTAGCCGAGCGGCCAGTATAGTCGCATCGACCTCCTCTCCGGTTGTCCACAGGGGTCCGCGGGCGGAAACTCGTGGAAAGTGCGTGAGAACCCCTTCGAGGCTTGGCGGTGTCCACACCTGTGGAGAGCGATGTGGAGAGAGAGAAGTTCCCTGCAAAACGGCGTAATTTACGCTCGCGTTGGAGGCCGAAATCCTCAGTGTCCCGGTTGTCGGGCGGTGCTATCCTCGCCGCCGCCCGAACCAACCGAAGGAGCGCGCTGGTCGCGTGGAGCACTCGAACGAGCTGACTGCTGAGACCCTCTGGAGCGACGTGTCGGCCCGTTTGCGGGGCACTCTGAACGAGAAGACCTTCCGTAACTGGTTCGGGGAGGTCTCGGCGGTAAGACTCGACGACGAGACGTTCGTGCTGGCCGTTCCCACCGATCTGACGCGAGAGCAGATCGAGCGGCGCTTCGCCCACCTCGTCAGCGCCGGCGTCACCGACGCCGCGGGCAGCGAGCGCAGGCTCGAGCTCGTCGTCAAGCCGGAGGCTTCTGCCGCGGCACCACCGGTGATGCCGCGGCCGGACGGATTCGCGATCAACCCGAAGTACACATTCGATTCGTTCGTGATCGGGTCGTCGAACCGCTTCGCCCATGCAGCCGCCCTGGCGATCGCCGAGGCCCCGGCGCAGGCCTACAACCCGCTCTTCATCTACGGCCACACCGGCCTCGGTAAGACCCACCTCCTCCACGCGATCGCCAACTACGTTGCCCTTCATTCCTCGTCGCTCGGGGTCCGCTACGTCACCTCGGAGACGTTCATGAATGACTTCATCAACTCGCTCCGGGACAAACGGATCGAAGGCTTCAAGCAGCGGTACCGGGCCTACGACGTGCTTCTGATCGATGACGTCCAGTTCTTCGAGCACAAGGAGCGGATCCAGGAGGAATTCTTCCACACTTTCAACTCGCTGCACGAGGCCGGGCGGCAGATCGTCATGAGCTCGGATCGACCCCCGCGCGACATCCAGACGCTCGAGGATCGCCTCCGCTCACGATTCGAGTGGGGTCTCATCACCGACATCCAGCCTCCCGATCTGGAGACACGGATCGCCATCCTCCGCCGCAAGGTGAAGTACGACGGCATCGACGTCAGCGATCCCGAGGTTCTCACCCACATTGCCGGGCGGGTCACGACGAACATCCGTGAGCTCGAGGGTGCACTCACGCGTGTCGTCGCCTTCGCGTCGCTCACCGGGCGCCGGATGGATGTCGAGCTCGCCCAGGACGTCCTCCGCGACGTGTTCCCCCACGGCGAGCCGGCCGTCGTCTCGATCGAGCGGATCCAGGAGCTCGTCTGTGATCGCTTCGGCGTCACCCTGGGCGAGCTGAAGAGCGAGCGCCGCTCGCAGAGCATCGTCTACCCGCGCCAGGTGGCGATGTACCTCTCACGCGAGCTCACCGACTCGTCACTACCAAAGATCGGCAAGCACTTCGGCGGCCGCGACCACACAACGGTCATCCATGCAACATCCAAGATCGCGCGCATGATCCGTGAGGACAGGTCTGTGTACAACCTCGTCCAGGAGCTCACAGCCCGAGTCAAGCAGGCCCGATGAGGAGCCCGACGTGTTCCTGCGGGCCATCTCTCCCCCGTCCGACCACACAGGGAGAATGCGCACCACAAGTGCGATCCGGTGTGTTTTCCAGTTCTTCCCCACCCCTATCACTACTACGAATTTCTTTAATTCATGATTGACTCAGACACCGTGACCCTGGAACTGTTGAGAACGTCTGTTCCACGCGAGTCGTTCTCCGAGCGCGTCTCGGTAGTCGCACGCGCCCTCTCGGCTCGAGCTTCGGTGCTCGTACTCGGCGGCATGCGCCTGACCACGACCGAGGGGACACTCGAGCTTGCCGCGACCGACATGGAGCTTTCGCTCCGAGCCTCGCTCGACGCCGACGTGTCGGGTACTGGAACGGTCGTCGTTCCCGGCCGCCTCCTCGTCGACATCGCACGCGCCCTGCCCGATTCGGATGTCGCTCTCGAGCACCTTGCGGACGAGTCGGTGCTGATGATCACGAGCGGCTCGGCCAAATATCGCATCCACACGTACTCCTCGGAGGATTTTCCACACCTGCCTGAGCTCGAGAGCGTCGAGCTGCAGCAGGCCGATGCAGAGGCGCTTCTGGGTACGGTCGCCCGGGTCGGCCGCTCGGCGTCGCGGGACGAGAGCCGTCCTGTTCTCACCGGGATCCTCGCGCGCTTCGAGCCGGGAAAGCTCGTGATGGCGGCTACCGACTCCTATCGCCTCGCGGTGAAGGAGACCGAGGTGGCAGGCCCGCTGCCCGAGCTCGAGGCGATCATCCCGGCTCGCGCGCTCCAGGAGCTCACCCGCATTGCCGGGGGCTCGGAGACGGTCGAGCTGGCGGTGCAGGAGAACCACGTCGTCTTCGGCGCCGACGGTGTCTGGCTCACGAGCCGCAGGATCGACGGCCAGTTCCCGAATTACCGTCAGCTGCTGCCGGAGCAGTTCGAGCACGAGCTCGAGCTGCCGAGGGACGAGCTCCTCGACGTCGTCAGGCGAATCGGCCTGCTCGCGCAACGGAACTCCCCCATCCGGCTCCGGTTCGCAGCGGGTGAGCTGACCGTCTCCTCGCGAACCCAGGACGTGGGCGAGGCGAGCGAAACGCTTCCCGCACCGTGGGTTGCCGATGCGATGGAGATCGGCTTCAACGCAGAGTTCCTCCGGGACGGTCTGGAGTCGATCGAGTCGTCAACGGTGCGCGTGAAGCTGATCAGCCCACTTCGTCCGGCCGTGCTGCAGGGCGAGACAGCCGATTACACCTACCTGATCATGCCCATCCGCCTCGCGGGCTGAACCAGTCTGATTGTCGAAGCGATCGCGCTCCGGAACTTCCGCAGCTACGCGTCGCTCGAGCTCGAGCTCAGCGCGGGGATCGTTCTCGTGACCGGCGAGAACGGGGCGGGCAAGACGAACCTCCTCGAAGCGATCCATATCGGGACACAGGGGTTCTCGCCGCGGACGCGCAGCGATGGACGCATGGTCAGGCTCGGCGAGACTGCCGCCTCGGTCGCGCTCCGCATCGACCGCTCGGGTTCCCGGCATGACGTCCGGGTGAAGCTCGCGGCCGGCGCCGGAAAGAGCGCGGAGCTCGACGGAGCGAGGCTGCCCTCCTCGGAGTCGCTGCGGCGCGAGTTTCCGGCGCTCGTGTTCACGCCCGACCGCCTCGCCGTCGTCAAGGGCGGCCCTGCGGTCCGGCGCGCCTACCTCGATCGGGTCGTGCCCCGTTTGTTCCCGGCCCAGAGCGAGGTTCCTCAGGACTACGCCGTGGCGCTCGCGCAGCGCAACGCCGCACTGCGCAGGGCGCAGCTGGGGCTCGGTTCGCGGGAGGCCGTTGCCCCGTGGACGGAACGGGTGGCCCTGCACGGCGCGCAGCTGGTGGAGGCCCGCCGCGAAACGGCATCCGCACTGCTGTCGGGGTTCCGCGACTCTCTCGCCGAGCTCGGACTCCCGGGCGGCATGCTCGAGTACGAAGGCGCACCCCCGGACGTTCCAGCGCTCGAGGCGCGGCTCGAGGCCGACCTTGCCCGCGGTGCGACCGGGCTCGGCCCGCACCTCGACGACCTGTCGATCGTCGCGGACGGCCGCGAGCTTCGCAACTTCGGGTCGCAGGGCGAGCAGCGGCTGGCCGTGCTGGCGCTTCTGCTGGCGGAGGCGAGATTGATCTCCCCGGTGCCGGTGCTGCTGCTCGATGATGTTCTCTCGGAGCTCGATTCGAGGCGCCGTGAGGTTCTCGCCTCGAGCGTGGCGGGGCTCGGACAGACGGTGATCACGTCAACCCACCGCTCGGCGCTGCCCGCGGACCCGGATCAGGTCGTGGAGGTGACCCCTGGAACGGCTGTCTGAGACGGTTCGCGTCGAAGCGTCGAAGATCGGCGTCGAGGCACGCCTCGGCGAGGTCATCGCGCTGTGGCCGGAGGCGGTCGGCCAGTCGATTGCGCGGAACGCATGGCCGTCGCGCATCGGCCGCGACGGGACGTTGCACGTGAACACCGTGGACTCGATCTGGGCCTTCGAGCTGGCGCATCGCGGCGCCGAGATCGCCGAGCGACTCGACGTCGCGGGAGTCCGCTTCGCGCCCGGCCTGCTCGCAGTCACCGCGGCCGAGCCGGCCGTCCGCATCGCCCCGTCGCCGTCGCCCGAGCAGGCGCAGGCGGCCGCCGAGATCGCCTCCTCCGTTTCGGACGAGAACCTACGTAAAAGTATCGAAAGAGCGGTGAGTTTGAGCCTCGCGGGCGGTGGCTCAGACCGCCGGCTCTGATACACTGGTCATGCCCGGTAAAACCTGCATTTTGCAGGAATTTTGAGGGCACTTTTCGTTTGAGCGACCCCGGACAGGAGCCCATGTCACAGCCTGCGTCAGATCCGTCCTACTCCGCCAAGGACATCACTGTCCTCGAGGGCCTCGAGCCGGTCCGGCTGCGCCCCGGGATGTACATCGGATCGACGGGTTCGAGGGGGCTGCACCACCTGGTCTACGAGGTCGTGGACAACGCAGTCGACGAGGCGATGGCGGGCTTCAACGACTCGATCGAGGTCACGATCCACCCCGACAACTCGGTCACCGTCGTCGACCGGGGCCGCGGCATCCCCGTCGACGTGATGGAGGACGGCGGACTGCCTGCGCTGACGGTCGTCCTGACGAAGCTGCACGCCGGCGGCAAGTTCGGCGGCGAGGGCTACAAGGTCTCAGGCGGTCTCCACGGTGTCGGCATCTCGGTGGTCAACGCGCTCTCGGAATGGCTCGTGGCAACGGTCGAGCGAGACGGCAAGGTCTACCGGCAGGAGTTTGCGCGCGGCGTCCCGCAAGGTGAGATGAAGCCGGTCGGGATGACGAAGGAGACCGGCACGACGATCTCGTTCATGCCCGACGCAGAGATCTTCGAGGAGCTCGAGTTCTCGGCTGCGACGCTCGTCCAGAGCCTCCGCGAGACGGCGTTCCTGACGAAGGGGCTCCGGATCTCGCTGGCCGACGAGCGGGCCGGCGGGGAGACCGTCGAATTCCGCTACGAGGGCGGGATCAAGGACTTCGTCGCCCACATCAACGACTCGAAGGACGCGGTCCACCGGCACATCGCATACTTCGAGAACGAGACCGAGGCGGGCTACGTCGAGGTGGCGATGCAGTGGAACACCTCGTATCAGGAGTCGGTGTTCTCGTTCGCCAACAACATCCACACCGGCGAGGGCGGCACCCATATGCAGGGATTCCGCTCGGCTCTGACGCGTACGCTGAACAAGTACGCGCGCGACAAGGCGCTGCTCAAGGAGAAGGAGGACAATCTCGAGGGTGAGGACGTGCGCGAGGGTCTCGCAGCCGTTATCTCGGTCAAGCTCGCCAACCCGCAGTTCGAGGGCCAGACAAAGGCCAAGCTCGGCAATCCGGCGATAGCCGGCCTCGTCGAGTCGACGGTGAACGCGAAGCTGGCCGAGTTCCTCGAGGAGAATCCGACTGACGCGCGCCAGATCGTCAACAAGGCGATTGCCGCTTCCCGCGCCCGGCTCGCGGCCCGGAAGGCGCGGGAGCTGACGCGCCGCAAGTCGGCCCTCGACGGGATGTCGCTGCCGGGGAAGCTCGCGGACTGCTCGATCTCGGACCCCGAATCGGCCGAGCTGTTCATCGTCGAGGGCGACTCGGCCGGCGGGTCGGCGAAGCAGGGCCGGGACCGCGGGTTCCAGGCGATCCTTCCGCTGCGCGGGAAGATCATCAACAGCGAGAAGAACCGGATCAACAAGGTGCTCTCGAATCTCGAGATCCAGGCGATGATCACTGCGATCGGCACCGGTATCGGGGAGGAATTCGACCTGTCGAAGCTCCGCTACCACCGGGTGATCGTCATGACGGACGCCGATGTGGACGGAGCGCACATCCGCACCCTGATTCTGACCTTCATCTACCGTCAGATGCCTGAGCTGGTCGACCGCGGGCATGTCTACATCGCGGCCGCGCCGCTCTACAAGGTGAAGCTCGGCAGCCAGGAGTTCTATTTCGAGAAGGAGTCGCAGTTCGAGGAGCTGCTGGCGCGAGAGCGGATTCCGCAGGTGGCGATCACCGACCGCAGCGGTGCCGAGGTGAAGCTGACCGAGGCGAGATGGGGCCGATACACGAAGGAGCTCGCGCAGTACGACGGCTACTCGGCACGTCTCCGCTCCGACTTCGGTGCCGCAGCCGCCGAGCTCATGATCCACCACCGTCTCGTCGAGCACGAGATCGAGGAGCCGGCGGATCTCGAGCGCGCGATCGGAGAGATCGCCCCGAACGGCTATGAGCTCTCGCTCCTCGAGCCCGGAGAGTCCGAATTCCGCCTCCGACTCGTCGAGACCGAGACCGGGACGACGCGGAAGATCTCGGTGCCGGTGGAGCTTCTCGGCTCACCGATCTACGAGCACGTCCGCAAGACCTACGGGCGCCTGACCGAGCTCGTCGGGCTACCGCCCTTCTCGGTCGCCGTCGGCAAGGGGGTCGAGGTGGCCGAGACGTTCGACTCGCTCCGCACGAAGGTGCTCGACGCCGCGAAGCACGGAATCCAGGTCTCGCGCTTCAAGGGCCTCGGCGAGATGAATGCCGAGCAGCTCTGGGAGACCACCATGGACCCGGCCAGGCGGCTGCTGATCCGGGTCGACGTCGAGGACGCACAGGCAGCCGACATGGTCTTCTCGATGCTGATGGGCGACCAGGTTGAGCCGCGGCGGGTCTTCATCGAGCAGAACGCGAAGAACGTGAAGTTCCTGGATGTCTGAGGTAGACACCAGCGCGCTCGGCCCGGGCCGGATCGAGTCCCGCGAGCTCGAGCAGGAGATGCGCTCGAGCTTCCTCGACTATGCGATGTCGGTCATCGTCTCGCGCGCGCTCCCGGACGTGCGGGACGGGCTGAAGCCGGTCCACCGCCGTGTCCTCTACTCGATGTGGTCGAACGGCAACCGCCCCGGCCGGCCTCCCGTCAAGTGCGCACGCATCGTGGGCGATGTGATGGGCAAGTACCACCCCCACGGCGACCAGGCGATCTACGACACGCTCGTACGGATGGCGCAGCCGTTCTCGCTGCGGTATCCCCTCGTCGACGGCCAGGGAAACTTCGGCTCGGTCGACGACGACCCGCCGGCGGCGCAGCGCTACACCGAGGCGCGGCTGACGCGGCTCGCCGAGGAGATGCTCCGCGAGCTCGAGACGGACACGGTGGACTTCGGCCCGAACTACGACGAGTCGGAGCGCGAGCCACTCGTCCTGCCGGGGCGGTTCCCGAACCTCCTCGTCAACGGCTCCGCCGGGATCGCGGTCGGGATGGCCACGAACATGCCGCCACATCACCTCGGCGAGACCATCGATGCGGTCGTGACGCTCATCGACAAGCCCGAGGCCAGCGCCGACGATCTGATGAAGCATCTCAAGGGTCCGGACTTTCCGACCGGTGCGATCATCGTGGGCCGCTCCGGCATCCGGGACGCCTACCGGACGGGCCGCGGCCGGATCGTGATGCGTGCCCGCGCGCACATCGAGGAGCTCCGCGGCGGCAGGAGCGCGATCATCGTCACGGAGCTTCCCTACGGAATCCGCAAGGGCGGCGAGAACGGCGTGATCAAGAAGATCGCGGATCTCGTCCACGAGAAGGTCATCACGGAGGTCTCGGACCTCGCGGACCACAGCGACCGGACGGGGATGCGGATCCAGATCGAGCTCAAGCGCGACGCGATCCCGCAGGTGGCGCTGAACAAGCTCTTCAAGCACACGGGCCTGCAGGCCACCTTCGGCTACAACGCCGTCGCGCTGGTCGACGGGGTTCCGCGGACGCTCTCGCTGCTCGAGCTCGTCACGCACTACCTGAACTTCCAGCGCGAGATCGTCACGCGCCGGTCGCAGTACGAGCTGCGCCAGGCCGAGAAGCGCGCCCACATTCTCAAGGGTTACCTGATCGCGCTCGACAACCTGGACGCGGTGATCGCGCTGATCCGCGCTTCGAACGACACCGAAGAGGCGCGCAACGGGCTCGTGGAGCAGTTCCGGCTCAGCGAGCTGCAGGCCGCGGCGATTCTCGAGCTGCGGCTCTCCCGGCTCACAGGTCTCGCCCGCAAGGAGGTCGAGGACGAGTACGCCGACCTCCAGGAGCGGATCGCGGAGCTGCGCGACCTGCTTTCAGACGAGGCGAAGATCGACGCGCTGATCAAGGAGGAGCTGCTCGAGCTGAAGGAGCTCTACGGGCGGAACGACGACCGCCGTTCCGAGATCATCGCGGCGGAGGAGGAGCTCGAGCTCGAGGACATGATCGCGGAGGAAGACATGGTGATCGCGATCACCCGTTCCGGGTACATCAAGCGCTTGCCCGTCACCTCCTACAGAGAGCAGCGGCGCGGCGGCATCGGCGTGATGGG
>Ga0335081_10000425_pt1 | contig 75269 bp, 80 predicted proteins | sample Lox_Sample_35_FD_206713 | JGI IMG/M metagenome (GOLD analysis project Ga0335081, IMG submission 206713) | Soil microbial communities from Loxahatchee National Wildlife Refuge, Florida, United States - Lox_Sample_3.5 | ecosystem: Environmental > Terrestrial > Soil > Wetlands | place: USA...
GCTATTTGCCATTCGCCGTTCGCTTCCCCCCTCACTGGTGGACTTTCCACGACGTGCCCGCTAAGCACCCGCCATGTTGCGCAGGGTCTATGACTGGTGTCTCGAGGCCGCCCACAAGCCGTATGCCTTGTGGCTGATGGGCGCCGTGTCGTTCGCGGAGAGCTCGTTCTTTCCGGTTCCGCCCGACACGATGCTGATCCCGATGTCGCTCGCCCGGCCCGAGCGGGCCTGGACCTATGCGACGCTGTGCACGCTCTCGTCGGTCGCGGGCGGCGTGCTCGGCTACGCGATCGGCGCCTTGCTCTACGACACGGTCGGCCACTGGCTCATCCATCTCTATGGCTATGGCGACAAGGTCGAGGCCTTCCGCGCGGCCTATGCGCGCTATGGCGCCGTGATCATCCTGGTCAAGGGCCTGACCCCGATCCCCTACAAGATCGTCACCATCACGTCGGGCTTTGCCGGCTACAATATCTGGTTGTTCATCCTCTGCTCGATCGTCGCGCGCGGCATGCGCTTCTACGTCACGGCCCTCGTGCTCAACCGCTACGGCGCACGGGTGCGCGCCATCATCGAGGAGCGGCTCGGATTGTGGTTCACGATCGGCGTGGTCGTGCTGGTCGCCGGCATCATCGCGGCGGTCTATATCTTTTGAAGCGCTTTTCAGGCCACGCGGCGTCGCTACAGCGCACGGCTCCACAATTTCGCCACGCCCTAAACTAGGGTAGTATGCGGTCGGCGGCCGCGGGCATGCGGCCGCGCGAATCGGCCGCGACCTGGGACGATGATCGGATCTCGACGAGGAGCAGTTTGGTGGCGGCGATCGGCCGGCGGGTGCGCCGCCGCGGCCGCGCTGATCCTGGCCGGCGCGGCGGCGGCGCAAGCGCCGCTGGCCCTGCAAGCCCCGCAAGCGCCGACGCAATTGCAGGCGCCCGCCGCGCCGCCGGCGCAGCCGCAGGTGAGCCCGGGCACGCGGCCGGGGTTCATCGATGCGTTCGGGCATTGGATCCAGAGCTCGGTGAGCAACTGGAACCAAGGCATCAAAGGTGCCGGCGACATCGCCAAGGATGCGGCGAATGCCGCCGGGACGGTGACGCGCGACACCGCCGGCGCCGTCGCCCGCTTTCCCGGAACGCGGGTGATCGCCGAGCACGAGACCTGTCCGACGGCGCCGAACGGCGCGCCCGATTGCCGGCTTGCCGCGGAGCTGATCTGCAAGCGGCACGGCTTCGGGACCGGCAGCAGCATCGATTTCCAGACCGCGGAAAAATGCCCGCCGATCGCGCTCAATCGCCCGAACGGCGAGCCGCCGCCCCCCTGCGTGATGGAAAGCTTCGTCACGCGCGCGCTCTGCCAGTAGGGTGGGCACGGCGCGTTGCACTTTCCCAGCCGCGTGGGCAAGATCGCGGAAGCGCCGTGCCCACGCGGATGCGCATGTGAGCGCGATTTTGCCCACCCTACGGCTGCCATGAACCTCTACGCCAAGCTCCGTGAACGCCAGGCGGCCGGCCGGCCGATCACCATCGGGCTGATCGGCGCCGGCAAGTTCGGCACCATGTTTCTCACCCAGGCGCGCCGCACGCCCGGCATGCACGTGGTCGGCGTCGCCGACCTCAACGTGGCGCGGGCGCGCGACCAGCTGCGCGCCGCCGGCTGGGACGCCCCCGCCTATGCGGCAACGTCGCTCGGCGACGCGCTCGGGACCCGCGCCACCCATGTCGGGCCGGATGCGCAGGCGCTGATCGCCTGTCCGGAGATCGAGGTGATCATCGAGGCGACCGGCGTGCCGGAGGCCGGCATCCGCCATGCGCTCGCCGCGATCGCGGCCGGGAAGCACATCGTCATGGTCAATGTCGAGGCGGACGCGCTCGCCGGTCCCTTGCTCGCGCGCAAGGCCAAGGCCGCCGACGTCGTCTACAGCCTCGCCTGGGGCGACCAACCGGCGCTGATCTGCGAGCAGGTCGACTGGGCGCGCGCCTGCGGCTTCAAGGTCATCGCGGCCGGCAAGGGCACCCGCTACGAGCCGCACTATCACGAGTCGACGCCGGATACATTGTGGGACATCCTCGACAAATACCTGCGCATCGAGGATCGCACCTCGATCAACCCGAAAATGTTCAACAGCTTCGTCGACGGCACCAAGTCCGGCATCGAGATGACGGCGGTGTGCAACGCGACCGGCCTCGTGCCGCAGAGCGAAGGCTTGGGGTTTCCGCCGGCGACGCGGTTCGAGCTCGCCGACGTGTGCAAGCCGCGCGCGGCCGGCGGCACGCTCGAGCAGGAAGGCGTCACCGAGGTGATCTCCTCGGTCTATCGCGACGGGCGCGACGTGCCGCATCATCTGGCGCTCGGGACCTATGTGGTGTTCGAAGGCGAGAGCGATTACGCGCGGCGCTGCTTCTCCGAGTATCACCTGCTGCCCGACCGCAGCGGCCGCTATGCGGCGCTCTATCGACCGATCCACATGATCGGGCTCGAGCTCGGCATTTCGGTCGCGAGCGCCGCGTTGCGGCGCGAGCCGACCGGCGCGCCGGTCTGTTTCAACTCGGACGTGGTCGCCACGGCGAAGCGCGCGCTGAAAGCCGGCGAAATCCTCGACGGGGAGGGGGGCTTCTGCGTCTGGGGCAAGCAGATGCCGGCGCAGCGTTCGCTCGACCAGGGCCTGCTGCCGCTCGGCCTTGCGCAGAAGATAAAGCTCGAGCGCGACATTGCGGCGGGCGAGACGCTGCGCTGGGACGACGTCGCCTTCAACCCGACCGATCAGGCCGTGCGGGTGCGGCGCGAGATGGAGGCGGCGTTCGGACGGCAGAACGTGGCGGTGTCGTAGCGCCAGACGGGACCAATCCCACTCTTGCGGCGCGGCTCGCGCAGGCACGCGCGGTGGGCGAGATGTCCAACCAATTGCTGGGATGCCGAGGAATGCGAGAGCGCATAATGTTCTCGCGGCGAGATCCAAACCGATCCGCAACGATGCGGCACGCGCGACCGACAAGAATAGGCGCGAGGGAGGACGACATGACAAGCACCCGCCGTTCGATACTCATTGCCTCCGCGTTCGCTTTGGCCCTGGTGTTGCCAGTGGTGGCGAAGGAGGTCCCCTCCGATTTCGCCCGGCTCGAGGCCGCGCAGATCGCCGCCAATGCCAAGCCGGGCGCGCGCACGGTGCCGGGACGCACGATCCCGGTGCCAGCGACCGCGAGCCCGCAGCTGCAGGCGATCATCGCGGCGCCCTATTCGCCGGGCTGGGACGTCAATCCGAAGAGCGCCGCCGAATGGAAGGAGTGGGTCGCTCGCCGGGCTGCCGCCGCAATGGCGGTACTGCCGACCCTGCGCGAAAAGCTCGGCGTCACCATCGAGGAGAGCACGATCGCCGGCGTGAAGGTCTTCATCCTGACGCCGAAGGACATGCCACCTGCCAACCTCAACCGCCTGCTCGTGAACGTGCACGGCGGCGGCTACGTCCTGGGTCCGGGCCAATCCGGCACCGGCGAGGCGACCGCGATGGCGGCCCAAGGCTTCAAGGTGATCGCCATCGACTACCGCATGCCGCCCGATTTTCCCTACCCGGCAGCGATGGACGACGCCATGGCGGTGTGGAAGGAGCTCGTGAAGACGCACGACCCGCGCACGATGGCGATCTTCGGCAGCTCGACCGGCGGCGCGATGACGCTCGCGATGATCCTGCGTGCCAAGCAGGAGGGCCTGCCGTTGCCGGCCGCGATCGCGCCGGGCACGCCGTGGTCGGATCTCACCGAGACCGGCGACACCTACAAGACCAACGAGTGGCTCGACAACGTGCTGGTGAGCTGGCACGGGTGGCTCGGGCACGCGGCGGAGCTCTACGCGAACGGCCACGACCTCAAGGATCCGCAGCTCTCGCCGATCTACGGCGATTTCTCCGGGTTTCCGCCGGCCATCCTCACCAGCGGCACCCGCGACCTCTTCCTCAGCCTCACGGTGTTGACCCATCGCAAGCTGCGGCGCGCCGGCGTCGAGGCCGACCTGCAGGTGTTCGAAGGCGCCTCGCACGCCCAGTACTACATCAATCCGACCACGCCGGAGAGCAAGGAGGCCTTCACCGAGATCGCGCGCTTCTTCGACAAGCACCTCGGGAAATAGGGCGCGATCGGCGTAGCCCGCATGAAGCCCTCGGGTCTTGCCTTCGGCAAGCCCAAGGGTGAACTCCGCGGAATGCGGGGACACCGCCTCCGCGGTAACGATTACCCCGGATTGCGCTTCGCTCCATCCGGGCTACGCACCTCGACCTCGTATGTGCCGCCGCCCGGCCCCGGCTCACGGCGCACCGCGATGTTGTCGTCCGGATCGACCCGGCCGATATCGAGGTCGCGGTCGGGCAGCACCGCGATCATGCGCGGCCCGATGCGCACGAACACGAAGCGGCCCTCCGGCGCGCCCTCGCGCGCCCAGCGCTTGATCTGCGAATAATAGGGCTCGCGCGTCCAGGCGTTGGGGAAGCTCGGATCGACGCCGACCTGGATGTTGACGCCGTTACTCTGGATGTAGGTCACGAACTTCGCCTTTTCGGGCTTCCATTCCGGGCCGAAGCGTGCGTCCTGCATCCACAGGCAGTAGAAGGCGCGGCACGAATCCGGACGGCTCTCGTAGATGACGCAGCCCTTGCCGGCGGCCGCGTGCTTGCACCACACGCCGGCCGGCTTCTCGAACTCTTTGATGTAGGGAACCTTGCAGCACATCATGCAGGTGCCGCAGGCGCGGCTCGGCACGAGTTGCGGCTTCGGCGTGTCCATGCCTTGCTGATAGCCGATCGTGCGGCGGCATGAAAGCGGTCGCGCGTTCGCTCGAGGCTACTTGTCGCGCGGCAGAAACAGCACGTTGCGCGATTCGATCTCGGTCCCCCACGTCGTGTTCTTGCCGAGCGCCGCGATCGCCGGCAGCGCGGGGATCCGCTCGCCCTTCTGCACGATGACGGCGTCGTAGCCGAAGGCTTGGCAGATTTCCGCCGTCAGCGCGGCGGGGTCGTCGTGCGTGCCGGACAGAAGCTCGAGCAGGATCGGCGGGCGCTCGCGCGCGATGGTCGAGCGGGCGCCCTCGAGCACCTCGCGCTCGCTGCCCTCGACGTCGGCCTTGATGAAGCGCACGTCGGTCAGCGCGAACTCATCGAGCGTGCGGATCTCGACCTGGTAGGTCTCGATGGTCTTGAACTGCGCGTGCGTCTGCTTGAGGCTGCCGGCGAGGTGCAGCACCAGGCCATCGTCCGCGTGCGGCACATGGAAGGTGCCGCGCCCCGGCTTGTCGGCGAGCGCGACCGCGTGCAGCTCGGCGCGCCCGCGCAGCATCCAGCGCGCGAAACGCGCGTAGTCGGGATTGGGCTCGAAGCAGACGACCCGGTCGGCGAAGCGCGACAGCGCGAAGGCGAAGAAGCCCTGGTTGGCGCCGATGTCGACGGCGGTGCCGCCGTGCCGCATCAGCTCGCCCAGCACCGCAAGCTCCGGCTCGCCGGTCGCCGTCTCGTAGGCGATGCGGCGGCCGTAGAACCACGACGGCGGCAGCAGCATCGCGAGCTTTTCGCGCCAGGGCAGGGACATCGGGCAAGGGGCCTTGGGGACATCACGCGGGCGTCGACTTTGCGCATCCCCGTCCGACCCGCGCAAGCGCGGCGGCGATGAAGGCGGTCGCCAGGGGTCGTCAGGCGTTTCAACTTGAAAGTCGTACTAATGTAAAATACACATTTTGGTAGTCACCCGCCGCCGCCGCTACGCCACCGCTACGGCGCCGCCGGCGAGCGAAGGGATGACCAACAGTGCTCGCGACTTTTTCGCGCCTACGTCCTGGCGAGTTCACAACGCAGTCGAGGAAAGGACCGAAAAATGACGACACCAGCCGCTCCCGTCGCTCCGGGCAAGCACCCCAATCACTACGATCTCACCGGCGACGGCATCAGCGTCATCTATGACACGACCACCTTTGGCGGCAAGCCGATGCTCTCCTATCACGACAAGGCGGTGAGCCGGAGTTTCGTCGGCGATCAAATCCGCACCGTCAACACCGAGATCGGCACGCTGGTGACGGTCACCATTTTCCTGACGCCGGATTCCGGCTCGACGACGTTCACGCTGCTGATCCCCGAGGTCAACCTGGGCGCCGCGGACAGCGCGGCGATCTCGACCTGCGGGATCACGACGCTGCATCGTCTGACGATCATTGGGCCGCCGCGGCAGGGCCAGACCGAGCTCTACACCACGCATGACATGAAGGGCACGGCGGCGTTCTTCCTGACTTGACGCGATCGCGGCGTCGCCGGCGCGGCCGGCTCAACTTTCGCGCCGGCGCGCCAGCGCGTCGATCCGGCGGATGGCCTCGCTCGCCTGGTAATCGCCGTCGCGATAGCGCGGGCCGATCTCGCGCGCGTTGCCGCCGCAATGCGGGCAGATCAGGGTGCCGGCGAACACGTATTCGATGCATTGCCGGCACAGCACGAGCGTCGGTGCCGGTCGGCCGTGCGCCGGGCCGGGCGCGCGCTCGCTCATGCGCGCGCCGTCGCGGTCGCGATCGGCTCCTCGATCAGCGCAAACCGGCCGGTCGCGAACGGCAGGTCGGGCGCGTCCTCGACCTTGACGATGCGCTCGCGCACGCCGCGTTCGGCGAGGCGCAGCACGCGATAGTGACAATAGGGATTGTTGCCGCGGCGGCCGAGCAGCGAATCCGCCGTCCAGGTGCAGCCGCCCCGACACACCTCGGCGTAGTAGCAGCTTGCGCAGAAACCCCACAGGTGCTCGGTGCCGCGCGCGCGGTTGAATTGCAGCGCGGGATGCTCGGACCACAGCGCGGCGATCGGCCTGTCGCGCACGCTGCCGGCGCCGTAGCGGTCGGTCGCGAGCGAGGGACAGCCCTTGAGCGTGCCGTCGGCTTCGAGCCCGATCACGTTCTGCCCGGCCGGGCAGCCCGGGTAGTGGCCGCGCTCCGGGCCGCGCCACAGCGCATCGTAAGGGCCGAAATATCCGACATTGTTGCCCGGCAGCAGGAGGAGGCCGCGCTCGCCTCCGGCGCGATGCAGCTCGGCGAGCAGCGGCATCAAGTCGGCGAGATCGTAGGGCTGGAGCAGGATCTCCGCGTGGTCGACCGCGTTGCCCATCGCGACCGTGAGCTGGACCTGCCAGTACTTGGCGCCCGCCGCGATGATCACGTCCATCAGGGCGGGAAGCTCGGGAACGACGGTCGCGGTGATCTGGGTATTGACGCTGGCGACGAGGCCGATGCGCCGGCAGTCGGCCAGCACGCGCAATGCCTCCGCGTAGGACCCTCGCACGCCGCGCAGGCGGTCGTGCAGCGATGCCAATCCGTCGATCGAGACGCCGATGCCCTGCAGGCCGGCATCGGCGGCCGCCTCGAGCATCGCGGCGGAGAGCTTGTAGCCGCCGGTCTGCATCGTGCAGTCGATGCCGTGATCGCGGATCGCGCGGATGATCTCGAGCCAATCCCTGCGGATGAAGGCTTCGCCGCCGATGACGGAAATCTCCCGCGTGCCCAACGCGGCGAGCTGGCGGATCACCTCGATGCATTCGCCGGTGTCGAGCTCGCGCGCGCGGCGATGCCCGGCGCGCGAACCGCAGTGCAGGCATTTCAGATTGCAGGCGAGCGTGATCTCCCAGACCACGTAGACCGGTACGCAATCGAGCTGATCCCGCAGCGTTACCCTGCGACGTGCATCCTCGCCCATCGCGGTCGCCTGCTGCCGCCGATGATCGCCGCCTCGCGGCGCTGGCGCGGCGAGGCCTGGCGTTTCGTTGCCTTGCCGGAACGCCGCCGGATCATTTCTTCGCGATCGCGGCGTCGAGATCCTTGAGCGAGGCGCGCAGATCGTCGGCGTCCGCGCCGCTCGCGCCCTTGAGCATATCCTGGGCGACCGTCTTGTAGGCGCGCAACGTCGGACCGTCGGCGGTCTTGCACTTGTCGCGGATGATGACGCCGTAGAGCGGGCGGATCCCGCCGGAATAGGACTGACTCATTGCATCCTCCTGCTGGTTGTCACGTGCCGCAAGCGGGCCGGAGCGGAAGATATCGCGCCCGGGCCTCAAGCCGAGTTGGGTAGAATGATACAATCAGTACAATCAATGACTGTAGGCACAATTGCGGCGACGTTTGGGCGCGCCGACGCGATGCGCCGGCGGCCGGACGCCGCTTGCGATCGTCCAATGCTCCGGCGGAGGGAGACTGGCCGCTCAGGCGTGCGTGCCCTCCGGCTCCCAGCTTTCGGCGCTGGCGCCGGCGAGCGCGCGCACGCGCTCCTCGTCCTTGGCGAACTCGGCGGCGGAGCCCGCATACACCACCTTGCCGTCGTCGAGCACATAGGCGCGGTCGGCGATCTCGACCGCGGCGCGCACGTTCTGCTCGACCAGCAGCACCGAGATGCCTTCGTTGCGCGCCGAGGCGACGACGCGAAAGACCTCCTGCACGATCAGCGGCGCGAGCCCCTGGCTCGGCTCGTCGAGCAGCAGGAGCTTCGGATTGAGCAGCAGCGCGCGGGCGATCGCCAGCATTTCCTGCTCGCCGCCGGAGAGCTGGCGGCCCTTGTTCGACTTGCGCTGCGCGAGGCGGGGAAACAGCTCGTAGACGCGCGGAATGGTCCACGGCCCGGGCCGCTCGAGCGGCACCCGCAGGTTCTCGTCGACCGTCAGGTTGGGGAAGATGCGGCGGCCCTCCGGCACGTAGCCGACGCCGAGCGCCGCGATCCGATAAGGCGGCCAGTCGGTGGTGGCGTGGCCGAAAATGCGCACGAAGCCCTCGCGCGCATGGGTGAGGCCGACGAGGCTGCGCAGCGTCGTGGTCTTGCCGGCGCCGTTGCGGCCGAGCAGCGCCACGAGCTCGCCCTCGCGCACCTCGAGGCTGACGCCGTGCAGGATGTGGCTCTTGCCGTAATAGGTGTGCAGGTTCTCTGCTTCGAGTGCCGCGCCGCTCATGCCGCTGCCTTTCCGAGGTAGGCCGCCTGCACCGCCTCGTTGGCTGCGATCTCCTTGGGCGTGCCTTCCGCCAGCGTCTTGCCTTCCGCCAGCACCATGATGCGGTCGGCGAGGTGGAACACCACCCGCATGTCGTGCTCGATCAGCACGATCGTGAGCTTCTGGTCGCGGTGGAGCTTGCGGATCAGCTGCGTGATGTCATAGGTCTCCTGGTCGCCCATGCCGGCGGTCGGCTCGTCGAGCAGGAGCAGGCGCGGCTTGAGCGCGAGCGCCATCATGATCTCGGTCGCGCGCTGGTCGCCGTGGCTCAGCTCGCCGACCAGGCGGTCGGCCTTCGCGTCGAGGCCGCCCATGTCGAGGAGCTCGGTGACGCGGGCGCGGATCTCGCCGTCGGCGTCCGCCGACAGCCACGGGCTGGTGCGGTAGCCGGCCTGCACCTCGACCGGGATGCGCAGGTTCTCGCGCACGCTGAGTTCGGGAAACACCTCGGTGATCTGGAACGTGCGGGCGATGCCCTTCCATACCCGGCGCGCCGGCAGCAGGCGGGAAATGTCCTCGCCCTCGAAGATGATCTTGCCGGTGGTCTGCGTGAGGAAGCCGCTGATCAGGTTGAAGAAGGTGGTCTTGCCGGCGCCGTTCGGGCCGATCACGGCGCGCAGCTCGCCTGGCTCGACGATCATCGATACGCCGTCGACCGCGACCAGGCTGCCGAAATGCTTGGAAACGTTCTCGACCCGCAACAGGCTCATGTGACCGCCTTTCGCCGAAAGATACCGAGCACGCCGCGCGGAAAGAACAGCACGATCAGCACGAAGAAGGCGCCGATGAAGGACATCCAGTTCTCGGTGTGACTCGAGATGAAGTCCTGCAGCACGAGGTAGATCGCGGCGCCGATCAGCGGCCCCCAGAAGCTGCGCATGCCGCCGAGCACGGCCATGATGACGAAGTTGCCCGACTGGTCCCAGCGGATCGCGCGCGGGTCGATGAAGTTGCTGAGCATCGCGTACATGCAGCCCGCGGTGCTGACGAAGAAGCAGGAGATCACCCACGACATCCAGATGTGGCGGTCGACCGGGATGCCGAGGAAGCGGGCGCGGCGCTCGTTCTCGCGGATCGCCAGCAGGGTGCGGCCGAAGGGCGAGCGCAGCAGGAACGCCATCGCGCCGACGCAGAGCGCGAACACGCCGAGCACGAAATAGTAGAACGCCTTGTTGCTGTCGAGGATGTCGAGGGTGGCGAAGCCGAAATCGATCGGCTGGCGCTGCCACGCCGAGAGCCCGTCGTCGCCGCCGGTGACCGAGCTCCATTGGAACGATATGTAGTAGAACACCTGGCCGAACGCGATGGTGCACATGGCGAAATAGACGCCGCGCAGCCGCACGATCATCAACCCGATGACCCCGGCCGCGACCGTGCCCGCCACGATGCCGACCAGCATGGCGAGCGGCGTGCTCGGATAGATGAACTTGATGATCATCGCGGTGCCGTAGCCGCCGAGCCCGAAATAGGCGGCATGGCCGAACGACAGCACCCCGGTGTAGCCGAGCAGGAAATTGAGCGCCATGGCGGCGAGCGCATAGATCAGCACGCGGGTGCCGAGATCGACGTAGCTGCCGATCGCCGGCAGCCAGTACGGCGCCGACAAGAGCGCGATCCAGACCAGAACGTCGGCGAAGCGTTTCGCGGAGTTCTGCATCAGAAACGCCCCTCCTCGCCGAGAAGCCCGCGCGGGCGCACGATCAGCACCAGGGCCATCATCACGTAAATCACCGCTTCGCTCGCCGGCGCATAGATCACGCTGGTGACGCCGGCGGCGACGCCGATCAGCAGTCCGCCGAGCAGGGTGCCCGGCAGGCTGCCGAGCCCGCCGACGATGATCGCGATGAAGCTCGGCATGATCAGGTTGTCGCCGATGGTCGGCTGCAGCCCGAGCTGGCCGACCGCGAGCACGCCGGCGAGGCCCGCGAGATAGATGCCGAGGCCGAAATTGAGGCTGCGCAGCATGCGCACGTTGACGCCGAGCACCGAGACGGTCTCGAGGTCGAGCGTGCCGGCGCGGATGCGCAGGCCGAGCCGCGTGTAATTGAGGATGAGGAACAGGCCGACCACGACCGCGGCGGCGAGCAGCACCATGAACAGGCGGTAGCCGGTGAGGAAGAAGAACTGGCTGCTGAGCGGCGAGGAGAGCCAGCCCGGGATCTGGTAGGGCAGGCTCTGGGCGCCCCAGATGAAGCGCGTGCCGTCCTCGATCATGAAGGCGAGGCCGAAGGTCAGCAGCAGGCTGTAGAGCGGATCGCGCCCGTACAGCCAGCGAATGAGCCCGCGCTCGATCACGATGCCGATCAGCGCCACCAGGAACGGCGAGGCCACCAGCGCGCCCCAGAAGCCGAGCCAGGGGATCAGCGTATAGGCGAGGTAGCCGCCGATCGCGAGAAAGCCGCCATGCGCGAAATTGATCACGCCCGACAGGTTGAGGATCAGCGACAGGCCGAGCGCCATCAGGGCGTAGAACGCGCCGATGATGAGGCCGTTGAAGATGTTGAACAGAACCAGCTGGGTCATACGCGAAGCAACACCATCCCCCTGCCGCCCCGCGCGCATTCCCGGCTGCGCGCCTGCGGTCGCCCATCCCCCGGCATTCTGCTAACCCCTCGACCCGGGCAGAATTCCGGGCGCCGCCGCGCGGCGGCGCCCTTGATTTAGCCCATCAGGCCGGCCACGTCATCTTGCATCCGGTCTTGTCGACCGGCAATGCCGCCTCGTCGCCCTTGACGAGCTGCGTGACCTTGAACAGGTCTTCCTTGTCGCCGCCCGGCGGCGCCTTCTGCGAGTGGCCGACGAACAGCGTCGGCATCAACTGGTTGTCGCCCTTGCGGTAGTATGGATTGTTCGGCATCAGCGCCACTTCCGGCGGCAGCACCATGCCCTCCATCGCCCTGGCGAGCTTGATCGGCTCGAGCGACTTCGCCTTCTCGGCCGCGAGGCTGCACGACCAGATTGCCGCATAGCCGAACCATGTGCGCGCGGTCGGTACGTTGCCGCTGGTGCGTTTGCGGATGTCGGCGACGAACTGCTCGACGTGCGGCACGCCGGGCTGCTTCCAGTACCACTCGAAGCACCAGTCGCCGATCAGCGCCTCCGGCGGCAGGCCTTTGAGGACTTCCAGCTCCTGCTGGGCGCCCGCGATGTGGGTCTTCTTGTCGAGGCCGAACTGCACCGCCTGCTTGAGGCAGTTGATCATGTCGTCGCCGGCGAGCAGGAGGACGATCGCGTCGGGGTTGGTCGACTGCGCCTTGATCAGGTTGGCCGAGAAGTCGCTGGTGCCGAGCGGAGTGAAGTCGTTGCCGAGCTCGGTGCCGCCGGCCGCCTTGAGGCTCGCCTCGAAGCCGAGCTGCAGGCCGTGGCCGAAGGCGTAGTCGGTCGTGATGAAGTACCACTTCTTGCCGTACGACTTGAGCAGCAGGTTGGAGACCGAGTTCGTCTCCATGCGCGTCGTGTTGCAGACGCGGAAGACGTTCCAGTGGCACTGCGATCCCGTGACCGTATCGACATGGCCGCCCGGCACGATGTGGAACGCCTTCTTCTCGAACGAATAGTTGGCCATCGCCTGGGCGAGCGCCGAGTTGATGTTGCCGATGAGGAAGTCGACCTTGTCGCGCTCGACCAGCTTGGTCGCCTTCTGCACCGCGGTCGCGGCGTCGCCCGAGGTCGAATCCTCGACCAGGAGGTCGACCTTGCGGCCGAGAATGCCGCCCTTGGCGTTGATCTGGTCGACCGCGAGCTGGGCGCCGATCAACTCGTTCTTGCCGAGCGCCGCGAAGGTGCCGGTCAACGGGTTGTCGAGGCCGATCTTGACGTTGTCGGCCGCCCAGGCGGTGACGACGAATGGCGAGGCGATCTGCGCCGCGCCGGCGGCGGCCGCCGCCTTGATGACCGTGCGACGGTCCACTCCCTTGCTGAGAAACTTGGCTGGCATGGTCGAAATCTCCCTGAGCATCCTTGCGTTTCGGCGCGCCGAACGGCGCGTCCCCCGCACGGGGCGCGCGTCCGTCATCCTCCATTACCACACTATTGAGTGGTGGGCTTCTATCTGAAGCTGGCGATCTCCCCGGGGGATCGCCGCTCAAGGTCGCGAAGATTACGAAAAATTCTGTTTTGTCAAATGGCTGGTGGACGCAGCCCCATGCGCGCCGCAATCGACTTTCGTCGCCCGGCCGGCCGCGCCGTGCGGCCCGAGCGGTCGCAACGGCCGATTTCGCCGCGTGAAATGGCGCTCGCCGAGGCTGTATTCCTGGAACATCGGGTGTCGATGGGCCGGCGCTGCTCGCATGTTGGCGGCGGCCGCGGAAAAGATTGCCATCCGCGCGACATCGTGACGCGCCGATGGGCACCGGTGCGCGAGCCTGACGCTCGCCGGCGCGGCGGCCGGGAGGTCAGCGCACGGTCGCGAGGCCAGCGTCGTTTTCAAATCCTTCGGGATCTTCGGTATTCGGTTCGAGATGGCCGAGGGATCTTGCGATCGCATCGACCGCGCGGCGCTGTCGCGAGAGCGCCACTGCGGCGAGGCGTAGGGCCTTCCCGTCAATACGATCTGAAGTTTCAATACCGAATTCGATTCAACCGTTTTCGGATTCGCGCCGAACAAACCCAAATCCGACCGATGTCGCTGTCGGCACTGTGCTTTCGGTCGCGACGCAGCACCGACGCGGCCGACTCCGCGCATCCGTCCGACGAAGCTGCCAAAAAAACCAAAACAAAAGTACAGGCGATCTGCAATGGAAAGTGCGACCCAATTACAATGCAAGGCATTGCGCCGACGAGAGAAAAGCCGCCGGCGCAAGAACAATGGGTATCAATGGGAAAACAATGCGAATAACAACGGGAACAACAAGGAAAAATACAAGGAGGGGACTACGTCCGATTGTGACGCCACAGACCGGCGATGGCGCTGCGCCCGGCATCGCTGCCGGACGAACCGGGCTTGCGTGTAGGATTGGTGGATCAGCCTGGGTGCAATTCCCAGATTCCTGTCTCCGCCATCGCGACAATCGGCAAACGCGCGCAACCACGCGATCACGTCCGTTGCCGAGACCTTGAAAAGCAAAACGCGCGCGAAGCGGCGAGGCTCCAGACGCGCGAACGTCACTCTGCACTTACTGCCATGCGCCTCTCACGCCGGGAATGCAAGCGGGTTGCGATCTATCCACACTATTCAGCGTTACGCGTGTCATCGCCTCCATTGGCAACCCTGCCTGAGGCAATCCGCCTCGCTCTTCTTGCAATAATTGGAAGGGCCACTCATGTGGCGGCAGTCGAATGATACCGTTCTGCAAAAATCCTTCCAAGCACCGTCGCAACCCGCCGCGACCCTGATTGTTCGTGTCTGCGCTTGATCATGCCTCGATACATCCAATTGCTCGGTCATGCCTGCCGATGATGGATTTGTTGCTCCTGGTGATTCATTGGCCGGAAGAATCCGACGATGGCGAGCCGCTCGGCCGGATTCATCGGCGCCCGAAAGGCGACCGCACATGAAAGGAAAGCCTATGAAGAAGGGAGCTTCTAAGCGGTTGACCCGTCAGCAGCGGGCGGAGCTCAACGCTCTCGCGGCGCTGCGCGACGATGCGATTGATACGTCCGACGCGCCGGAGCTGCTCGACTGGTCCGGCGCGAAGCGCGGGCTATTCTACCGGCCCATCAAGCAGCAACTGACGCTCCGGCTCGATGCCGATGTCGTGGCTTGGTTCAAGAGGCACGCGAGGTCCAACGAGGGTTATCAGACGCGTATCAATCGAGCGCTCCGCGAGTACGTTCAGGGCCAGGCAAGTCGGGCTCGGCGGTCGAGGGCCTCATGACTTGGCGCGTGCGTCGAGCGGGGCAATCGCAATCGCATCATCTCGCCCGGAAGGCAACGAACCGTGAGCAGATCGACCACAACGAAGCAAACGCGCCGCCGCGCAACGGCGATCGATGAGAGGGCGCACGGAATGACGCCCGAACAGTGGGCTCGATTGCGCGCCAAAAGGAACGATCAAGTGCTCGCGGAGGGCCGAGCCGATTCAACGGCGCTGCCGGTCGAGGACCGCAAGTCGGGCAGTATTGGACGTGTCGGCCGTGTTTCGCTCGCGAAACACATCCGCTGGGCGCTTCACATGACGTCGCGGGAGCAAGGGCATTGGTCGGCATATCCACGCGCCTCGCCCGCTATCACGTCCAACAGAGTGATTGGTGCCCCTGGCCGGACTCGAACCAGCAGGGGTGCCACCACCTGATTTTGAGTCAGGCGAAAGTTGACGTATCGCATTGATTTCACGAATTAATTTGTCTGCGCGTGGTTGTGTGTAAGAAAGTGTGTAAGTCGCGCCCATGCGGGCCGGTTCACTTGTCGTCTTTCAGCTCGTGTTCGACGACCTCGCGCAGCGGCGGCAGAGAGAACTGCACGGTGTCCCAGATGCGCCGTGCGGCAACATCCTGGTAGCCATGGCGGTAGACGTTGCCCGCGCCAGCCATTTCCTTCCACGCAATATCGGGATGACGCGCCTTCAAGTCTTCCGACAATCGACGTGAGGCTTCGGAAATCACCTCGAGGCAACGCGTCACGGCGTAGAGATGCAGCTCGTCCTCCTGAAAACCCTCCACGGTAAGACTCTGTGTAAAGCGCTGGGCAAGCTCGATGTGACGAAGGATGTCGCGCAACGCGCCCTGATCGGCGTCAGAACGCATAGACCGCTTCTTGCGTCGTCGGCGCGCGCAGGTGGGGCTTGAGCGCCTCGCGATCGATCACATCGACTGGGCCTTCGAACAGGCCGGCGATGTACTGCGTGAGACCGACGTAATCGAAAACCGTGACGTGCGCTGCCGGGTCGATATCGATCATGATGTCGAGGTCGCTGTCCGGCCGGCTCTTGCCGCGCGCCACGGAACCGAAAACAGCGGCATGCGCGACGCCGCGCGCACGCAAGGCGTGTTCATGGCGACGTAATGTGGCAAGCGCGTCGTGAGCGTTCATGCCGGAACGATAGCACAACGCGGCCCCGGCGGCAGCAACAGCGGCATCTGGCCAGTCAGGCTCGACCGGACGGGTCAAAACCGCACGCAGGTCGCGGGCGCCAACTACTTCAGCCGCGGCGCCTTCACCGGATAGGTCGGCTCGGCCGCGGGCGGCGGCGCGCTGAAGGAAACCGTGAAGCCGAACTTCAGCACGTCGTCCTGGCGCGCGAACGTGTAGTTGAAGGCCGGCGAGGCCGCCGGCGTATTGAAATTCGCGTCCTGCCACCAGGTGTGCTGGTCCTCGGCAAACAGCGACACCGGATGGCCGAAGCCCTGCAGGAAGGCCGGCTGCCAGGCGCCGCCGACGCCGATCGTCGCGCCGGCGGCCCAGGCCGACTGCGAACTCGACACCGGGATGAAGTTGATGTTGAGCGTCTCGTTCAACACGCTGACGCCCGCGATGCCGTAGAGCCAGACGCCGTTGCCGAGCTGCGGGCCGGCCTTGACGCCGAACGTTCCCATGAAGTTCGCGGTCGTGCCGAGGAAGCTGCCGCCCGGGAAGGTGTGATTGACCGGCGCGTGCATGAAATCGAACGAGGCGAACGGGCTGACGACGACACTGTTCGCCCACGGCGCGAACTTGTAGCCGATCGGTCGAGCGCACCCAGCCCCACGACCTGCCATTGCCTGATCGCGCGTCAGGCGCGCTTACGAGGTGGGTCGGCTGCTGCGCCGTGAGGCCTACGGCCGCGCTCAGAAATCCGCTCCAGATCGGCAAAAATGATTGGTGCCCCTGGCCGGACTCGAACCAGCACGATGTTGCCACCACCTGATTTTGAGTCTGACATAGGCTAGTGTAACTTATTGACATCTATGGGCTAATTTAGCTCACAAATGTGTATGTGTAAGAGGCTGTGTAAGTTTCCAATTCCTCTCTATGAATCAATACGATAGAAGGCACAGAAAAGCAATACCTCTGAAAATACCAAGCATTTTCAATGAGATAAATTTCGTCGACCGGCACCCCATTCGATCTCTACCAGTGGGGTAGCTCGTGCTGCGTCTGCCTACGTCAACCACGGTTGACCGGGACCGTCTTGGTCGTCTTCGCCTCGAACCGCGCTATGTGATGATCGCGAGCCTTCGCGGCCGTTGACGTTGAGCGCTCGATCCGTGACGAGATTGTGCCGGATGCTTGTGCGGGATATCGCCGGTCTAGCTCAAATTTATCTACGCAGACCAATGCCAGTTTCAGGCTCTCTGCCGCCCGGTGCATGATCATATTGAAAATGTTGACAGGCAGCTGACCTTCTCTCCCCCACCAGTCGGTGACGAACTGCGCCAGTGAATGGAGAGAGTCATAAAAGGCGATCAGCGCGGCGGCTTCTTCGCCAGATAGATCTCGAAATTGCGGCGCGCTTGGGTACAAAACAGGCCAATACGGGATGAAGTCTTCCTTGAGGTCGTTCGGCTTGATTTCATGCTCCGCCGAGGCGGAAATGAAATTCGGAATGGCGCGCTCATGGATGTAGAGAACCCGTTCGATCGTGCGATAGAGTTCCGGCGAAAGATAGTCGCGTGCGGCAATCTGTCGACGCGATTTTTCGTCCAACGCCGCACGCCGATTGTTGAATTCAGTAATCCATGTTCCGAGCAGGGCCGCGCCAGCACCAAATAGCGCGCCGGCCAAAGCCGCGACGTGCGCCACTGCAGCCAGCAGGCCAGCGCCAAACAAGACAATGGCAAGTGCCAGTTGAGGCATCCTCTGAGCAAAGCAGAGCATGCGGTCGATCGCGGGGTAGCGCGCGCGGTACGATGCGGTCCAACGCTTGAGGTCCATGCTTGGATTCTGCCCGAGAGGTCGCTGCTGAGCAAGAGCGCACTGGTGAAGCAGAAAAGCAAGACATCAGAAAAACCAAGTGTTCTCAACAGGATAAATTACGGGAAGGCTTCCTCGTTGCGCCAGCGAGTAGCCGCGCCCCGCGATCAGCAGGTGAGAGCACGGTCGCTGCAGCTTGTACGGTGGCCGCAGACACTATTGCCGATTGGACTCACTTCACCCCAATTCTCTCACTCGGGAGGAATTCAGATTGCTGGAGAGGCGCGAATTCTATAGGATATCTTATGCTGTTCGAACGACAAAAGCGGCTCTTAGCCTTCTTGACCGCCCATGATGGCGAGCTTGGCAATCGGGATTTTCAAAAGTTACTCTTCCTATACTGTGTGACTGCTGAGGAATGCCCAACGTACGATTTTGTGCCCTATAAATTCGGAGGCTTCTCGTTCTCTTCGTACGCCGACAAGCGCCGCCTGACGGAGCAGGGTCTTTTGGCCGACGCAGAACGGACATGGAAACTCACGCAGAACGGCAAGGCGGCGGCAACGGTCCCCTTGGCCATCCGAACGAAAATGCAATTGTTTGCCAAACAGTACGCACATCTGCGGGGCGATGCGCTGGTCGCCGAAGTGTATAGGCGTTACCCCTACTACGCGATACGAAGTGAGATTGCGGCACAGGTTCTCAAGCGTGATACGAAGGCATTGGAGGCCATCAAGAAGGCTCGGCCATCGAGTACACCCGGACTCTGCACAATCGGGTACGAAGGTCTTTCATTGGAAGCCTACCTGAATCGCCTGGTGATGAACGGCGTAACATTGCTTTGCGACGTGCGGAGGAATCCGTTGAGCCGCAAATACGGATTTTCCAAAGGAACGCTTTCCAAGAGTTGCGAGGGCGTTGGCATTCACTACGAGCACATGCCGGAGCTTGGCATTTCGGGCGACCGGCGGCGCGCGCTCGCCTCTCAAGCAGATTACGACGCCTTATTTGCAGTGTACGAGCGCGAGGACCTACCCAAGCAGAAGGAAGCGTTGGCAAAGATTCGGCGATGGGTCGAAGGCGGCGAGCGCGTCGTGTTGACCTGCTATGAGAGCCTGCCTGAGCAATGCCACCGCCACTGCGTAGCGGAAGCGCTTGAACACGCCACCGACCATAAGTGGCCCGTCATGCACTTGTAGTCAGAGAAAATGTCCGACAGCCGCGTCCTAATCACCGTCAAAACGTATCCGACGCTCTCACGAAAGTACGGAGAGACAGTGTGCACGGCGGGTATACGGGAGGATGGCTCATGGGTAAGGATTTATCCGGTTCCGTTTCGCAGGCTTGGGGAAGCGGAGCAGTACTCGAAGTTCGATTGGATCGATTGCAAGCTGATTAAAAGCCGTAGCGATCATCGGCCTGAAACTCGTCACGCCGCCGACCTTAAGGAACTCCAACGGGTTGGGCATATGGGGACGGATTCAAACTGGCGCGAGCGCCGGAAGCTTGTTCTTGAAACGGCAAAAGTTTACACGCAGATCCAACCACTCATCGATGAGGCAAAAGCCAACAAGACATCGCTAGCGGTGTTCAAGCCCGCAAAGATTCTGGATTTGATATGCGAGCAGGAAGAGCGCGAGTGGGACGCCGCCAAAGTGGCCGAAATGCGCAACCAAACGCAACAATCGGAATTGTTCGCAGAAGAGGCATGGCGACAGACTTTCAAGATTATCCCAAAAATGCCATATAGCTTCTCATACAGGTTTGAAGATTCAGATGGCAGACAATCCACCTTGCAGATTCTCGATTGGGAGATAGGCGCGCTTTACTGGAATTGCGTCCGGCAATGTAAAGGAGATGAATCTGCGGCCATTGACAAGGTGCGTGCGAAGTATTTAACGCAGTTTCTGCAAACGGATTTACATTTCTTTCTTGGGACCACGCAGCAATACCATCAGGTCGCGCCTAACCCGTGGGTGATTATTGGTGTGTTTCCCATACCGTACGAAAAGCAGGGTGATTTGCCTTTGTAATTGAATATCGTGCGCCGTGCGAGCGAGGGCGGCTAAAAGGAAGATCTGCTATAGCGGATGCGGGTTGGCACTTCCGAGATAATCATTCCGCACCGCTATGAATTTTCTTAATCGTGACATTATAACCGTAGCCTCGTAGTCTTCGCCGTGCATTGCGTAAGCTGACCTTGCTAAAAAACGGAAGCGCAAGTGGTCGTGGTGACTTGCTCACGATGCCATACACAATTTCGTATTGATCTGCGACCGGGCGAGACTGAGGATCGGTTATCCGAAGGTCAGCCGGCAGCTTCGCGTTTAGCTTAGCTCTGAATTCTGGATCGCTAATAAACAACTCACCAGATACAACGCCTTGCGCAAAAAGATGGCTGAGCACACTTGAATTGCCGTATCGCTTAACGTGAACTATCCTCTTATCGCGTGAGAGGAGATCGCAGAATTCAATCTTGCTGTGGCCGCCGCCATGCATGATCGGATCGTTATCGAGACAGCACATTCCGCGAGCTTCGGCTACCGAGCGATTATAATCGCCTTCACTCTTGGCAGCGCAATGTGGAAGATCGATGGACGACTCAGGGATTCCTTCATAGTCTCGTAACACCTGTGTCGTGAAATCATGGGCAATTTCGTACCATTTCCCATTATTCAGAACGTGCATGTTTCCATCGATTTCTGCTTCTGCATAAAGACATTTGAAGGCTGGCCAGGAAAGGGTGTTTTCGGTGCTGGCCGAGACCATGTGGACATCGGCCTCTTTCAGTTGGGTCAAAGTTATCGCGTCGGAACCGAGACTTGCGATGAAATCATTTAGGTGCAGGTCGTCGTGAAGGTCGGCCCGTTTCTTTCGAAGATATCGGAAGCCGGCCACATCGGCCCATTCGATGACCTCGGGTACCGCCATCCAGATTTTCTCAAAATCGCCTTGGTTCAGCTTTTCGACAAGGGCCGCGTTTAGGGCCTCTTCACGTGCTCTATTTCGTACTTCCGTAATTTGGTCAATCCAGTCGAAAGCGGCTTTGTAATCGGTACTGCGATATCGCTCTATGCAATGGGCGAGAAAGAATTTTATGCCGGTAATATCGACCGGGACAGAAACACTGAGCGCATCGCGCCCTGTAACAATCTTTCCAAAACGAGGGTCACGCGAATGGGCGGTCACGGCGCTTACGAGGTCTTGCTCGATATCAATGCCAAATTCACCGACGGTGACATCACGGCTCATTTGCTCGCGGCTGTGCTTAGGGATCGACCCGAGGCTTGTCTTGTCGATGCTGCGTAACGTCGCATCGACGGAGTTTAATGCGATTTTGAGGCCGAATCGTTCTTCGATAACGCCGTCCTTCAGGAGGTACCGACCATTTCCGAAGGAGATCGCGAGGGTCACGCGACGGCCGGAATGCTCGATCGGGACAACTAATAACGCGCGAGCGCTCGCGGCGAAGATATTGAGATGCTCGCGAATTGTGGCGCCAAAGAATTTATTGATCCAATCCGGCGCATTTGCATGCGAGTCCTCAAACGCAAACTCGCCGATCCCGTCGATCTGGAGCCGAGCAGCTTCGTCGACGATAATATCATCGAAGTCTTCGATTGAAGATTTGATAAGATAGACGTTCAGTCTATTGGTCTTTGGGCGAATTGGCGGCATATGGTGAGCATATACCCCCGTTTGGGAAATTAACAATCTGAGCGAGGCAATATCGGGATGCTCGGTCGTATGTATCTGGATACCAACCCGAAAAGACGACTTGAGTCCGGCGTAGTTGACGACAGCGAGCTACCCGAAGGGGCTAGTGCGGGTGATCTGATCCGATTTGGCGGCGGGGCGTGGGCGCTGATGGATTGGAGATTGTATGCACCGCCTCCTTGAAGAACGTGAACCAGTACCAAATCAGAAGAATCGGCACTCCAATATCATAGAGGGCGTCGATGCCGGGGATTGGCTCGATCGGAATGGCAACTGCGCCAGCCGCAACCGTGGCGCCGACGCGGTAGGCAAGGGCCGAGAGTACGCGCTTGAGCGGGTTGTCGTCGGGCATCTTGGAGACGACGACCATGAGCACGATGAGGAGCGCGGTCATCACGACCACGAAGATGAGCAGGTCGCGGATGATTTCGGCTATGGCTGATAAGATACCCATGTCCTTCCTCCCAGATGTGCGAGCCTATCGGCGGATGCGTTCGAGCAGCACCTCGCGCGCCGCATTGAGTTGCTTGGCAAAGAAGTTCGATCCGCCGAGGTCGGGGTGAACCTTCTGCATTAGTCGGTTGTAAGCGGAGCGGATGTCCTGTTCGTTTGCGCCGTCGCTCAGTTCCATGATTTCGAGCGCCCGTTCGTAGGTGATGCGCCCATCGTCACGGTTGGGAGGCGGGTCGTGCGTCTGATCGTGCGGGCCTCTGGGCTCTTCGTACCCTTGCTCCGCATGCACGCGTTCGCGGAAGGCCTGTTGGTAGGCATCGTTGTATGCCTTGCGAAGTTGAACGAACCACTGCGCCGTGAGTAGCGGCGTCGTATGCTTGATCAGCAACGGGTGTTCCAGGGTCGGGATGACATGCGGCGAAACGAGAGCAATGAATTGCAGGATGGCCAACGCCCATACGCCGATTACGGCAATGGACGCGACCACCTTGAACACCGCGTCCACGTCGCTGAACCATCCGGCGGGGAAGGAGAGCAATCCGGTCGCCGCCGTGACAACGAACATCCTGAGCACAGGCTGGAACAGACGCTCTGTAAAGCTGAAAGTCATGAACCAGCTCTCCGCGAACGCCCATGATGCCGTGAGCACGACAAACAAGATGCAATGATATCGTGCGAACGCGACCACTCCGAAGAAGTCCACTGTCAGCTCCCTGGCTTATCGTCGGTGTTGGCGATCATCGGTACCATTGGCTTTGCGCCGCTTTGTGCCCGGCGTCAGCGCAAGCTGGATGGCTCGAAGGGCTGCTTGCAGAATCCCAGGGCGGCGTTGCGGCTCGCCAGTGCGGCCGCCCGCGTAGGGATTGGAGAACCTCTCAGCCTTGCGCGCGAAATTGACGGACTCGACGACGGTGTCTCCGAGATCGAAGAGGCTCTCACGGCGCGCAACGCGGATGGCGTTCTCGAGGAAGAACAGCATGCCGGCGGATATCGTTATCCACCAACCGAGATAGAAGGTGGCGTTGCTTCGCTGCGAAAGCCACCAGCCCACGAGCCCACATAGCGCAGGCTCGATGACGACTTGGACCAGCGATCGGGGGAGCGGAAGGAACGAAAACAGCAACGATCGGCCGGTGTCGTAGGTGTGCCACTCGGGAACGCCGCTTCTGATCCTCCTTATGTGGCGCCAGTAGTGAAAGAAAACGAGCACGACCATCGCGGCAGCGAACGTCGAGAGCGCCTGGTCGAAGGGAGTCTCGATGTAGGAGAGGCCAACCAGAGATGCGCCTGCGATCACGTACTTGCGGCGGACCAAGAGCCGCAGGCCAATGTCGCGACGAAGGAAGACGAGCAGGCTCCCGGCCATAACCATCGTGAGCCCGCCGATGAGGCTGCGCTCAACTGGATTGCCGACCGGTGTATTATCGCCGCTATCCATCCATACGGGCACGGCCGGTCCTCTGATCGATGCCAACGCGCCGGAAAGGCAGACCGTCGCTGAAAACGTGCCCGCCGAGATAGAGCACGACTTCAACCTGATAGTCGTTGGGGACGCCGCCGCGACGCAGCACGGTAAATTCTGCGGGTTCGACGAAATATCGCCGCTGCTGGCTTACATTGACGTGGGATGAGGTCGATCGTTCGTCGAGGTTGCGCCCGGAATTTCCGACGTTGGTCGAAAGAACCTGCTGCCACCGCTCGCCCAACAGTCTGGCCGCCCAGGCGCATGTGGCGGGACTGCTGTTCTGGCAGAATGCCTTGAGCTGCAAATTGCCGAGCAACGAATCTACCGCCGCCTCGTTGCCGAGCACCCGCAGATAGCTCTCCCGGTTCTGTGTGAGATATACCGTGCAGCCGGCCGCCGATCGTGCGACGGCCTGATATTCCGCGTCGAATTCGGTGACGAAATTCTGCGCCTCGTCGGCCCAGAGGAACACCGGCCGCAGGCGGGATTGGTTTGCCTCGTCGGATTGGCGGCGCATAACGGCAATCTGGAAGCAATATTTCCACGCAAGGTTGGCCATCCGGCCTGCGATCCGGAACACCTGCACCGGGAGATCCACGATGATGATCTTTCCGCTGAAGGTGGCGTCCGGCGTGATGTTCGTGTCGGCGGAAAACAGTCTGCGCAATGGGCGGGTGAGGAACGGGCGTGCCATCATGGAAAAGCACAGCGTGATAATTCCGCGCGTGCGGTCGCCGATCGCCGGAAACTCGTGAAGCCAGTAATTTTCGACCTCGGTGAAGTCCGCCTTGGCCTCGATGTCCTCGGCATCTTCCACGGCCTTGCCAGCTTCGCGCAGCAAGGTCGCGCATACGCTGCGGCCATCGCGCCAAGCGTCGCTTGCCGCCTCCGCCAAGGTCATGGGGGCGGAGAGGATAATCGAGCGCAATAGCGGCAGTGAGACGCGCAAGCCCGCAAGCAACGCCAGGTCCACGGCGTTGGCGTTGAGGTGGTGGAGCGAATCCCGGAAGAACTTGGCGGCGCCGTCGCCGCCTTCGGCTCTGGCCGCGTCTCCGGCCGCAACGCCCCCAAGCTCGTCCAGCATCGCGACGATGTTGACGGCGAGGCCCGCGCCTGCCCCGGCGCGATTGCCTTCGTAGTCCATCCAGTTAAAGCGCGCGGTGCCGTTCGGCTCGACGATGACCAGATCGTCGGTGCGCCCCGTCTCGGCCGCCCATTCCTGCCACTGGCGGCACTCTTCGGCCTTGGCGCACAGCACCAGGCCGCCGAAGCCGGCCTCAAGATAGGCGCGGGCGAGCTGGTGGCCGATCCCCGAGGTCTTGCCCGATCCGGTCGCGCCGAACACCGCGACGCCAGTCGCGGCGTCGGAAATACGCATGCCGTCGCCGTTGTCCCAATCGCACAGCAGTCGTTGCGGATGGAACGGCGGATGCTCGCCCTCGTCGTGGGCGTTGCGACGGAAAGGAAAACTTCCGAGCATGGAAGCACTCTGGGCGGTAAGCGGAGCTGCCCACGCGGGAGCTCGAAGCTGCGGCCTTCACTGCAAACCCCGGCACACAAAAAGATCATCAACTTACGGATTATGCAAGCGACAATTGCATGTTCTTGATTGCAGTATCAGGTGGGGCTTGCAGGCTTTTCCGACTCGTCCCGGTCGTCGTCGCCCTCGGTTGATATGGGTTCGCCTCGCCATTCCACCTTGATTGATTCAATGACGGGTTCCTCGGGCTTGGGCGGCGCGAATTCGCCGGAGCGGAAATCCTGAATGTACTCGCACTTCCTGAGCTTGATGGCCGTGATCACGTCCTTCAGGTTTCTGCCGCGCACCTTCACTTGCATGAACGAGTAGAACAGCACGAAGTTCGTGAAATACTCATGGTCGAAGGCGATGTTGAGGAGGTACGCGTAAGTCGGGGCATGCGTCGTACCAAGTACCCTGCGGATTTCCAGGCACACGAGCCTGTCGCTGGCCTCGAATGCCCGGTAAGGTTTCGGGGTGCCCGGCGGCGGCGGCGGTGCAGCCCGCCTTTCGGCGCGCGTTGATCCTGGGCGCCTGAACTTTGCTAACGGGTCGTCGTCCCCCATAAAACTCCTTTCACCGGTCGAAGCCGGGGCCGTCGTCTCTGTCGATGTCGCCGCGCTGCCATTCCGTGAACCGTTGCCATGCATCCTGCGCGGCCTCGACGGCGGGCTCGATGACGTGCTCGACCACGTGCTCGCCGATGCGCGTCATGAATGCCGCCACGCGCTGCCACCACGGCATCCCTAGACCCTCATGCCGAATCTCGCCGGTCCCAATCTGCTGGTCTATCGTCTCCGCTTCCTCAATGGAGTCGCGCGCCCGAAGCTTCTCTTCATCCGAAAGCGCCCTGTGAACTTCCGCATCGGGTGCAGTAGCGTCCGGCTCGAACGCGCTGCGCGCTTCACGCTTCTCCTCGTCCGACAGGATACGGTCCTGACGGTCGCCGCCATCGGGCGCGCCGGTCGGCTCGGGTTCGGTGGCGTCCTGCTCGATTTCCTCGGCGGGGCCAAACCGCTCGTCGAGAAGGCGCTGCTCCTCGGCCGCTATCTCTGCATCAAGGGCCGCAAGCTCCTCGACGAGTTCGTCGGTCTTGCGGTTGGCTTCCTCGATTTCGCGGTTGCGGTTGCCGCGCTCGGATTCCTTGCCCTCGCGTTCGATCTCGGCAGCGCCGGGACCGAGATGCTCGGTCGGCTCGCGATCGATGCCGCGCTCTTCGAAGCTGCGATGGTCCACCCGCTCGTCGACGCCCGCACGTTCCAGGGCGTCATTGATGAGGTCGGCAGCGTACTGACGCAGGAAAAGGACTTCCTGCGGCCCGGTCTTGATGTCATCGAGCACTCGGGTTTTTTTGCCGAATCCGTGCTCCCCTATCGTGCGTGTGGTGCTCAGGATATGGGCATGGAAATTCCGGTCGTCGCCATAGCGCGACGGCTCGTGAATGGCGACGGTCGCGGCAACGCCGTAGCGATCGACCAGTCCTTGTGCAAAGGACCGGGCAATGCCCTCCCGCTCGTCAGCGCTAACGCTGGACGGCAGGGCCAGCTCGTACTCGCGGGCAACCTGGCTGTTGATCCGGCTCTCGGCAGCCTCTGCCCCGTTCCACAGGGCTTCGGGGTTGCGCACCCAATCGGGGGCGTGGTCGGGGGCAACCGTAAAGGCGGTCACGACCCCAGAGCGGCGGGTGTAGTCGTAGGTCTCGCCGAGGCGGTGGTCATGGAGGGACTCGCCCAGCCGGTAGGCGGCTGCGGCCACGGCGGACCGCCCCACGGAGCGTTTCACGGGCTTGACCGAGCAATGATACCAACCGGCTACGGCAGGCATGGCAGGGCCAAATATCGGGGTGCAGGGGCCACGCTTCTGCTTGTGGTGCGGCGGCGAATCGCTGCACGTGATTGACCGGCGGTACGGTCATCCAAGGGGCGGGAGAGGGAAGTTTCCCGCGCTGGAGCCTCGGGGAGCAAGGCTCCCTGAGCGCCAGTCCAGGGCGGCGAGGCACTGGCGCGCGTCCAGCCGGCGGACGGCTGGCCGGGGGTCGAGGGGGACGGAATTCCCCCCGACTGGGTCAAGGGGCAGGCACACCCATTGGCGAGGGTGCCGGGGAGCGAAATCTCCGGCGCTGGGGTCTCGGGGAGCAAGGCGCCCCGAGTGCTGGTCCAGCGCGGCAAGGCGCTGGCGCGCATCCAACCGGCGCACGGTTGGTCAGGGGTCGAGGGGGACGGAATTCCCCTCGGCTGGGTCAAGGGGCAGGCACGCCTCTTGTCGAGGGGGTCGGGGAGCGAAATCCCTGACCCAGGGTGCCGAGGGCGGGACGCCTTCGGGCGGGGATTCCAAAGGGGTGCGTATCCCGTTGGCGGAGTGCAGAGGCAGAGCCTTTGCCGCACGCAAACTCGGAGAGTTTGCATAAGTGCGCCATTCTGGCTTCTGAGCAAGCGGATAGCACCAACCATAGCCGCGACTTTCACGCGAAATTGTGGTATGGTTATTCTACCACAATCAGCGGCTACAGTCACTCTGCATGAGGGCACCGTGACAACGGACAAGCTCGAAAAACTCCTCGCCAAACGCGAGGAAATGAACGCCAAGATACGCCGGGAACTCGGTAGGGATCGCACCCGTAAACGCCGCCAGGATACTCGCAGGAAGATCATTGCCGGCGCGCTGGTGCTGACCGAGAAAGATCCCACCATCAAGGCCTGGCTGTCCCGGACGCTCGCCAAGATGCTCACCCGCGAGGACGAGCGCGCGTTGTTCGGCCTGGCGCCTCTGGCCCCAGGACCATCCGCGCCTCAGAAAGCGGATAAGGCGCCCCCCGGCCCGCGAGCGCCCGCGCGCTGAGCACTGACGCCCGAGCCGAACCTCTACGGGATTTACCCGTTTCGGGGAAACAGGTCGTCCGCGACGGTGCTGATGACAGTCCAATTGATCCCGATTTCCGCATCGTGGTGCCGGCCGCAGTCGTGGAGAACCTCGCGGCACTGGTCGTCGGCAAGGTCGGGGCGAACCGACTGCACGTCCTCGACGCTCCATATCGTGGCAAGGTAGCCGTGAGCTTCAAGCAGGTCTTGGATGGCTGGTGTATCCAGGTCGGCCTTTCCGCCCGCCCCGGCGTCGAGCCACTGGCGGAGGGTGACGAGCGCCTTGTAGATGTGCCTGCGGCGTTTTCTGGCGGGCATGCAAGCGTAGTGTAACTCCTCGTCGGGCATGACGTAGGTGAGCACTGCGTTGAGGGCAACGCGGACGTGGTCGGGTAAGAGAAAAGGGTGGGTCATGGGCGGTCTCCTTTTTGGTTCGGCGGGCCGCACCGTGCAGCCTCGCTTACGGCCTCATGACCGGCGGGCGGAACCAGCGACCGGCTCACGCGTGAATTTTGCCGCGCGAGGAATGCCGGTCACGGCAGGGGAAAATTCTCGTTGAACCGGGAGCGCCGCCCGCCATAAAGGCCGGGCAAGAGCGAGGCGATGCAGGGGGCGCCGCTCGGGCCGGGCAAGGCCCCGCCGCTACCCGCCGCTTTTCGCACCGGACGGGTTACGGGCTCCCGGCCAGGCTATCCCCGTTGGTATCGAGGGTTGGCGTCGAACTTCCCCGCGAACGAGCGATCGGTCAGGTAGTCGAGACGCCGCGCGATCACGCGTATCGCGATCTGCTCACGGGTCATGGCGAACAGAGCCTCGGCCGTCTCGTCGCCTAGAAGTTCCGCGATCGGCCGGGACATCGCCATCGAGGTGTGCCCGAACGTGATGATGGCGCCGCAGTTCTCAGTGATGGTTTCGTGGTCGCGAGGATAGATCGATTTCAATTGGGCGAGGGACTGCAAGAACAGGCAGCAGCGAAGGCCATAGCCGCGAAGCAGCGTTACCGCCTCCTTGAAGGCGCGAAGTCCCCCCAGCACGGCGAGTTCATCGACCATGAACGTCGTCGGCTGCTCGGGCGCCGTGGTGCGATCGGTGATGATGCCGAGCAAGGTGGAAAGCCAGAGCCGTAACAGGGCGCCGTGGCTGATGAGCTTAGTCGGCGGCATGACGATGAAAATCGTCAGCGGCGCGCCGCTGCGGACTTTTTCGAGGTCGAAGCTCGTCGTCGCAACGGCGCGCTGGACGCTGCGACTGGCGAATACCCGCATGTGCTGCTGTGCGACGCTCGCGACCGACGTGCGCACCTTGTCGCCTTCATGCCCCAGGAACGTCGCGAACTGCTGACGGACAAACGAACTGAGCAAGCCTTTGGAGTCGAGCAGCTTTGCTATCGTATAAGTAAAATCTTCCTCGGCGAGCATGTCCCAGACATTGCCGAGTGCCCGCGAGTTGAGTCCTTCTGACGTGGCCACATGCGTGAAGAGCCCGGCGAGGAGATTTTCCGCAAGGTCGTCCCAGAAGGCTTCTCTTTCGAAGCGGCGCCCCTCGGAGAGGAGTGAGGCAAGCGTAAGCGCTTCGTCCTCGACGGTCTCGGAGCTGGCTGCGAGCCGGTCGAGTGGATTGAGCGATCCCGGCTTGTCGATCGCGATCTGGAACGGATCAAGGATCACGACCTCGTGCCCCATCTCCCGCCTGCGGCGCGCGGTGACGCGCGCCGCCTCGCCCTTGATATCGAGCACGATAGCGGGCGCGGTGGAGCTGAGCAGGTTCGGAATGATGAAATTGCGGCCCTTGCCTGCTCCGGTCGGCGCGATGACGAGGACGTGGGACTCGGAACGGTCGGCGATGAGAGCGGGCCGCGTCGGCGGCGCGAGCGCTGGCCGGGTCATGAAACCGATCGTTTCCTTCTGCGTCTGCGCATTCCATCCGTACAGCAAGCAGGACTCAGAATCCGGCCCCACGCGCCGGGAGGTGCGCTTTCGCATCGGGATAGACCATGTGTCGGTTGAGAACGCGGAATCGGCGCGGCCGTTGAGGCCGGGCCGTCACGCCTACAGGCCGATAGATTCGCGCACCGGGTGACTCGCCGTCAAGCCTGTAAAATGACGGCGCGTTCCGGGAGCCGGATAAGATGCATGGGCCTCCGCGCCTTCAGCGGTCGCCGCGTCCAGGGAGACCGGCGAACAGGGTCGGCTCCCGGAATCGCCCGGCGGCGGTGCGCTCGGGCGCGGGCCGGCAATCGTCCTTGAGCGCAAATAAGGCCGGCTGCTCAGGCTGCGCCAGCCGCCAGGCCTCAAGCTGTTGGCGGCGCAATTCGCAGAGGCGCTGCCAGCTAAAGGCGTGACCATCGACGATGAGGGTGTCGGGCTTCGCCACGGCGCCCTCATGCCGCGTGAGCGGCGGCGGGAGCATCCGCCGTCTGTAAACCGTGCAGGAAGTCGGCCGCCCGCTGCGCGTGCGATGCGGCGCTGAAGATCGCCCGCTTGTCGTTCTTCAGGACCTTGATCCATGACGCGATATAGGCGGCGTGGTCCTCGCGAACCTGCGGGGTCAATTCGAGGTCGGCAGACAGAAAGGCTGAGCCAAGCTCCGCGACAAGCTCCTCGACGGCGTAGCCTTCATCGCCGAACCGCTTGCGGCCGAAGTCGCGGGCAAGGCGGGAGGGGTGGCGCGTCCAGTGCGTCATCTCGTGCGCCAGCGTCGCGTAGTAGCTCTCGGCGTCCCGGAAGCTCTCGAAAGGCGGCATCTGCACGTGGTCGGACGAGGGGCTGTAGAAAGCCCGGTTGCCGCCGTGGCGGACATCAGCACCCATTATAGCGAAGAAGATTTCGGCATGCTTGATGCGCTGCACGGTCTCGCTACGTGGCGCGGGTTTGGCGTAGTAGTGCTCGGGCAACCCCTCGATCTGCTCGACGTTGAAAACGGTGTAGCCCTTCATGAACGGGATGGCGTGCTCGCTCTCCTCGCCCGTCTCGGCGTCGGTCTCGGTGCGGACGATCTTGTCGGCGTACACGACAAGGCTGCCCTGCTCGCCCTTGCGGACGTGGGCCTTGAGGTCGAGCGCCTGCTTGAAGGTCATCCAGATCGGCGCGCTGTAGCCCTTCGCCATTGCCACCGACCACAGCATCAGGACGTTAATGCCCTGATAGGGGATGCCGCTTGCGCGCAGCGGCCGCGTGATGCGCCCCGCCGCATGTTCGGCGTTCCACGGCTTGAGCCATGGCCGTGCGCCCTTCTCAAGCTCCGCAACAATCTGATTGGTGATCCTGTCGTAGACATCCGCTTTCATGGCCTGTTCTCGCTTGCCTTGCTGGTTGCACATGCAACCGACTAGGCCCGCGCCAATGAGCGGGGGGTTGGCCGTCAAGGCCGACGGTGGGGCTAAAGGGGAATCACCCGCCCGAAGGGCCGCGAGGAACGAGCGGGTCTGCACAAGCGGAGCGCGGAAGACCGGGGAAACGCCCCGCCGTCGCTCGCCTTGGCCTTGACGGCCAGGGGGCCGCAGGCCCCGCTTGGAAAGAAAACAACAGCGCGTCAGCGCCACCGCCGTTTTGACGAAAAATGCATCCGGCGAGCGTGAGTGATAACGATAGCCCGAAGGGCGCACGCGAGCCGAATGCGGCCCCGAGACCGGTTAAAAGGGCATCCGCAGGAGCGTCAGCATAGCGCCGCCGTAGGCGGGACGCGGGACCGAATGCCCCCGGCGAGGGGCTCCATATCGCGCGAGGGATCGTCACCGTACGGCCGAGACACGGATGTGGCTCGGGGCGCGCACGCGCCTAGAGCCCGACCGGCGCAGCCGGACGCGCTCCGCGTAGGTGTCTTCCTGACCAATTAAGGGTAGGCTCACGAGATCGCCTACGATATGATTCATTCGTAACGGCAAGTGATAACAAAAACGGTAGCACCTGATGCGCCCGCCGCGTTCGATTCCGCCTGAGCTAGTAGCCGCCGCGTCGGCAAAAGAAGGCTCGATCGAGACCGATCCGATTGAAATTCTTTCGCAACGCGCGAGCTTTGCGGAAATTGAGCGTATCGGAACGGAAGAATGGATCACGCTGTATTTCTATGAATCGTACCCACACGGAAGCAGGTGCTATCATTGCGCCCTGATTCCGAAACGGCAGGTCGAACGCGCCGTGAAGGATGCCGGCTGGGATCTCATGATCGGTAACGGTCTCCCCGGATTCTCGCAAAGTCATGTCTCGGGAAAAATGAAAACTCGATATGAGCGGTTCAGCTCGTTACCGATTGAGCCGCTCATCCTCAGGCGATCGTTTCATGGGCTCAAGCCCGATCAATTCGACATCCTTGAGGAGTTCCGGCTTTTTCACAATCTGTACCACGATCGACGCAACGAGAAGTACGTACATATTGATGATCGCGGAGAAGAGGATGTGGTTGTTGAGGTAAGCCCAAAATGCGTACGGGCTAAGCTCCGTTACGTCAGGCAGTTCATGGCGGCGCGCGGACTGCATCTCGCGATATTTTTTGACCACATAGCACGTGCCGCTATTGAGGTCGAAAAGGCAAGGGAGAAGATCGAGACGTTTCAGATTGCTAACAATGATCTTCGTCTTTCATTTGGGATTGGGGACCTATCCTCCGGTGAAACGTGTTCACGCATTGTAGGAAAAAAATTGATTGGGCCGTTAGCGCTCAAGGAGTGCGGCATTTGGCCATATGAATCGACGCAAATACGACAATATGCCGAGTTCATCATTGACGTTGAGCCGAACGGTAAGCAGGTCACGAATACCTGCGACGACGAGGCTCTGGCAAATTATTTTGGAAAGAATCCGAGCGAACCTCACTTTCTTACGCCCGTATGGTTCAGGCGCGAAGTCTTGCGGAAATACTATGATCATCCGGAAAAATTTACCGTGGAGGACGGCTACCTGCGTTGTGGCGGGTTGTGGGGACTCCGGATGGACAACGATCTAGCCGATCACGTAGTGGTCTATCTCGGCGATTTGGGTAGCTTGGCGTATGAAGAGCAGCTCTATTGGAAGAGTTTCAATATCCCGCCCGTGAGCAATCAGACGAGCGCGACAAATTACAAGCGCTCGTTTTTGGCGCAATTCGCTGACCCGACCTCTGACGATTTGGTGTTGAAGCAAAGGCTGGTGAGCCTGCAGGAAGCATGGACCGCGCAGTACGGATGGCAGCTTTTTCGGCAGCTTCATGACGACGACGCGCATGTGCTCAAACAATTGCGCGTTCCGCTGTCCGACAGTCTCGCGGAATTCGATCACCAGATGGTGCTGCTGACCAAGTTGCTGATCGATTCGCTCAACGATGCAGAGTTGGCCCGTGAACTTGGCGGCGCTAATCTCGATGAGAAGAGCATCGCAAAACTGGAGCGATTCCTTAAGGCGCGGAAATATCCGGCGACGGATCGCGACATTCAGCTTTTGCGATTGCTCCAAGCAGCGCGGTCCACCGGAGCGGCGCACCGGAAGGGTGAAAAATACGCGAAAATCAGCGCGCAACTCGGGCTGAAGGATAAGCCGGCGCCTGCGGTTTTCAGAGAGTTACTGGCGCGCGTAAACGCTATGCTCGCTGATTTGGAGGGATTTTTCATTCCGCCAGAAGGCTGAGCGAAAAAGAGTGCTGAATTGTGGAAGGAGTGCTATCGCAAGGTGCGCTGGATTAACTCCGGGTCGGGGGATGTAACCGATGACATATTATTTTGAGCGTGCGCTCTTCGTAGTGGGTGAACAGAACTCGGGAAAGAGCACGCAATTGCGCAGCATGTTTCGCGACGTTCGCCTCGGAACGGAAGGCGACATCCCGGCTGCTGCGAACCTGCGCGAGATGTACCGCCTATCGAACGAGAGATGCCTGTACATCCGTCTTACCTCTCCGCATGAACGCGGCGAGTACGTAGGGCGGCGTCCTAACGAAGAAGCAGACAATTTCTTGGATAAGACCGAGGAGAAGATGGTGGCGAACACTCCTCACTACGGCAGGAGGTGGAATTTCGCGTGTCCGCTACAGCCGCATGCAGTGAACCACATGCCGGATGTGGTCGAGACTGTGAGAGCGTTCGTGGCGCGGTTCGACCCTGAGAGGACGCGCGTTCTGTTTCTCAGCCCCGATCGACATGGTACAGTTCTGCAAGGCGTTCACCTGCCGCTAGTGGCGGGTCTACGGACGATTGCGTCCGTGGAGGTCGCTTGGATCGACGCTCGCGATCGAACGCCGAACGGCCTACTCCTCGCCGATTTCTTTGACTTCACGTAACCCGCTGTTTCCTGCACCTGAGGTCGATGGAATGGCCGATTGGATAGAGAAGAGCGCGGAGGACAAAGAGCGCATTAAGGAAATCCTCGCGACGGTAAAGCCGCTCGCGGCTGAATATTACCGCCTGACCGGCAAGCCGCTGGGCGTTACGGGCGAAGTCGCGGAATACATTGCGGCCGAGACGCTTGGGCTCGTCCTGGCGGATGCGCGCACTCCCGGTTACGACGCTATACGGCAGACGCCGCACGGCATCGAGCGGATTCAGATCAAAGGGCGCGCATATGGGGAGAAGGACAATCCGGGGCAGCGCATGTCTCGGATCAAGATAGACGCCGCTTGTGACGCGGTGTTGCTCGTGCTCCTCGACAATCGAACCTTGGAACCTCGTGAAATGTGGGAAGCACCGTTCGCGGCGGTTGCTCAGCGTCTCGGGGTTCCCGGATCAAAGGCACGCGCTCGGGGTGCGCTAGGAGTGGCAGAGTTCAAGCGTTTGGCGCGCAAAGTCTGGCCTGAGCATCCGATGCGTCCTTAAAGGGCACGAGATGGCGAGGCAGGCGGCAACTTCTCTCGCTGTCCGCACAGTTCAGTAGGTCACGTAGCACTCCCTTCCTCCCTCTATCACCACACCAACACATCCTTCTTCCGGCCATTTGGCGCCGTTCGTCGGCTTGATGGCTGCAAGCGCGTAGCGCTCCTCCTCTTCGTTTCGGTCTCAGGCGATGCAGCCGCCTCCGGCGGCGCAGTGGCCTCCGTCAGAAGGCCGCGATTGGCGCGGCCGAAATGACGGAGGAAATTATGAGAGTGCTTACGCTAAACGAACTGATGCGCCTGACGCGGACGGAGCTTTGCGACCTGCTGGTGCAGATGACGAACGTCCTGCGCACCTATCCCGAAGGCTCGGTCGAGCACCAAGCGGCAATCACGAACTTGCGCAACATTGCCCGCGTGCTCGCAAATCGCGAAATGACGCTTGGATGAGTCACGCTAATCGGTCGTAGCCGGATATGCGTACCAGTCATCGGTGCCGCCATCCATTTCCTCGAACGAGTCAGTGCCATGCTCGTGGCGGATCGTTTGGGCGAGTTCAATCGCCTGGGCGGCATTTGCTGCGGTGATGTCGATGGCGAACGTCTGCCATTCGCAAAAACGGACGCGATATCTGCTGCGGGTGAGGGCGGTCATATGCCGTCCTCCTCGATGCGCTCGGCGACGTAGTGGTCGCAGGCGCGGCGGAATGCGACTGTGAAGTCGCATTGGGTCCTGTCCGACCAGTGCATCAGATCGGCGAGCAAGTCGCACAGGCAGTCGTTCAGATCGCTGCCCGTGCGGGCCATGAACGTCCGCAGGGCCTCGTCGGCCCATGCGGCGCGCGCGGCGTTGGTAGGGGCGCTCACTGAGCGCCCCCGTTGGCATCGGCTCCGGCGTCTTCCTCGATCGCGCGGACGACGATCTCGGCGCCGTTCAGCGGCAGGTAGTCGAGCGTGAGGTTGAAGCCCTTGCTGTCGGCGTGCGCCCAGAGAGCGCCAATCGGCTGCCAGAACTTCTTTTTGCCCTTGGTCACGGCGAAGACGCGGTGCGTCGGGCGAGTGTTGGTGGTTTCGTTCGTCATTGTCTTGTCCTTTCGATTGTGAGCCCGCCCCAATGGCGGCCTCGACGCCCGTTTCAAGGCCGAGGCGGAAAAGCGGGGCTGTCACAAGCTGGCCGCAGGCAACCCGGAGGGCGCGGAGCTGCACACGCGCAGCACGGAAGCGAGCGGCTTTGACTGCCCCGCGCGCCTCGGCAGAACCGGGCGCAAAGAGAGGACGCCTTGGTTGGCGGGTCACGGGGCTCGAAGGGACGATGACGAACGAAACCGGCTCTCGCTGGCGCTCATATTTCGCTGCGGCTAATCAGGCATGAAATCTGGCAAAAATCGCTCACGATTGGCGCCTTCTGGGCGCAAGCGATGAAAACGCGTTAGTCTGCTTACGTCATTCGTCGAACTTGTCGTTCAATCCAAGCTCTCTGAGGGCGCCTCGAATCTCATCGATTCGTTGCGCGGAAACGCCGTCCTCGGGGGTGATTTCAAACTTGATACTGAGTTTCAGGCCGCTTCCTGTGGCAAATTTAGAGATGACGCGGGTATAAAAATTCATCCATTTTTGGGACGGAATTTCTCCGCTCCAGGTCAGCGATCGTGCGCGCGCTAAAGGACGCTCGAATCTACCCGCAGTCTCCGGCGGCGCGGTTGAAGGTGCGCCTGGTTCTGCAAGACCGGGCGTAGCGGAAGTGTGCTCCGCATCCGAACTCGGCAAGCCAGCGACGGACGGCTCCGTCTGCGCCTGGCGGTACGCTAACGCCGTTTCTTTCGTAATGATAAATGTCTCGTCCGAAATTTCTACATCCGATGAGTCGATGCTTCGCTCAAACATGAACGGAACATATCTACCCTCTCGACCCTTCCCGACGTAAGCCAAAAGCCCGTCTTGGACGCCACGAACGATAGTTTGTTTTATGGACTCAGAATTCAGCAGCCGCGGGAACACGGGCGATGCATAAAATGCATCCCTGATGGAACGCGTGCTCCATTCCTTGAATGCAGGAGACCAGTTGCGAATAAGAAAGCTCGGACTAATCCCGGTCTGAATCTCGTCAACTTGCCGAAGCTGGTTTACTATAAACTGAACCAACGTTTCCGCGGAGCTGCTGTGAACCAATCCCAGGTCAATTGTGTGCATGTGATTATCTTTGCCCAACAGCAGTACGTTCTTATAAGTCCGCCAAACTGTTTCCCGCAAATCGCGCTGTGCCTTCTTGAGGTTCTCGGCAAGTTGGTTTCGCTGCGCGTCGTCAACACTGATCTCTGGCAATTCTTCCTGGATTTCCTCCCACGCGAGCAATCGCCTTGCGTCATCTTTGACCTGAAACGGGCTCTGGGGTACGGTGAAAATAAGAGCGCTCTTGAATGTGCGACCTGATGTTCCGCTCTCCCGGACGATCGTATCCACAAGTGCCTTCGTTTTGGCCTCTTCCTCAAAAGATTGCTCTGGCGACATGACAACAAGCGTCAAAACAGCACGATCGGGGACCTGGTTGCTGCGCTCCGGGAAAAAGACCCGCTCGATGGGAGATTGCCCCGCGAAAACCCTCGCGATCTCTGCGCGAACGCGATCCCTTATGGTCTCGGGCTTGATGTTGGCGCGCCGGTCCGCGTAACGCTTATTCAGATTCTCGCGGAAACTGAAGTGGTAACGATTGCGCTCAACGGTGAGGTAATAACAGGAATCAGTGAGCGATTCGAGGGCTGTCTCGACGTTGCCGATATCCATCGCTGGCTCCGCCACATCCAGCCGAATTTCGGGAGCTGAGGCGTCTGCTTTCGCAATCCCACCGTTTGACTCAAAAAATATTGAAGTAGCTACCTTTCGGTGAATTCGTCCCTTGCGAATAGCCTCTATGGCGTCGTTATCGAGACGAATGGCGTGGCTATCTTTTTTGCCGCAGATGTCCGTCGTGACGGCCGCCTCCAGTCGATGCTCGCCCAATTGCTCAAAAAGCGCTGCGCGGAATTGCGAATCATCCAGTGGCGCGGTACCCAGGCCGATCAGGGTATCAGGGTTTGCACCTTTAAATCCAGACTGATACGTCTTCGCCACCCAAAGGGCGAGCAACCGCAATATTCCGCGGGTTTGCTGGAATCTAGGCAGTGCTTGCCACTTCCTCTCGAATACTGACAGCACAGTAGGGTGAAAGGGGTATGTTGCGGCGAAGGCGTCGTTTGCCGAATCAATGGCAAACCATTCCGGAATTTGCTGTCGATGCTCGCGTACCCAATCACCGTAGGCATTGCAGGTCGCAAGTGCGTCGCGCGTCAGCATCACCCTGCCATCCGGGGTGAGTTGACTTTCGTCCCACTCAAACAAACGGCGGCGAATAATCTCGGATGTCTCCGATTCTGCCGACATCATTACCGGCTTGCCAACACGATCGAGAAGCTTTTTGAGCCGATCGTAATCCGAAAAATCGTCGGCACTCATCTCAAGCTCTGAGGCTGGAATCGATACGGCCAGAACCATGTTATCTCGCCCACGAGCTTCTTCTGAAAGATTTTGGAGAAAACTGTAAAGTTGCGCTGCCATCCCGCTTTTGCGGCTTCGACTAACAAAATTCATCAATTCGTCCATCAAAATCAGGACCGGCTTATTACGGGGCATAAACTTTCTGATTACATCCCCACCGGGCGCTATTCGCTGCTGCTCGTGCTCTTTTAAAACGGCAAGAGCCTCATCGCCGCCTAGCTGATAAGCAATCTCACCCCAAGGAGTTTGGCGAAGCGGGGTTCCGTCGGCGCCGCCACGTCCGCTGATTGGATCGAATTCGGTGCCAACGAACACGGCAACTTCGGCCCGCGGTATGGCCTTGATTCCCGCAAGTTCTCGTAATCTGCTAACGCCTTGCCAATCACGCGCGGCCTCACCGTGTTTTGCAATGTGGTAGAGCAACAGGAGAGAATGCGTCTTTCCCCCACCGAACTGCGTCGTCATATTGAAGACAGCGGAGGTCTCGGTCTTCACGCCTGAAAGGCGTCGGAGAACCTCCACCGCAAGGCCCGAAAGGCTCTTCGTAAGGAACGTTCTCTCAAAGAATCGGGTCGGGTTCTGGTAAACATCGGGGGCACGCTTATCGCGCACCTGATCGAGGTGCACGGCAAATTCCGATGCGTCGAGGGGCTTATCGTCTCGCAAGTCCTCTCGCGGCGTTACGATCTTGTACCAAGGCTTAAGTGGCATCGTTTCCCCCATAACCCTATCTGTGTTCCTCGAGCAGCGTCAAAAGCCAAGTCCTCTCTTCCGTGCCAATACGCCATCGATCCAGCGCTTTTCTATAGTAGCCGTTGGGTATAAGGCAGAAAGGGCCTGCGCCAAACTCCAAAAGCGCCCGTCTTCGCCCACGCCTTCTTCAACAAGGAAACGCTTCAAAGCCGCGCTGCGGCCGGAAGCGAACAGAATCATGCTTTGGTGGATTCGATCAAGGACGGTAGCACCATGTCGCGCGACAGCAGGCTCGCCAAAAGAAGCCTCGCCATGGTCAGTTTCTTCCAACGCTTTGAACAAATCCATTTGCGGGGCTTTCGTCTTCTTCGCAGGTACCGTGTGTCCTTCGTCTTTGCCGAATAGCGCTAGAGCGCGTTCGGCAACTGGTAAAAGGCGGGCGGAGTCACCCTTGATTTCAACCAAACTCCGCATATCTTCCAAGTGCGCCCCAAGGCCCTGCGCGATTTTACGGGCAGCGTCGTATTCAAGGACGAATCCCGTAAAGTGGCCCTTTGCGACGCTGCTGTCCGAGTCGTCGTCGGATACGTCGTCGACAGAAATCTCAGTGTTTCCGGGATCGGAAACACCTGAATTCAACGTCCAAAGCCACATGGCAGTAAGGCGAGCGTCTTCTTCAAACGCCGCGGTATCTGCACCGGAGAAGATCATCGTGAGCGCCTCCTTGGCCACCGCGGCCCACACTTGCTCCAAATATTCCTTTAGGGATACGGCATCGCCGTTGGCTTTCTCCACCCGGGCATAGCGTGAGAAGATTTCAAGAGCTGGTCCAAGACACGCAAATATGGCGTCCGCGCCCACGACCCCTTCGTGTGCAAGACGTGGCATCCAGTCGTGGATGCGTCGGGGCAACTCTCGTAAAACGTCCCGCCAATCTCCGATTTCGTCAACCCGATGTGCATGAGCAGGATTTCCACGCGGCCGGCACACCAGGTGGACGGAGGAAGCTAGGGCGGCAGAGTCCATCGCTCGCAAGCGGCCTGATCTTTCGGTGTCAATCGGCCACGAAGCGACAGCGATCCAGCCGGCCGAAATGACGGCTTGTAGCATAGTCTCCCATGCCGACGTTTCTTTGTGAGCAAATACGATGACGGCGAGGCCACCCGGCGCAGCTATTCGCCGACTGTCGCCAAGTGCAAGAGCCATCAATCGCTCGAAATAGTCTCGCGTTTTATATGCGTATTTCGGGTTTCGTTCTGCGAGCTGAACGATTTCTCCCTCTTTCTGGGTCGTTCGCAGCGTGAATAGCGTTGGATAAAGAGGACCAATAGTTCGCTTGAGCCAGACGTAAAAGAAGTCGGATAAATCCGCGTAGGGCACGGCATCGTAGTAAGGTGGATCAGTGAAAATGAGCTGAGCAGAGTCATCGGGCAGGGGCTGTTCTGTTGCGGATGCCATTTGAACGGTCCCTGGCAGGGAATTGGCGGAGGCCACCTCGTCGAGAACCTTGGTAACCCATCCAATAGCGCCCTCCCAATTTCCGGAGCCCGATGCAAACGGCACTGCTTCTGCAAAGTCCCATTTTATGGGCAGGGATTGACCCTGAGCAAAGGTGTGTCCAACAAATTCGCCACCTTGTACCCAGGTACAAATGGAGCTTGAGTAGTCAGCCTGCCTATCAACCGCGAGCGCAAGGACTGTCGCGACCGCTGTGGCGAATTCGGCCTCATGTTGCTTTATTTTCTGAAAGCACGCCCGAACCAATCTGGCGAGGGTAAGGAGACTGGCCAGTTGTCGGGACGAGAACATCTGATCCCAGCGCGTGACGCCTATCAGATTGATATTGAATATACTGCGGAGATATGGGAGTTCCTCATCGGGAACTATCGAGGTTTGGTTATCCAGCTTCAGGAGGCGACTTTCCTCAACGAATGCTTTGGCCTCCGCGCAAGCGTCTAGATCACGTTGCGTGGGCTCACGATAGAAGCGCCCTTTTTTGGGAGAATCACAGTATACGGCCAGAAGCCGAGCAGTATCAGCGCCTCCGTGATTTTCGGCCGCCTGTTGGCGCACCCGCGCGCCGGGAACTGTGTAGCCACATACCGGACAGGTGGCCGAGCCTCGGCGCAAAGTACCGTCTGTAAACGCGTCAGGGCTCAGCGCTTTGTGAAGTTTGTAAGAGATTGTCTTCTTTGCCTTCGAAATGGTAAGCTGTAGTCCGGTAGCCGTTCCTTCACGTTTGCCCAAAAGGAAAGAACGAACGAGTGGTATCTCTGCGCCACAACCAGGTCCTTCGCATCGAATTGTCCTAGCCCAGATATACGCGATAGGCGTCGCGCCGGTGGAATCTTTCGGGTAGAATCGGGCCGTTTCCTTTTCTGCTTCGCGCTTAATCCAGTCTCCCCACTTACGAACTTCGTCAGAGAGCCGCTTTCCGTACTTTGGAACATATTCGAGAACGACTTTGTTGAGGAGTACAGGGATTGGATTAAGATCGCTGGCGAATGCGTCCGCACCAACCCGCAAAGCCTCAAGGGGGATAGAGCCGCCGCCAGCAAATGGATCCACGATCAGTGGTCGGGTGCCTGGTGCACCGCCTAGTGCCTCGTGAGCCGCCTGCGTCAGTGTGCGACTCGTTTCCAAATACTCTGGAGCTGTCGAATTGTCCCAATTGGCGAAGTCAGCAATGAAATCGAGTAGAGCGCCGCGCAGTTCGTCGTTGTCATTCAGTCGTTCCGGTTCCCTTTGAAAGGAAATGAACCGCGGGTAGCTCTCCTTGCTGACCTTACCGATATGGTCTGTGGACCATTGGCTCATGCACTGTCGCACCGTCCGACGAAACGCATCGGGGCAGAGTTCGTCGACCGGATCGGGCCAGAGCGCAGCGCAGGTTACTGCGCGACACGCGGCTAAAGGTCGGCGTGCCCACCAGATATGGAGCGTTGAGATATGCCCGTGACGGATCGACTTCTCTCTACGAGCGTGCGCAGAGACTCTCTTTATCGGTAAATCAACTTCGATGAGGCGTCTGGGGTATCGGTCCATTCATTCTTATCCTTTTTATTATGAAGCCGCGTCTAGAATCGCCTTTGAATTGACGTGATAATGTTCGATTTTGACGAGTGGCTCCCAGTCGAGCAGAGAGGGGTCCTGAACAAGCTTGACCTCCGGCACCGAGCCACAGTTGAAGACGACATAGAGCCAGTAATCCTTACGTAGGCGCTGTGCCGTTCGGTATTCGTTAGTTGTGAGGGCGACCTCCCCGACAGCCACCCTTCCTTTGACCTCGATGAACCGGACCTCGATTGCGGTCTGGGGGTCTTCAGGATGGGGGCGCCGGGAAATCAAATCGAACCCACGGTTATCGGCTTCGACGCTTGTGACCTCCCAGCCCCGCGCGCGCTCATGGGCGATCACGGCTTCGACAGCTATACGCTCGATTTCGTCGTCGCGGACAAACGGCGCAACTTTCGGCGACTGTCGTTCGGGATGGGGTAAGACCCAGGCCACACCGATGCGCTGAATATCGCTAATCGTGCAGTGACGTTCTTGTGCAAGCTCCGTCCGGCGTCTTTCAAGACGACCATTTAGTTCGTCCAGGCGATCCTCCACCTGTTTGATGTTGGCCGCGACAGGGGAGTTGGTGTCCCCGTGTCCCTGCTGTTCGTAGAGTTCGGCCATCCTCAATTGCTGACGGTTGATCAGCTCATTCAGGCTGATTTCCATGTGGCGTGAGATGGTCTCAATCTCCTTTGTGCGGCCCTTGACGATGTCGCCAAGAAACGGTTGGAGCGCTTCCGTTACCAAAAAATGCTCCGCGGCCGCGTCATCGAGCGTCACGTTGTCGGGGACAGGCGTCTTGGCGGGCGCAGCCATCAAATCGAGCAAGTAAGTCGGCTGTTTCAATTCCATCGATCCGTCGGCACTCTGCTGGACGATAAAAAGGCGTTTATGCAGCTCATTGCCGCTGCCATCGCGCACGGCCGCAGAGTACACGCTGATACGCGAAGGTTTTTCTCGATTCAGGTCGTAAAAGACTGCGCCGCGCGCGAGGTCATCGCGAACGTTCTCTTGAACTTCCTCACGGACAACCTCAAAGAGCGGGTGCCCCGGTGTTACCCACTCAGCTGTTGGTTCCGACTTGAGCTTGTCCTTATCAAAGACGACTTGTTTGTATTCTCGGCCGAGCCTTCCAAAGCGAGGCTCCAACCGCTCACCGATCGGCCACAGATGGCGGGGCACGCGACCAATACGAAAGACGTTACGGCCACGCTGTGGCTCCGTCATCGTGACGCCAGCAATCGGAGCGCCTAGAACAAAAAAGTCTTGGATGACCTCCGGAACCAGTCGCCGCTCCCGTGCTTCCGCTGATTTGCCGAGAATTGCCGAAAGGTTCAACTCCCGTTTAGCAAGCCCTTCGAGAGTTGAATTAGTAATGCCCCTGAAGCGTTCTGTATCAACCTCCTCGACGATACGCTGTTTAATCAGCTCCTCAGTCATGTTGTTATTTGCGTACATATCGCGCAGCATCTTTTCGAGCTGATTGCCGGGAAATACGTCCCCGAGCACGTTGAACACCTTACCTGTTCTGTTCGGATCGAGGTCGTCTTCAATCTGCTCCACGCGTTCAAAGAGTTTTTGCAACACCCGCCCCTCGCGCGTGTTTGTGGTCACAAAATTGAAGATTAAACAATTTTTCTCCTGGCCGTAGCGATGGATACGGCCCATGCGTTGTTCGAGCCGGACGGGATTCCAAGGGATGTCGTAATTCACCATCAACCAGCAAAATTGGAGATTGATACCTTCGCCTGCAGCTTCGGTGGCTACGAGCACCTGAGACGTATCGCGAAATTCGCGTTCTGCATAAATACGTGTTCCGGGAGTGTCCCGGTCTCCAATCTTCATGCCACCATGTATCTGCGTTACGCTTAGGTTCCATTCGCGGAGCTTGCCCATGGGTCTGCCGTCACGGCCGTCGCCAACGAGGAAGTCGAGGGTGTCCTTGTGCTCGGTGAAGATGAGCAACTTCATGTTCGGGTCGGTGAACACGCCGCGTTCCGTTAGAAGAGCCTTCAGCCGACGGACCTTGACCTCTTGTTCTCTGGCTTCGAGGAGTTTGGCTTGGCGGATGAGCGCGCTTAATTCGGCGACTTCCTCGCGCAAATCAGAGGGGTTGTAGGAAACGACCTGATCTTCCGCCTCTGCGATTATTTCTTGCTGCTCTTCTTCGGGCAACTCGTCAAAATCGTCCGGGAGTCGCTTGGAAATCTGATCCTGGCGATACTTCTCGGGGTCCTCAAGGATACGCTCACGCTTTTCCTTCATCCGTTCGAGACTACGCCGTACCGCGTAGATGCTTGACGCGAATCGCCGTTGGAGCATTGCCATAGTGAAACCCACGGCGCGCGCACGCGCGCTATCGTCGCCGGCAGCGCGAATAGATTGATTTTCAACATAGCGGGTGAGCTGGTCATATAGTTCGTATTCATCGGCATTGATGGCGAACTCGCACGTCTTCACGATCCGCTTCGTGAATAACGCCTTTACCTTTCCAGTTTCAGGGTCAGGAAACGTGACGAGGGCTTCTTTGACCCGTCTCAGATAGAAGGGTGCGTCGTGGCGGGTCATCGCGTCTTCTAGGCTCTTCACATCGCCGTATACATCTTTGTCCAACAACGAGAGGAAGAGGCAAAAGTTTTGTGGGTTCCCCTTATGCGGCGTTGCCGTCATAAGGAGATAGTGATCGGTCATGGTGGATAGCGCTTCTCCCAACTGGAAGGCCAGGGTTTTTTTGTCAGCGCTGTTGGCTGACATCTTATGGGCTTCGTCGACGATGATGAGGTCCCAATGACTGCGGAGCAGCGATTCCTTCGCGTCCTCCATGCGGGAGACCCACGAAACCGAAGTGATTACCTGATTCTTTTCCTGCCATGGATTTGATCCATAGTTTGCTCGCAGAACGTCACTTTTGATTACTTCAAAAGTTTCGCGGAACTTGTCTTTGAGCTCGCGTTGCCATTGGAATGAGAGATTAGCCGGAGTTACGATAAGTGTACGTTTCGCCAAGCCGCGAATTTTTAATTCTTTGATGAGTAGGCCCGCCATAATGGTTTTACCAGCGCCGGGATCGTCGGCTAGCAGGAAGCGGATGCGCGGGAGCTTGAGAAAATAGTCGTAAACTGCCTCAAGCTGGTGCGGCAAGGGATCGACGCGAGCAATGGAAAGTGAAAAATACGGGTCGTACTCGTAAGCTAAACCGAGTCTCTGCGCCTCGACGCCCAGCCGAAATCGGTGAGCGTCTCCGTCAAACGGTTCCTTCTCAGGGGAGGCGGAGAGTGTCGCTAATTGGTCGACATTCAAGACGGGCTCATGGACCCGGCGGGAGTGGAGTCCCTTCCCAATGAGCTTGATAGAGGCGCCCATTGCAATGGCAACAATGACTTCGACCGGCTCTGGAAAGATTGGGCCAGTTACGATGACACCTGGTTTCAACTCATCTAGTTGCATAAATCTCGATCTTCCTTGTGGCAAGGCGGCGCGGGCGGAGGGAGTCGAACGCTCGCGGTGGATGGTCGGGCACGCCAGCACGACGAAATATCCTTATAGCGTACTGGCAGTTAGTGCCAACGAGATTTTGCTCGCTACGCTTGCTCGGCTAGAACGCGAGGAAGCCGGATGATGCTTCCGGCTGAACGGGCGCTACTATCGCGCGAGTCTGGATGCAAGTTGGAATCTAGCGTCCGGACTGGCTGTGCTTGGTGCCGGTGGAGGGAGTCGAACCCACATGCCCTTGCGGGCGATCGATTTTGAGTCGATTGCGTCTGCCATTCCGCCACACCGGCTTGGGGGCTGTTATAGCGTCGGGATGCCTTCTGTGCCAACGAAAAATCCAGGCGACTAGGCCTCTGCTTGGGGGCTGTGGCGACCCTTGCGCTCCCGCCGAATCGTACCCCTACGCACGTTGATCGCGGCGGCGTCGAGCATGGTCTTGATGTGGGAAGCGTAATATTTCTCGATCATCTCCACGCTCGTGCGGCAGTTCTTCGCGATTTGGTAGATGTCTGCGCCTTCCATCAGCCGGAAGCAGATGTACGTGTGGCGCAGGCTGTAGGCCGTGCGCGCGTTGCCGTCACGATCGGTCTTGAGCTTGAGTTCATCCAGAATGGTGTTGAGGAGCCCACGTTGGTACATCGGGAAGAGCAGATCGGTTGGTCCCGGTTTGACCAAGCGCGGTTTGGCTTTCGCCGAGGGGCTGTCGGAGGCTGTAGCGTCCTCTTCATTTGCGTCGGGCAAGATCTCCGGGCGCTTGCGTTCGCTCAGTCGCTTGAACGGCAGCACAGCGCTGCTTGTGCTCTTGCACCATCCGATGCCGCGCTTGCCGCGCACCTCGATTTCGAGAATGGTCTCCTTGGTGCCGTGGTCCTTGACGATCTTCACGTCGCGGAATTCCAGCCGGGCGGCCTCGTCAGGCCTGAGTCCCGTGTTCGCCATGAACAGAATGTAGTCGTGCAACTGCTCGCACGCCCAACGATGGCGATTGTGTAATGGCGTTTGCGCCCTCCGGCGCGTGGCCTCGTAGAGTTGCTTGTATTCTTCGGGAGAGAACCATCCCCGATGCGTGATCTTGCCGGAGCCCTTGTAGGGGGAGGAGAGGTCCGGAATATGTGACAACCAGCCGTGGCGGTTGGCCGTCTTCAAGATTTGCCGAAGAGTGACGATTTCCGAATGCAGGGTCGCCCTTGCCGGCGGCTTGCCGTTTCGGGACGTGGCTTGCAGGCGCTGCATTCGGTACTCCTGAACGAGTCCCGAGGTGACTTCGGAGAGAAGCTCGTCGCCGAAGAAGGGCATGAGGTGGAGGCGAATCTTCTGCTCCTTGCCCTCGACGTACTCCGGGTTGCGCTGCCCCGCCGTGATCACGGGGTACTCAAGCAGGAATTTCTGTGCAGCATCATGAAACTTCTTTCCGCCCTTGAGGTCGCCGGTGCGCGCCTTCCCCCGGAGCCCGAGGTACCAGTCCTCCGCGAAGTCCTTCGCGTGGGAGAGGCTCTCTTCGCCTGTACTTTTCCGCCAGTTCCTGCCGGCGAGGTAGGTGGAGCACTGCCAATGATTGCTGTTCTCGCGTTTGTAGAGATGGAGCTTGCCGCCCATCAGTTCGTGGTGTTCAGGCATACGAAAAATCCTCCTAATGAACGATTTGAGGCCCAATTTGTGTAAGAGTTGTGTAAGACCTTCTGAAATTGAAGAATCTCATTATATCGCTGAAATGTCAATGGAATTTTCGTTTGAGATTTTTAAAAATCTCATTTTGAGTCAGGCGCGTCTACCAATTCCGCCACAGGGGCTTATGGCCGCGCATCATAGCGGGCGACGCGCAGCGGTCAACGGCGCGTGCCGGATTCATGTGGCAGATCCGTGTCATGGCCCTCATTCGGCGCTCGCACGGTCGTGATCGCGCCCGCATCGACAGGCATCGCCCGGCGCGCTATGCGGAGGCGACGAATGACCTGGGTCACCGCATGTCCGTGATGTCGATTCCCCTGCACCGCACCCATCCGGCCGCCGCCGCCGCCATCGTGATCGCGGCATGCGGCGCTGCGACCGTTCTGGGCGCGTACTACCTTCAATACGGGCTGCACTATGTGCCGTGCGAGCTATGCCTGAAGGAGCGCGTTCCCTATTTTGCCGCCATTCCGTTGGCGCTCGTCGTTGCGCTCGCGGCGTGGCGGCGCGCACCGCGACCGGTGATCGTCGGCGGGCTCGTGCTGCTCGCGCTGATCATGCTGGCAGGCGTCGGGCTCGGCGCCTATCACGCCGGCGTCGAATGGGGGTTCTGGCCCGGCCCGACCGAGTGCTCGGGCGGGACGAGCAATTTCGGCAGCGCAAGCGGACTGCTCGACACGATCAACCAGACGCGCCTCGTGCCCTGCAATGTGGCGGCGTTCCGCTTTCTCGGCATTTCGCTCGCCGGCTACAACGCGCTGATCTCAGCTGCGCTCGCCGCGCTCGCGCTGTGGGGTGTCGTGAAGGCGAAGGCGTAACGCGAGGACTCAGTTCGCATGTTCGGGGCGCGTGACACCCCCCACCCCTGACCCCTCCCCGCCACTCGCGGAGCCTGTCCTTGGGCTTGCCGAAGGCAAGACCCGAGGGCTCGCGGGGGGAGGGGAACCTCACACCACGACCGGCGCCATGATGCCTTCCTGGAAGATCTCCTCCGGCTTGGCGTGGCGGTGCGCGATGCCCTGCTCGTAGGTGTAGCGCAGGAACACCTCGAGCGTCGGCCGGTTTTCCTCGATGCCGTAGGGGAATGGATCGCCGTCGAACAGGTCGCGCATCTTGCGCGCATAGGTCGGCAGCCACGGCAGCGGATAGCGCGACACCGCGGGATCGAGCAGGCGCTCGAGGCTGCGCCGCTTCGATTCGAGGAAGGCGTTGTAGAGATTGCGCCCGACCCAAGGGTGCGCATCGAGCACGGCGCGCTTGACCGCGATGATGTGCATGATCGGAAAGACCTTGGTCTCTTTGTAGTAGTCCTGCTCGATCGCCATGAAATCGGGATAGAGCCGCACCACGTCGGGATGGCCCTGCAGGAAGCAGTTCGGCGGCCGCGCGATCAGGGCGCAGTCGATCTCGCCCGCGGCGAGCATCTCGCTCAGCGACTTGTCGGCGACGCGCGTGAGCTTGACGCCCTTGGGCAGGCTCAGCTCCACCTTCTCGATGCGGCCGGGCGAGTTCGCGCCCGCCTGGTACCAGTGGATGTCCTGCAGCCGGATGCCGACTTCGTCGCCGAGCCAGCCCCGCATGTAGACGGCGGCGGTGTGCGCCCATTCGGGCGAGCCGATCGACTTTCCCTTCAGGTCCTTGGCGGTTTTGATCCTGCTCTTCTTGTTCACGTAGAACGAGCCGAAGCGGAAGAGGCGCGAGCAGATCACCGGGATGCCGATGATGTCCGAGTCCTTGCGCGTCACCTGGGCGGCGAACTTGGCGAAGGACAGCTCGCTCACGTCCCATTCGCGGTTGAAGGTGAAGCGGGAGAAGATCTCGTGGTGGCCGAGCGTGAGCCAGGTGTGGTCGATGCCCTCGGCGAGGACCGCGCCGGTGCGGAAATCGCGGAAATGGTCGTAGTCGGTGGTCGCGATGGTGAGCTTGAGCTTGTTCATGCGTTTCCTCTTGTCCCGGCGAGTAGCGAATGGCGAATAGCGAATGGTTTGCTCTATTCGCTACTCCCTATTCGCTATTCGCCCCCTTTGTCAGTCGCCGTGTCCCCACGGCTTGTGCTGGTGATCGATCGGATGGTCGTCGACGAGATGCGCGCAGCCCGCCTTGTGCGCCCAGTAACGCCAGGCGCGGCGCGTCTCCAGCGAATAGGGCTTGTAGCCGGCGTCGCGCGCCGCGATCTCTCCCGCCGACAGCGGCGTGATGTCGCCGAGGCGCAACCCGTTGAGCAGCGCGCGCGCGTTGCGCGGCACGTAGACCGACATGCGCACGACCTCGATCAGCGAGCGCGCCGCCGCCGAGAATCCATGCCCGCGCATCAGCGCGACGTTGTTCTTGCCCAGGCAGCCCGCAAGGTCGCGGCCCTGCTCCAGGTTGGTGACCAGCATGTTGGTGTTCGGCCCGAACCGATCGGCGATGTCCCACACCGGCACGTGCAGGCCCATGAAGCTGCCCGAATGGATCACGGGCCGCAGCGGGGTCTTGGAAATCGAGAACGGCAGCACGTCCTCGGCATGCGCATGCACCACCGCCTGCACGTCCGGCCGCGCCTCGTAGATGCCGCCATGGATGAAGCGCTCGTGATAGAGCGGCCGCCCGTCGTTCCTGACCGGCGTGCAGTCGAGGTTGAGCTCGAGGATGTCCGCCTCGCCGACCAGCTCGGGCGCGAGCGAGGTCGCGATCAGGAAGCGGTCGGGTTTTTCCGGATGGCGCACGCTGACATGGCCATAGGCGTCGACCACGTTCTCCGACGCGAGGATGCGATTGGCGACGACGAGGTCGCGGATGAGGGCGGTGAGATCGGTCATGCGGGGTCCGGCAGGGTCGGTCTATTCTAGCGAAGACATGGGAGGATTGAACATGCGAAAGCGCAAGATGCTCGTTGCGTTGGCGGTCGCGTGCATGGCCGTTGTCGCGGCGCCGCCCGGCATGGCGCAGACGGCAGCGCCGAAAGCGCTCACCCCGCAACAGCAGAAGCTGAGGGACTGCGGCGCCGAGTGGCAAAAGATGAAGAAGGAAGGCCGGACGAGCGGGTTGACCTGGGCCGAGCTGCGCCGGGAGTGTCTGCGAAGGAAGTGAAGGGGTCGTCGTCATGGCCGGGCTTGTCCCGGGCCATCCACGTCTTGGCCGCAAAAGAAAGACGTGGATGCGCGGGCCAAGCCCGCGCATGACGGGGAGGGTGCGCTCACCGCACCTTGATGCCGGCGGCGCGGATCACCTCGCCCCAGCGCGCGGTCTCGGCCTTGACGAAGGCCGCCATGTCGGCGGGCGAGCCGCCGGCCGGCGCCATGCTCATGGTGGCGAGGCGGCTGCGGATGTCGGGCATGGCGAAGACCTCGTTCATCGCCGCATTGATCTTGGCGACGATCGGCGCCGGCGTCTTCGGCGGTGCCGCGATCGCGTTCCAGGTGTCGGCCTGGAAATCGGCGATGCCCGCCTCGGCGAGGCTCGGGATGCCGGGCAGCTCGGCGAGCCGCTTGTCGCTCGCGACCGCCAGCATCTTCACCTTGCCGGCGCGCCAAAGCTGGCGCACCGAGTCGAGCTGGATGAACAGAAGATCGACGTGGCCGGCGACGAGATCGTTCACGACCTGCGCGGTCCCCCGGTAGGGCACGTGCGTCATCACCGTGCCGGTGCGGCGCGCGAACAGCGCGGTGGTGAGATGCGGCGAGGTGCCGATGCCCTGCGAGCCGTAGGTGACCTTGCCGGGATTGGCCTTGGCGTAGGCGACGAGCTCGCCGACCGTGCCGGCGGGAAAATCGCTCCGCACCACCAGCACGATCGGAATCTTCGTCATCACGATGACCGGCTCGAGCGCGGCCGGATCGAAGCGCAGGTTCTTGTAGAGCAGCCCATGGGTGGTGAGCGGGCCCGGCTGCGCCGCGAGCAGCGTGTAGCCGTCGGGCTCGGCGGCGGCGACGTCGGCGGCGCCGAGCGTGCCGCCGGCGCCCGGACGGTTCTCGACGATCACCGGCTGGCCCCAGCGCCGCTGCAGCCTGTCGGCGACGATCCGTGCGACGAGATCGGGGCCGCCGCCCGGCGGCGCCGAGACGATGATGCGCACCGTGCGGTTGGGGTAGTCGGCCGCGACGTCCCTGGTCTGCGCCTGCGCCGCCGCGGCCGCGAGCAGCGCCGCAATGATCGGCAGAATCAATCTCGCCATGCGGCGTACGCCCGTCAGTGCGCCGCGGCGGCCGCTCCCGCCGCTGCCTGGTGCTCGGCCGCGAGCGCGGCGTCCGCCGCCCTCACCTTTACGGCCGCGGGCCGCGCGCCGATACGCGCGATATAGTCGGTGATCACCGGCAGCTCGGGGACGAGCTTGAACGCCGCCGTCCAGGTGAGCGCCGTGCCCCACAGCACGTCGGCCGCCGTCATGCGCTCGCCGAGCAGATAGGGGCCCTTGGCGAGCTGGCCGGTCAGCGTCTTGAGCATGGTGTCGTAGTCGCCATAGGGCGTCATCGACGGCGCGCCCGGCTCGCGCTTGAGCGCGCGGTCGACCACGGCCGGCTCGAAGCACGAGCCGTAGTAGGCGAGCCAGCGCAGATAGGGGCCGCGCAGGCGGTCGTCGAGCCCCGGCGCAAGCCCGGCCTGGGGAAACAGATCCGCCAGATAGATGAAGATCGCGACCTGCTCGGTGACGAGGTCGCCGCGATGCAGGATCGCCGGCACCTTGCCCATCGGGTTGACGGCGAGGAAGGCGGGCTTGCGCTGCTCGCCCGCCTTCATGTTGACGGCGCGCAGCTCGTAGGGGGCGCCGAGCTCTTCCAGGAGAAGGCGTGTGCCGCCGGAGCGGGTGTTGGGCGAATGGAAGAAGACGATGGTGTCGTCGGGGGTCATGGGGGTGTCCTAACCACGCATTTCGTCATTGCGAGGAGGCCGGAGGCCGACGAAGCAATCTCGCTCAACGGCACGACTCAATGGCACGAGATTGCTTCGCCGCGCTTCGCGCGCCTCGCAATGACCGCTCGACCTACGGATCGAGCTCCGTATCCCAATAGAGATAATCGAGCCAGCTGTCGTGCAGATAGTTCGGCGGAAACAGCCGGCCGTTGCGGTGCAGATGATGCACGGTCGGCTGGAACGGCATCTGCGAGGGAAACATGTGCGCCTCGCCCATCGTCATGTTGCCCTTGCGCAGGTTGCACCCCGAGCAGGCCGCGACCACGTTGATCCAGGTGGTCTGGCCGCCGCGCGAGCGCGGCACCAGATGGTCGAAGGTGAGATCGTCGTCGGCGCCGCAGTACTGGCAGACGAACTTGTCGCGCAGGAAGACGTTGAAGCGCGTGAACGCCGGATGGGTCGAGGGCTTCACGAAGGTCTTGAGCGACACCACGCTCGGCAGCTTCATCTCGAAGCTCGGGCTGTGCACCACCTTCTCGTAGAGCGCGACGATGTTCACGCGCTCGAGGAACACGGCCTTGATCGCGTCCTGCCAGGACCAGAGCGACAGCGGATAGTAACTCAGCGGACGGAAGTCCGCGTTGAGCACCAGAGCCGGAAATCCGTTCGGCGACATGGCGGCGGTCAAGCCGAAGCTCCTCCAATTCCCTAAGCCCGCGGGCGGCGTGTCCGCCCGACTCGCAGTTTATATTAAGGCGTGACGATATTGTGAAGGCCGGCCCGGGACTTATCGCGATGCGGCGGAAAAATTGCGTTGGGCCTCAGAATCGTCGCCGCGCCAAAAACTCGCCGCCGTGGCGCAGGCCCTCCTCGTCGATGCCGTGGCCGATGCCCGACGAGATGTGCCATTCGGCCGGCACGTCGAGCGCCGCCAATGCCTGCGTGGCGTGAAACAGCGCCTGCACCGGGATCAGCTCGTCGCGGTCGCCGTGGATCAGCAGCACGGGCGGGCGCGACTTGATCTCGGCCGCGACCGATTCGGGCGCGGCGTCCTCGGGCAGCACGAACAGGCCCGAATAGCCGACGATCGCGGCCGGCGCTTTCGCGCGGCGCAGGCCGACATGCAGCGCCATCATGGTGCCCTGGCTGAAGCCGACCAACGCGAGGGCCGAGTCGGGCAGCTTGCGCCGCGCCAGCTCGGCGTCGAGGAAGCGATTGAGGATCGGCGCCGCCTTGTTGACGCCGCGCCAGCGCTCGTCCGGATTGCGGAACGTGAGCTCGAACCACTGCCGGCCCATCGGCGCGCCGCCGCACGGCTCGGGCGCATGTGGCGATACGAAGGCGGCGTCAGGCAAGAGCGACTGCCAGACCCGGCCGAGCTCGATCAGGTCGTTGCCGTCGGCGCCGTAGCCGTGCAGGAAGACGACGAGCTTCCTTGCCGCGCCCGCGCGCGGCTCCAGCCGTGGGCCGTCGAGATCAGCGGCCATGAACAATGCTCCGTCGTCAGGTCGTGGGCGGGATCGGCACGGCGTCGCGCTTCTTGACGGCGCGATAGTAGGTCCACAGCAGCAGCGCCGCCACCCCGCGCAGCGGCCGCCACGGCTCGGCGAGCGGGCCCATCTGCTTCACGGTCGGCCGCGACTTGAGATGGAAGGCGAGCCGCATCGCCTCCTGCACCGCGAGGTCGCCGGCCGGCCATGCGTCGGCATGGCCGAGGCAAAAGAGCAGATAGATGTCGGCGGTCCACGGACCGACGCCGTGCAGCGCCGTGAGCGCGCGGTGCGCGTCGTCGGCCGGAAGCTCGGCGAGCGAATCGAGATCGAGCCCGTCGCGGATCGCCAGCGCGATCGCCTTGAAGGCGCGGATCTTTGCGCCCGAGAGCCCGTGGCGCGCCAGCGTCGTGGCGCGGGCGCGGCGGATCTTCTCCGGATGCAGCGGATCGTAGGCCTTGGTCACGCGCCCCCAGATCGCACCGGCGCTCGCAATCGAAAGCTGCTGCGCCGTGATGATCTGGGCCAGCCCGGCGAAGCCGCCCGCGCGCCGGCGCAAGGCCGGATGGCCCGCGACGGCGAGGACGTGCGCGAGCCGCGGATCCTGCTTCACGAGCTGGCGCACGCCGGCATCGACGTCGGCCTGGGTTTCGAGACGCAGCGTCAAGTTCATTCACCCCGGATCGGACGCAGGAGTTAAGTCAACCGTCGCATGGTGTAAAGGAAGCCGGCACCTCGCATCTTGCGGCCAAGACCGCGCTCATGACGCCACCCACGTTCCGCTTCGCGCCGAGCCCGAACGGCTACCTGCATCTCGGCCACGCCTTTTCGGCGCTGCTCAACGCCGATCTGGCGCGGGCGCGCGCGGGGCGCTTCCTGCTGCGCATCGAGGACATCGATGCGACGCGCTGCCGGCCCGAATACGAGGCGGCGATCTACGAGGATCTCGCTTGGCTCGGCCTGGCATGGGACGAGCCCGTGCGGCGGCAGTCCGAGCATTTCGCCGACCACCGGGCGGCGATCGAGCGGCTCGCCGCGCAGGGGCTCGTCTATGCGGGCTTCGAGAGCCGCACCGAGATCGCCCGCCTAGTGGCCGAGCGCGAAGCGATCGGCCGGTGGCCGCGCGACCCCGATGGGGTGCCCCTCTATCCTGGGAATGCACGAGCACTTCCCGCCGACGAGCGGGCGCGGCGCATGCAGGCGGGCGAGCCCTACGCGCTGCGGCTCGACATGGCGGCGGCCATGGCGCGCGCCGGCGCGCTGACATGGCAAGAGGAGAGATCGGAGCGGATCGTCACGATCGCGGCCGATCCGGCCGCATGGGGCGACGTGGTGCTGGCGCGCAAGGAAACGCCGACGAGCTACCATGTTTCGGTGGTGGTCGATGACGCGGCGCAAGGCGTCACCGAGGTCGTGCGCGGCCGCGACTTGTTCGCGGCGACCAGCGTGCATCGACTGCTGCAGGTGCTGCTCGGTCTGCCCCAGCCGGTATATTCGCACCATCGATTGATCGTCGACACGGAAAGCCGCAAGCTGTCGAAGTCGACCCAGGCGACCGGGCTGCGCGAATTGCGCGCACGGGGCGTGAGCCCGGCCGAGATCCGGCACATGGTCGGCCTGTAGCCGCATGGAGCCCTCGGGTTTGCGCTCCGCTCCATCCGGGCCACGCGCGACGTGTGGGCGTTCTATGGCCCGCTCGCCAAGTTCATGCGATGTTGGGGCGGGTGGGTCATGGCCAAGCGCATCCGCAGGAAAGCGAAAGCCCGCCGGCCGGCGTCGCGGCCGCTTGCCGCGACGCGCGCGATCGAGACGGCGCTCGCGAGCTTCGCGCATGACATCCGCACGCCGTTGACCGGCATCATCGCGATCGGCGAGTTGCTCTCGACCTCCGAACTCGGCGAGCGCGAGCGGCGCTGGGTCGCGGCGCTCAAGGAGGCGGCCGAGCACATCGTCGCGCTCACCACGGTGGTGGTCGATGCCGCGCGCGCCGGCGCGGGCCGTGTCGCGGCGCGGCGCGAGCGCTTCGATGCGCGCGCGCTCGCGCAATCGCTCGCCGCGTCGTGCGCGGCGCGCGCGCAGGCCAAGGGGCTCGGCTGCAAGACCGAGATCGCCGCCGCATTTCCGGGCCACGTGACCGGCGATCCGGTGCGATTGCGCGCCGCGGTCGAGAACCTGATCGACAACGCGGTCAAGTTCACCGAGCGCGGCGACATCGTGCTGCGCATGTCGGCGGCGCGCGCCGCCCGCGAGCGCACGCGCCTCGTCTTCGCGATCAGCGACAGCGGCATCGGCATGACGGCGGCCGAGATCAAGCGGCTGTTTCGTCCGTTCGCGCAGGGCAACGAAGATATCGCCCGCACCTACGGCGGCGCCGGCCTCGGCCTCGTCCTGGTGAAGCGGCTCGCCGAGGCGATGGACGGCAGTCTGACGGTTAAGAGCCGGCCGGGGCGCGGCAGCACGTTCACGCTCGCGGTCGTCGTCGCCGCCGATCGCGAGGCGCCGGTGGTGGCGGACGGGCCAGCGAGCGCGCGGATCGCGCGCCGCGCCGCGCCGGCGCGCAGCCTGCGCATCCTGTGCGCCGAGGACAATCCGTATGGCCGCGTCATCCTCAAGACCATCCTCGGCGAATTGGGCCACCGCGCCGAGTTCGTCGGCTCGGGCGAAGCCGCCGTCGATGCCGCCGCCCGCGGCGGCTACGACGCGGTGCTGATGGATGTCGCGCTGCCCGACATCGACGGGATCGAGGCGACGCGCCGCATCCGCGCGCTCGCCGGCGCCGCCGCCCGCACTCCGGTGATCGCCGTGTCGGGCCGCAGCAGCACGGAAGAGGAAGCGCGCGCGCACGCGGCCGGCGTGAACGGGTATCTGACCAAGCCGATCAGCCCGAGCAAGCTGAATACGTATTTGTCGGCGCTCGCCGCTTCGTAGGGTGGGCAAAGGCGGCCGAGGCGACGGCGATCTGGCAAGGGGATTGTCCCGCCGTGCCCACGCGGACATGGCATCTTGGGCGCGTGGGCACGGCGGATCGAGTCAGTGCATCGCACCGATGTCGTGGCCGCCTTTGCCCACCCTACGGCGCCTTGCGCTCAACGATCTCGACCAGATCGCTCATGATGCGGTTGAGCTCGAAATCCTTCGGCGTGTAGACGGCGGCGACGCCGAACTGCTTGAGGGCTTGGGCGTCCTCGGGCGGGATGATGCCGCCGACCACGACCGGCACCTCGTCGAGCCCGGCCGCGCGCAGGCCGGCGACCACGTCCTTCACCAGCGGCAGGTGCGAGCCGGAGAGGATCGAGAGGCCGACCACATGCGCCTTCTCCTCGCTAGCCGCCTGCACGATCTCGGCCGGGGTGAGGCGGATGCCCTGATAGACCACGTCCATGCCGGCGTCGCGCGCGCGCACCGCGATCTGCTCGGCGCCGTTCGAATGCCCGTCGAGGCCCGGCTTGCCGACGAGGAACTTCATCCGCCGGCCGAGCTTCTTCGACACGCGGTCGACCTCGGCACGCAAATCGTCGAGACCGGTCGAGTCGTTGCGCATGCCGCGGCCGACGCCGGTCGGCGCGCGATATTCGCCAAAGCTCTGCCGCAGCACCGCGCCCCACTCGCCGGTGGTGACGCCGGCCTTGGCGCAGGCGATCGAGGCCGGCATGATGTTGTGGCCCTCAGCCGCGGCGCGGGCGAGGTCGGCGAGCGCCGCCTTGACGGCCTTGTCGTCGCGCGCGGTGCGCCATGCCTTGAGGCGGGCGATCTGCTCGCTCTCCACATGATCCGCCACCGTGAGAATGGAATCCTGGCCGGTCGAGAGCGGCGATTCCTCGGTCTCGACGAAGCGGTTGACCCCGACCACGGTCTGCTCGCCGCGCTCGATCGCCTCGATCCGCCGGGTGTTCGACTCGACGAGCTGCTGCTTCATGTAGCCGGTGTCGATCGCCGCGACCGCGCCGCCCATCCGGTCGATGCGGGCAAGCTCCTCGCCCGCCTCGCGCTTGAGCTCGGCGACCTTGCGGTCGATCTCGGCTGCGCCGTCGAAGATGTCGCCGTAGTCGAGCAGGTCGGTCTCGTAGGCGAGGATCTGCTGCAGCCGCAGCGACCACTGCTGGTCCCACGGCCGCGGCAGGCCGAGCGCCTCGTTCCACGCCGGCAATTGAACCGCGCGGGCGCGCGCCTTCTTCGACAAGGTCACGGCGAGCATCTCGATCAGGATGCGGGCGACGTTGTTCTCCGGCTGCGGCTCGGTGAGGCCGAGCGAGTTGACCTGCACGCCGTAGCGGAAGAGCCGGTGCTTCGGGTCGGCGACGCCGTAGCGCTGCGCCGTAATTTCATCCCACAGCTCCGCGAAGGCGCGCATCTTGCACAGCTCGGTGACGAAGCGCAGGCCGGCATTGACGAAGAACGAGATGCGGCCGACCACGGCGCCGAACTCCTCATCCGGCACCTCGCCCGAGGCCTTCACCTTGTCGAGCACCGCGACCGCGGTCGCGAGCGCAAAGGCGAGCTCCTGCACCGGCGTCGCGCCCGCCTCCTGCAGGTGGTAGGAGCACACGTTCATCGGATTCCATTTCGGCATCTCGCGCGCCGCGAACAGGATCGTGTCCTGGGTGAGCCGCATCGACGGCGCGGGCGGAAACACGTAGGTGCCGCGCGACAGATACTCCTTGATGATGTCGTTCTGCGTCGTCCCCTGCAGCGCGCCGCGCGCGACCCCCTGCTCGTCGGCGAGCGCGACGTAGAGCGCCATCAGCCACGCCGCCGTGGCGTTGATGGTCATCGAGGTGTTCATCGCATCGAGCGGAATGCCCGCGAACAGCGCGCGCATGTCGCCGAGATGGCAGATCGGCACGCCGACCTTGCCGACCTCGCCCTTCGCCTGCGGGTGGTCGCTGTCGTAGCCGGTCTGGGTCGGCAGATCGAACGCGACCGAGAGGCCGGTCTGCCCCTTGGCGAGATTCTTGCGATAGAGCGCGTTCGAATCCTGCGCCGTGGAATGGCCCGCATAGGTGCGGAAGATCCACGGCTTGTCGCGTTGCGCGCGTGCTTCGGTCAAAGGCTCCTCCGCGCGGCTATTCCGCCCGGCAAGCCTATTGTGCACCGCAAAAATCGCGCTGGCAAATGGCGAAATTCGCCGCCCGCCGCAACGGCGCTCAGATCCGTCGGATCAGCCTTATCAGCAACAGCAGGACCACGGCGCCGATTGTTGCCGTGATGATGTCCCTGGTGACGGGGCCGCCGGGGACGTGCACGTGAAGTTGGGTGATCAGGAGCCAGCGGCCGATATAGGCGCCGATGATGCCGACGATGATGTCGCCGATGATGCCGAGGCCCGATCCTTGGACGATCTTGGCGCCGATCCAGCCCGCGACCAGGCCGATCAGTATGACGACAATCAGACTGTGTGGTTCGAGCATGCAAACTCCCCTGCGGTGTCCGTGCGATTTTGCGGGACGCCTGCGTGCACTGCAACAGGACAATGCCAGAATTGATCGCCCGGCACGGCCGTGACGGGCGACCACAATTTCGGAGCGGTCGGCGCGTCAGGCGCGCTTGATGAGCCGCAGGATGATCAGCAGGATCACCGCGCCGATGAAGGCATAGACGATCTGCCCGACGATGGCCGGGCCCGGAATGGCAGGTCCGCGGCCGACAAGCAGCCAGCCCGCGATGAACGCGCCGATGATGCCGACGATGATGTCGCCGACGAGGCCGAAGCCGCCGCCGCGCACGATCTGACCCGCGGCCCAGCCGGCGATCGCGCCGACAATGAGCCAGATGATGAGAGCTTGAAGTTCAGGCATGAGTCTTTCCTCCCCGTAGACCCGGACATCGTCCGGAGCTTATCCCTGCTCCATGACGATATCGCGGGCGGGTCGGCGTGTCAGCCGATAGCGGCCGGGGAATTGACCGATTTCAGGCGAGTGTGGCCGCGGCGACAGCCTTGCACTCGCGTGCGGCATCGAGCGCGCGCCATCCGACAAGCAGCGCGACGATGCAGCTCGCCGCCAGCCCCACCTGCGTGGTCGCCACGATGTAGCTCAGGAGCAGCGCGCCGGCGGTCGCGAGCGCCGGCCCCTCACGGCGACGGAAGCCATGCGCCAAGGCGTAGCGCAGCAGGAACGCGACCGGCACCGCGAGCGCCACGAGATCGTAGGCGAACACGTAGGGCGTCACCAATACGGCGCCGGCCGCGAGCGCGGCGGCCTTGAGATCGAACGGCGTGTTGCCGCGCCACAGCCACGTGACCGCGGCCGCGATCGGGATCGCGAAGCCGCCTTGGACGAACCAGGCGAGCGTCTCGCCGCCGCCGAGCGCGCGCACGAGGCCGAAGGCGCTCTGCAGCTTGTCGAAGCCCATGCCGCCGTCGGCGAGCACGAGCTGGTTGGCGGTCGACAGCGATTGCGCCATGGCGAGCCACGGCGCGCTGCCGAAGGCGAGCCAGGACAGCGCCGCCAGCGCGACGGCGGTGGCCGCGGCCGCGCTGAAAGCGCGCCAGCGTCCGCTCGCCATCAGCACGAGCGGAAACAGCACGCCGAACTGCGGCTTGTAGGTGAGGAGGCCGAGGCAGCAGCCGGCGAGCGCCGGTTGGCGCTCCATGAGGCCGAGCGCGCCGCCGATCAGCGCGGTGGTGAGAAATCCGTTCTGTCCCGCCGTGACGTTCCACAGCGCGCCGGGAAAGCCGAGCGCGAACAGCCAGCCGACGCGGTCGCCGACGATGCCGCGGATCGCCGCCGCGTAAGCCGCGCCGGTCGCCGCAAGCCAGGCGATTCCGGCCGGCACGAACGGCAGCATCGCGGCAAGCGCCGCCGCGAACAGGAACGGCGGCGGATAGTGCCAGCGATAGGCGCCCGAGAAACCGTGGCCGACCGCGGCCTCCTGCACGTGCCGGTGAATCGTCCAGTCATAGGCTTGCGCCGCATGGCCATCGAGCACGAGGCGGCCCGCCGCCCATACGTTGACGAAGTCGTTGGCGATGCCGTGACCCGACTTGTCCGCGATGAAGAAGCCCTGAAAGAACGCCCCGCCGAGGAAAACCAGCTCGGAGAGCAGGATCGCGAGCCCGACGACGGCGATCAGCCGGCGCGGATCGGTCGGCGCGAGGGGCGGCGCGGCGGCGTCGAGCGTGGTCACGTCGGGGTCCGGAGTTGGGCGTCCCGCCACACCTAGCCGGAGCTCCATTGCGGAACCTTTAAGCCGCACGACGATTGTTGCACCGCAGCATGTTCTGAGGCACACTTGCGCTGCCGGGAATACGAAGTCGGCCGCCCCCAAGGGAGGACCGCAATGGCTTCCGTAACACAGCTCAAGACGCCCGCTCCGAGCGAGCCGAAGGATCTCTACGACCTCGGCGAGGTGCCGCCGCTCGGCCACGTGCCGGCGAAGATGCACGCCTGGGCGATCCGCAAGGAGCGCCACGGCCCGCCCGAATCATCGATGCAGCACGAGGTGCTGCCGACCTGGCGCATCGGCGACGACGAGGTGCTGGTCTATGTCATGGCAGGAGGCGTCAACTACAACGGCGTGTGGGCGGGCCTCGGAATCCCGATCTCGCCGCTCGACGTGCACAAGAACCCCTTTCATATCGCGGGCTCGGATGCGGCCGGCATCGTCTGGGCGGTCGGCAGCAAGGTGAGGCGCTGGAAGGTCGGCGACGACGTCATCGTCCACTGCAACCAGGACGACGGCGACGACGAGGATTGCAATGGCGGCGATCCGATGCTCTCGCCCTCGCAGCGCATCTGGGGCTACGAGACGCCGGACGGCTCGTTCGCGCAGTTCTGCCGCGTGCAGTCGCGCCAGCTGATGCCGAAGCCGAAGCACCTCACCTGGGAAGAGTCGGCCTGCTACACGCTCACGCTCGCGACCGCCTATCGCATGCTGTTCGGCCATCCGCCGCATACGCTCAAGCCGGGCGACAATATTCTCGTGTGGGGCGCGTCGGGCGGCCTCGGCGTGTTCGGCGTGCAGCTTGCGGCCGCCTCGGGCGCCAACGCGATCGGCATCATCTCGGACGAGGGCAAGCGCGACTACGTCATGCAGCTGGGCGCCAAGGGCGCCATCAACCGCAAGGATTTCAACTGCTGGGGCGCGATGCCGAAGGTGAGCTCGCCCGAATACGACGGCTGGGTGAAGGAGGCGCGCAAGTTCGGCAAGGCGATCTGGGACATCACCGGCAAGCGCGACGTCGACATCGTGTTCGAGCATCCGGGCGAGGCGACCTTCCCGGTCTCCTGCCTGGTGGTCAAGCGCGGCGGCATGGTGGTGTTCTGCGCCGGCACCTCCGGCTACAACATCACGTTCGACGCGCGCTACGTGTGGATGCGGCAGAAGCGCGTGCAGGGCTCGCATTTCGCCCACCTCAAGCAGGCGAGCGCCGCCAACCAGTTCGTGCTCGACCGCCGCATCGATCCCTGCATGAGCGAGGTATTTCCCTGGGACAAGATCCCGCTCGCCCATCAGATGATGTGGAAGAACCAGCACAAGCCCGGCAACATGGCGGTGCTGGTCAACTCGCCGCGGCCCGGCCTGCGCAGCTTCGAGGACGTGGTCGAGGCGGGCGGCGGGTGACTTCAGCCGGCCGCGGCCTCCCGCTGCGCCCGCTCGACCCGCGCCTTGCGGATCGCATTGTTGAGCTCGCCGCCGTAGACGAAGATCGCGGCGGTCCAATAGAGAAACACCAGCGCCACCATGGCGGAGGCGAGCCCCGCATAGGTCGACACGTAGTTGCCGGCGAATCGTGCGAGATAGCGCCCGAAGCCGACGCCGGTGAGGATCCACAGAAGCAGCGTCACCAGGATGCCGGGCATGACGTCGATGAGGCGGCGGCGGCCGGCGGGCAGCCATTTGTGCACCAGCGCGAGCGCGATGATCAGCACCACGGTCGCGATCACGTAGCGCCCGAAGGTGAAGCTCCGCTCGATCGGCGCGAGCCAGGGGACGTGCTCGACGATCCGGCTCAGACCGCCGACCGCGCCCACGATCACGAACGACAGCGCGATCAGCGCCGCGGCGCCGACCAGCACGTAGCCGATCGATTCGAGCCGCAGCAGCCACCACGGCCGCCCTTCGATCTCGTCATAGGCGCGGTTGAGGCCGATACGCAGGCTCTCGACGCCGCTCGAGGAGAAATAGAGCGCAAGCGCGACGCCGATGGTGAGGAGGTCGCCGTGGCTGTGCGTCAGCACGCTCCTGATCTGCGCCGCAATCGGAGCGGCGACCTCGCGCGGCCAGGCTTCGAGCAGGAGCCGCGCGACCTGGTCGGCGAGCGACTGCGAGCCGAGAAAGCCGGTCAGCGCGGTGACGAAAATCAGGAACGGAAACAGCGACATCAGGGTCGTGAGCGCGATGTGGCTGGCGATCGCCCAGCCGTCGTCGCGCACGAAGCCGTCATAGGCCGCATAGGCGATGCCGATGGAGCGCCGCAGGAAGCGCACCGGGCCGACGCGCAGGGTGCGGCGCAGGCGCGCGATTGCGCTCGTGCCGCGATCGGTCCGGGTTGGATAACGGTTTTCGAAAAAGATCATGCGCCGACATACACCAGCTTGGATGATGTCCGTTAAATAAGTCGTGGCACCCTCGGTTCGACCCTTCGGCGACGGCCGAAAATGCCACAGCGGCGCGAAATCCACCGTTGCCGAAGGGCGGGTTGGCAAATTTGTGCACTGCACGCATAGTGACGTCGATCCGCTCGGAATCAGCCTCCCGCGCGGGCGCGATTCTTGCATGGAAAACGCGATGCCCGTTGCCCAGTCCCATTTCGAGACCGATCCCGCCGGCGGCCTCGTCGTGCTCGCCCAGGAAGCGACGGCTGCCGCCGAGGCGCTGCTGGCGGATGCGACCATAGAGCTGCGCGCGCGCGTCTCGATCGACGGCCGCACGGTGTCGCGCACGCTCGACCGCGAGCAGCGCGCCGCGCACGGCCTCGCCTGGCTTGCCACCTACGTGGAGGCGCTGCGCCAGCTCGCGGCCTATGCGGCGCGCGCGCGCGACGCCGGGCGGCTCGGCGAGATCGAGGAGCTGATCGTACGCATCGGCGTCGGCGAATATTTTGCCCAGATCCTCGGCGGCATCCCGATGAGCCAGGGCGAGATCGTGCGGCTCGGCGACATCGGGCTCGGCGCGGGCAAGATCGCGGGGCGGGTGACGCCGGCCTTCGCCGAAGCGATCGCGGCCGGCAATTCGGCCGCGAACCGCGCGCGCCTGGTCGAGCTGATGCGCGAGCAGCACGCCGCGACGGTCGGCGATTGCCTGCTCGAGGATACGCTCGAGCAGATCCGCGACGAGATGCGTCGCTTCGCCGACAGCGAGGTGGTGCCGCAGGCGCATCGATGGCACCGCACCAACAGCTACATCCCGCTCGAGACCCTCGCGCATATGGGCGAGCTCGGCGTCTTCGGCCTCACGCTGCCCGAAGAGTTTGGCGGCAGGGGGCTCGGCAAGGAATCGATGTGCGTCGTCTCCGAGGAGCTCTCGCGCGGCTATATCGGCGTCGGCTCGATCGGCACGCGCGCCGAGATCGCCTGCGAGCTGATCCTCGGCGGCGGCACCGAGGCGCAGAAGCGCAAGTGGCTGCCGAGGATCGCCTCGGGCGAGGTGCTGCCGACCGCGGTGTTCACCGAGCCGAACACCGGCTCCGACCTCGCCTCGCTGCGCACGCGCGCGACGCGGGAGGGCGACGTCTACAAGGTGCACGGCAACAAGACCTGGATCACCCATCCGGTGCGGGCGGACCTGATGACGCTCCTGGTGCGCACCAACCCGAAGGAACCCGGGTACCAGGGCCTCTCGATGCTGCTCGCCGAGAAGCCGCGCGGCAGCGACGCCGATCCGTTCCCGGCCGAGGGCATGTCGGGCACCGAGATCGAGGTGCTCGGCTATCGCGGCATGAAAGAGTACGAAATCGCGTTCGACGGCTTCGAGGTCAAAGCCGAGAACCTGCTCGGCGGCATCGAGGGCATGGGCTTCAAGCAGCTGATGGCGACCTTCGAGTCGGCGCGCATCCAGACCGCCGCGCGCGCGATCGGCGTCGCCCAGGCCGCGATGGAAGAGGGGATGAAGTACGCCGAGAGCCGCGTGCAATTCGGCCAGCCGATCGTCGCCTTCCCGCGCGTCTCCGACAAGATCGCCATGATGGCGGTCGAGATCATGATCGCGCGCCAGATCACCTATTACGCGGCGCGCGAGAAGGACAAGGGCCGCCGCTGCGACCTCGAGGCCGGCATGGCGAAGCTCCTGGCCGCCCGCGTCGCCTGGGCGGCCGCCGACAACGCCGTGCAGATCCACGGCGGCAACGGCTTCGCGCTCGAGTACAAGATCTCGCGCATCCTGTGCGACGCGCGCATCCTGTCGATCTTCGAGGGCGCCGCCGAGATCCAGGCGCAGGTGATTGCGAGAAGGCTGCTCGACGGGGCGAACTGACCCATCAGGGCGCGAGCGGATCCACGACTTCGAGAAATTTGAACTGGTGGAAATCGGTGTCGCGCGTGCAGATCTGCCGGATGCCGTGCTCGCGCATCAGAATTGCCGTGTGCGCGTCATGCATGAGATTGCCGGCGAGGTGCGGTAATCCCGAAAGAACTTGCTCGGCGACTTCCGGGTGTCTTGGGGTCTCGACGAGGACTGAGAATCCCGGCGAGGCGAGCAGGAGGTTTACGAACTGCCACGCTGACGCGGCTTTCAATGGCGGACGCATGAGCCGAGGATGGGTGGCAACGCGCAGGAACTCGTAAAGAATCGGCCAAGTGGCGAACCACGCGTCAGGCCGCGCGCGGCGGCGAACGAGCCACTCGCGGCAGGGCGCGTGAAATGGCGACTCGGTTGCCGCTGCGTAGACCAGAATATTCGTATCGACCAGCACTATCGGCCTTCCATGGCCTCGTACAGTGCGTCTCGATCCGATATGTCGACAAGGGTGCCCGACTTGAACGCGGGCAGCGGCGGTAGCGCGGTCGGCTTGCGCTGCGCACGCAGCATCAGCCTCAGCGCGGTTTCCACCATTTCCGACATCGTGCGCCCTTGCCGCGCCGCCTCGCGCTTGAGCTCGGCCATGACCGTGTCGTCGATGTTGAGGGTCGTCTTCACGCATATAACCATATCACGGATATGGCTATATGGCTAACCCGTCTTTTGCGACCCGCGCAGCGCCTGGTCGAGGTCCGCGAGCAAATCTTCCGGGTCCTCCAGCCCGACCGACAGCCGCAGCAGGTCGGGCGGGCAGGGCGAGCCTTTGCCCTCGATCGAGGCGCGGTGCTCGAGCAGGCTCTCGACCCCGCCGAGCGAGGTCGCCCGGTTCCACAGGCGCACCCGCGCCGCCGTCGCGATCGCGGCGCGCGCGCCGCCTTTGACGCGGATCGACAGCATGGCGCCGAACCCGCTCATCTGCCGCGCCGCGACGGCGTGGCCCGGATGGTCGGGCAGGCCCGGATAGAGCACGGCCGCGACCCGCGGATGGCGGCGCAGCCAGGTCGCGAGCAGCACCGCGCTCTCGCTTGCGGCGCGCACGCGCGCATCGAGCGTGCGCATGCCGCGCAACAGCAGCCACGCCTCGAACGGCCCGAGGATCAGGCCGTGCTGGGTGCGCAGCGTCCGGATGCGCTCCCACCACGCGTCGGGCTTCGCGGTCGCGAGCGCGCCGGCGATCACGTCGGAATGGCCGTTCAGGTATTTCGTCGCCGAATGCATCACGAGATCGGCGCCGAGCGCGAGCGGTTGGGCGAAGATCGGCGTCGCGACCGTGGAATCGACCGCGAGCCGCGCGCCGGCGCGGTGCGCGATCCCGGCGACCGCCGCGATATCCGTGATGGTCCACAGCGGATTGCCCGGCGTCTCGATCCACACGAGCCTGGTCTTGCCGCGCCGCACCGCCTTGGCGACGGCCGCAAGATCGCTGGTGTCGACCACGTCGACGCGGTGGCCGAAGCGCGGCGCCTCGGTCGTCAGCCAGTTGCGAAACGACCAGTAGATCACCCGGCTCGCGACGATATGCGAGGGCTCCGGCAGCGCCATCACGGCGGCGGTCGCGGCCGACATGCCGGAGCCGAACAGCAGCGCCGCCGCGGCGCCCTCCAGCGCCGCGATCACGCCCTCGCCCTGGCGCACCGTGGCATTGTCGGCGCGGCCGTAGACGAAGCCGGAGCGGTACTGGTTGTCGGGATCGCGCACGAACGTGGTCGCGACGTGCACCGGCGGCACCACGGCTTTCGTCACCGGGTCGATGCCGCCGAGGGCCTGCGCCGCGACCGTGCGCGGCTTGCGTGTCGTCGAGCTTTTCTTGCGCATGGCGGGATCACAGCAGAGCGCGCGCCACTTGTAAAATGGCGCGGGATGGCGGCCCGCGCAGACGGGTGCTATGAAAGAACGATGTCGGCATTTCTCGCCTCCTACGCCGTTCCGGTCGCCGTCGGCGCCGTCGCCATCGTGCTGCTGCTCGGCCTCGCCAACATGCTGCGCGGCGGCTCGCCCAACACCTCGCAGAAGCTGATGCGGCTGCGCGTGCTGCTGCAGTTCATCGCCATCATCGTCATCATGACGACGATCTATTTCATGCACCGGTAGCGCGGCGGACCCGGCATGGTCGTCCTCAACCGCATCTATACGCGCACCGGCGACGACGGCACGACCGCGCTCGGCTCGGGCGAGCGGCGCAAGAAGCACGACCTGCGCATCGCCGCCTATGGCACCATCGACGAGCTCAACGCCTGCCTCGGGCTTGCGCGCCTGCACACGGCCGAGGAGCCCGCGGTCGACGCCATGCTGGCGCGCATCCAGAACGACCTGTTCGATCTCGGCGCCGATCTGTGCACGCCGCAAACCGCGAAGGGCAAAGGTCCGGACGGCGCCCGGCTCGCCGTCACCGACGCGCAGGTGACGCGGCTCGAGCAGGAGATCGACGCGCTCAACGCCGAGCTCAGCCCGCTGCGCTCGTTCGTGCTGCCGGGCGGCACGCCGGCCGCCGCCCATCTGCACCTTGCCCGCACCGTGTGCCGGCGCGGCGAGCGGCTGATGGTCGAGCTCGCCGACAAGCCGGGCGAGGAGGTCTCCGCCGCCGCGCTCAAATACGTCAACCGGCTGTCCGACTTCCTCTTCGTCGCCAGCCGTTTCCTCAACCGCAAAGGGGCGAACGACATATTGTGGGTGCCGGGCCAGAACCGCTAATAACGATGTCAGAGCGCTTTTGCTGCAATGCAGCGCGTTGACAGGCCCGCCGGCCGGCCATAATTTTCCCCGCCCCCCTAGGAGCTTACGCGCATGAAGGTTCTCGTCCCGGTCAAACGGGTGGTCGACTACAACGTCAAAATCCGCGTCAAGAGCGACGGCAGCGGCGTCGAGCTTGCCAACGTCAAGATGTCGATGAACCCGTTCGACGAGATCGCGATCGAGGAGGCGATCCGCCTCAAGGAAGGCGGCAAGGCAACCGAGATCGTCGCCGTCTCGATCGGGCCGCCGCAGGCCGCCGAGACCATCCGCACCGCGCTCGCCATGGGCGCCGACCGCGGCATCCTCGTCAAGGTCGACCAGCTCGTCGAGCCGCTCGCGGTGGCGAAGATCCTCAAGGGCATCGTCGCGGCGGAAAAGCCCGGCCTCGTCATCCTCGGCAAGCAGGCGATCGACGACGATTGCAATCAGACCGGCCAGATGCTGGCGGCACTGCTCGGCTGGCCGCAGGGCACCTTCGCGTCGAAGCTCGCGGTCGACGGCGACAGCATCTCGGTGACGCGCGAGGTCGACGGCGGGCTGCAGACCGTGAAACTGAAAGCACCCGCGATCGTAACTGCGGATCTGCGGCTCAACGAGCCGCGCTATGCGAGCCTGCCGAACATCATGAAGGCGAAGAAGAAGCCGATCGACGACAAGACGCCCGGCGACTATGGCGTCGACCCGGCGCCGCGCATCGAGGTGCTCAAGACCGCCGATCCGCCCGGCCGCAAGGCCGGCGCCAAGGTCGGCTCGGTCGCCGAGCTCGTTGCCAAGCTCAAGAACGAAGCGGGGGTGCTGTGATGACCGCGCTTCTTCTCGCCGAGCACGACAACAAGGTGCTCAAGGATTCGACCGCCAAGGCGCTCACCGCCGCGAAGGCGCTCGGCGGCGACGTGCACGTGCTGGTCGCCGGCAAGGACTGCCGCGCGGTCGCGGATGCGGCCGCAAAGCTCGCCGGCGTCGCCAAGGTGCTGCTCGCCGACGCGGGCGCCTACGAGCACATGCTGGCGGAGCCGACGGCGGCGCTGATCGTCTCGCTCGCCGGGCCGTACGACGCGATCGTCGCGCCCTCGACCACGGCGGCGAAGAACGTCATGCCGCGCGTCGCGGCGCTGCTCGACGTGATGCAGATCTCCGACATCACCAAGGTGATCGCGCCCGACACCTTCGAGCGGCTGATCTACGCCGGCAACGCGGTGCAGACCGTGCGCTCGAAGGATGCCAAGAAGGTCGTCACCGTGCGCACCACCGCGTTCCAGGCGGCGGGCGCCGGCGGCCCGGCGCCGGTCGAGGCGGTCGCCGCCGCGGCCGATCCCGGCATCTCGACCTTCGTCGGCGAGGAGCTGTCGAAGTCCGAGCGGCCGGAGCTCACCTCGGCAAAAATCATCATCTCGGGCGGCCGCGCCATGCAGAGCCGGGAGAACTTCACCAAGTACATCGAGCCGGTTGCCGACAAGCTCGGCGCCGCCATGGGCGCCTCGCGCGCCGCGGTCGATGCCGGCTACGCGCCGAACGACTGGCAGGTCGGGCAGACCGGCAAGGTGGTCGCGCCCGAGCTCTACATCGCGGTCGGCATCTCGGGCGCGATCCAGCATCTCGCCGGCATGAAGGATTCGAAGGTGATCGTCGCGATCAACAAGGACGAGGAGGCGCCGATCTTCCAGGTCGCCGACTACGGCCTGGTCGCCGACCTCTACAAGGCGCTGCCGGAACTCGCGGACGAACTCGCCAAGATCGGGAAGTGAGCATCAGGGATCAGGATATCGGAGATCAGGGATCAGCGATCAGGGTGTCAGAGACCAGGGGGGCGAGCGCCCGGGCAGCAAACTTGGTACGCGGCTGATATCTGATATCCTGATCCCTGATCCCTGGTGAGTGGAACGAACCAGATGGCGCACAGCATTCGCAAAGTCGGCGTGATCGGCGCGGGCCAGATGGGCAGCGGCATCGCCCATGTGTGCGCGCTCGCGGGGCTCGACGTGCGCCTCAACGACGTCAACGCCGACCGCATCAAGGCCGGCATCGCGACGATCAACGGCAACATGGCGCGCCAGGTCAAGCGCAACCTCATCACCGAGGAGCAGCGCCAGGGCGCGCTCAAGCACATCGCGCCGGCCGAGGCGCTCGATGCGCTCGCCGACTGCGATCTCGTCATCGAGGCCGCGACCGAGAAGGAGGACGTGAAGCGCAAGATCTTCGCCGCGCTCTGTCCGGTGCTCAAGCCGGCCGCCATCGTCGGCTCGAACACCTCCTCGATCTCGATCACGCGGCTTGCCGCCTCGACCGACCGGCCGGAGAAGTTCATCGGCATCCATTTCATGAATCCGGTGCCCGTGATGGAGCTGGTCGAGCTGATCCGCGGGATCGCGACCGAGGACAAGACCTTCGAGACGATCAAGGAGTTCGCCCTCAAGCTCGGCAAGAAGATCGCGGTGGCGGAGGATTTCCCCGCCTTCATCGTCAACCGCATCCTGCTGCCGATGATCAACGAGGCGATCTACACGCTGTACGAAGGCGTCGGCTCGGTCGAGGCGATCGACACCGCGATGAAGCTCGGCGCCCATCATCCGATGGGGCCGCTCGAGCTCGCCGACTTCATCGGGCTCGATACCTGCCTCTCCGTCATGCAGGTGCTGCACGAGGGGCTTGCCGACTCGAAGTACCGGCCCTGCCCGCTGCTGGTGAAATACGTCGAGGCCGGCTGGCTCGGCCGCAAGACCCAACGCGGCTTCTACGACTATCGCGGCGAGAAGCCGGTGCCGACCCGTTAACGCGGCTGCCCGCGCGCTCACGTTTTGTTAACGATCCGCGCCTAGAAGCAGACTGAGGGCTTTGCGACCGTCGGGCAACCGATGGGTTAGAGGCGCGTCATATGTCGACGATCATTGGCGGCGGCGGCCTTTCTGCTTCCTCCCTGTTCAGCTTGCCGAGCTGGCAGAGCTCCAGCGCGGACGTGAGCCAGGGCGTTGCCAGTTCGGACTTGAGCAACGGGCTGCCGAGCGGCCTGCCTGACTGGTCGACCGGGACATCGACCGCGGACCTGAACGACTTCTTCTCCGACGCGGTCTCCGACATCTCCAACGCCTTCAGCTCGGCCGCGAGCAACGCGCTCAACGGCCTCGTGAACAACGCCGCCGACGCGGCCGCCAGGCGGCTCGGCATCAAGCTGCCCTCGTCGTCGAGTTCGTCGTCGTCGTCGAGCTCCTCCACGTCCAGCAGCACGAGTTCCACCTCATCCTCATCGAGCGGCCAGACCCTGGCGTCCAAGAACATCGATGGGCTTCTTGCCGCGCTCGACGGCCATCCCTCGACCTCGACCTCGACCGGCGCCACGCCGAAATTCGATTTCAATACATTCCTCTCGAGCCTCGACCGGATCACCTCCGGAACCGCCACCAGCAATGTGCCGGCGACGCCGTCGGGCAAGAACTTCAGCATCAACAGCTATCTCGCGACGCTCGACAGCATCACGTCGCGTCCGGCGCCGACGGTCAACGTGACGACCTGAGCGGCCGGCATCGTTTTCAGGCGAGGATCCTACCGCTGCGGCGTCGCGCATCGGCGCCGTTAACGGATTCTTGACTCGAGTCGCAGGTGGCGCCCGCAACGGCGGGACCTTTTGCCCGAAGGCTGTCATTGTCCGTCCGGAGCGAGGGTTCCGCGATGGACACGACAGCGCTCACCACCGACTGGCTCGCCGCGGTCTTCCGTGCGCGATCCGCCGCCTACCAGAACTACGTCCAGCAGGTCCCGCAGGCGAAGCCGGCGCGCACCGATCGCACGCTGAGCGACACGATCGAGAGCGCGCTGCAGGACGCCGGCGCGAAGCCGCTGCAGACGATCAACCAAGTCGAGCCTGCGACGGGCAGCAGCGCCAGCGCCTCGGGCCAGCAGGTCGATCGCCAGGCCTGAGGCGCGCTCACTTCTGCAGCGCCGCCCGCACCAGTGCGAGCGCGTCGGGGCTCGCCCACTCGGCCGGACCGGCGAGCGAGGCGATCTCGCAGCCCGAACCGTCGACCAGGAGCGAGGTCGGCATGCCGAGCGCCTTGCCGACCGCTTTCAGCTCCTGAAAGACGCGCGCGCTCGCATCCGCGTAATAGGCGAGGCCGGTCACGCCGGCGCTCTTGAGCCAGGCCTGCGGCTTGTCGGGATCGCGCGTGTCGATATTGACGGCGACCACCTCGAAGCTCGCGCCGCCGAGCTTCCGCTCGAGCGCGGCGAGCGCCGGCATCTCCTTGCGGCACGGCACGCACCAGGTCGCCCACAGATTGAGAAGCACCACGCGGCCTTTCCAATCCGACAGATGCCGCTCGGCGCCGCTCGCATCGCGGAACGTGAGGGCGGGAAGGACGTGCGGATCGTCGGCGACGCTCACGGCTGCGACCTCGCCGTGCGCGAGCGGGGCGAGGCGCTTGGCGGTCGCGGCCGCCTGCGTGCAGGCCGGGTCGGTGCCATTGCGCGGCAAGCCCGTAATCCCGTATACCGCCGCAAGGCCGAGCACCGCGATCACAGCCGCTGCCATCAGTGCGTATCGGCGCCGTTTGGGCGCTGCGGGCGTCTCGTTGCCGGCCGTCATGATCTTGCGAACCCGGATCTTGCGAACCCTGGACTTTCCGCTTCTGAACCCGTCCCAGACCTTGCGAACATCGGATCACGCATGAGCAACAAGATGTGGGGCGGGAGGTTTTCGGCGCAACCCGACGCCGTGATGGCCGCGATCAACGTCTCGATCGACGTCGATCGCAAGCTGTTTCGCCAGGACATCGCCGCGTCGAAAGCGCACGCCGAGATGCTGGCGAAACAAGGCATCATTTCGGCGCAGGATGCGAAAAAGATCGCTCACGGTCTAGACACGATCCTGTCAGAGATCGCGGCCGGCAAGTTCAAGTTCAAGCGCGCGCTCGAGGACATCCACATGAACGTGGAGGCGCGGCTCGCCGAGCTGATCGGCCCGGCGGCCGGGCGGCTGCACACCGCGCGCTCGCGCAACGACCAGGTCGCCACCGACTTCAAGCTGTGGGTGCGCGACGCGATCGATGCGCTCGACGGGCAGCTCGCCGACTACCAGCGCGCGCTCGCCGAGAAGGCGCTCGCCCATGCGGCGACCGTGATGCCGGGCTTCACCCACCTGCAGACCGCCCAGCCGGTGACCTTCGGCCACCATCTGCTCGCCTATGTCGAGATGGCGGCGCGCGACCGCGGCCGCTTCGCCGATGCGAGGAAGCGCCTCAACGAGAGCCCCCTCGGCGCCGCGGCGCTCGCCGGCACCTCGTTCCGGCTCGATCGCGCGATGACGGCGCGGAAGCTCGGCTTCGACCGGCCGGCGGCGAACTCGCTCGATGCCGTCTCCGATCGCGATTTCGCCCTCGAGGCGCTGTCGGCCGCCGCCATCGCGGCGGTGCACCTGTCGCGGTTTGCCGAGGAGATCGTGATCTGGACCTCGCCGCTGGTCGGCCTCCTCGCGCTGTCCGACAAGTTCACCACCGGCTCCTCGATCATGCCGCAGAAGCGCAATCCGGACGCGGCGGAACTCGTGCGCGCCAAGGCCGGCAAGCTGATCGGCGCGCTCGACGCGCTGCTGATCGTGATGAAAGGCCTGCCGCTCGCCTATCAGAAGGACATGCAGGAGGACAAAGCCGGCGCGATCGACGCGCTCGGCGATCTCGCGCTGGGCCTCGCCGCCATGACCGGCATGGTGCGCGACATGGTGCCGGATGCGGCGCGCATGAAGGCCGCGGCCGGCGCGGGCTATGCGACCGCGACCGATCTCGCGGACTGGCTGGTGAGGGAATTGAACATGCCGTTCCGCGACGCGCACCGCGTGACCGGGCGGATCGTCGCCGCCGCCGAGCAGCGCGGTGTCGCGCTGGACCACTTGCCGCTCGCCGCCATGCAGGCGATCGAGCCGAAGATCACCAAGGACGCGCTCAAGGTGCTGTCGGTCGAGCGCTCGGTCGCGAGCCGCGCGAGCCTCGGCGGAACCGCGCCGAAGAACGTCGCCGCACAGGCGAAGCGCTGGCTCAAGCGGCTGGCGCCGCGCTGAGCCGGCCCGCGGTTCCCGCCACAAATCCAACAAGCTGAAATCGTTTACAAATCCGGCTTAGAGTCACTTCTGCGCGGGGGCCGATATCGCGCTCGCCTGTCCGGCGCGATCTGCTATGTATGGGGCGAACCCGGGGGAGGGGTGGTGTTGACCCGTATCGGTGACCGTCGGCTGCTTCGCTTGGCCGCCCTCGCGGCGCTCGCCGGCGCGCTCGCGCTCGCCGGCTGCGGGCGCAAGGGCGCGCTCGATCCGCCGCCGTCCGCCGCGGTCGGGCCGCCGCCGGCGCCCGACGACCAGCACTCGCTCGGCCAGCTCAACGATCCCAACACGCCCGGCTACCGTCGCGCCCCGCAGCAGCCGGTGGTTGCCGCCGCGCCGTCGACGCCCGCCGCGCCGCCGGAGAAACGCAGCTTCTTCCTCGACTTCCTCATCAAGTGAGCGCCGGCGGCGCCTTGTGGTCGCGCGCTCGCATGCATGAATCGTGAGCCCGCCATGTTCGAGTATTTCCCCAACAACTATCCGTGGAGCCTCGCCGTCATGGGCGCGCTGTCGCGCGGCGGCATGATCGGCGAGGTCGACGAGGCCTGCCGGCCGCTGCGCGAGGTCGCGGCGCGCAAGAACGACCCGGCCGCCCAGATGGCCTGGTTCGAAAGCTGGATGAAGCTCGCCGAACGGGTCGAGCGCCTCGCCGACAGCGATGCGCAGAAGAACCATCCGCTCTCTGCCGGCCGCAAATACATGCGGGCCGGGCTCTACTATCTGCTCGCCGAGCGCATGCCGAGCCACAAGGATCCGCGCCGCCTCATCGCCTATAAGCGCGGCATCGAATTGTTTCAGCGCGGCCTCAAGCTGCGGCGCGAGCCGGTCGAGCGCGTCGAGGTGCCGTACGGCTCCGCCTCGCTGCCCGCCTTCTTCGTCAAGGCGCCGGTTGCCGGCCGCGCGCCCTGCATGGTGCATTTCGACGGCTTCGACGCCACCAAGGAGACGATCTACGGCGCGGTCGGCGAAGAATATCGCCGGCGCGGGATTTCGCTCCTGATCGTCGACCATCCGGGCGTCGGCGAGGCGCTGCGGCTGCGCGAGCTGCATTCCGGCCCCGACACCGAGAAGCCGGCCGCCGCGGCGGTCGACTATCTCGAGACGCGCGGCGACGTCGATCGCGACCGCATCGGCATCGTCGCGCTCTCGCTCGGCGGCTATTACGCCCCGCGCGCGGCGGCCTTCGAGAAGCGCTTCAAGTGCTGCGTCGCCTGGGGCGCGATCTTCGACTTCGGGGTCGCCTTCGCGGCGCGCGTCGGCGGCTCCGGCGAGCCCTCGGTGCCGGGCTTTGCCGAGCACGGCCAATGGGTGTTCGGCACCAGGAGTCACGAGGAGACGCTTGTCGTGACGCGGCAGATGACGCTGGAGAAGGCCGCCGCCAACATCACGTGCCCGTTCCTGGTGGTGCACGGCGAGAACGACCGCCAGATTCCGCTCTGGCACGCCGAGAAGCTCCACGCCGCCGCCGTCAACAGTCCCGACCGCGAGCTCAAGGTCTTCTCGCTCGCCGACGGCGGCGCCGAGCATTGCGGCGCCGACAACGGCTCGCTCATCGTCGACTACATCACCGACTGGGTCGCCGAAAAGCTTGGCGCCTCGCCGCAGGGGCTTTAAGACACTCCCGTCATTGCGAGGCGCGAAGCCGAGAAGCAAAAGCGTTGCCCGCGCGCAAGCCGTGGCGAACGGGATTGGTTAGTAGC